>Ga0304730_1000145_pt1 | contig 65324 bp, 59 predicted proteins | sample M_130628_MF_Meta_FD_190474 | JGI IMG/M metagenome (GOLD analysis project Ga0304730, IMG submission 190474) | Freshwater microbial communities from Lake Montjoie, Canada to study carbon cycling - M_130628_MF_MetaG (v2) (version 2) | ecosystem: Environmental > Aquatic > Freshwater > Lake | place... | reverse complement strand
TATTATTTAATATACTAGTATTTATAAATTATTTATTGTTAGTTATTTGTATTTATGAATATATTTTATTAATAAATTATTTATTATTTCTGGAAAAAAACTTAAAAAAACTGTAAAAAGTAAAAAAAAAACTGAATTTACCTGTTAAAATAATAGTATCAAATGTTAATAAATTTTCTGTAAAAAAAATAACATTATATACTTTTAAAAATTACAGAACCTGCGAATTTTACAGTTTTTTGAATTCGTCGGGGGTTGCAACTAGTTGCTAAAAACTATATATTTCTTGATAATTATTATACGATTTTTAATCATCTAGATATCTGAATCTGTATCATTTTCTATTTTTTCTTTATTTTTTTTGTATTTTCTCAATCCATTCATTCGAGCAACAAATACATTCATTAACTGCATTATATCACTTACTAATTCTTCTTCTGGTTCTATATCTTTTTTTTGTTTAATTATTTTAATTTCTCCTTTTGAATATATTTTTATCAAATTTTCTACTAATTCATATCCAAATCTAGTTAATCTATCTTTATGTACCACTACTAATTCATTTATTTTTCCATTAATAGCTAGATAAATAATTTTCATAAAACCTCTTCTATTAAGATTTATACCACTCCCAATATCTTTGATTAAATAATGTTTTGGATATTTTTCTGTTATTTCGTGAAACCATTTTTATAATTATATTTTTATTTGATATTATGATATATTAAACAAACTATTAAATATTCAATTTTTACATATCTGGATTAACAACATTATTATTTAACCTGTATTTTACATAATTACATACAGAAAATATTATGACAGTTATAATGATTGTTAAACCAGATATAATTAAAATAAATGGATCAGATGTAAAATAATTATATTTTGTGAAACCACATATTTTATTATTACAGTCACAATAATATGTATAATTATGATTAACCATCAATGTAGGACAAGTATTAGAATTACATACATTTGTTGTTCCTAAACAAGTTTTACATAAAAAATTATTAATAAAAATAAATTTATATAATGTATTATTAACAAATGTTATTCTGATGTTTGTTTCTATAAAGTTTTTACCAAAAGAATTATCTAATACAATACCTTCTATAAATAAAACAATACCTAAAAAATATAATAATTGTATTATGATTATCCAACAGTCTTTATACAACATATAGATAACATATCGTGTTAAACATTTAAGTATTTAAGTATTTGAGCATTTAAGCACCATAATTTATTTATGATATAGTTAAACCAATAGTTTTAGCCAATCAATTTCATCCTTTCTCCACGAACTAAATTTGGTATCACCATAAACATATGATATTACTGTAAAATTATTACATATTTTTTTTATAGTTTCAGAGAAAACAGTAAAGTCTTCTTTTTTCTTTGATACTCTTACAAATATTTTTTTAATATTTTTGTCTCTCATAATTTTACAAAATCTGTCTATTCTACTTTCATATTTAACAATAAAATTTTCTGGTTTATCGTGTGGAAAAACAAACCCATATTTATTAGAAATTCTGAAACCATTAAATTTTTCTGTATCACCATATTCATTTTTTATTTCAATAAACTTTTCACAATCTTGAAATTCAACATCAATATTTAAAAAATGAAATTTAATATTATTCAATACTATGTCATTAATTGCTTCAATTATATTATTCAAGTTATTGCTTCTTATCCAATCAAAAGGTAAAGCACTTAATCTAAGTTTTAGTTTTTGTAATTGATACGCTACAGAACAATCTGAACCAATAGGTATATACACACATTTTTGTTTAGAACGACGTTTTTTTAAAATAAACATTATTACAATAATAGTTATCAAACAAGATATCAGCACTTTACACCCTTGAAGATTTAAAATGCCGATTTTTTTAATATATAAATAATTATATATTAAATGTCTAAACACAAAAGCGAAGATTACAAAATAACAACGATTAAATATTATTTAGAAAATGATACTAATTATACAAAAACTTGTGAAATATTTAAGTGTTCAGAAAGAAGTCTAAAAAGATGGATTGAAAGATATGAAGAGTTAGAAGAAATAAAAAGATTAAATAGAAAACCAAAATCTTACAAAATAACTAAAGACCAAGTTAAATATTCTATACAAAAATTAAAAGAAAACGAACAAATAACTATGGAAGAATTGCACAAAATAGTTAAAAAGAAATATAAGGATTTTGATATTACACCTCAACATTTAGGACAAGTTATAAGAGATAATAATATAACCAGAAAAAGAACTAGACACGAACATTATCCAAAAGAAAGATACGGAAAACCTACAGACATTAAAAAAGAATTAAAAGCATTTTATAAAGAAATCAGTAAATATTCACTTGATAAGATAATATCTTTAGATGAAACATCAATTCAACCATCAATGATAAATGAATATAGTAAATGCAGTTTAGGAAAAAGATGTATTGTAAAAACAGATGATAATTATATATTTAGAAAATTTACTTTATTATGTGCTATTTCCAATTCTAAATGTGTAGGTGCAACATTATACAAAGAAGGAGGTATGACAAAAGAAAGATTTGTTGAATTTTTAGAAGCAAATATATTTAATAAATATAAAAATCACTTAATTATTTTAGATAATGCAGGTAGTCATAATAATGAATATGTTAAGCAAGCAATTATAAATAGTGGTAATCAATATTTATTTTCGTTGCCCTATACTCCTAGGTGCAATGTTATAGAAAATTGGTTTAATCAAATAAAACACTATTTGAAATTAAATAAGAAGGTATTGAAATATGATGAATTAGTTATAGAAATTAAAAATGCAATAAAACAAGTTAAAAAAGAAAATTATAAGAATTACTTTGAAAATGCGTATAATAAAGATGCTTATAAAGATTATGTTAAAAAGGATTCTACATTAAAAAGAAAACCTAAAAATTATAAGGATTAAAAAGAAAACCTAAAAATTATAAGGATTAAAAATATATAAAAATTTCATAATATAATCATATAATATTATGAAACTTAAAAGTATTTTATATAAAAAAGAACAAGATGAATTAGTTGATAAAATTATTAATATTTTAAAATTAGATGATGAAAACAGTATGATTTTATTTAATCTTGATAATGACAAAATAAAACAAGATAAAATATTAGAATTAATACCAGAAATAAGAAAATATTATAGTTTTTCAACTATAATAGGAGCATCTGAACCAACAAAAGCAAAAAGACCATATTTGTCAATTATAAAACAATTAACAAAAAGTAAATATAAATTAAATAGTTATGATTATAGAATAAAACAAGATGATAAAGAAGATATTAGAACAAAAAAATATATTTTTGAATTATTGTAATAAAAGTTAATTATTAGTTATATCTTTAATTTTATCTATTATATGTTTATCATCCAAAAATGTATAATTATTTTTTTTATGCCATTCATTATATTTTTGATAATCTTTAATTATATCTTCTGAACCATTTATATTATAAACACCTTCTGATAATTTTTTCCAATAATAATCAGATTGTTTTTTTGTCGATTTTTGTTCCATTAAATATATTCTTAAATAATATCTTTTCATTAATTCATTTAATGGAACATCTAAAATAAATTTATAGTCAGCCTTTATATTATAAATAGTATTAGGTGGGGCAAAATTATCTAATGAACCAACAAACACTATTATTTTATTTTGATATTTAGAAGTGAATGAATTTATTTTATTTTCAATTGTTTCTTTCCACAAAATTTTATATTCTTTCCATTTTTTTTCATTATCTAATTTTAGTAATTCTTTTCCTTCTTTTGTATGATGTTGTATAAATCCATCTGTGTCATAAACAATAGTATTTTTAAATATTTTTTGAATTTTTTCACCGAGAGTAGTTTTTCCTGAACCAGAAAATCCAGAAATATGTATTATTATATTTTTACCTCCACCAATTTGATTATTTATATCAATATTTTTTAATTTCAAATACTTTGTCTTATATTTTATATATTTATCTTTATAGTCCATATATATAATAAGCTATAAAAAAAATAATTTATAAAAAAAATAATTTAATTTTTGCGTTTATTTTTTGAAATTAAAATATATATAAAGTTATATAAATATAGTATATTATTATGAGTGCTATAGAAGAAAAAAAGACTAAACCGCCAGATAAACCTACTGATTATTTCAAATGTGTTAAAATACCTCTTAAACATGTTTTGAAAAATCCAGATATTAATTTACCTAAAATTACAGATGCTGTTATTAAATGTAATAAGATTGTAATTAATACATTAATGTTTATGAAACTTTATTTATTAGATTACTTTGAAAAGAATAACAAATTACCAGAAATAGATAAAGTTTTTGTTAATTCTTGTATGAAAATTTTATGTAATGAAAGTGTATCAGGAAGACCACCAAAGAAAGAAATTAAGGAACTAAAAGATAAATTAACTGCTTTCTATAATTCTGATTATAAACCATTAATTAAAGATACTGATTTAGATTATACACATCTTAATACAGTTTTAGATTATCTGACAATAGGAATTATTACAATGTATGAAAATAATATTAAATTACATTATGTTGAATATATTGAAAGATATGTTAATATTGTTTGGAAGAAAAAAGAAACAATAACCAAAATAAAAGAAGAAAACAAAGATGAAGCGAAACAGAAAGAATTAATTAATGAATTTTGCAGACAATTAAGAAAAATTAAAACTGATATACTTGAAATAACAATGGAATATAAATCAGATGTAAAATATCATAATTGGATTAAAGAAATAAAAAATACAATAACACCAAATAAAGAAAAATACCAGAAAGATAATTTATATTATGATTTACAATGTAATCCACAAGATTATTTACCTTGTATGATTAGAATGATGAAAGAAGTAGAAAAAGATAAAGTTATGATTTATAATGCTTTTCCTATGAGAAATGATATTATTATGAAAAGCATAAAATTAGATACTACTACTTTAGTTCATTTACTTTTTACACAAAAACAAGGTAACAAAACAGATTATTTATTAGAAGGTAATTTGAAAAAATATGAAAATGAAATTTGGGAATTCTTTTTTAGAACTGAAAGACAATGTTTTAAGAAACCAAAATATACATTTCACCACATGATAGAAACTGATGGTGTAAGTTGTTCTATATTAATGTTAAGAAATGATTTAATTGGTAAAAGAATACCTAATATTAAAGTAGGTTCAAATTCCGAACAATACATAGATGAATTAACTGATTATACTAATATTAAAAATAAAAAGATTGTTTGTATTGATCCTGGAAAATCTGATATTTTATATTGTGTTGATGATGATAATAAAGAAGCAAATGAATTTAGATATACACAAGATAGTAGAAGAAAAGAATGTAAAATTAAAAAATATGCTAAAATAATTTTGGAATTTAAAAAAGAAAAAGTAGAAGGAAAAACAATAATTGAATATGAAACAGAATTATCAAAACTCAATAGAAAAACCTTAATTATTACGGATTTTAAGGAATATATTAAAAAGAAAAGTGAAATTAACAATAAGTTATATAAGTTTTATGAAAAATATATATTCAGAAAACTTAAACTAAATGGATATATGAATAGAAAGAAAAATGAACAAAAATTAATGAATAATTTTAAAAAAATATTTGGAAAACCTGAAGAAACAATAGTAATTTTTGGAGATTTTGAACAAAAACAACATATGAAATATAAGGAAGCAACTAAAGGTGTTGGAATGCGTAAATTATTTAGACAAAATAATTATAAAGTATATTTAGTTGATGAGTTTAGAACAAGTTGTATGTGTTCAATTTGTAAAACTGAAATAGGAAGATGTGAAAAATTTCAAATAAGAAAAAATCCAAAACCATATAAAAGTGGTAATATCTTAGTCCATGGGGCAATACGTTGTAAGAACTGTGAAGCTGTATGGAATAGAGATGTGAATGGTGCTACTAATATATGTAGAATCGCAAAGAATGCAATTAATGGACTTGAACGACCAAAATATTTATGTAGGGAAAAGAAGGATGAAGATGTAAAGGTAGAAAAACCTAAGAAAGAAAAGATTAAAAAGGTCATTCAAAAGAAAGCCAATAAATCAGTTGGGGTTGTCGCCTTAACAAAACCATAATTTACACGCTCTGCAACGGGCAAACCTTGAATATTTTTTTTGTTGAGTAAAATCGGCATTTTAAATCTTCAAGGGTGTAAATGTCTCTACATAAGATGTTAAGAAATACAATATCATTTGTTTGGTCAGACTTATGGTCAGACTTATTGTTAGAAAAGAATTATATACATTTAATAACTAATAATCACATACATAAAATAATTCAATTTTTAAAGAAATATCATTTTGATGAAAAGACTTATATAACAATTCAAGGAAATGAATATAATTATGGTTTGATTATAAAAAATTCAAACATAACAGATTTAACAGAAGTTTGTCAAATGTTTTATATTTCTTTTCTAGAAATCAATGATGTTATCATATACAATAACAAATATTTAGATATTATCAAAGGAACTATTATTTTTAGAAACATCAAAAGTTTTCACCAAACAGATGACACAATAAAGGATGTTCTATATGATGTTATTTTAGAAGAATGTAATAATTATGAAGAACTGTTATGTTTAGGTGGTGAAATGTATATATTTTCAAAAATACTTAATTATAAAAAAATAATGTGTTATTCAGATTTTGAAAGTATAGTTGAAGACACTAAATTTAATCTTATAACAGACACAAATGCACAACTTGTATCATATGACACATGTATATTTTCACTAATAAGTTATCATACCTGTGCCATTATAAATACAGGTAAAACAGGTATGACTAAAAATATATGTGAAAATATAAATAAAAACAAGATAAGTAAAGTAGTTGTTATTTCGTGTAATGAAAAAAGTTTTGTCAAAGATTTGTTAATGTTAAAGAATTATGTGTTGACTAAAAAAATATCTGTTAATTATGTAAGTATAAATATTTTTAATCACATATATAATATATAATGTACGAACTACAAATAGGAACATTTCTTATAATGTTAATGTTTTTTGTTGCCGGTATAAACAAAATAGGTAGCATTGAAAAAACAGCAATCTCGTTGAAAAATCAAGTAAGTTTGGACATTTCATTTAACCTTTACATTATTGCGATTGTACTTGTTATTATATTGGAAATATTTGCACCAATTATAGTTATGTATTATACTTACAGTAAGGACAATAACTATAGAACTTATGCGAAGAATTCAATATATGGACTAATTGTATTTACTTTGTTAGCAACTTTAATTTATCACAGAAATGATAAAAATATAATATTTAGTCATCTAGCAGTAATCGGAGGTATGCTATTGATAGATAATAATATGTAAAAAATGAAAAATAAACATTATATAAATGATTTATAAATATAAATAAAATAAAAAAAAATAAAATGGCTTATCCTAAATATTATGACCTTAATATAGGAGAAAATGTTTTGATACATCTTGATATAGAAGATGGACTAAAAGAAATTATTTCTAACAGTATAGATGAACATATGTCAGGAAATATAAATGAAGAAGTAAAAATATATAAAAATGTACAAAACAAATGGTGTATAAGAGATTATGGTAGAGGTATTAAACAGGAACATTTCAAATTTAACATAAACAAAGAAAAAGAAAAAGATTGTAAATATATAGGTTTTTTTGGATATGGATTAAAAGACGCTATATGTATATTGAATAACAAGAAAATAAAGTTCAAAATTTATACAAAACAATATATATATACACCAACAGTTAGAACAAAACAAGAATGTCCAGATGATGAATCATTACATATTCAAGTAATAAAGAATACTACATATGAAATTGAGAAAGGTACTGAATTTGTGTTTGATAATTTAACACTAAATCATATAAAAAAAGCAAAAGATAAATTTATTGTTTTTATAAAACCTAATATAAATTTTGAAATAGATGGAAATAAAATGTTTAAGATGGATTTATTTCAATCAGTATTCATAAATGGTGTTAAAGTTTTGAATAATACAGGTTATCATTTTAGTTATGATATAATGTCAACTGATAAAATAAGAGAGTATTTCAACAGAGATAGAAAAGATATAGACTTAAAAAAATTAAATAAACATATAGATACAAATATATTAAAAAAAATAGAATTTTCTGAAAATAAATATAATTTTATTAGTCTAATAACAGATATACTAAAATTTAATAAAAAAATATGTTACAAGAATTTGATAGTATGATAATATTGAGAAATTTAATATATCAATTGAATGAAACACAAGATTATGTTTTTGTTGGTAATGATGAAAATATTACTGAATTTCAGAAAGAATGTATAGAAGAAGAAGGAAAAGAAATAATAAAAATAGGTTCAATTATAAATGAAAAATTCAAAATTAATTGTACCAAAGAATTATCAAAGAAAGAAATATTTTATGGTAAAAAATACAAAAATTTAGATAATGAAATAACTACATTAGCACATTATCCAGATGATAAATATCCATCTGAACCAGCTTCATATGATTATATAGTAATATTTATTCAAAAATGGGAAATTGAAAACAAAAAAAGTTTTCCACAAAAATTAAAAGATGAACTGTATAAATTATCAAAAGATGAACTTTTAGATGATGATACAGAAATTGATGAAAATATAGAATAAATTATTTATTTATCTTATAAAAATAAACAATATTATTTTTGTTCCATGACATAGGTATATTTTTATCGTACATAAATTTAATTTTATCCATTTGAGTACATTTATGAGTACACATAATTATACTACCATTTGATATTTCATTTAATAGTTTTATAAATAAATTATCTGTGAAAATTTGTGTAAAACAAAGATTATTTATAAAAACTAAACATTTATTATTTGTAAATTTAATATTTAATACATCATCATTTACAAATTTTACTTTTTTTGTAAAAAATGAATAATTATTAAGCGATTCTAATAAGTTATTAGCATCATTGTATCTCTCTTTTACAATTTCTATACCAATCGATTTATTAAATTTTGTAGCCATATATAAAACTATTTTTCCTCTACCACTACCAATATCGATAAAAGTATCAAATGAATTATCTATATCTTCTATATTACATATTGTTTCTATACCATCATATTCCATTTCACCATAAATAATAGAATAATCTTTATATAATTCAGATAACATTTTTTCATCGTGCTTACAACAAGGATATATTTTTTTTAACATATCAATATAATTTTCTTTATTTTTATAGAATATTTTGAGTTTTTTATATTGTTTTTTTAATTCAAGATAATCACTCATATATATATATAAACAAATATCTAAATATTTATAGATACAGCAAATGTTTCTACTCTTTTATAAACATTAGACATATACACAAGCAGACAAAAACGAGCAGAACCACTCTCATTATCTTCTAGATATATATTATCATCTTTTTCATCAATACACATTTCAGTATATAATTCTACACAATTAATATATTTTTTACCAAAATTAACTATCAGTTTATTTCTATCAATTTGTGCTTCAAATGGATTAGATAATTGTTCTTCTACATATGATATAATATCTTTTTTTGATGATATATCAATATTATATATTTTTTCTAATTCAATCATATGGTTAATTGCAGACATATAAAATGTATCAATACTATATTTGAAATTATTTACCCAACTAGATAATAACCTATTTATGTTTTGTCTTATAACTTTTTGAAGTTGTAATGCATCAATTTTATGAATATTTTCAGCTTTATTTGTTCGTAGAAATGCGATTTGTTCTTCAATATTATGTATGATACTGGTGTTATATCTATTCATTATACGATAAAATCTAGTTCTATAAAAATATTCTCTACCTAAAATATTGATAAAATGTATATCAATATCTTTTAATTCTATTTCTAATTGAGTATTGGATTGTTTTTTATATTTAACAATGTCTGTCATATATATATATGTGTATGGTAGAACTGAACGTGTAAAAAATGGTGTTGAAATAAAAGTTTTATGCGAATTGTCTAAAATAACTATTTTATTTTTTCTAAAAAGAAAATCATCAACACATTCAATATTATATATTTGTTTATGATAATGTACACAGTTTCCCATATGTATATTATCTATTTTGATACCACTAGATATTAAATCATCAAATATAAAACATATATGTCTTAAATTACATTCGTGACCCAAATTTAGAATAATCTGTTTTCTAGGAAATGATACAAATAAATTTATTTCTGCTCTGAAAGATTTATCAGTAACATATAAATAAGACCACGAATAGTCTAGTTTTATGATACGTAATTTGTCAAAAAAACGATACATTGTTTTGTCTATTTGTAAAAATGTATTTATATCCTTATGATTAAGAAACATACATATAGAACGCGCAATATCTTCTGAATATAAAGTTGTCATTTATAGTATTTTCTTTTATATTATTTACTTATAATATGTAAGTATATATGTAAGTGTTAAAAAATCAATTTTTTTAAGATAATCGTGTAATAATTAGTTGTGCAGAAATAATATGGTGAACTAGTTTTTCTTGACATTCCTGCTTAATTTGTTAAAGTAAAATTTACATATGCTTGTTATTGGTTTTTATAACACCAATATAAATAACTACTGTGTTAAAAATAATTAAGGAATATTATAATGTATTTGTTAATTGCTATAATATATATTTATCGAAAAAATGAAATTATATCAATTTACATATTATTTATTATGATTATTAAAGAAATACAACTTAACACATAATATGGAAAATATTAAGATTGAAAACACGTGGGATTCAGATATGGTTAGAAGAGAAGAATGTAAGTGTGATATATCATCTTGTAATCCGACAAACACTAGTTGTGATGATTGCAGACAAAATAGTCATAAAAGTGGAAATAGAATATTAAATAGTATATCTTGTGGTTCAAGATTATTTACAAATAATTTGTATGCAATAAAATATCCAAATCTAATTATTACTAATACTATTAATAATGATATATATCATCCAAGTAAAGTGGAGACTAGTCATTTGAATATATTTGATACAATCCAAAACAAAATAATATTTTCATCAAAAAATGATTTGAGTGAAGCAAATCAAGAACTTAAAAAAAGAATAATACTAAAGCCACATATGGTAAACAAAATTGATATATTTCAGTATCATTCAACTATGATGATGGAACATTTTATGGTAATAAAGTTTAACGCTTCTTATTCTTATGATTATAAGCATGTATATATTATATTTAATTTTAAGACACATACATACAAATTATTTATGTTTTGTACCTTATTTATGTATAATGATAGAACATTATTTGTCTTTGTAACTAATGGTTTAGGGAATTTATATAATTACAAAATAATTACAAAATATGATATAGAAAATAACATTGATAATATTATGGAAATTGATGATGATAAAGAGGAACGTAAGTATATACAATGTATGTGTAATTCCAACATTCTTATATTTAGACTAAATAAAATGGTTGAAAATGTACCTCAATATGCAACACCTAAATATAATTATTACAATATCAAAACACAAAAAAATGTATATACTAGTAAAAATCAATTTGTAGGTTGGAGAGGAGACAAATTAATTGAATATGATATTGAATTAAAAAAATGTAATTTAATATCATTTACATCAAATAATATACCAAAAAAAATTATTAATTGTATTAGGTGTTTGGATAAATTTGAGGAATCTTCTGATGAAATAATTTCAAAACATAAAAATATATGTAGTTTATGTATCATCAACTTATAACTTATTTATTCTATTTTTAACATTGTGATACATTGCATACACATATCCATATTTGATGATCCTTCATATTTATCTAAACATCTCGAACAAATGTTTTCTTTAATAACTTGTGTTTTTGGTAATTCAATTATTGTTTTTTTAGGTAGTTCTATTTTTTTATTCTTTATTTCTCTGATAATACTATTTAATATTTTAGTAAAATATGCACATACTTCTTTTTCATATATTCCAAATGTTTCTACTCTACCATTTATTTCTATGATTTCAACTTTATCAAAAAAGAAAATAGAGTTCTTAATATGATTGACAAATCTAATGTCATATAGGTATACAGAAGAACAAATACAATAATTTTCTATTTTTATAAATCGTTTATCAGTCAATAAAATATGAATTTTACCAGATGTGTAGTAATACATAGGTCTTTCATTATCTTCTAATGATATTAAATTAAGAATTTCAACAGATATTCCTTGTTTAATTGAAGATGGTATATTATTATTTTCTTTCGTAAATACATCAGCTATTAATACACCTAATCCAATTAACATACCACTAACTAATAATCCACCTGCAAAAAAATCATCATCATCTGACTCATCTTTTGTAGGTTTATCTATAATTTTCAATTCACTTTCAGTATAATTATATTGTTTTACATTCTGAGGAATATTGATATTGTTATTATTCATCATAAAAATTAATGACATAATAACATTAGATATAGAAATATTATGTGTAAATTTGAACCATTCTTCCATTTTATTTCCATTATCTCGTTTAACTTCAGCAAATGTAAATAATATTTCAATCAGATTTTTACACTTATTGAGATATTCAGTTTTTTGAATAAAAACAATTTTAAAATTATTTTTGGATAATTCTTTACTTACAATATCAATATCCATAGTTGTTTTTCTGATTTTTAACCAATTATTATCATCATCAGTTCTTTTGTAACCAATAATATGTCCAGAACATAAAGGATGATTTTTAGTTAAACTATCATAAAAATATCTTTGAATATACAATTTATTAAGTTGTATAACATCTAATAATTCTTTGTTCATTTATATATAACATATTATAGTATGTCAATTGTTTAAATAATTATTATTTTGATATATTTATTTATTATATTGTAATAAAAAATGGTATATTGATAGTCATTAACATAAAATGGTGTAATATATCATATATAATAATTAATGGATAAATTATCAGAAGAAATAGGATATATTTATTGTTTATCAAACGAATCATATAAAGATACATATAAAATTGGATTTACAAAGAATGATCCATTGACTAGAATGGTACAACTAAATACAACAGGTCTGCTTTATCCATTCAAATTGGAGTTTGCAAAACAAGTTAAAAATCATCAAGATAAAGAAAAGAAATTACATCTCATTTTTGACAAATATAGAGTAAATAAAAATAGAGAATTCTTTAAGATAGAATTAAAGGAAATAAAACAATTATTTGACTTAATAGATGGTGAATGGTATAAATTAAATAGTCCAAATAAAGAACCTACTAAATTAAATAGTCCAAATAAAGAACCTACTAAATTAAATATTCCAAATAAAGAACCTACTAAATTAAATAGTCCAAATAAAGAACCTACTAAATTAAATATTCCAAATAAAGAACCTACTAAATTAAATATTCCAAATAAAGAACCTACTAAATCAATAGGTAAATTATCAAATATTAGTCCATCATCAGAAAAAACAAGTTTAACTGGTTTTAAGCACTCAACATATAGTTCAACATATGGAAATACAAATGTAAAAACATTAGTAAAAAATGTAGAACATACTTTTTGTATTCTATTGAAAGAACCTACTAAATCAATATGTAAAGCATCAAATACTAGTCCATCATCAGAAAAAACAAGTTTAACTGGTTTTAAGAATTCAACAAACGTAGAACATACTTATTGTAGTCGTTGTTCTGACAAATTAAATATACAACAAGGAATTATAAAATGCAAACATTTGGATATGTGTAATGAATGTTGTAATGTTATAAAAAAATGTCCTATATGTAAGGTTTCATATAACACATAAAAAAATTGATTTATTTATGTATTAAAGATATAATTAATAACAATATTATATATTTATATAATGTCTTCAATTAACACAGAAATGAACATCAATATTATGATAACTGGTCCTGTTTCTGCAGGTAAATCAACTCTTACTAATCTTTTATTTGTAGAACAATTTTCTGATATGAAAATTAAGAGAACAACGGCAGTTCCACAGGTATATCATGAAGTTGAAGACTTAAATCAAATTTCTGATTTAAAATCTATTCTTTTGAAAAACAGAAGAACAAATACTGATATTATGAAAAAGACTGAAAATCCAAATTATAAATTAAAATTAGAAGATGTTAAAGAAATTGAATATTATGTGCCAAAATTATTTGATTTTCTAAATCTGAGAAAAGATATTGTGTTAACAATCTATGATACACCAGGTTTGAATGATTCAAGAACCAAAGATGTGTATTATCAATATATTAACAATGTATTTAGTAAGTTAAATGTTATTATTTTTGTTCTGGACATTAATAGTGCAATGAATACATCAGATGAGAATGATATTCTTAGAATGATTATTACAAATATCAAAACCAATAAACTTAGATGTAATGTAGACACTAAATTAGTGGTTTTACTTAATAAATGTGATGATATGTCTTTGAATAAATACACAAATAAATATTGTTTAGATGAAGAATTATTAGAAATGTATGAACAAGCAAATACAATTATTGGTGCAACTGTTAAAGAGTTATATAATGGTTTCAAATATGATATTTTACCGATTTCTTGTGAAGATTCATATGTGTATCGTATGTATAAGAGAAATCCAAATGCGAAATTAGATGAAAAACATCTTAATAAATTTGGAGCAAATGAATATGGTAAATCAAAATGGAATGTAATGTCTCAAGAGGATAAACAGTCAAGAGTTGCTGAATTGTTCAAAGATTTTAACTATGATGACAGAATTACAATGACTGGATTTAAGCAATTTAAATCTGTTATGCAAGAAATTCTTAATGATGAAAATCAATATAAATATTTATTGGATCATATTAGACTTGATTTACAAACAATTATAAATAATTACTTGAATGTAGATATTACAAATGAATTAAATCTTTTTCAAAAATATCATACATATTTAAGTCTACTTGTTGAGAAATTTGAGAGACAACCAAATGAATTTAAGTTTTTATACAATGCATTTGATAAATTTATGTTAAATTATGGACTTCAATTTACAGAAGAGTTTTGGTCTAATGTAAAGTCCAATAAACATTTATCAATAGATACTTATCAACTTACATATAAGATGTATATAACATTTAAAAATCATTTTATAAAAAACAGAAAATACATTGATGGTAAAACCACATTTAATAAATTTACAAAGAATATTTGTGATAGAATTGAAGAAATAATGAGATATATAAACATATATTGGATTGAAAAGATGGATAATCCAAATTTGATTTTTAATGAATTGATTCAATATTTTGATAAATTGTATGAGAGCAAATATGAAATATTACATGAACTAATTATTAGAAAACTAAGTAATGTATCATTTTATACAAATATTTATGCAAATCTTTATTACACAGATGATTTAGCAACAATATTAGATACAATCGAACAAAAATATAATTTTCCAAAAAATATGATTACAGAATTGGCAATTACAATTGCTTCAAACACATATTCAATTTTAGCTACTAAAGATGCTATGACACTAAATAGTTTATGTTTTTTCTGGCAAAATGTAGTAATTAAATCATCTAATAAATATTATAAAAAACTATTGTGTTTCAAGAATACATATAAGGTTGACATATCTAATATGGATGTGTTCTTAAAAAGTGATAATATTCCTTGTAATTATATGTCTGACTATATTATCAAAAGACTTAAAAATGAGTATCCAAATGAAATTACAACATATGATGAGTTAATAGACCAATTATATATTAGTCCAGTAGTTCAACAAGTAGTTCTTCAACCAACAGTTCAACAAACAGTTCAACAAACAGTTCAACCAGAACAGAAATCATCTATTTCAAAACTAGATGAAGTATTTTTGGAATCTAAAATTATAAAGAAAATAAATGTTAGTAAAAACATATTAGACAATAATACATCATTTGTTCAAAATGATTAAACTTTTTATTTAATTTTTTATGTTATCACAAAAAATGAAATTAATAAAATAAAGAACTAGTAGATAAAAAGTATATATTTTATATTACAACTGTATATATTTTTATGTTATTATAATGAGTATCAGTTGTTTTAATTATTTTATATTTAAGATTGGATAATCCATTATTTTTCCATTCTTTTTTGTCATTAGTTACATTATATTTTTTCTGAGTATTGACTAGTTCAACAATTTCACTAGTTTGTTCGTGTTTAATTTCATTTATTACAATATTATCAAGGGATATCAAGTTATAAATTTGAATATTATTAATTTTTAGTCTGTTAAAGACAGCATCATCTTCACCACCCCATCCAAAAAAATTATTAGGATAACCATTTATTTTATTATATGTATCAGAATCAAAACTAGTTATACCACCAAAAAAATTTACATAGCTATATTTTTCTTTCCATAATGATGCTATATGTATTGGATTTTTTGACTTATATGTATATATTTTTTTTATACTATCGGGGGACAATAAATCAACATCGTGAAATATATACATATCATAATTTTTTTTATTTTTTGCTATATCATATCCACAATTTAATAAACAACCTCTATTAAATTTTTTACCGTCGTCAGATTGTTCTACAATATAAATATCTAAATTTTTAATATAATTATGAAAATGTTTTATAAATTGTTCTAAATGTGTTTTTCTATCCTGATATTTGTTGTCTCTATATGGAACAATTATTGCTGTTTTTGTTGTATCGTCATATTTTACTTCATCTAGATATAATACTATTTTTAATTTTGTATCAATATTAAACAGATTATTATATTTTATCCATTCTTCTACATAATCATATTTTCTTTTTTCAATTAATTCAATATTTTTATAAATTTCTTCATAATTATCATAATAATAGAGTAATGTACCTAATTTTTTAATTTGATTATTTATAACATATATTAATGATTCATATATTAAAGGGTCATATTTTTTATTATGTATTTTTATAGTTTTTTTGATAGAATATTTTTTTATAAGTTTCAACATTTTTTTTTCTAATTTGTCATTTATATCATTCTTTTTATTAACTGCAGTAATATATATTTCATTACTAACAGTAATATTTATATTTGATTGCGATAAGTGTATTTTTTCAAAATGTGCCGATAATATTCTGATAAGTGAAATTGTTTGTTTATTAAGTTTTGACATATATATTTTAAATATGCAATTTCCTCTTATTCTTAAGATTTTTAGACTTATGTATATTTGACATAATAGTATATGAGTAGAATTTTTTTTTTCACAATCAAATGTACATATATCTATTTCATTATATTTATTAATGATATAGTCAATGTTTTCAATATCTGTAATGTCATAAAACATATTATCTTTAAATAACAAATTATTATCATCAATTTTATTGGATGTATTATTAGCAAACAGTATTTTCCATTCAAAAGTATTATTATTATTATTATTATTATTATTATTATTATCATTATATTGTCTATAATATTGGTATATTGCAGTAATGACACTTGTATCATTCTCATATATATGAACTGATGTTAGATTTTTTGAGAAATTAATTAATTTAAAATAATTTATTATCTCAAATATATTACAGAATTTTGTTTTATGAAAAAGTTTATTAAATGGTTCAATATTATAATGTATAATACTTTTGAATAGTTTATCATTAAAAAAATCTGCGATACTAAGTTTTTTTTTTATTTTTTCAATTATTATTTTTTTTCTTATTTTAATGTACATACTCAATATATCAAATTCTACTAATGTTGATAAATATTCTTGCTTATTATTATGAGCATTATCAACATTATGATCATATGTAAAATTATTATAATGAGGAAAAAATACTATTTTAGTATCTGTCAGTATTTCTTGTAATATATTATCTTTAAATTTATTACTTTTTTCCTTAAAATAGTTCCTAACATTTAGTTGTGCACTTTGACACAATTTTATGGAGTTGTCAATGTTAATTGTATATTTTAGATCGTGTATATTATCTATGGTATTTTGTGTAATATATTTTTTAATATTTTTTTTTCTATCATATAACTTATATAATTTGCGAGGAGTATTATATATTATTTTGTCAATTTTTTTAATAAAGCTATTGTATTTTTCGTCATAACTAACATTAATTAAATTTGTTATTTGTTTATTATTTTGTTCCATTTTGTCTAAAATATCACCAATTATGTCTATATCATTACCAATAAAATTTTTAAAAATAACTATATCTTTAATAGTTATATGTTCATTTGCATAATCATATTTTTTATAATTAACACTTTCAAAATATGAACTCAATATATATATAAGCTGAATATTAAATACAGATAATGAATTTGTATTATTATTTAGTAATTTAAATATAAAGTTTCCATTTTTTTTTAATAAATTAAATACGGTTTTTAAATATGTAATAAAATCGTAAAATATTGCGTTGTTTTTTAATACATTATCATGGTAAATAATAGCAGAATTATAATAAATAATATTTTCATATTTATTTTTTGTATCTTTATTTTCTATAACAAAATTATCTAAATATTTATTTTCCTTCAATTTTTTAAAATTTTTATTAAATTCTTCTTCATATGTTTTTTCTACACAAACTGGTAATATTCCTATTTTTTTTACTTTATAATATATCAATGATTCTAAAAAATATAGTCTGTTTCCAATTATTAAGCATTCATTCATTTTAGGTAGATTATTAATCCATATACTTGTGACAATAAAACTTGGAGCGAGTGCTTCATATTCAGTTAAAATGTAGTTTGTAATTTGCATACAATAAGAACATATACCGAGTGCTACATATTTATTATTGTTAAAATTTATTGTAAAAAAAAACCTATCAGTTATAAAATTTGATGTATCTGAATATTTATCATATTTTATATCTATTTCAAACTTTTTTTCAACAAATGTATATTTCATAATATATTATATATTATATATATATATATATATTGTTCTGTATCCATTAATTTATAACAATTAAAGAGAGTATGTAATAAAATTTTGCGATTTATTACATTAGACTATTATTTATTTTATATATGATAAAAATAAATATTTTAGATGATAATTTTATTAAGAATGTTCTATTAATTTTTGTAAAATCCATTCTTGTATTTTTTGGCATTTTCTTTATTACATTCTTTCTTGTATTTTCATTCTTTTCCATTTTTATAATTTCTACAATATTTGTCATCGTATTCATAATGTTCATGATGTTCATTTTCATTTATTACAAGATTATCAAGGGATAAATTTGAATATTATTAATTTTTAGTCTGTTAAAGACAGCATCGTTTTTTTTTACCCTATCCAAAAAAATTATTAGGATAACTATTTATTTTTCAAAATCAAAACTAGCTATACCACATTAAATAATTATTTTAACAACGTAGTGATTAACATTTTTATATTTAGTTTTATATTTTTGAATAATATCATATTTTGTGGTATTTAATCCATCTTTTTTCCATATTTTTATATCATTAAATATATTATTTCTCATTTCTTTATTAACTAATTCAACAATTTTTGCTGTATTTTTATGTGCTAATTCATTTATCGTTATATTTTTTGTTGTAGTTATTGAAAGTAATGATATTTCATTTACTAACATTCTATTATTAACAGCATTATCTTCACCTCCCCATCCAAAAAATAATGTAGGAAAACCATTTATTTTTTCAAAAGTTGTACCTTTAAAACTAGTTATACCTCCAGAAAAATATGGCGTCTTATATTTATCCCATAACGATGCTATATGTATAGGTGTATCAGAAATCATTCTATATACTTTTACTAGTTCTTTGGGTGATATTAAATCAACGTCGTGAAAAACATACATATCGTGATTGTTTGGTTTAGCAATTAGATAACCAATATTTAATAATACTCCTCTATTAAATTTTTTATTATCTTCAGATTGTTCTATTATGTAGATTGTTAAATTATCAAAAAAATTATGATAATATTCAATAAATTGTTTTAATTGTTCTGCTCTTGGTTGATATATGTTATCCCTATATGGAACTATTATAGCAATACTAGATTTATTGTTTTCTTTTATATCATCTAAATCTATTTTTTTCTTTATATTTTTAAAAACAAATTTATTACTAGGTAACAAAGTAGAAGGTCTTAAAGTTTTAATTTTTTGTATAACATTACTATCATATACTTTTTTCATATATTTCAAGTCTTTGAAAAATTGTCTACGTGGATTTATTTTATTATTTTTATTGTAAATAGCATATTTAATTGCTTCAGTTAAACCATTTTTATTAGGATATACAGTATATAATTTATAACTAGTGTATTTTATATTTTGGTCAATTTTATCAAAATCATCAATTAGGTAACCATTTTTATTATCAACAAGTTCATTCATAGGTGGATGATTTATTGTTATGACAAAAGTATTAAAATATCTTGCTTCGTTTATGTAATGACCATAACCTTCTTTAGCACTTGGACATATAGCAACTGAGGCAGTTTGACATAATTCTTTATAAATATCATCAGGAACCAATGAAGTATATAAAGTAATATTTTTGAATTTAATGATATCATTACCTGATATAATTTCGGCAGGTGAATTATATTTCATATAATCTTTAAAGATTTCTAACATAGTTGAATAACATAAATTTCTGCAAGTAACAACTAATCTAATTTCAGGATTTAATTCAAGATAGCAATCATTAGATAACCAATTTTCAATAACATATGCAGTGTTTTTAAAAGGTGATGTTCCACTTAACATAACAAACAGATTTGTATCTTTTTTGATGTCCTTTCTTAAAATTCGAAGTGTTTTTGGTATATAAGTTGTAAATTTTGTATATATAATATCATAATTAAGTTTCTTATCATTTTTAATTTTGTTAAAAAAATCATATCCTATTTGTGTTTTACATAGAACTAAATTAATAGTATGTAATAAATCAAATTGGTAATAGTTTTTGAAAAGTTCGTGGTTTGGCATAAACATTTTAACTATTTTTTTATTTCCTTCAATAATAACTATTCTTTCTAAAAATAATACTATATTTGATTTAATTTGTTCATCAGATATTTTATTTTCTTCATTTATTATAATATCACATTTATATCCATTTTTTTTGAATATTTTTTTACAAGTTTTAGCATCATTTAATAAACCAATTGTGTTATGTGTTATTATTGAAATACTATTAATTATGTTACCTCTTTTCATAAATGAATGTGTTTTAAAATCCCACGAGTCTTGTCTATTATTAAAAACTCGTATATCGTTATATATATTATAATCATCATAGTTATTTTTACCTTTTTGTTCTTCAATAATCTGTATTTTCATATCATCTAAATAATATATTCCATATTTTTTATTGTAATTAGGTAAATGTAAATTTTTTGTAAAAGCATTCATTATGCTCCACCTCCAATATTTATATATTTTTTTATTATTATATCTATATACATACCAGTCAATACATTTTTTTAAAATTATATTATTTTTAGTAGAAATTATAAAATTTGGATTAAAAATAAAATTAAAATGTCCAAATGAAGTACAAGTAACAAAATCAACATCTTTTTCAATAAAATCAGAAAGAGGTACTAATGGTAAAATATCAATATCACTATAGATACCCCCGTTTTTGTATAAAATACATATTCTAAAAAAATCTGCTCTAATAGGACCATCTTTTAGATAATTAAATATATCTACATATAATTCTCCATATTCTTTCAATAAAAATGATTTAATCATTTCATCATCATATAATTTTATTTCATAATCAGGATTTAATTTCTTCCAATTATTTGATGATGATATATCATTTTTACCAATTGTTTTATTACAAAAATAAATAACTTTAGGATATTTTAAAGACATATATATTAAAGTGATATATTTTTTATAACATAAATATATAATGGACTTATGTAGATATAATAAAATATTTGGTGAAACTAATAAAGGATTATATTCATACAGAATTTATGATATTGCGATAATTGATGTATTCCTAACGTTTTTACTTGCATATGTTATCCATAGATATAATAAACAATATAGTTTTGTAAAAATATCACTAATTTTATTTGTATTAGGTATTGTTTTACATCGTATGTTTTGTGTAAAAACAACTGTTGATAAATTAATATTTGGTTAAATTGAAATTATTTCTATCTCATTATTTCAGCAACTTGTTCTTTTGTATTACCACACCAATTTCTACCATCTTTATTGTAACCATGTAATCCATATTGTGCAATGAAATCTGTATTTAATTTTATAACAAATTCTGGGTTTTGAACATATTTGTTTAATCCATCATAACCTATACAATTTTCATCAATTTCATTCATACCATATTTTAGAATGAAATTTTTCTTTCTTTGCCTACATACTTCTATAAATCGTTCTTTTTCTATTAAACGTTGTTTTTCTTTTTCTAGTCTTTTATCTTCCTCGATTTGCGATACTTTATCTTGTTCTTGAACTATGTTATTACAAAGTTTGTAAATATTAGAACTCTTGTCTTTTTTCGTTAATAAATATCTTATACAATTCCAATAGTTATATCTTTCTGGATTAAATGGATGTAATTGAAATGCTTTATTTATAAATCTAAATAATTTATCTTTATCTGTAATACTATCACATTCGTAAATGATGTATTCAATTGCTGTTGGATACAATAATAGTTTATCCAAAAAATATTTTTCCTCTAATTTTTCTTTTTTTAATTTTAAAATTTCATCTGTTTTTTCACTATCTTCTTTTTTACTAAATTTTGATTTTATTTTTATTTTAGTTTTATTCAAATCATCTTTTAACATTTGTTCAAATACTTCAAGTTCCTTTTCTGAATCATCTTTTTTAGTAATTTTATGTAAAAAAGGTTTAGGATTAGGATTATAATATGGTTCCATAAATTGTTGAACACAATGTTCTTCAAAACCAAAACCAAAACCATTGGCATAATGATCATAATCTTCCATTAAAAATATTGATAGAATTGTTGATATTTATGTTTTTATAATAGTATAACAAATAGTATTAAATATTTAGTAAATTCAATTTTTTATTATAAATAAATATGTCAAAAAAAATGAAAAATTAATGACATAACAAATAACAGATAATAAATAATAAAACAATAAAATGGCAGAACAATATGTTTTACTACAGTGTAAAAAATTAGGTGGAAAACTAAAAGTCAAAATGATGTCATCTCAACCATTTATCAAAGGTTTTAATTGTCAATTTCCACGTTTACACCCTTGAAGATTTAAAATGCCGATTTTACTCAACAAAAAAAATATTCAAGGTTTGCTCGTTTCAGAGCGCATAAATTATGGTTTTGTTAAGGCGTCAACCTTAACTGATTTATTGGCTTTCTTTTGAACGACTTTTTTTATTTTCTCTTTTTTGGGTTTTTCTACTTTAATATTTTCATTTTTCTTTTCCCTACATAAATATTTTGGTCGTTCAAGTCCATTTATTGCATTTTTAGCAATTTTATATATATTAGTGGATCCATTTACATCTCTATTCCATACACCTAAACAAGTTTTACACTTAATAAGCCCATGGACTAAGATATTACCACTTTTATATGGTTTTGGATTTTCTCTTATTTGAAATTTTTCACATCTTCCTATTTCAGTTTTACAAATTGAACACATACAACTTGTTCTAAACTCATCAACTAAATATGTTTTGTAATTATTTTGTCTAAATAACGTTCTCATTCCTTTCCCCCTAATTGGTTCTTTATACTTCATATGTTGTTTTTGTTCAAAATCCCCAAAAATAACTATTGTCTCTTCAGGTTTTCCAAATATTTTTCTAAAATTATTTATTAGTTTTTGTTCATTCTTTTTTCTATTCATATAACCATTCAATTTGAGTTTTCTGAATATGTATTTTTCATAAAACTTATATAATTTATTATTAATTTCACTTTTCTTTTTAATATATTCCTTGAAGTCTTTAATAATTAATGTTTTTCTATTGAGTTTGGATAATTCTGTTTCATATTCTATAACTGTTTTTCCATCTATTTTTTCTTTCTTGAATTCTAAAATTATTTTATTATATTTTTTAATTTTACATTCTTTTCTTCTACTGTCTTGAGTATATCTAAATTCATTTGCATTTTTATTATCATTATCAACACAATATAAAATATCACTAAGCCCAGGGTCAATACAAACAAGTTTCTTATTTTTAATGTTAGTATAATCACTTATTTCATCTATATATTGTTCAGCATTTGAACCTACTTTAGCACTAGGTATTCTTTTACCTATTAAATCATTTCTTAACATTAAAATAGAGCAACTTACTCCATCTGTTTCTATCATATGATGAAATGTATATTTAGGTTTCTTAAAACATTGTCGTTCAGTTCTAAAGAAAAATTTCCAGATTTCATTTTCATATTTCTTCAAATTTCCTTCTAATAAATAATCTGTTTTATTACCTTGTTTTTGTGTAAATAATAAATGAACTAACGTTGTCGTATCCAATTTAATTGATTTCATAATAATATCATTTCTCATTGGAAATACATTATAAATCATAACTTTATCTTTTTCTACTTCTTTCATCATTCTAATCATACACGGTAAATAATCTTGTGAATTACATTGTAAATCATAATATAAATTATCTTTCATATATTTATCTTTATTTGGTGTTATTGTTTTCTTTATTTCTTTTATCCAATTATGATATTTTACATCTGATGTATATTCTTTTGATACTTCTAATATATCAGTTTTCATTTTTCTTAATTGTCTGCAAAACTCGTTAACTAATTCTTTTTGTTTTTCTTCATCATTATTTTCTTCTTTAATTTTAATTATATTTTCTTTTTTCTTCCAAACAATATTAACATATCTTTCAACATATTCAACATAATGTAATTTAATATTATTTTCATACATTGTAATTATTCCAATTGTAAGATAATCTAAAACTGTATTAAGATGTGTATAATCTAAATCAGAATCTTTAATTAAAGGTTTATAATCCGAATTATAAAAAGCTGTTAATTTATCTTTTAGTTCCTTAATTTCTTTTTTAGGTGGTCTTCCAGATGCACTTTCATTACATAGAATTTTCATACAAGAATTAACAAATACTTTATCTATTTCTGGCAAGTTATTATTTTTTTCAAAATAATTTAATAAATAAAGTTTCATAAACATTAATGTATTAATAACAATTTTATTACATTTAATAACTGCATTTGTAATTTTAGGTAGATTAATATCAGGATTTTTTAAAACATGCTTAATTGGTATCTTTACACATTTAAAATAATCAGTAGGTTTGTCAGGTGGTTTAGTCTTTTTTTCTTCTATAGCACTCATTATATAATACTATAATTATATATCTTTATATATATTTTAATTTCAAAAAATAAACGCATTTTTATAATAATTTATTTTATAGTATTATATATATGGATTATAAAAATAAATATATAAAATACAAGACAAAGTATTTAGAATTAAAAAATATAGATGTGAATAATCAAATTGGTGGAGGTAAAGATAATTTAATAGTTCATATTTCAGGACCACAAGGCGCAGGAAAAACAACTTTAGGTAATAAAATAAAAAAAAAGTATAGTGACACGATTTATCTTAAAGATTTGGATGATTTATATGATGAATTTAATCATCAAAAAGAAATAAATGATTACCAACAATTTATAAATTTGTTTATAAAAGAACATTCGGATAAACCATTAATTATAACAGGACTATCTGCTGAAAGATGTAAAGGTGAAATGGATGATGAAGATAACACTTTTTATCAAATAGATACATCGTATAAATATTTAATAAAAATTGATGAAGAAGACATATTAAAACAGAGATTTTTACGTCAAGTTTCAAAATTAAATGATAGAAAAGAAATATTTTTTAATAATTGGTTAGAAGATAACAATGGTATACAAAAAAAAATATTTAGGTTTGTTAATTTAACTAAATGGAAGAGTAATAATATTGCTTGTAACACAATTCATGAAGAACATAATTATAAATTAACAGATAGAAATGATATTTACAATAAAGTTTGTGATTTAATAGACAAAAAATTATTATAATAATTCAAATATATATTTTTTTGTTCTAATATCTTCTTTATCATCTTGTTTTATTCTATAATCATAACTATTTAATTTATATTTACTTTTTGTTAATTGTCTTATAATTGATAAATATGGTCTTTTTGCTTTTGTTGGTTCTGATGCTCCTATTATAGTTGAAAAACTATAGTATTTTCTTATTTCTGGTATTAACTCTAAAATTTTATCTTGTTTTATTTTGTTGTTATCAAGATTAAATAAAATAATACTATTTTCATTATCTAATTCTAAAATATTTATAATCTTATCAACTAATTTATCTTGTTCTTTTTTATATAGAATACTTTTAAGTTTCATAATATAATATGATTATATTATGAAATTTTTAAATAAATTAATCCTTATAAATTTTTAGTTTTCTTTTTAATGTAGAATCTTTTTTAACATAATCTTTATAAGCATCTTTATTATAAGTATTATCAAAGTAATTTTTATAATTTTCTTTTTTAACTTGCTTAATTGCATTTTTAATTTCCACAATTAATTCATCATATTTCAACACTTTCTTATTTAACTTCAAATAATGTTTTATTTGATTAAACCAATTCTCTATACAATTTGTTTTAGGGGTATATGGGATTGTAAATATATATTTATTTCCACTATTTATAATTGCTTGTTTTACATATTCATTATTATGACTACCAGCATTATCTAAAATAATCAAGTGATTTTTATATTTATTAAAAATATTTGCTTCTAAAAATTCTACAAATCTTTCTTTAGTCATACCGCCTTCTTTATATAAAGTCGCACCAACACATTTAGAATTAGAAATAGCACATAATAAAGTAAATTTTCTAAAAACATAATTATCATCAGTTTTAGTTACACATCTTTTACCAAGAAAACATTTAGAATAACTGCGATACATAAATGGTGTTATAGATGTTTCATCAAGTGAAATAATTTTATCTAATGTATATTTACCAACTTCTTTATAAAATGCTTTTAATTCTTTTTTAATGTCTGTAGGTTTTCCGTATCTTTCTTTTGGATAATGTTCGTGTCTAGTTCTTTTTCTGGTTATATTATTATCTCTTATTACTTGTCCTAAATGTTGAGGTGTAATATCAAATTCCATATATTTCTTTTTAATTATTTTATGTAATTCTTCCATTGTTATCTGCACATTTTCTTTTAATTTTTGTATTGCATATTTAACTTGTTCTTTAGTTATTTTATAAGATTTTGATTTTCTATTTAATCTTTTTATTTCTTCTAACTCTTCATATCTTTCAATCCATCTTTTTAAACTTCTTTCAGAACACTTAAATATTTCACAAGTTTTTGTATAATTAGTATCATTTTCTAAATAATATTTAACTGCTGTAATTTTATAATCTTCACTTTTGTGTTTAGACATTTAATATATAATTATTTATATATTAAAAAAATCGGCATTTTAAATCTTCAAGGGTGTAATTAGACAAGAAAATATGTACTATATTGTAAAAGCAAATGGTATAACATTGAAAGGAAACTTTTATTCAGCAATGCAAAAGAACATTATAGTATATAGCACATTTGATATAGAAGAAGTTAAAAAATACATTGGTAACTTGTCTGATAAAGATGAAAAAATAAAACCCAAAGTAATATTTGGTGATGATGATGAAACAGAATGTGTAATATGTATGTGTAATGTTAAGGATACTATATTTTCACCTTGTGGTCACTATATGACTTGTTCGTCGTGTGCGAAACAATGTAAAAATTGTCCTATTTGTAGAAGTAATATACAATGTTTTCTATTGATAGAAGAAATGAAAAGTGATTAAATTGTTTGTTATAAATTAGATGTATTCCATAATATTAATTTATAAATAATTTATTATAAATTTATAATATATGACAAAAACAAATAATGCCTTTGTAATAATTCATTTTGGTTCAAATCAAAAATATTTTGAATTAGAACTTTATTTTTGTATTATGTTACAAAAATATACAAAAAACAATATTATTTATATGTATTCAGAAATGGATACACCTAGTTCTTTTGTAAATGGAATTAGTCCATTTGTTTATAAAACCCAAGGATTTAATGATGATGGAATCACATATAATGTTAGTTATAATAGTGTATATAAGTCATTTAATTTATTAAGAGTTTGTGATTTTATTTTTGCATATAAACTAATAGAATATGAAAAAATATGTATAGTAGAGAGTGATTTAGTAATAATGAACAATATAGATTCTATTTTTAATCTAAATAGTCCATCTATAAGATTCTATAGAACTGATTACATAAATTTTAATAAGAATTTAATACAAAGAAATAATAAAGAAAAGATTTTATCAAAATGTGTATATGATTCTAATGTAAATGGTGGTGTTATATTGATAACTCCTAGTTATGAATTATTTAATGAGTATGTTAGTTGTATTCCAATAATAGTTAAACAACAATGTAAATATCCAAATGAATCATTATTTGAATATGTAAATAATACATTTTATAATTTACCTGTCATTTATAATTTGTCACATTTTCATACATCAAAGATTTCAAAGTATGGTCTAAATCCAAATGGAGAAGATATACTAATTTATCATTTTAACGAAACCAGATTTAAGCATATAGATATGATAAAAGATGATTGGTTAAAGATAGAAGCTAATTACTCACTATTGGTAGGAAAATTTAAAATTCGTAAAATTCCAATATTTTTCTTCGAAAAAACAATATATAATCCTAATAAAGAACAAGTAAATTCAATTATGTTATCATTATCTTCATCTTTTGAAAAAAGTTTGGTAAAACAAAAACGTACTAATAAAATACAAAAAAATTTAGTTACATAAATAATAATAGTATTACTAAATTACACCATTATATATAAATATGTATCATTTTCTATTTTCTATTTAACATATATATAAAAAAATTGAAAATAAAATTATATATATAAATCATAAAAGTATGAAATATAAAAACAATTTGTTCAAGGAATTATCCAAATTAAATATATTTGAATTATAATGTCAAAATCTCAATATAAGGACATTAACGAAACTTTGAGACTTGAATTTTATGATTCAGATCAAACAAAATGCTCGTGTGATCCTACAAGATATCCACAACCTAAAGATATTGATTTAGTGAAATGGTACAAAAAACGAGACCCTACAGTCAAGACTGTTAATTGTCGATGTGCTGGCGGAGGCGGATGTCTATGTGTAAGAGAAGACCATAAAGTAAAATTTATTGTTTTTAATTACTACTACAACAAAGTTTCAATGGAAAGAAAATTACCAACACGAATAAGATCATATTATTCTGATGATGTATATAGTAGTGGCGATCCCTATAACACCCCTGTGATTGAGTACTCTTCTAACTTAGGTGATTATGGTATATTGATTACTTTTTAATGCGACAGATTAATGAGGTGTATTCATCATTCAGTAAATGGTTAATGATTTTTTTATTTCTTTCGAAAATAATTTGTCAAATATTTTAATATATTTAATAACTGTTATAGTTAATATATATTACTCTAAGACAATTACTCATTTTTAAGAGTTTTGTCTGTTAAGTATTCTTCAAATGTTTTGTATTACTTATGGTTCATAAGAAAAAGACGATGCTATCTGTTGACCTTTAGTCATTTGATATTGATAATCACCGCTACTGCTGGGAGCACTATCACCACCATACATGCGAAGCACCACATATTTGTTATAAGCAAGACCACATATGATATATTTTTTTATATATTCCAAGTCAAGATAACATCTCTTGTTGCAAATATGATATTTCATTTGTTCTTTAGCGTCATAAATACAGGGTTTAATTTTATTGTATTCAGCCATTGTAATCAATTTTGATTTGATGGCATATTCAAGATCAGGATAAATGTAACACATTTATGTATTATGATACTGCATTTCTAAAGATTCATATACAAAAAATATCAAATTTTTTATATATAATAATATAAACTAAAATTATAAATGGTTCTAACATATTTTGCTCTATCATGTATTTATGGTTGTTATCGTGGTTTTACAACACTTCCTAATGATAAAATTACCCACAAATTAATGTTTAGTGTTGCTACTGGTTTGAAATATGCTTTTCCACCATCTAATTTTTATGAGGTTGGACGATTATCAGCAAGACTTTATTATAAAGCAAAACATTACAAAAATCCTGAATTATTGAAGAAACATCATCCATACTTTCCATTTGATAAAAAAGATTTGTATAGTGAATGGCATATTTATAATCCTAGATTGATTTAAGATTTATTATTATTTTATTTTAGGAAAACTGTAAAATAAATAAAATAAGTTTTTATATTCTTATGTTAATAATGTAACAGGTATTTTTTTATATAAATCATCTTTCATTTTAACTTGTTCTATTATGTTTATGTAATGAACCATAATTGAAATTTCTTTATTATTATCATTTTCTTTTATTTTTGAATGAAAATTATTACTTGGTATTTTTATTTTTATAACTTTAACTTCTTCAAATTTAATGTTTCTTGGTAATAAAAATTCATATTCATAATAAGAAAAATTTTGAAATGATTTCAAATTATTGTCTTTGCTATTGTTTTCGATATAAAGAACCTTTATATTTTTTGATAATTTAGTTACATACAAATGACATTGGTTTGAAACACAAAACATTTCTAATGGTATCAGAGACCAAGATGTTATATTTTTAATGATGTTATCATCAAAAGGTGTATTCATCATTCTGTAAATAGTTGATAAAGTTTTTATTCCTTTTGAAAACATTTTGTCAAAAATTTTAATATATTTAATAACTGCTTTTATCCTATTTTTTTGTATTTCTTTCAATATATTATTGAAATCATTTTCTATATTATTCATAGTTAAACAAGGTGCATCTCTAAAAATTTGGTATCTAAAAATATAGTCCTTAATATTGTGAATATGAATTTTTCCAAAATTAGTTTCATTTGATAGATAATTAGAAATGTCCATATAACTAAACAATCCATTATCATCCATATATTGAGAACCTTTATAGAAATTTAATAATTTTTTTTCTTTTGAATTTAGTTTATCTATAATGTTTTTTTTCATTAATTCTTTATTTTTATTTTTTATTTCATTAACATCAATTTTGAATTTTTTTAGTAACATATATTATATGTAAATAATATTAAATTGTTTTGAGTAATTTAACAATAGAACTGTAAATATTTTCTCTTGACATAAACTTATATCCTTGTTTAGCATAATCCTTGTTCCATTTAGAGTGCATCTTATTTGTTTTTTTTAGATTACATTCATCAGCCAATGCGTTTGAAACATTTTCTATATATTTTTTATTATTACTAATTAGATATTCCATGTCTTCTTCTGAATTTGCCCATTCTAATAATAATCTTTTACATTTTTGTTTCAGTATTATTGCATCGTCTAATTCTATATAATAATTATATGTTGAATGCATATTATAATATAAATTTTTGTGCCACCAAGGCATATGATTCAAACCAACAAATATTAATGTTTTTTTTGAATGTGTTTTTACAAAATTATCTATATAATTTTGATATGAATTTTTATCAATTATATCAAATTTATTGTTTCCATAATGCTCTTTGATAAAATCTCTTCTTAAATCATCTATATCTTTTACCACTATTTTATTTCCAAAATGTTCTTTAAGTTTAATACCAAGAGTGGTTTTACCTGAACCAGATGCACCGCTAATATGTATAACTATATGTTTATTCATATATATTATGAAATTATAAAAAAATATATATATAATATATAATGGATAACAATTATATCGAGACTAAATTCAAATATATTAGATTAAAAACAATTAGTAGTAAAGAAATATATTTCATAAGACATGGTAAAACATCGTGGAATGAATTAGGAAAAACACAAGGACAAGAAGCAGATATTGAACTAAATGATATTGGTATAAAAGAAGCAGTTATAACAGGTAAATATTTAGAAAAATATAGAACATACGATAAAAAATTTGATTGTATTATTAGTTCTCCAATGTTAAGATGTCAAAAAACAGCAACTATTATAGCAAAAGAATTAGATTTTACTAATAAAATAATATATAATGATAATATTAAAGAGGTTAAAAAAGGCAATATGTCTGGTTTAACAAATAATGATGAATTAATGATGAAACTAAATAAATATGTGATAGAAAAAATGAAGGAAATTGCAGACCCTATTGATAAATATGAAATAGAAGAATCATATAAAGCAGAAAAATTCTATAATAAAATAATAGAAGACAATAAGATTGATATAACAGGTGTTGAAACAGCAAGAGAATTATTGGATAGAGTTAATAGATTTATAAAGTTTTTACAAGAAACTAAATATAAAAAAATAATAGTTATTTCACATAGTGGTTTATTAGATATATTACTAAAAACAATATTTAGAATAAATGTTCTTCCTAAAGGTGATATGAAAAATGGTAAAAATTGTTCAATTTGTTATTGTAGAATGACAGATAATGAAATGATAATGGTATCACCACAAAATACTGAACATTTGATATTGCAATGAAAAAATTAACAGACGCGTGCTTCTCCATCTGCCACGAAAATAATGTCGTCCCAAGGAATACCACTTTTATCAACTTGTCCACCCAATTTCTCAAGATGTGATATGATGATTATCATACATTTATCTTTGAAATGTTTGACGATTTCAAAGATAAGTTGATATGCAACTGGGGGGTCTGTACCTTGTTCCGGTTCATCCAATACAAGAATTTGTTTGTTGAACAAGATTAATTCAAGTAGTTGAAGAGCAATTGCAAGTCGTCTGGTTTCACCTCCTGAAATTATGCCAAGTTCTGCCAATGGAATGTTGAACCACAATGGTCTAACTGTGATAACAACTTCTCCTTCACAATTGTTCAATGCACTTTTCTTCATTCTGTCCATCAAACTATCTACTTTGGCAATAGTCAATATGTTTGCCAAAAGTGATTCATCAGATGTACCAAACATTTCACTAAATGTAAGTTGTGAGAATTTATGATTAGTGCTTTGAAACAAGGAAGACAATTCATTTAGGTAATGTTGAGGACAATTACCATTGCTTAATTCAACATTTGCTCCTTCTTGTTTGCTCATTAAACCAAGAATAGCATTCAAAAAAGAAGTCTTACCTGAACCAGATGCTCCTTGTATTAGGATGGTTTTGCCACATTCCATCACTAATGGTTTTCCTGTCATTACCAACTTAAAGTTGCCTCTGTTGATAGTACATTCAATGACAGTATGTTTTGTAAGTTTGAGTTGTTCATATTTTGTTGTATTTTTCTGTGCCTTAGTCAACTTGTCACAAAGACCAGAATATTCAGACTCTGCATGTGTATTTTGATTCAAAAGACCAAGAATATTGTTCACCATATTAGTGAATTGCATACAAACAGTTAATAAAGTAGCAATACGAAGGTCAGGTACTACAAGCAAGATAACCGCAGTACTGACTTCTTTGAGCGAGTTACTAAATACTTTCTGGTTATTTCGTGTTTTGTCAAACTCAGATTTCAACTCATATTTTTCAGAAACTAACAAACTAATATCTTCTAGAGAGCGTTGTCCATTAGCAAAACGCGGAAGGTTAAGTTTCATCTTCGCATCAACATTATCTCGCTTTTTGTGAGTTTTATCCCAAACTTCTGCCTGATTTTTGTCCAGTTTTTGTTTAATCAGAAAATACATGCATACTGTACCAAATAGAAGCCAGAAAAAGATATGGAACGTATCTGTTTTGGCAAAAGTATACACACAGAAATACAACATACTACAGAAATTGAACACAGTTGGAAATCCAGATTCAATCCAGAAAGAAAATGACCACTCAACGTAATCCATCTTTTTGGTGAAGTCATCAACTGGAAAAGAAGCTTTGGCGTCTGTTGTTAGTTCCTGATATTGCATCATAATTCGTTTCCAGATATTTTTCTGAACTTGTGCTACGAGATTGCTGATGTAATTTCCAAAGACACCAAAACGAAATACTGGAATGATGAGAATGATTGCAGAAACACAACTTTTTGTATTTGGGTCAATTTCTCCTTTAGCAACCAATATGTTAGCCATGAATGTGTTCTGGACAAGTTCCAAACAAATGATTGTCATCCAAAACAAACCATAACTATAGATATATCCTGTTTGGCACAAAGCCCGAAAAGTTAACTTCGGCACACTAAATGATGTCATTTTATGATGTTTTTATATAATATATATTAAGGATATAGCATATATATCAAAAAATCATTTTTTATTATATAATTCATATATAGTATCATTTAATATATTCAATTTTTTTAATAGTAAATTATATTGATTTGATGATTGGTAATTTATGTAAATATTAAGGAGTTGAAAAGGTATATAATAATCCTTTTATAGTTTCTATAATTTTATCTGAATATTCTTGATTATACCATATATAATGATTAGCATCTTTCATAATAACATATTTTTTCATATTTTTGTCTTTTTTAAATAATTTTTGTTCTTTCATACTATATTTATTCCAATCGTTTTGATAATCTTTTGGTTCAGAATAATATGCTCTAAAAAAAATAGTTGGTACGTGTAATTTTTCATCATAATATTTTATTCTATCTTGACTTGATTTATATCTAACTAGTTTATATATATCATTAATTTCTTTATTTCTATCTTTTAGATTATCACTGTTTTTAATTATTTTTAAACTTTTTTTAAGTTCAATATTATCTGGATACTTTTCTAAAATATCTTTATTTTCTTTACCATTATATTTATTAAAAAAACTTAACACTGATGGTGGATTATCAATACAACAACATAAAATACAATCATTTTTATATAATTTTGAAAACAATAATGCAATATCACCACCATAACTATGACCTATAACAATATATTTTTTGTTTTTACCATATTTTTCTTTTACTGCAATATATACTTTTTCACATATATTTTTATAATCTAAATCTTCTAATTTGAAACTAATATTAGATGAATGTGGTTTATATTTTTCATAAATTTTTTTCCACATCATTTTTATTTTTTTGTCTTCTGAACCTCCATAATAGTCAATATTGAAAAAAGGTTGATTAAAAGTATATGTTTTTCCAATTTTTTTAAGTTTGTCTAAAAAATCTAATTTTCTCAAAACTGGTTTATTTTCAAAAGAATAATTCCACCATAATTTTGAAGAACCAAAACCATTAAATAATATTATGATATATTTATCTTCGTTCATATATTATAATATATATATATATATTATAAACTAAATATATTAGTTGTTTGTTATATTAGGCAACTAAAACATAACATTCAATCAATAAATAATGTTTCATTTGAATGCGTTTTTATAACTTCAATATATATATATATATATATATATACAATATAAAATGACAATTACTATTAACTATAAAACATTGTAATACTGCTAAGAATGAGTAAATTAATTACAGATTCAAATATATATGGATATGGTGTTTGTCATAAAATCTAAATTTAATATTTAATAAATAGAACATTTTATTTTTTGTAAATATTGTTAGTGTGTTTTAAGTTTATTATATATATTATTATTTAATATATACATTTTTCTATTGGTATAATATATGACTAAAAATATAGTAATACATATATCTGGTTGTCAGGGATCGGGTAAAACTACTATTGGTTCAATATTGCAAAATAAATATAGGGAAAAAATTAATGTAAAAGATTTAGATGATTTACAAAATGATTTTTATCAACAAAATAATACATCTAATTATCAAGAATTTATAAACTTATTTATAGAGAAACACAATGATAAACCATTAATTTTAACAGGATTATCTGCAGAGAAATGTCTAGGAACTATGGATAATTATGATGAAACCTTCTATAAAATAGACACAAAATACAAATTTTTTATTGATAATGATGATGACATTATATTGAAACAGCGATTTTTTAGACAGGTATCTAAACTTTATGAAAGAAAAGAAATGTTTTATGAACAATGGTTAAAAAATGGTGCTATTACACAAGACAAAATAATACGTTTTATTAATTTAGAACAGTGGAAAGTAAATAATATTGCATGCAGAAAGATACATCAAGAACATAATTATAAATTTTTAAACAGTGACAAAATATTATCAAAAGTATTTAGAATAATTGATAATAAGCAAAAATATATGAAAAACTACAAAATCATAAAAGAATTAGGTACTGGAATGCATGGAACTGTTTATTTGGTAAAAGATAAAAAAACAAAACAAAAATATGCAATGAAAGTAGAGCAAGTATTTGAGAAAGATTTAGAGGAAAATCTAAAATCACCTATTTGGCGAGAAATTGATTTTGCTGAAAATATGTCAAGTAAATATCCTCAACAATTTATGAAAATATACAAATATGAAAATAAGAAATGTAATTATGTTCATCAATTATCAGAAGAAAAATGGAATTCACTAAAAAAGAATTTAGAACAAGAAAAATATTACAAAGAACTATTTGCATCACCTTATTGTTCTATAAAATTAACATCAATAATTGATGTTATGCTACATAATATTATTTATAAATTGGATGATAAAAAAGTTATTTTAGATTTATTTATACAAGTTGTTAATATTGCATATCTTATAAACAAAGAAGGATATTATCATCGTGATTTACATCCAAAAAACATTGGTGTAATTAAAACAAAAGATAAATACATTAAAATATTAGACAAACAAGTTTTAACACATGGTTATGTTTTATCAGCAATAGATTATGGTATGGTTTTACATAAAAAGTATATATTAGAAGAATGGGAACAAAATGCATTAAAATATGACAATGATTTATATAATAACTTTTATAAAATCATTTTCAAAATAATGTTAAAAAATCTGATAAATAAATATCCTGAACTAGACATAAATAAAATAGTACCAATATCTGATGAAGATGCTAAAACATTAGAACAAGTTTTAGAAAATATCAAAATAGATAATTCTGATTGGATAAAAGATAACTATGCCTATTTTCAAGAATTGTCTTATAAAATCATATTTTTTGACAAATTTCAAGAGCAAATGGGAATTAATGATAAAGTAGAATTATTCAATTTTATACCTATTGATAGTGTTAAGTTTATTGTAAAACATTTTTATGACTTAAAGAAAATATTAGAACATTTGATTAGTTTGTAATAATATTTTATATCAAATATGAATAATTAGCATTATATGTTTTAATTGATAGAAATTTTACGAAACAATCATATGAAAAAACATTTCACTCTGATATGAATTATGATTTTATAAAATCTATAGTAGGTGATAATTATACAGATTATATTATAGAAAATCTTACTAATAAAACTATTAATGATTTATTAGAAAAAATTAAAAAGACTAAAGATGATAAATACATACAATTATTAAATGGCTTATGTAAAGGTATTATTAGAAGTCAATATGTAATTATCAGTTTAGAAAATACTAACAAAAACAAATAATATTGTGACAATATTATAAATAAAATAAAACAACATATTTATTTCTAAACTAATTATAAATGGACCATAAATACATTAAATATAAAACAAAATATTTAGAACTAAAAAATAATAATATAATGCAAATAGGCGGTGGTAAAAAAAATAATAAAATTTTATTTCTTTTTTTTAATGGTGGTGGATTAACAAAAAAACAATGGTATGATCATCCATATAAAGATGATCCTAGTTGGTTAGATAGACCTAATGAAAATTCTAAAACAAATTTAATATCCAAAATTAAAAAACTTGGTGATGTTTATTTATATACTCCAGTTTTTTATTTCAAAAAAGAAGATATAATTAATGATAAAACATTTACAATAAAAGATTTGGATTTATTAAATCATTGTCATTTATTATATGAAAAAATAAAGAATTACAAAAAAATATTTATAATATCTCATTCAAGAGGATGGATTTTATCAAAATTTTTTATTAGTTTATATCATAATAAAATAGTAGGTTATATAAATATTGATGGAGGCGAAGGAGCAGATTTTTATAAAGAACATTTAAAAAAATGGCACAAAGATTTTGGACATATTGACGATAAAGAATTAATGGAATTATTTAAAAAAATAAAAGAAGGTGATAAAAAATCAGTTGATATTGTTTCGCGATTTGTAAAATATATAATTTATAAACAAGATTTTGAATACAAATATAATTATGATAATATAAAAATGATTATATTAAACAATATTTATAATGATGAAGAAACAACAATTAAAGATAATGAATATGTGAATAAAACATTAATGTCAAAATTTGATTATAATAAACAGTTTGAAAATAATATAAATATTAAGAGTATTTATTATGTTGGTAGAACTCATTTTTTATATTTTTATGATGGTGTTGTTAATAATATAATTGATAACATAAAAATAATTATAAATAAATAAAAATAATTATATTATAATATAATTATATGAAAAATTTAATACAATCGAGTAGTGGTAAAAATGAATTTACTAATAAAATGAATGATTTAACAACAAAATTAAATAGTAATTATGGAATTTTAATTTCAAATAATGATAAAAAAATATTACTATAAATTGTTTAAAAAAATATCCAAATCAATGGTGGTGTATTTATGAAAATTGTATCAGTTCTTCAATAAATCAAATAAAATATTATCCAATTCTATTTAATGAATTTATAATTAAAAAAGAATTTGAACTACCTTATGCATATTAGTATTATATTAAAAAATTGAAAATTAAACATATTAATAACTATTTTAAGACAAATAATAATATAATAAACTCAGATGTATAAAATTTGGATTCTTATGATGTTAATTATTGGCGTTTTCGCACAATTCAGACCAATAAATCTAAATGGACCACAAATTGTAGGTAATACATTTAATCCTCAGCGAACTACCTATCAATATGTGCCACCTCAATCAGTTGGAGGTGGTTTTCAGTCTAGTGGAGGACATGTAAAAATGCAAGAAACTTATCATAACCCTCAGTCAATCGGAGGTGGTTTTCAGTCTAAAGGTGGATGGTCTAAAGTAAAAGATGAACCATATGTTGGAGTAGTAGCACAAACTATTATTGATATTGCTGTAACAACTGCTGGTGGTCATAAATCCAATAATAAACATGCTTAAAATATATCTTATCAAATTTTATTATAAATAAATCGTAAATATTCTCAGGAATTAAAATTTATTTAGAGTTTTATATAAATATATAAATATATATATTCATATATAATGCATAAAATCAAATCACATAGAAAATCTAATAGATTTGAATTACTACAATATGATAATTTTTTTATTACACAAAAATGTAAAACTAAATATTTAAGATTCTATGAAAGCTATAATAGCACACATCTTAATTATTGTAAAGAAAATGATGAAACAATAAAAAAAGAATTTCCGTGTATTAAATATAAAAGATTATTATTTCTAAATAACAGTATATATTTCTTCCATTATTTGTATATAATAAAATAATACTATTGATTGTTTAATTATGAATTTTTTTACCTATTCTCTCATAGATAATCTATCTTTAACACTCGCTCTACAATTTGGACAGGTTTGTTTAGTTACTGTCCATTTACAAACACACGTTATATGTCCTAGTTCTTTTTTACAACATATACATTTAACTGTTTCTATATTTGAATCATCAATTTCTTCAAAACATATTAAACAAGTTTCATCAACTTTTGATTTATCAACAATGTCATAACCTAAAATTGTAATTGCGGAATCTCTTCTTTTAATCATATTAATAATACTATTTATTTTTTCATGTGTACATTTAATTAATCCTGTATCAACATAATCTTCTGGTCTAATATTTGCTATAATCTCATTAAACTCTTTGATTGATGCATTTTGGTTTGTGTTGAAACAACTAAAAATAATCACAAAAATTAAGTTTAATTTTACCATTGTATTGGGTGTCGTTTTAATTTTATACAAAATGTATTTCTTATATTTTTTAAATATATTATATACTTCTAAATAGTTACGATTATTAAACACCATAACAATGTAATCTGAAAAAATACTGTCTATAAATTTACTATTGTTTTCTAATAAATTTTTTAAATAACTAATATAATTTGAATTATCTTTTTTTATATCTGTTTCAAAAGTCAGTCTTACTGTTTTAATATTATGATCAAACATATCTGTAAAATCTTCATAATGGGGTTTATTGATTGGATACTCTGCGTATTCATATTTTTTTTCCAATCTCAATCTTTGTAATTCACAACATATATTCTTAAAATATAATATATCACTATACATTTGCATATTTTTATTTGGAAATAGTATATCAGAACATTTTGCAATACATTTTATATCTTGTTTATCATTTGTTATTTGTATTTGTGTAATATTATATTTAATCCAATTTGTAGCAACATTAGGATATTTTTCTTCAAATAAATCTGTTTGTTTTTTTATTAGTTCAATATTTCTTGTTCCAATTACTTTATTCATATCAAAGAATGATACACATTTTTGTATAATTGGATGGTCTAAATATTTATGTACTTCTCCAATTTTACGCGTTAATACATATGAAAATAATGTTAAAATATTTGTATGTGGTTCTGAATTATCTTTGTTTTCTTCAAATATTTTATCAAGTTCTTCATATATCAGTGCTAATGTTTGTTTAGCATAATTATAATCTTCTTCAAACTGAAACATTGATTTGTGTAAATTATAATTATTAATAAGTAGTTGAACTAATGGATATGGATTAGATGTTTTTATTTCTTTCTGTGAATTTCTTTGCGAATTTAATTTTTTACAAATAGTTAAATCCAGAATATCATATAATCCATCATATTCTGGTTTTGTTTTAATCATTTCTATGAATTCATCTGTAAAATCATAGCTGAAAAAATGAATTTTTTCAATCATATACCAAAGAGCTTGTTGGACATTCATTTTTGTATTAGTTATAATAATTAGTTATATTATGTTAATTAGGATATTATATTTTCAATTTTTTATAAATTATGCTATCAATACTTTTTGCTTGTTCTGTAATATCTGATTTTAACTGTTTTGTGTTAATTTCAAATATATTTGGATTTTGTGAAAAATTATTCCAATTAATTTTATCCATATTATATATATATATTACATATCACATTATTTTATAAAAAAATATTCATTCCCAAAATGCTACAATAGCATCACTATATTCAATCAAATGTTTATATTCAATCGGTATATGTATCTTGTCTAATGCATCGCGTGTCATATATTGCCCTGCCTTAATGAGCAATTGGGTTGTCATATCACTAATCATACATTTTAAATTTTCTGGGATATTTTCGTTATTATGAAATAAATATTCTAAATTTGATACAGCCAGTGCAAGAAATGATAAACCAGTTTTATTTTTTTCAATTTCAGTTTGATTGATATCATGCTTATTTTCAACAGCGAGTTGACTCATTTGTTCGGCAAAATGTTGCATATGTTTAGTGTTTTCCATTTCATTTGTGTTAATTAATTCAATTGTTTGTTGAATGTCATTCAATGCAATATTATCAAGACGGTCTTGTTCAATTTGTGCTAGTCTATCACTTTCAATTTGTGCTAGTCTATCTCGTTCAATTTGTGCTAGTCTATCACTTTCAATTTGTGCTAGTCTATCACTTTCAATTTGTGCTAGTCTATCACTTTCAATTTGTGCTAGTCTATCTCGTTCGATTGTAGCAAGTCTGATTAATTCAATTTGTGCTTGTTTATTACGTTCAAGTTCTGCATTTCTAATATCAGATAATCGTTTGCTTTCAATAAGATTAATTTGTGTTATTCTATCACGTTCAGCTGACAGTAATTTGTCTTGTTCAATTTGTTTATTTTTAATTTCAATTGCTCTTTCAGAAGCGATTATTGCCAATTTAGTTGATCTTGTATTTAAATAAGATATTGGCACATATACATGTGAATTTAATATATGTATAATATGTTGCGTAATTCCAATATTTTGTGATGATCTAAACCCATGTGTATTACAATTTGGTGATATTAACATTTGGCATACTTGGATGGTACTCATATTTCCCAAACTGTAGTGCTTTTGTAGGTAACAATTTTTTGCGCCAAATCGTAGTGCTAATTGTATAGCTTCCACATAATTAGGTCCACAATCTCCATTAATGCACATATCATGTAAATTTTTTCCATGTTCAATACAATAATTTACATTTGCGCCATAATTTAATAATAACTCGAACATTTTAATATTTTTATATTGGTTATTTGCAAAAAAAGATAATACATGATATTTGGATGAAGTCAGACTGTTTGGATTTGCCCCCCTGCGTAATATTATTTCTAAAAAATGTTCATCACCTGGATTACATTGAGAACATATTACTTCAAGTATAGTTTCATTTCGTATGTTTTTTACATAATCAATCTCGCCATCTTTTAATTCATTGATTTTTTTTGCAAAAGCTGGCAAATTACGACGATTATATTCTTCAAACATCATGATGTATTAAATTATAGTTTATTTATTTATTTATAATATGATGTACAAAATGTTAATAAATTCAATTTTTTCTTATTAAAGATACAAATGTGTTCTTAATAAGAAAAAATTGAATTTTTAAATATATTATAAACACAAATATATACTATTATTATATTAAAATTTACATTACTATGTTTTCAATAAATATTAAAGTTCCAGAGTTTTCTGCTTTTAATGTTTCACCTACAATTTCAATTCCAACTACTAGTTTTAATACATCTCTAACTAATTTACAATCATTGCGCACGAATTGTCCAATATCACCCCAAATTTATGTTGGTAATGCACAAATCAATGTATTGCGATCGTCAATTATAAATGATTTACCATGTCCAACACATTTATCTGATTTTAAAACAAGCATAACGCATACACACGCACAATTGCATACACACGCACAATTGCATTCGTATAGCAAAGCACAATGTATTAGTGATTGTAACGGAACTGTGAGATTTAATAATCAAATACAATGTGGTATTTCGAATGCCATAACCGGATTAATTGCACAGGAACCTGATATGACACAATGTGTTCTTAACTTGCAACAATCTAAAACTGATTGTCTTAATGCATGTAATAAATTAAACAATTAAAAATAACTATAAAGAACATAAATTATTGGAAGTAATTAATATGGATCAAAAATATATAGTTGAAGAATATGATATATAAAAAATTATTTAATCCTATCTAAACTATTTACTTTATTCCAAAATAATACATAATTAAATGTTTTAACATTGATATAATCTTGAACACCATATTTATTTTCTTTGTAATAACTATTTGAAAATGATACTAATCGTTCATCATATTCTGATAATAATTGGTATGTTTTATTTTTATTTACATATTTTTTATTCTTGTCATATCTAAATTTTTTATAGAAATATTTTAATTGCCATGTTCTTTTTATACAATTTTCACCAATACAATAACCATTAAATCGATTAGTTCCTTCATATGCTTGAGATAGCACTATACAATAATCATCTTTAAAATGTTTCTTAAGGTAATGACCTAAAAACCATTTATGATTTTTATTTTTAATATAATCTAAATTATCTTTTGATAATGGTAAATCAGCAATATGATCATTATGACTCCACAAGAAATTAATATTATTTTTATTATAATTTTTCATTATTATTTTATACATATCATAGTCTCTATCTATTTTATCATTATCAATACCAATAATTGATATTCTATCGATGTGTTTTCTGATGTATTTAATTATTTTCAAAAATATATTGCTTTCAATTACATGATGACAATATTGCCATAATTTGCCACCTACATAATTATCATTTTGTATTGGTTCTTCAAATTTAATACCATCATATTTTACAAATTTTTTTTCTTGATTAGACCAAATAGTATTATTCATTATATTTTCTGCTTGCCAAATGCTCATTTCATTGAATATAATTATTTTTTTATTAGTATGTTTCATTGCATATTTTAACATATTAAATCTAAATTCCCAACTCTCTAAAATACCATGTGAAAATTCACCTATGCCAATTAATTTATAATTTAATAAATTGTTCATTATTATTATATATAAAATGAACTACAAAAATTAAAATTAGCAAATGAAGAATAACTTAAATAATTTTATAAGATAATACAAACATAAAATAAAAATAATGTTAAAAATTTCATAAATAAATTATACGATTCGTAAAACTAATATAATTTAAATATTTGTTTTTCAATTTTTATTTGATTTGAAATATATACGATTAACTTATTGTATAGTGTAATTAAATTTTATAATAAAAAATTGATTAAAATATATATTATAAACATATTATATATATATATATAAATAAAAATATGTCATTTAATCTTATTGTTGAAGGAATTATTGTGTCTAATATTTTTAGCGAAAGCAAAGTTATAGACTGGAATGAATATAAGATTAATATTCTGAATAACATAAACAATATTAATTTTAATGAAAAAATAGAAAATTACATATCATCTGGTAAAACATCTGGACTTTGTCCAGATGTTCCATCTTCAGCCAAGGCTGAAGGTAAAACATTACATGTTACAAGACAAAGAATGAGAAAAATATTATATGATAGTATTGTATTAAATAATAATATATTTATAGAAATTGGATATGATAGTTATAGTATCAAAGAACAGTATAATATTAAACAACGAGATGTATATATTTTTATTGAGGAATGTATTAAGATTTTAGTTAAAAAACAACAATTAAAATAATAAAAAAACTTAATTGTTGGATAAATTTAGATAATTTTTATACAAATTATATATGTGTGTTTTCTGGATATACAAGTATGTTACTTGAAAAAATATTTAACATAAAATTATAATATAAAAATTGAAAATATAATTATTTAGTATATGTATCAAATATACTAAATAAAAATACAAAATGGAAAACTATATATTTTTAGGTACGCAATTAAACACACATTTTTTTGTAAATATATCTGGTAATGAAAATTACACAGTTGATATACCATCACAAATTTACAATGTATTAATAAATGATAAATTCATTATTGATGCATCAGAAAATGTTGTCATATATAGTTTCAACAAAAGATGTGAAATTATAATAATTCAACATAAAAATAATCCCAAAAATAATATATTTGGTAAAGAAAATTTGGAAACATTTTTTAAAGTATTACTTAATGCTAATAGAGATGATTCTTACATGATAAAGTATGATTATGAAAAAAAATATTATAAAACATATCACGCTGATACAAAAATACCGATACCTAAAGAATTTAAATTTAGTGATAGTAAGATAGTCAATATAATAACATCAAAACCAATAATCAATATATGATGATTTTAGTTTATTTATTGTTTTATATTTTTCTTAATAATAGATATAATAAATTTAGCATCATTTTTTTTATTAAATACACAATGACCTGAATTTACCATTAAATGTGATTTATACATTTTAGGATTTATTTTGCTTAAAATATCTATTTCTCGTAGTTTTGTTTTATTATTGAATTCATATCCTAACTCATTTTTTTCTGGTTTGCTTATGTATGAAAATGATATAACTGGAATTTTAAATTCAGTCTTAATATGTTTGTTTATAAATTTAGTTCTTATATAATTTCCTAAAGTCATTATTTTTTTCCATGTATCATCCTTATTTTTTTTTAATTGTTTTAGTAAATTTCTAAAATTTTCATTTGTTAATGGATATATCAATCTATCTTTTTTATCTTCTGTAAAACTTTTTAATCTTATTTTTAGATTTTTAGGTGTTATTAAAGCTGAATCTAATAATACACACATTTTACATTTATCTGAATAAATTTGTGAAAAATATAAAGCAAAATACCCTCCTGCAGACCAACCAATAGGTATTAATTTGTAATTATCTATATTTGTGTATTCTTTTTTGATATTATTATATATAGTTTTACAATGTTTATCAAGATTGTTATAAGTAATATTTATGTTAATGTCTGAATCATAATCATTACATTCTGCAATATTATTATCATAATGTAAAGTATTATAAAGTTTATCTTGATAAGTATATACATTACCTAATTTTTTTAATTTATTCAAAAATTTTGATTTAGTATATTCATTCCAATGTTTCAAATTTGTCCCTCCACCTTGAAACATTATAAATAATATTTTATCTCTATTAACACCACCTATTTGGTTATTTATATTTGTTTCTAAACATATCTTTTTTATATTCATATATTATAATAAATTAATAAATTAATTTTTTATAGATGTATTATTTTATCTATAATCCTTGCTTGATCATCCGCATTAATTTTTAATTGTTTTTTGTCAATTTCAAATATACTTGGATTACTTGATAACCATTTCCAATCAATTTTATCTATATTTTTTTCTAACAAATGAATTGCATTTGGATTTGTTGACAAACATGACCAAGTAGTTTTTTTATCTATATTTTTTTCTAACAAATGAATAGCATTTGGATTGGATGATAAATATATCCAATTAATTTTATCCATATTTTGTTCTAACAAATGGATAGCATATATATATATAGGTTAGTTATAGGTTCTTAATATAATAATAATTAAATTTATCCTATCTAACAACAATAAAAACGTATAAATATATATTTAATACACAACATATGTGTATTCATTCTTTTTTATCTCAACAATACCAATTTTAGTTATTATATCATCTCTATCTAAATTATAAAGTTTTTTCCATATATTCTTATAATTTATTGTTCCATTAACAATGATATTCTTTTTTGTATAATTTTTAATATTATTAGTAATGTTTTCTAATTTTGTATAATTAAATTTATCAATATTGATAGTATCAGAGTTATATTTGTTTTGATTAAAATAAATAAATTTTATTTTATCATATTTAATCATAAATATATCACTTTTGAGTAATTCTTTAAGTATATCATTAATTTTTTGTGTTGATATTATCCTAACAGATTCATCAGCAATAAACTCATATCGTTTCATTCCTAATCTTTTATCACTGTGAAATTGTTTAGAACTAACTTTATACAAATAACCAGTTTTATTATGAAATATTTTATTGAATATATCTTTTTTCTTTTCAATAGCATATAAATATTTATTATGACCACCAAACTCAATATCATTGTCGTGCCATCTTTTACCCATAAACATTAAAGCAAATGCTTTTGAAGGAGTAGCAAAAACTTTTTCCTGATTATCAACAACTTTTGATGGAAATGGCATTAATGTATTTTCGATTAATTTATTGCTACCATGATATAAGTATTTCTGATTATTCAACATATATTATATTATATTATATTATATTATATGTCTATCAAAAAAAATATAAAAATTATTGATGAATTATTTTATCAATAATCCTTGATTGTTCTTCAATATCTTTTTTTAATTGTTTCTTGTTAATTTCAAATATACTTGGATTTTTTGATAATTCATTCCAATCAATTTTATCCATATTTTGTTCTAACAAATGAATAGCATTTTTATTTCTGGACAAAGAAGACCAATTAATTTCACCATAGGTTAACTTAGTTTTATCCATATTTTTTTCGAACAAATGAATAGCATTTGGATTTTTATACAGATAAGACCACACAATTTCACCATAGGTTAACTTCATTTTATCTATATTTTTTTCTAACAAATTAACAGCATTTGGATTTTTAGACAAATTCCACCAATTAATTTTATCTATATTTTTTTCTAACAAACATATAGCATTTGGATTAACTGATAAACCAGACCAATTAATTTTTTCTATGTTTTGTTCTAACAAACAGATAGCATTTGGATTTGAATTTTGTGTTAAACAAGACCAATTAATTTTGTCCATATTTTTTTCTAACAAATGAATAGCATTTGGATTAAGTGATAAACTGTGCCAATTAATTTTTTCTATATTTTGTTCTAACAACTTTATAGCATATGGATTATGTGACAAACTATTCCAATTAACTTTATCAATATTTTGTTCTAATATATGGATAGTGTTTGGATTTTTTGATAGACTAGTCCAATTAATTTTATCAATATTCTGTTCTAACAAATGGATAGCATTCAAATTAAGTGATAGATAAGTCCAATTAATTTTATCCATATTTTGTTCTAACAAATGTATAGCATTTGAATTAAGCGATAGATAAGTCCAATTAATTTTATCCATATTTTGTTCTAACAAATGGATAGCATTTGGAATTGCTGACAAAATATTCCAATTAATTTTATTTAATGGTATCCAATTTAATAATTTCATTTTTGGTTCTACTGTATATGAAACAATTAATCTTATAACATCTAATGGTATAACTGATAAATATTGTTCATCAGTTCCAACTTTTATTAAAGTATGATGTATATTCATTTTATTTATTAAATATAATAAATAAAATAATAATGTAAAATATTTAATTATCAATTTTTTCTGTCAATAATCATTGCTTGTTCTTTAATATCTTTTTTTAATTGTTTCTTATCAATTTCAAATATATTTGGATTAACTGATAAATACCACCAATCAATTTTATCCATATTTTGTTTTAACAAATGAATAGCATTTGGATTTTCTGATAAATATTTCCAATAAATCTTATCCATATTTTGTTCTAACAAATGAATAGCATTTGGATTTTTTGACAACCAAGTCCAATTAATTTTATTCATATTTTGTTCTAATAAATGAATGGCATTTGGATTTTCTGATAAATTTAACCAATAAACTTTTCTTTCAATAACTTTAGATTCTTCTGAAAGTTGTTCTAACAAATGAATAGCATTTGGATTAAATGATAAATTAAACCAATTAATATTATCCATATTTTTTTCTAACAAATGAATAGCATTCAAATTATTTGACAAATAATTCCATTTAATTTTATCTATATTTTCTTCTAACAAATGAATAGCATTTGGATTTTCTGACAAGTTTGACCAATCAATTTTATCCATATTTTCTTCTAACAAATGAATAGCATTTGGATTTTTTGACAAACTTGACCAGTGAATTTTATCTATATTTTTTTCCAATAATTTAATAGCATTTGGATTTTCTGATAAAAATAACCAATCAATTTTATCTATATTTTGTTGTAATAAATGAATAGCATTTGGATTTTTTGATAAATATATCCAATCGATTTTTATATTATTTGCTTCTAATAAATTAAGATAAAAAATAATTAGTCTAAAATTTCTACTAAACTATAAATCTTACTAATCCAGAATAAAAAAAGTAATTATTTTATATTTAGTTAGGGGGGGGTACCCCCATATAACACATATTTACAATTAAAAAATACATCATATTATAAATATAATATATACGATATAATATATACAATGAGTATCACTTTAAAAGAATTTTTAAAGAAATATACTGCTATATCTAATCAATTTATTAATAAATATTTTATTTTTTATGATAAATGTGAATTAAATAAATTTGGTATTGAATTAGAGAAGGTATTAGATTATTTAGATATAAAAGAACGTAAAGAATTTTATACAAGGTTTAGACATAAATATGTTTTAGATATTGATTATATAATCATAAAACATAATCAAAAAAAAGAGAAAAATATAAAAAATTCAGAATATTATATTTCATTTGATACTTTTGAAAAAATATGTATGGCATCAAAAGCACCAAAAGCTGATAAAGTTAGAGATTATTTTTTAACATTAAGAAAATTTATTGATTACTATAAAAATAATATATCTAATATGATATTAGAGAAAGCAAAATCAAAACCATCTAAATGCATATATATTTTATTAGTAAATAAAAATAAAAATATATTAAAATTAGGTCAAACAAAAGAACTTAGAAAAAGATTAAGAACATATGCAACAGGTATGGATACACATCCAGATATTAAATTTATTATGTTGGTAGATGATCCAAAAATAATAGAGAATTGTATGAAAAGTTTCTTAGAAAAATTTGAATATAAAAAAGGACACGAAATATATAAAATAAATATTAATATAATAAAAAAAATTGCATTTGAATGTTCTGGTATGAATAATGAACTTAACCAATTAATATTAGAAAATGATGACAAATATGCATATGTTATTTTTGATGATATTTCGTCAGATAATAATACTATACATAAGTCAGAAAAAATACCTAAACAACCAATTAAGAAAACATTAAAGAAAATATCAAAGAAAACATCAAAAAAAACATCAAAGAAAATATTAAAGAAAATATCAAAGAAAACATCAAAAAAAACATCAAAGAAAATATTAAAGAAAATATCAAAGAAAACATCAAAAAAAACATCAAAGAAAATATTAAAGAAAATATCAAAGAAAACATCAAAGAAATTAATTAAGAAAACATCAAAGAAATTAAATAAAAAAATATAAAAATTTATATCAAAAAATAACAAATATAATATTAATTTTTATAAAATTTAAAATGAATTATGTGAAGAAATTAATATTATAACATCTAATAGTATATTCATCAAATATAATAAAATAATAATGTAAAATATGTAAATATTAATTTTTTATTGGTAAATTTATTATTCTGTCAATAATCATTGCTTGTTCTTTAATATCTCTTTTTAATTGTTTCTTATCAATTTCAAATATATTTGGATTAACTGATAAATACCACCAATCAATTTTATCCATATTTTGTTTTAACAAATGAATAGCATTTGGATTTTGTGATAAATATTTCCAATAAATCTTATCCATATTTTGTTCTAACAAATGAATAGCATTTGGATTTTTTGACAACCAAGTCCAATTAATTTTATTCATATTTTGTTCTAATAAATGAATGGCATTTGGATTTTCTGATAAATTTAACCAATAAACTTTTCTTTCAATAACTTTAGATTCTTCTGAAAGTTGTTCTAACAAATGAATAGCATTTGGATTAAATGATAAATTAAACCAATTAATATTATCCATATTTTTTTCTAACAAATGAATAGCATTCAAATTATTTGACAAATAATTCCATTTAATTTTATCTATATTTTCTTCTAACAAATGAATAGCATTTGGATTTTCTGACAAGTTTGACCAATCAATTTTATCCATATTTTCTTCTAACAAATGAATAGCATTTGGATTTTTTGATAAACTTGACCAGTGAATTTTATCTATATTTTGTTTTAACAAATTAATAGCATTTGGATTTTCTGATAAAAATAACCAATCAATTTTATCTATATTTTGTTGTAACAAATGAATAGCATTTGGATTTTTTGATAAATATATCCAATCGATATTATCTATATTTTGTTCCAACAAATAAATAGCATTTGGATTAAATGATAAATAATTCCATTTTATTTTATTTATATCAATCCAATCTAATAATTTCATTTTTGGTTCTATAAGATACGAAGCAATTAATTTTATAACATCTAATGGTATATTCATCAAATATAATAAATAAAATAATAACATCAAATATTTAAGTGTCAGTTTTTAATTGATATATTATAACATTAATTTTTACAGATAAATTGGTAGAATATTTTCTAATTCACCTTTACTTAAACCATTATTACCACAAAATAATTTAATAAATTCAACAGTTCTTTTATCTTCAAAACTCTTAATTATTTTATTTAATACATCTGTTTCTGCTCTGATATATATTAAATGATTTTCAACAACATAATTATTAGTATTAGTTAATAGACAGTATTCAAATTCATAGTCTGCATTACCTCTACCTCTATTTACAACAATAGCATCACTATTAAATATTTTATCTTTATTGATATCAATATATTGTTTCTTATTTTCATTTGAGAAATCTTTTAACACAAGTTTTTTATTAACAATATTAGAATTATATATTAACAGTGTTTTTTGATTGTCATCTGTTAAATAATCAGTACATTGGTTCCACACAATAGAACCTATTTTAATATCACATTTTAATTTTTTTAAAGACACTGAATCTACTAATAAATTTTCTATTTTATCTTTATTAGATTTATCAAAATATATATATTCATTATCAAATTGTTTAACAAATATATTATTTAGTTCTTTATTGTTTTTTACAGATATATCTTTTTGTATGATAATATTTAATGTTTTTTGTTTTGTTTCAGTAAAATATTCATCATCATTATCATTAAGTTCTAATTCTCTTATTATAAATTCATCATATATATATTTTCTAATAAGATTGTAATATGAAGAATTCATAAAACTGGTTGGAATAACATAACACAACAAACCTTTATCATTTAATAGATACAATGAATGTATCAAGAATAACGCAAATATATTAGGTCTTCCACTAAAATATTTTTGATATTTATCACAAACAGTATCTTTTTTAATTACAAAATATGGAGGATTTCCTATAAATATATCACATTTTTTATCAAAATTAATAAAATCATCATTAATAAGATTTATCATATTTTTATTTGGATAATCTTTCAACAAAACATCATATATTTTTGTATTTTTTTCAATACCTGTAATAGAACTATATATATTGTTTTCTATGATATCATCAATAAATTCACACGAACAACAAGAAGGTTCAACAATTATATATTTCTTATCATTTATCAGATATTTTTTTAATGATTGTATCATTTTTATTCTAATATTTTTAGGTGTTATGAATATACCATCATTTTTCTTTTCTGTTTTTGTTAATATTTTTGTAATAGATACTGATAGACTGTTAAACATATTGATAATATAATATATATATTTATTGGTTAAATATGGTTTAATTTTCATTTTTTTTATAAAAACAACAATATATAATATTTATCAATGACAGATAATCAATATCAACAAATTGTTAATGACATTATGTTTGACAATGAAAAGGTTTATACAAATTATGATATTGAATGGACTAAATTAGATGATGGAAACAAAATATCAACAAAAATTACAGAAACATATGAATTTATTATAACACAAGAATTATATGATAGTATTGTAAAAATGTGTGATTTAATGAAGATACATAAGGAACTAGTTATACCTGAAGTTAAAAAAACAAAAATATACAAAGTTTTTTCTATATCAAATAATGATATGACTATATGGTCATCTACAGGTAATAGTATTATGAGGTCTATAAAATATGGTATCTATTCACATTTATTAGATAAAAAAACACATTTAACAAAATTTGATAATATTATTGGTTTAACAATTAAACATATTGGTTTTATATATAGTTCTAAAAATGATGTAAAATTAAAAGAATTAGTTGTAGGTAAATATTTAGGTAAAGATAATATCAGTTTAACTAAAAAAAAGATAACAATAGATGAAGAATTTATAAAAAACTTAAAAAAAGAAATCATTGAAGAGGTGTTAAAAGAATTACGAAAAAGTTAGTTATTTTTTATTTCAACATTTGGATAATACTTTTTTATGTAATTAACAATATTTTTAGTTGTATCTTCTTTTTTATTGAATTCAATACATATTAAATTATTCAGATTAATTTTATATAGTTTTTTCTATCTTTTAGAAATGTTACTAATTATATCAACACCAATTCCAAATATATTTCCCATTATTTGACCATTTTGATAATCTTCAACTTTTTCTAATCTTTCTTTTATATTAGTATTTTCTAATTCTATTTTAACATTATTTATTATATTTACCAATGATTGAAAATTATCATTATTTGTTTCTAATAAATTTAATGGTATAATATCATCTGAATTTAATCTTATACCTTCTTCCATATATTTAGTAAGAACAGTATTTTTTATTTTCATATTTGAATTAAATAATTCATTATCTACAAATAGATCAATATGTGTTACTATTATATATACTTTTTTTTTATACTTTTTCAACAGTTCATATTGTTTAAATATTGTATTATATATTATATCTTGAAAGTTTAATACATATAATATTACTTCACATTTTATTACAATATTCATTACTATTGCACCTTTTACACTTTTTTTTCGTTCCAAACCAAGTGTATCATAAAAATGTATTGTTGTTGAATTTACATCATATAATGATTTTATTTTTGTTTTTAATATTAATAAATTATCGTTATTATCTGTATTTTGATTTATGTTTTTGATTGCTGTCGATACATCAACAATACCTTCTGCTACTATCATATTGTTTGCTAATAATTCTGGTTTATTTGATATAGTATTTTTTACCAATACATTTATATTAGTAACTTGTTCTTTATTTTGTTTATCTGTTATTAATAATATATCTTGACCAATTAATTTATTCAATAATGTTGATTTACCACTTTTTTCTAAACCAATAACACCAATTTTAATTGTATTGTTAATACTTGACTGTTCGTTTCCCATCTTATATACCATATATTTTAATATATTTTAAATAACAAATAAAAAAATGAATTATGAAGTATATGTTAATATATATTACATACAATAAAACATAAATTAAGAATGAGTTCAGATAATGAAAAAGATGTTAAATATAATATTGATGAGGGCGATGTAGGATATAATGATGACGATGATTATGATGATTTGTTTGAAATTCGTACACAAATGCATCAGGAAGGATTAAAATCGTATTATGATAGATATCTACTAAAAAATAAAATTGATTTACAACCAGAATATCAAAGAGATTTTGTTTGGAATGAAGATAAACGTGATTTATTAATAGATAGTATTATGAGAGGTTTTGTAATACCACAATTTGTCTTGATAGAGACTGATAAAAAAAAATATGAATGTATAGATGGACAACATCGTTTAACAGTTATAAAACATTTTATATCAGGAGAAAAGTTAAAAGGAAAACATGTAAGATGGATAACAAGAGATAAAGATGGTAATAAAGAATATGTATATTATGAAGAAAATAAATACACAAAAGATATAAAAAAAAGACATAAAAGATTTATGACAGAAAAAGAAATAGAAAAATTTAATTCATTTGCATTATCTATATGTAAAATAGTTGAAACAAAGACATTAACATTTCAACAAAAAAGTTTAATATTTAGTAGATTACAAAATGGAGAAAAAACATCTAATATGGATAGGTTAAAAAACATAAATCACCCATTAACAAATTTAATTAGATATTTAGAAACAACGATTATAGAAAAATTTAATCAAACAAAAATTGGTAAACAAATGAATTATATATTCAAAAATAATATTGAAGGTAAAATATCATGTTCAAAAAAAAAACTTTTCTCTAATATGATAATGAGATTTATGTTAATAGCATACAAAGGTATAGACAGTATAACATCATATCTAGATCTGAATATGTATAAGTATATAGAAATAGGTTCTCACTTAGTTAGTTTACCAGAAGGTATAGAAATAAAAGATATGTGTAATAAACTAGAAAATTTTTTAGATTTTTTAGTAAAAATATATGAAACATATGAATATTTTACAATTCCTGAACATATATTTTATATAATAGCTGATATATATCATATTAAATACAATAGTAAAATGGATATATCAGTGTTAATACATATAATTGATAATGAGTTATTCAATAAATATTTAGTAGAAGATAATTTTTGTAAACAAGGAAAAATTCCATCACAAAAAAAATATATGGAAGTTAGAGATGAAATATATAATATATGTAATTAAACAATGGTTGTGTAATAATTTTATTTATACAAATGGAAGAATATATAAACTATTTAACAGTGAAAGATAAAAAACTATTACATAAAATATAATGTTGATGACATTATATTTTACATAAAAATGTATCCATATTATTTATACAAATGGAAGAATACATAAACATATCACATAACATAAAACGAATAATATGTTTATCAGACATTCATATAAAAAATAATGTTGAAACTGATGATGAGTATTACAATGTTTTTAATCAGTTAAAAAAAACATTGACAGAACAACAAATAGATAATAATTGTTTAATAGTATTGTTAGGTGATATATTGGATAATGGATATTTGATTTCATCAACAGGTATAAAAATGTTAAAGTCTTTTTATAAAATGTTATCAGATTTTTGTGAAACAATTACTGTGTTAGGTAATCATGATATTAGGGAGAATGTAGATATTGTATCACCTATTTTGAAAGAATTTGAAACAAAAAATAAAAATCATATATTAACAGATAACAAAACATATATTTATGGTAATCTTGCGTTTGTTAATACACGATATGATGCAAAACAAGTAACAACATATGAAAACATAGATGGATATATTACAATATCATTATATCACGGCATTATTGGAGGAGCAAAAATTAACGATAACTATTATGGGAACACTAATATTAAGTTATCAGACTTTAAAACAGATTATGGTTTTTTTGGAGATATACATATGCACCAGTTTTTGAATAAAGATAAAACACATTTTTATGTAGGTTCATTGATACAACAAAATGTAACAGAAACATATCCACACGGGATAATATTAGTTGATATACAAAATAAGGTATCAATATATTGTGAAATTAAAAACAAATACAGAAAGATGGTTTTATATGTTGATAGTAATGGTTCAGTAGAAGATGAAAACATTGATAATATTCTTAAAGATATTAAATATGCTGATGTTAGGATTATATATGGTTCAAATGATAGGAAAGGAGAAACTGAATTAAAACAGAAATTTTTAGATTATGATGTATTAATAACAAATTATATAACAAATTTCAAATGTAAGCAAGTTAGTATTGATACAAAAACAGTTATTGACAATAAGAATAAATTACTGATGGATATCAACAACAAGAATGATTTTATTGATTTTTATTTATCATATGTGAAAGAAAATCATAACATTGAAGATACAACTTCTATTAAAAAAACATTAATTGATTTAGTTGATATGATAAACATAGATGAACATTTAAAACCAAAAAGAAAATTAGAATTCAAAGAATTATTGATTGATAACATTATGATATTTGGTAAAGTACATATTGATTTTAATAATTTGAATAAATTAACGGGGTTATGTGAAACAAATTCAATGGGAAAGTCATCATTATGTGAAATGATATCATTGTGTTTATTTGGAAAAACACCAAGATGTAAAACATCATCATCGTTTATTAGACAAGGACAAACAAAAGGAAGTTGTACATTAAAGATTTTATCAAATGGTTGTATATATGTTATTACAAGAAGGTTTGTAAAAAATGTTAAGAATAAACAATCATTAAATACAGATGAATATATACATAAAAAAGAAAATTGTAATGAATATGTTGAATATGTAAAATATTTGGATACAATAACATATGAAGCATATATAAATGATATATGTAATGTACCAATTTATGTTACACAAAATACAAATTTTATAGGAAAAACAAAAAAAGAAATAGAAGAATTGATTGAAAAAAATATAATATCATATGATGAAATATATGAAAACATTGTTATATCACAAAATAGATGTAATTCATTTATATTTAACAAAGATAAGGTTGATACATTATTTAAAATATCTAATTTGTCATATTTAAGTAAAATAACAGACATTGCTACAACAATGATAACACATAATAAAAGTCTATTGAAGAAAAACAATAATGATATATCAGAAGAATTCAAAAATAATGTTGATACGAAAGATATGAAATATGTAGAAAACATAATGGAACAAAAACATAATAAACTATTACAAGAATTAGATACAATTAACACAGAATTATCTGATATTGAAAAAACAAAAAATAGTTTAGATATGGATATTATGATATGTAGAGACAGGATAGATAAACTTAATATTACTGATAATAACATAGATAATATAAATGTTTTAAGAGATTATATAAAAACATTTAATAATGATAGTATCACAAAAGAGATTAATTCTAATGAAAGAAAAATAAAAGTTCTTTATAAAAAAATAAATGAATATGGAAACATAGAAGAAGAAAAACAAAAATATGAAGATGATAAGAAACAATCATTAAAACAGTTAAATGATGAACTTAATAGTTATTTAAGAAAATTAAAAGAAAATTCTAAAAAACTTACAACACAACAATATAATAAACTTAATAAAACAATTATAGAATGTAAAACAAATGTGGATAATTTAACAAAAGAAATAAATTTAACAAAACAAATTTTAATAAATAAGAATGATAGAAATGTTTTTATTAACTATATAACATATATTAACAAAGAAAATGAAATTAAAATATTAAATAAATCCATTGAAACATATGATAATATATTATTATTAAGTTCAACTAAAAAAATAACAAACTATGTTGAAACACAGAAAGATATTATAAAAAAACAATTAGATGTTATGAAAAAAGATTTATTGGATATTATTGATTATAAGAATAAATATGATATGTGTTTGTCTGATGAATACAATGATGAGTTGTTAAATAAGTTATCATCTAAATTAGATATTGAAAGAAATAAATTATATAGTTTTAATAATGAGTTATCATTATATGAAAACTATGTGTATAACAAAGATATAGAGAAACATATTGAAGAATTAAACAATAGTATTGATAAACTGACTAAAACCTATTTTACAAAATATGATAAATATATTATTTGTAAAAATGAATATGATGAACTAGAAAATAAAACAGTAAAACTTAAACTAACAAAGGAACAAAATTTAACAGAATACATAACTAAAAAAAACATATATGAAAAAATATTACACAATAAAGAACAATATGAAATACTATGTAGTGAAAAAACAAAATTAGAAAAATTATTAAATGATAAAGATAATGTATCACTTAAATATGACATAATTAAAAATAAAAAAAAAGAAATAGATATCAAAATGAGTAAATTTAATGATAAATACATATTGTCTAAATTAACAGTTGAGAAGAATAATAAAATAATAAATGATATAGATAATTTAACAACTATACAGAAAACATTATCTGTAGAAGGTATAACAAACAAAATAATGAAACATAATATATTACCACAGTTGAATCAAACAATGGATGACATTTGTAAATACATTGGACACGAAAAAATATATTTAAAAATGATAGAATTACATAGCAATTCAAACAAGAAATATGATATTATTATTTCAACCAAACAATGTCACGATATAGCAAATATTGGAGGTTTTGCTTCTAACATTTTAGAATTGATTTGTAAATTATCTTTTCTACGAGTAAATGCTTATTTTGATTGTTCATTTATTATTATAGATGAAATTTTTGATGCTTGTTCAGATATGAATATAAAGATGGCTATTAAGTTGGTAGAATTTTTTAAGGTTCATTATGAGAAAATGATTGTAGTTTCACATAATAATGCTATCATATCAACATTTGACAAAAGATTAAAAATAATGAAAAATGGAGATAATGGGAATTTTATTGAAACAGTTTAATTTATTTTTTACAGAAAATATATTGTAAATAACATTAAACTTATTTATTGAAACAATAAAATCTAAATATACTAAAATTAAAATTTGTAAAGAAATTATGATATTATTAGAGATTAATAATTTACAATTATTAAATAAAGAAATAACTAAAAAGTTTAATAATATAATAGATAATGTTTGGTTAAAAGAAAATATAAAAATAATAAAAAAAACATTTGAGATAAGAACAGATAAATATCATAATTTTACATATTACAATATATATTTATTATTGATTACAATATTAAAAAACTTATTTGATACAAAACTATTTATAAAAAAAGAAATACAAATAAATAAAGTTAAACATATATATCATATATTAGATGAAAATGTATTATTAGAACATAAATCAATAATTAAAAAATTTAATAATAGTAATTTATTTAATGACCTTATTTATTTTTTTCAAAGTCCCCATAAATGCGACTTATTTTATAGTAAATAATAATTCTTATTCGCATTTATGGGGACTTTGAAAAACAAAGAGAAAAAACGAAATATCATTTTCTTTTACTTGATGTATTAAGTATTATTTAGAGACTGAAAAAGAGAAAAACTAAAAAACAATAATAAAAAAAGTATCCAATAATAAAGTTAATATTGAACATTGGTAATAGGTGGAAATATATAACTTATAATTGTTCATTTACAGCAAATTTATTAGCAGTTGTCATTTTTGTTGTCATGTAAGTCAAATTGAAGTATTTATAACTTACATTATGAAATTAAAAGTATTTCATTTTTTTTTTAATTATATATAAAAATAAAAATAACTAAAAAATTATAATTGGTATTTGAAATGTAAAAAGGTTTATAGAAAATATATTGTAAATAACATTATATTTTATTATTTTTATAAAAATTGATATATTTATGATTTGTATATGAAGAATATATATTAAATAAATATAAGATACAATTACAAGTAAAATGGATTTTATTAAACAAATAAATCGTATTGATGTGTTAAATAATATGTTGAGAAATAGCAATATGAAAAATACAGAATTATATGAGTATATATTGACAGATAATAAATCAACAGATGATTTTAGTAGAAAAGGTTTTCTTTTTGAGACATTATCAATAATACTTATAGTTTCAAAATGTTTGGATATCAAATATACTAACATTAAGATAGGTCAATTACAAAATCTAAAAAATTGTAAGAACATAAATGATATATTGAAGCATAATAAGATAGCACAAGGAAATAATCCTTCTGATATAACAATAGAACATAATAACAAGATTATCGCAATATCAATTAAATACAAAAATGAGTTTATACCTAATTTATCAGGTGTTTCTGATATTTATGGTGATATATCAAGAATAACTGATAATTATATGATAGGTCTAATTGTAAAAGATAAAACATTAGTTGAAACACATAATTATAATAATGAGTTAGGTAATAGAAAAATACTACATACAAAAGTTATAGAAGATAAATTATTATTTGATAAAAAAGATGTTATCAAAGGTTTAAAATTTTTTTGTGATCGATTTAAGAATTATAAATTAGATGATTTTATAGAATTAATTAATGATAAGTATTTATTTTCTCCAAGAGAATTATTAATTTTAAAATTACATCAAAAAATGACATATATGAAATTTCTAAAAACAAAGAAACAAAAACTACATTTAGTGTCTCATAAACCAAGAAGTGGTAAAAGTATTACATTATTGACTATAAGTAAGTATTTATTAGAAAATGGAATAAATAAAATTTTAGTAATGACTTCTGTTCCTGCAACTATAAAAAGTTTTATAGATGATTTAGACAAATATATAGACTTTCAAGATATTAAATACAGAAAACAAGAAGATTTTAAATATATTGATAGTGATTTTAAAGGAATTGTATTTTGTAGTGTTCAATATCTAAAAACAGATATAGAAGAAAAAAAGTCATTATTAAAAAATATAAAATTTGATGTTATGTGTATTGATGAATGTCATTTGGGTTCATCAACAGATAAAACAGAAAAAAATATATTAAATGTAGATATTGAACAAATTGAAGATATTCGTAATAGCATTAAAATAAACATATTTGCTTCTGGTACATCTGATAAAACTAAAAAATTTTATAAAATTAAAAATGTATATTGTTGGGATATTGAAGATGAAGGATATATGAAACGATTATTATCAGATGAAATATCAGAAAAAGAAAGACTTGAAATTTTAGATATTATGAAAAATCGTCACGGAGAAGATTTTATTGAATGTTTTAATGATGATACATTAAACAAAGATTATTCAAAATCTCCAACTCAAGTTTTAATGAAACATATGATACCAGAAAATATTATTACTGAAATTAAAGAATATAATACTAAAAATGATACAAATTATGGTTATTCGTGTAGTTCTATTTTTGCATTAGATAAAGTACAAAATAAAAAGACAAAAAAATGTGAATATGAAAATAAATTTGAATTAGAGAAATCATCAGATGGAATTGAAATACTAAAATCATTTTTTGAATGTATCATTTCAAATAATAAGATGAATAAAACAACGATTATGAAGAAAATCGAAGAAACTCAATCTACATACAAATCAAGAATTTCACAAAAATGTGATCCAAAATTATTTCTAATGTATTTACCAATACATACAGGAAATAATAACATTGCAAAATTACAAATAACATTCAAACAGTTCATTGAAAAACATAAATTATGGAATGATTATAATACTGAGTACTCAAATTCAATTGATGATTCAAGTTATTATAAAGAAGAATATAATAGTTATATAAAAACAATTATTAACAAGTCAAAATCTGAAAACAAAAAAGGTTGTATATTGTTATTAGGCAATAAAGGTGGTGTAGGTATTACTTATCATGAATGTGATGTAACTATATCATTAGATGATGGACATAATTTAGATAATCAAAGACAAAGATATTCAAGAGCATTGACAGAAGGAACAAATAAAACAATTGGAATAAATGTAGATATGAATATTCAAAGAACTTATTTGTATTTGAATGATGTAATACATAAACATAGAACTAATACTAAAACAACAAAAACAAATGGAGAGATTTTAAAATATTTATATGAACATAATATATTTTTATTTAATCCATCTGATATTAACAATGGAAAAGTAAAAACATTTGAAATTACTGAATATTATAATAAAGAAGCAGAAAACATTCTAAAAAATATTGATGATACTAATTTGTTAAATGAAATTACAATTGCTGATGATGATATAATATTAAATGAAGATGAAGTTGGGTTAGAATTAAATTGGAATGAAACAACAAATCAATTAGAACCAAAAGTTATTAATCATGATTTAGAAGGAGAACAACCTGAATGTCCTAAAGGTGATATTACTAAATATTATATTGATAATGATGAGAGTTCTGAAATTAAAACAGATAATGAAGAAAATTTAGAAGAAGAAGAAAAACCATTGACAAAAGTAGAAGAAAATAAAATTGAAAAACAAAAAAGGATTTTGAAAGAAGTGTGTAAAAGAGTGTTATTACCATTGTTAGCATTACTATCTAGAACATTCCAACAATTAGATTTTAATGAAATGTTGTTTAATGTAAATACCAAAGAAATAATAAATAGTATTCTGAAAGATAAACAAATAATATTAAATAAAAACTCATACAATAGTATAATTAAGATAATGGAAAGAAATGATGAAATTGTAAATAATTTAAGAGAAATATATAGAACTGCACCACCTGATAAAATACATCAATTAATCGCAAAACATTTTATTCCATCTATAGAAGAGAAAAAGAATAATGCCGAAATACCAACACCATTAGAATTAGTAAATGAAATGTTGGGTAAAATCTCAGAAAATTTTTGGAAAACACCAAAAAGAGTATTTGAACCATGTTGTGGTAAGGGAAACTTTGTTATGAAGATATTTGAAAAGTTTTATATAGGTTTATCTGAATCATATTCAAATAATAACGAACGATGTAAAATAATTATAACAGAATGTTTATATTTTGGAGATTTAACACCTATGAATGTATTTATAACTACAGAAATATTAAAATGTGAGATTCAAAGTAAAACGGGAATTGAAGAAATAAATTATAAATTTAATTCATATACAGGTGATACATTAGAATTAGATATTAAGAAAACCTTTAATATTGATAATTTTGATGCAGTTATCGGTAATCCACCTTATAACGATGATAGTGGAAATAAAGGAAAGGGGCATATGTTATGGGATAAATTTATTATGATATCATTAAATAAATTTATAAAAGAAAATGGATATTTAGTATATGTACATCCTGCAGTATGGCGTCAATATGAACATCCGTGTTTAGATATAATTAAGAACAAGCAACTATTATATTTAGAAATTCATAATGTTGATGATGGACAAAAAACATTTAGATGTGCAACAAGATATGATTGGTATGTTTTACAAAATACTGAAAATACAAAAAATACTATTATTAAAGGGGAAGACGGAATAATTAGTGAGGTTAATCTGAAAGAATGGAAATTTATACCTAATATGATGTTTGATGAAATCAATAAATTAATATCAAGTAATGATAAATTAGATGTTTGGAGATATAGAAGTATGTATGGAACAGAAAATAAAAAATTAGTATCAAAAAATAAAAATGACACATTTAAATATCCATTAATATATACAATAAATAAACAAAATATAATTACATTTAGATATACAAATGATAATACACGTGGGCATTTTGGAAAATCTAAATTTATATTTTCAAATGGTGCAGGATTTTATTGTGATAGTAAAGGAGAATATGGTCTAACAGAATGGGCATATTGTATATACGATGAAAAAGATAAATTATCATTAATTGAAAAAGCATTTAGAAGTAATGGATTTAATAAAATTAAAGATGCAATACATTTAGATAGTTCATCTTATAATATAAAAGTTATGAAACTATTTAAGAAAGATTTTTATAATGATTTTATAAATGAACCAGATGATATTATAAATGAAATTAAACCAGAAATAATTCAAAAAGGACGAAGCAAATATTATTTAGTTGATAATAAATTATATAAAATCAATAAAAATAAATCACAAGGTGATTTTTATTGTGATTATGTTGATGATAAAATTAAACAAACACCAATTAAGAAAGTATTAAAAGATGATATATCAACTGATGATAAAATTAAACAAACACCAATCAAGAAAGCATTGAAAGAAGACATATCAACTGATGATAAAATTAAAAAAACACCAATTAAGAAAACATTGAAAGAAGACATATCAACTGATGATAAAATTAAAAAAACACCAATTAAGAAAACATTGAAAGAAGACATATCAATTGATGATAAAATTAAAAAAACACCAATTAAGAAAACATTGAAAGAAGACATATCAACTGATGATAAAATTAAAAAAACACCAATTAAGAAAACATTGAAAGAAGACATATCAATTGATGATAAAATT
>Ga0304730_1000144_pt1 | contig 65516 bp, 86 predicted proteins | sample M_130628_MF_Meta_FD_190474 | JGI IMG/M metagenome (GOLD analysis project Ga0304730, IMG submission 190474) | Freshwater microbial communities from Lake Montjoie, Canada to study carbon cycling - M_130628_MF_MetaG (v2) (version 2) | ecosystem: Environmental > Aquatic > Freshwater > Lake | place... | reverse complement strand
GTGGTGCTAACTCTGACATTACGTCACTCACTGGACTTACAACACCTTTAACAGTCCTTCAAGGCGGTACAGGAGTTACAACCTCTACAGGCACAACAAATGTAGTGTTGTCAAACTCGCCAACACTTGTAACCCCCGCCCTTGGTACACCGAGTGCGGCAGTCTTAACAAATGCTACGGGTCTTCCTATTTCAACGGGCGTAAGTGGTTTGGGTACTGGCGTAGCAACTCTTTTGGCAACCCCCTCTAGTGCTAATTTAGCCGCTGCAATCACTGATGAAACAGGTTCTGGCGCATTGGTATTTGCTACAAGCCCTACGCTAGTAACCCCTATTCTTGGAACTCCTACTAGCGGCACTTTAACGAATGCAACGGGTCTGCCTATCAGCACAGGTGTTTCGGGGCTTGGAACAGGTGTAGCAACCTTTCTAGCAACACCTAGTTCAGCAAATCTAATATCTGCTGTAACAGATGAAACAGGCACAGGATCATTAGTCTTTGCAACTAGTCCAACATTGGTCACACCTGCATTAGGAACACCATCTGCTTTAGTTGGTACAAATATCACGGGAACGGCATCTGGTCTTACAGCGGGTAATGTCACGACAAATGCTAATCTAACAGGTGCTGTTACTTCTGTTGGTAATGCAACTTCATTAGGTTCATTTACATCTGCTCAACTAGCAACAGCTTTAACAGATGAAACAGGAAGTGGTGCAAATGTTTTTGCAACAAGTCCAACATTGGTAACTCCTATCTTGGGAACTCCAACAAGTGCAACATTGACGAATGCAACGGGTCTGCCTTTGTCAACTGGTATAACAGGCACTTTGCCTGTAGCCAATGGTGGAACAGGACAAACTTCTTATACAGATGGTCAATTGCTGATTGGTAACACTACAGGAAATACACTAACTAAAGCTACTTTGACAGCAGGTTCTGGTATTACTGTAACCAATAGTGCGGGTGGTATTACTATTGCGTCTACTGGTGGTGGATCGGGAACAGTAACAAGTGCCTCTGTTGTATCTGCCAATGGTTTTGCAGGAACAGTAGCTACAGCAACAACAACACCCGCTATAACTTTATCAACATCTATTACAGGTGTTATTAAAGGAAATGGAACAGCAATATCTGCGGCTACTGCGGGCACTGATTATGTGACCCCGACAGGCACAGAAACTCTGACAAACAAGACGCTGACAAGCCCTGTACTAACAACCCCTCAATTGGGAACACCTGCAAGTGGTGTTTTAACTAACGCTACAGGTCTTCCTTTAACTACTGGTGTAACAGGAACACTTCCTATTGCTAATGGTGGTACTGGTGCATCTACTTTGGCAGGGGCTAATATTCCTGTTGTCAATGTTGCCAACACATTTACAGCGACACAGACCTTTGCTGGCTCATCTTCAGTGCTAGCAGAAGTCTTGAGCAATGCGGCAGAGATAGCCACAGTATCAGCTACAGCGGCTACAGGAACAATCAACTACGATGTAACCACTCAATCGGTTATTTACTACACCAGCAACGCAAGTGCTAACTGGACAGTTAACTTCAGAGCCTCATCAGGTACATCTTTGAACACTGCCATGTCCACGGGTCAGTCTGTGACTGTGGCTTTCTTGGTGACTCAAGGTGCTACTGCCTATTACAACTCTGTGGTGCAAGTGGATGGCTCAACTGTTACTCCTAAGTATCAGGGCGGTACAGCGTATGCGGCTGGTAATGCAAGTGCAGTTGATGTGTATATGTACACGATCATCAAAACGGGTAATGCGGCATTTACTGTGTTCACTTCACAGACCAAGTTTGCTTAAAGGAAAACCATGCCATTAGTACAAACAAGGGGTGCGGCTTCTGCTCAAGGCTTTGGGGAGTTTGCTCAAGCATCTGCTGTGCCTAATTACATTGAGGATGTGTTCTCCTGTTTTCTCTACACAGGTACAGGTGCTACACAGACCATTACCAATAATATTGACTTGTCTACCAAAGGTGGGTTAACTTGGATAAAAGGCAGAAGTGGCGCAACTGGTCATCGTTTAACCGATACCGCAAGAGGTGTTACAAAATCACTTGCATCTAACTCTACTGACGCAGAAGCAACTGAAAGCACAGGATTAACTGCGTTTAGCACAACTGGATTTACGATTGGTGCTGATGCGGATTACAACACATCTGCGGCTACTTATGTTTCATGGACATTCCGTAAACAAGCAAAGTTCTTTGATATTGTGACTTATACAGGGAATGGGTCAACTCAGACAATTGCACATAATCTTGGAAGTGTCCCCGGTTGTATTATTGTTAAAAATACATCAGATTCTACTAATTGGCCGGTTTATCATAGAGGATGTAGCGGGACAGGCGACACTATAATACTTTTAAACGATACGTATATTGCACAAACTAATACCGCTTTTAATAATGCTCTACCAACTTCAACTAATTTTCAAGTCGGAAATCCAAGCGGTACAAATGGCACAAACGCCAATGGTAATACATACGTTGCCTACCTATTCGCCCATGACGCAGGAGGCTTTGGCCTAACTGGTACAGACAATGTGATTTCGTGTGGAACATACACTACTGATGGCAGTGGCGTTGCAACTGTAAGTTTGGGCTATGAGCCTCAATGGGTTTTAACCAAAGCAACTAGTGGGATTTACGGAGAAACAAATTGGGTTATTGCTGACAATATGCGTGGTATGCCAGCACCTCCTACAACTGACGGGGTTGGTGGATTATTTCCAAACACTTCAGGCGCAGAAGATAATAATTTCAACAGAAGTGTTCACCCAACAAGTACAGGTTTTGTAGCAAATCAATATGCGTCAACACCCTACATCTACATAGCCATTCGCAGAGGCCCGATGAAAGTGCCTACTGTGGGGACGAGTGTGTTTAGTCCTAACACTTCATCAGGCACAACAGGTACAGCTATTACAACTGGATTCCCCGTTGATTTATCAATTTCTCAGTATCGTTTGGGAGACCCAGCGTTTTGGGGTGACAGACTTCGCGGAGTAGATACAACAACTGTGGGGACGTCCACACCTCGCTTAAAAAGCGATGGCACTGGCGCAGAAACTTTATCTAGTTTCACTAGGAATTGGGGCAGTACTGGAATTACAATATCTAGTAACTACAGTGGTTTGTCTACTATTTACTGGAACTTCAGACGCGCCCCTAGCTTCTTTGATGAGGTTTGCGATACAGGGACGGGTGTAGCAAAAACTGTGACGCATAACTTAGGAGTTATGCCCGAATTAGTAATTCGAAAAAGTAGAAGCAACACAGGGCCATATTGGTTAGTTGGGTCAACATATTTATCATATGCCAATGATGAATATTTAAAACTATCTACAACTGGCGCAATATCTGCTGGAGGTGGTAGTTATTGGAATAGCACAGCCCCCACTTCGTCTGTGTTTAGTGTTGGAAATAATTCGTATTCAAATGGTAACGGATACACATTTGTGACTTACCTTTTTGCAACTCTTGCAGGTATTTCCAAAGTAGGCTCATACACAGGCAATGGCTCAACTCAAACAATTGATTGCGGATTCGGTGCGGGTGGTGCAAGGTTTGTTCTTATCAAACGCACAGACTCAACGGGTGATTGGTATGTATACGACACAGCCCGTGGCATGACAGTATTGACAGACCCATATTTATGGTTAAACGATTCAGTAGCTGAAGTGGCAACTCTTGGCTCTGTTACAACAGTCTCAACAGGCTTTGCTTTAAATGCGGCAATTACAGTAGCAATTAACACAAGTTCAGCAAGCTACATCTTTTTGGCAATCGCATAAGGAAAAATCATGCAAATACGAATTCGCGCAACAGGTCAAGTGCTTTTACAACACGAGTGGGAAAAGTGGGTCGCCCAAACTTACGCCAAATCTTTGAGTGGCATTACCGAAGAGGCGGTCAATAGGTTTGAATCAGACATTGTGTTTGAAGGCCCACAAGCATCAGGTGGTACGGTATATCAATACTCACAGCAAGACGGCGTTGAGCAGATTGATGGCAAGTGGTACACCAAGTATGTGCTTGGCCCTGTCTTTACAGATGGTGAGACAACTGCCGCAGAACAAGAAGCCGCTTACAAAGCCATTAAAGACGCAGAGCAAGCCAAGTCTGTACGCACCTCACGCACGGAAAAGCTCAAGGACTGCGACTGGACTCAGATTTCTGATAGCACTGCGGATAAAACTGCATGGGCTACGTACCGTCAAGCATTGCGTGATGTTACTGCTCAGTCTGGCTTCCCTTGGACAATCACTTGGCCTGACGCGCCCTAATCATGAAAGACTGGACTGAAGCAATCATTGCGGCAGTCTCTATCACTGCGTTTATTGTTTTTGGTACGTACATAATTGCATGGAGTGTGGTGTGATAAATGCGTTGGCTCATACTGTTACTGCTGTTGGGGCTAGTTGGAGCCGTAGCCAAGAGCGGATGCCATGTGCGCGAGTTCTATGGGATTGCTTACACAGTCCACGACCCAACCCTGCGGCACAGAGAGATGGTAGCGTGGCTCGACAAGAATGCGCCCTATTGCAAGACAACGGATTACGTGGTCATCTGGAACAATCTGGGCGAATGGGCGGGAACGGCAGACTCACCAAAGATTAGAGAGTTAGTCATTCATGGGTACAAAGAGGCACAAGAGCGTGAAAAGAAATGATCGACACCATCAAATTATTTCCGACCGTTCAGCCGTCTGGGTATCCAGACAAGCATGACCTTGCTCAGAAAAAGATGGAAAGACAGCATGAAGTTAACAAGGCAAATGAGTTAGCCAAACAGAAACAGGTGCAGTTGCAAGACATAGGGTTTGAGATTTACTGCAAGAAGACAGTGCAAGACCGGCTCCGTATGGAGATATTTAACAACCGCAAACTGGATGTATACGTGTAATGGTTACAAAGAAACCCCCAGCCAAGGTAGCGCCTGTCAAACAGCGTACACCCAAGCCCAAACCAGAACAGATAATCAATGTATCTATTTCTGAGCCAGCCCCTGTCAAGCCTGAAGCTAAGAAAGACGACAGCACCGTTGGTAAAGTGATTGGTTTAATTGAATGGGTGGACAATCCTTTCAAGTTGTTTACGGTTATCCTGCTGTCGTTCTTGTTCTTTGCGGGTTATTTTGCTTGGGACTCACGTACAGTCATTTTGAACGCCATTACAAGCTCAAGCCACCAGCCCCAGCTTAAAGAAATCAAAGTGCTGGAGCACATAGCTGAAAAACTGAAGAAAGACTTAGAAGCTGAGACTGTGCTGGTTCACAAAGTAGCTCTGGTAGTTAATAGCCGGATTACGCTACTTGCGTATGGCCCAAAGGGTCGAGACATAACGCTTGATGGCTATAACTCTACCTTGTTTGGCAAAGATGCCACCCGTAACTCTGCCGTAATTGCAATGATGAATGGCGAGGTGCATTGCGATAAGCTTGTGGCCTCTGGTAAAACATCAGACTGGGAAGAGAAACAAGGCGTAGGCTACATCTGCCGTGGTTCAATACCACCTGAAATGGGTGCATTTGAGGGGTACATCTCTGTGGGCTTTACCAAAGAACCACAAGACCTTGGCGCAGTCAAAACCCGTATCAACCTAGCCGCCACTGAAATGGCTAAATAAGGAGTAACCATGCTTGATATTCTTTCCGGTGGACTGATGGGTTCCATCTTTGGTGGGCTGTTCCGTATGGCCCCCGAAGTGCTCAAATATTTTGACAAGAAGAACGAACGCCAGCACGAGTTGGCAATGTTCAAAAACCAATGCGACTTGGAAGCCCAGCGCGGCCAGCAGAAATTGGCTGAGATTGGCGCACAGCGTGAAGCCGCTATTGACGTAGGTGTTATGGATGCGTTTAACAACGCCATCACCCAGCAGGCCGAGATGGTCAAAGCCGCAGGCGGTTGGGTAGCCAGCCTTTCAGCTTCTGTCCGTCCGGTGGTTACCTATTGGGTGCTGTTTGTTTGGTCGTTCATCCACGTATGGTTTGCATGGAACGCATGGCTTGCCGGTGCGCCTGCCGTAGAAGTGTTTAAGACCATGATGACACCTGACTTCTCAGCCCTGTTGTCTGGGACAATTAACTATTGGTTTCTTGATCGTACTTTAAAGCAAAGGGGTATTTAAATGGCACACGCAAACAACTGTTTAGTTCACGAAGACGGCCCATGCACCTGTGGATTTGAAGAGATTCTTGAAGACGAGGCAAGAGAAGCCGAACAAGAGCATCTTGAACAAGAATGAACCTAGAACTAGCCGCTGAACTGTGCCGCCGGTATGAAGGGTATCGGGCTAAGCCCTACCTTTGTCCGGCTGGCGTGGCTACGATTGGCTACGGTTCTACCTACTACGCAGACAAACGCAAGGTAACTTTGGAAGACGCTCCGATGGACGAACCTACGGCTAGGGCGCTTTTAATGATTGAGCTTGAGCACACGTACCTACCCGGTGTTCTGCGTAACTGCCCCGGCTTGATTACTGACGTACGTAAGTGCAACGCCATCGTGGACTTCTGCTACAACCTAGGCACAGGACGCTTGCAAACATCTACGTTAAAGAGGAAAATCAATGCCAATGATTGGGAAGGCGCAAAAGAACAACTGATGCTCTGGACTAAAGGTGGCGGTCGGGTACTGCCGGGTCTGTTTAAACGCCGCACGGCTGAGTGCGCTTTGTTGGATTAACCGATGGCACTTAAAAAACTAACTTTGAAAGCTGGTGTAAACAAAGAAAACACCCGTTATACCAATGAAAATGGTTGGTATGAATCCGATAAAGTGCGGTTTCGCCAAGGTACGCCTGAAAAAATTGGTGGTTGGGAACGCATATCAGCGGCAACATTCTTAGGTGTTTGTCGTTCTTTGTGGAATTGGGTCACTCTTGGATTTTTAAATTTAGTTGGGGTTGGCACTAACTTAAAGTTTTATATTGAGAGCGGCGGCGCATACAACGACATTACACCTATTCGGGCATCTAGCACAATTAACAACAACCCGTTTGTAGCTACAAATGGCTCTGCCACAATCACAGTAACAGATACAAGTCACGGTGCTATTACGGGTGACTTTGTTACTTTTAGTGGTGCTATAGGGTTGGGCGGGAATATCACGGCTACGGTGTTAAACGCTGAATATCAAATAACAGTTCTTACTGCAAATACATACACATTTACAGCGTCAGCCACAGCCAATGCAACGGATGCTTCTGGCTCTCCCGGTGGTGGTGCTTCTGTCGTAGCGGCGTATCAAATCAGTGTTGGCCCTGCCATAGTTGGCCCATTTGTTGGTTGGGGCGGTGGTACTTGGGGGCAAGGTGTGTGGGGTACTGGAGGTACTTCTTTATCTAGTATTCGCATTTGGAGTCAAAGCAATTTTGGTCAAAATTTAATTTTCAGTTACCGTGGGAGTCCTATTTATTATTGGGATGCCGCATCTGGTTTGACAACTAGGGGTGTTCTTGTTTCATCTTTGTCCGGTGCTTCTGATGTCCCAACAGTTCAAAATTTTATTTTTGTATCTGATACAAGCAGATTTGTATTTGCATTTGGTTGTAATGACATTGGTTCAGGAACACTAAACCCTATGTTAATCCGTTGGTCAGATCAAGAATCTGTAGTAAATTGGACACCGGCAACAATCAATCAAGCTGGTAGTGTGGTGTTATCTCACGGCTCAGAAATTATTACAGTTGTCCAAGCTCGGCAAGAAATTGTAGTATTTACTGATTCGTCTATTTATTCATTGCAATACCAAGGCCCACCAGTAATATGGAGTTCTCAACTTCTTGGCGACAACATTTCAATTATTAGCCCTAATGCGGCTGTAATTGCTTCCGGTGTTGTGTATTGGATGGGTGTAGATAAGTTTTATAAATATGACGGGCGAGTCCAAACTTTGCGTTGCGATTTACTTCGTTTTATCTACCAAGACATTAACTTAGTTCAATCAACGCAAGTGTTTGCGGGAACCAATGAAGGCTTTAATGAAGTCTGGTGGTTTTATTGTTCTGCTACTAGCACCGCTATTGACCTGTACGCAATCTATAACTACGCAGAAGATGTTTGGTCTTATGGAACGCTAAGTCGTACAGCATGGCTTGATTCGGGTTTGCGTGATTATCCGTTGGCGGCTACATACAACTCAACCACAAGTACTGGTAACCTTGTAAACCATGAGTATGGTGTAAACAACAATGAAACTGGAACACCTGTAGCAATTAACGCTTTAATTGGCTCTGCTGAGTTTGACATTGATGACGGCGATCATCTTGGATTTGTCTGGAGAATGCTCCCAGATATTACATTCCGTGGGTCTGACGCGGTTTCTCCGCAAGTGACTATGACACTAATCCCCATGCAGAACTCAGGATCCGGGTATAACAATCCAGTCTCTGTGGGCGGTAACTCAAGTGCGACAGTAACCCGTACATCTACTTCAGTGATTGAGCAGTTTACGGGTCAGGTGTACGTTAGGGTGCGAGGCCGTCAAATGATTCTTCAAGTTGAATCTAGCCAGATTGGGTGTACTTGGCAATTGGGTTCACCCCGTATTGACATCAAACAAGATGGCCGCAGGGGTAATTCATGATTGTTATATCCGAGTTTGAGATCAATCAGGTTGCTTCGCCCAACCTACCACTGTCTCCGCTTGAGTACAACCAGCAATACACCAATCAGCTAAACAACGTACTACGCCTGTACTTTAATAGGGTTGATGCTATTCTTGGTCAGCTTAAGACAGATGAAATCATCCCACCGTTAACTAATTACACTGTAGCAACATTACCTAGCGCAGTCACTTCAGGTAAAGGTGCAAGGTCTTTTGTTACTGATGCTTTAGCTCCTGTATTTGGGGCAACCGTTGCGACTGGCGGGGCAGTGGCAGTGCCCGTCTACTCTGACGGCACGAATTGGAAGGTCGGGTAATGACTTTAGAAGAACTTAAAGCCCTGTATGCCGAGAAAGGCGCTACTGAAGCCGTTCATGGCGTATCTGAACAGGGCGACACCGTAGATTACCAACCTATTCAATATGGGCAAGGATGGACTGCTTGGGATAAAGCGCCTGAAATTATTGGATATCAAGATGGTGCAGGCGGTGGAGAAGGCGGTGATCAGCCCGTTCCAATTTATAGCACTGACAAAAAACTTGGTGGCTTTGCCAAGCAAGAAGGCGATTACATCACTTCCTACGACTTAGACGGCAACGTTGTTAAACGTGAGAAGATGGATCATGATAACTTTTTAAAGACCATGATCAAGGATCTTGGGCCTTTAGCTCTGGCCGCCATGACAATGGGTGGCGGTAATGCTTTGCTAGGAAATGCATTATTTGGCCTGACAGGTGCAGGTGCATCAGCCGCTGGCGGAGCTTTGGCAGGCAGTTTAAACGCTTATGGAAATGACAGCAACATCCTTAAAGGCGCATTGCTTGGTGGTGTATCGGGCGCAGGCTCTGCAAAACTTGCAGATATTTTTGGTGCTGATACTTTAGGCAAAACGTTTGAAAATGCCAAGATAGGCGATATAACCAAAGCAATTAACTTTGCTCAAAACCCCACCCTAGCCGGAGCGGCAAATATTGCCTCTCCTTACATGACAACCAACTTTGAACTTGGTGATACTGGATTTACCACTAACGATTTACTTAAAGGCGTTAACACGGCGCAAGCTTTTGGTAGTGGAGATAACAAAAAGATATTTGACGCTATTACAGGTTTAGCTAAAGGAACAGACTTTAGCGGTTTAACCGCAAGCGAACAGGCGGAACGTAATGCCAATCGAGAAACCGCACGTTTAAACAAAATTGAAAACGCAGTTTTAAACCAGCCAGCGTCTGATGATGGGTCAACACAAGGAATTGTTGATTTAATTAATGAGATGTACCCAGCCGCAGATGTTAAAGGTATGTCTCAAGGCGATTTAGTTAAATTCCTTGAAGCCAATATGGGTGAAATTCAAGGTTCTGCGGAGCTTGAAACTTTGCTTAAAGGCCAAGGAAAAACTGCCGCAGATGAAGGCACTGTTACTGTAACGGGCGATAGGCCTACAGGCCTTGGCGACTTTATGGTTCCCACCACAGATACACCCAAGGGCAATGTGGTTCCAGTAGATAACCCTGATGAAGTGGTTATTACAGGTGATCGTCCCGCGCCGTATATTTCTAGCCTTAGAACCAAAGATATTAAGTCTGACATTCCGGATGAGATAACTTCCGATCAGATTGACAAGTTGTTTCCAGATATTGATTTTAATGATATCTTGCAAACTGTTACCGTTCCGGGCGACACAAAAACTGTTACTCCAACCAAGACGGTTATTCCTGCAACTGTTACGCCAAAAACAACTGTGCCGGGAACAACAACCACAGAGCAGGCATTAATGAATCTTGGTTTAAACGCACCAATGCCTAGCCAAGATCCGTATGCCAATATAAAATTGATGGAAGAGTTGTTTGGCGGTGATACAGCTTACAAGCTCAGAGCACTTGGAGCACCTAAAAACCAAGCATCTACGGATATGGATGCTCTTGCTCGTTTACTAAGGAAGCAAAATGGATGAAAATGCATATGACGTAGAAGATGCTGGCGGTGGTTATACAGTAGCCGCACCGTTCCCCGGCGCAGATACGGATCCAAATACCAACCCCAACACTAGTACCGGCCCCAATTCACCGTTTACACGCGGTGATGTTTTTACAAACCAAACTGTGATGGATCCATCTGCTGGTATAGCAGGGCTAAAGAAGTTTGTAACAGATAACAAAGCATTTATAACTGGTGCAGGCGCGTTGGCTAGTGTCTATGGTGGCGGTACAAACGCTGATAAGAAGACAGGCTACCAAGGCGTTATTCCTACATTAGCCGCTTCTCGTTCAATGATTGCCGCTCCTCCTACCCGTGCACAAGGCTACCGTCCCGGCGCAGGTGGGATTGATTATGGTGGTGATGTATCCTACACGCTTGCTCCGGGTCAAGCTCCTTATGCCAATCTGTCAGGAACTTCAGGTTCTGCGGCTGGTGCAAATTTAACCACTCCCGGCGACACAACTTCCGGAGGTTTAACCACTATTGCAGGCGGCACAACTCCCGGTGGCACAACCGTGACTCCCGGTGGCACAAAAGTAGTAACCCCCCCATTACCCAAAACAATAACACCTTTACCACTTGATGTTAAGCCTCCACCACCTACCAACCTAGGTTCTAAGGGATACCAAGCCGCTATTGCGGCAGGACTTACTCCCGCCCAATATTTAGGCAATATTAATCAATGGCTTATTGATAATCCCCGTGCAAGTAAAGCGCAAGTTGATGCCGCCATGAGCCAGTTTGGCGTAAGCCAAGAAGATTTGCAAACGGCTTTAGGAACCACAAACTTTTCAGACTACACAAAGTATGGTTTGACTCATGGTCAAGGTTTGCAAGAGTTGAATTTCAAGATTGCTGATTGGGTTTCTCAACACCCATATGCAACAAACAAAGAGATACAAGATGCAATGAAAGCCGCAGGAGTTAATGATGCGGATATTGCCCGTGGTTTAAACGGCCTGTCAGCCTCTGCTGGCAAAGAATCTGCAATCATTAATGACATGGGCTTAGATCAGTTGTACAAGAATATCTTGGACTACCAAGCCGCAGGTCATTCTTCTGCTGAAGTTGCCGCCGCATTAGCGGCTACGGGACTTGATCAACGTGATATCAATGCCGCTAATAAATTTGCCACGGCGCAAAATTACACCGCTAATCCTACATCTGCGGCGGCTACTGTTAACTATCTACCCACTACTAATGTAGCGGATACTTCTACACCACCTCCTCCTACTAAAGTGGCTGATGTTGTGCAAGCCGCATCAACACCTACAGCGGTTCAAAATACTGCGCCTGACAACTCAGGCAAGATGAGCGAGATTTATCAGTATTTTGCCGACCCCTCAACACAAGCCGCACTTGCCTCTGGTAATACACGAGGTATTGCTGAAACCATGCAAGCTTTGGGTTATTCTCCAGCCGAAGTAGCACAAGCTACAGGTTCAAATGTGGCTGATGTTCAGGCCGCATATGATGCGGCTCTTGGTTCTAATAAGGTTGGATTTTATGATCCTTACAGCGAAGCATTTGCCGAGGGTGGTATGGCTAAAGGTCGTTATCTACAAGGTGAAACAGATGGCATGGCAGATAAACTTCCAGCCCAAATTGGTAATGACCAACCCGCCGCTTTAAGCCATGGTGAGTTTGTTATCCCTGCGGATGTGGTTTCCCATATGGGTAACGGCAACTCTGATGCCGGAGCTAAGAAGCTTTATCAAATGATGGACAAAATTCGTATGGCACGTACAGGTACAAAGAAACAAGGTAAACGTATCAACCCTGATAAGTTTATGCCCGGTGGATTGGCTCAAGCTTACGCTTCAGGTGGCTCAGTTAAGCACTTTGACAATGGTGGTTCCACAGGAACTCCTGCGGCTAACTACGGCGCAGGTCTTGCAGGCGTTGAATCTAACCTATCCAACTGGGCAGGCCCATATGTAACCAACATGCTTGGTCAAGGCCAAGCCTTGGCTAACATGCCTTATCAGGCTTACATGGGTCAGTTGTCTGCGGGTGAATCTCCTTTACAGACTTCAGCATTCAGCAATGCTTCCAATCTACAAACACCGTCTAGCATTGGTACTGCCGCTACAAACGCAGGAACTATTGGTACTGCGGCTCAAGGGTTGAAGTACACGCCTACAACCACATCGTTTGATGCGGCACAGGCTCAGAATTACATGAACCCCTATTTGCAGGCTTCTTTGAATCCTCAACTAGATGAAGCTCGCCGTCAGTCTCAGATTACCCAACAAGGTAATGCCGCCAAGATGACTCAGGCAGGTGCTTTTGGAGGCTCCCGTCAGGCTATCCTTGATGCCGAAACACAGCGTAACTTAGGCACTAACCTAGCTAATATCACTGGTCAGGGCTATAACACTGCGTTTAACAATGCACAACAGCAGTTCAATGCTGATCAGACCCGTAAGATGCAAGAAGCTCAATACGGTGCAGGCTACGGTTTGCAGGGTCTACAGGCAGGCTTACAAGCCGCCACGGCTCAAGGCGCTTTGGGCGTTCAACAGAACCAAGCCGACATTAATAACCTCAACGCACAACTGACCGCTGGCGGTCAACAACGTGGCATTGAGTCTGAAGGTATTGCCGCAGACAAAGCACAGTTTGAAGAAGCTAGGGCCAATCCTTATAAGATGGTTCAGTACCAACAGTCTTTATTGCAAGGCCTGCCTTTGGCGGCTCAGAGCTATCAAGGTATTGAGCCTTCTGCGTTGCTTAAAGCTTCTCAAGGTGCTTCCACCGTTAATGCTTTGTTAAAGAATCTTGGCCTAGCCTGAAGGATATTTAAATGTTTACACCTCCATCCGTCAATCAGATTGCCTCAGCATATCAAGGCAACCCTGCGCCCTTGGCTCAGAAAGTTGACCAAGATAAAAAACAACATGGTGGAATCCCACAGGATTTGCGCCAGCTTCTTGCTTTAAACGACATCAACCAGATGCGTCAGGGTGCTGGTATTCAGGCCGCTTTAAACGCTCCTCCTAACATGCCAACAGTTGCAGAAGATGTTCAGGCCAAGGCCAAGCAGGCTTTACAGGCTCGTATGGTTCAGGAGGCTCAGAAGCAAATGGCTAAAGATGGCAGACCCGGTATTGTTCCTATGGGAGTTCCACAACCTAGACCTCAACCTGAGGAACAGGGCATTGATAGCCTAACCTCTAATGTGGGCGAATCCTATTTCCATGGCGGGGTAGTCTCGTTTGATGAGGGTGGCCCAACACCAGACACAAGAAGCGCAGACGACATTCTTCGTGAACAGATGCGTGTAAACGAGGAAGCTAAACGTACAGCCGCTATTGAGCGTCAAAGGGCTGAAGTTGGTGCTCCCGACACGACGCAGATTGATCGCTTAATTGCTGAGAACCAAGCACGTAAGGAGAAGCTTGCTCCTCCTAAACCCGGCTATGACGCAGTGATGGAGTATCTTGAGCAGGTTGCCAATGCTCCAGTTAGTACCCGCTCTAGTGCGGCGGCTGGCTCTTATGGTGCACAGCAACAAAGAGCATTGCAGAAAGCCCGTGAAGCAGAACAGAACACCTTGACTGACAAAATGATTGATCTGGCTCAGAGGAAGTCTGACACTGGCTATCAGTATAAGAAAGAACTGTACCAGACAGGTAACACTGCCGCTGAAGCCGCTATCAAGCAGAAGTACGATGCGGCTATCCAAGTGGCTAGAACAGATCAAGAAAAGCTTAAGTTGGCTCAAGAGAAAGATCTTGAACTTAAGAAGCTTGCTATTGAGCGTGACAAAGTTGGCGTTATGAAAATTAACCCAGCTTTGCAAATTGCAGATGCCCTCCAAAAAGCCGACCCAGATCGTTTAAATGCTATCAGAGAAGGTATTGCAAGCGTGTATGGAAATAGAACTGGTCAAGCAGATGCCGCATTGCTTGGTCAATACGAAAGAGCAATTAAAGAACACGATACAAAATATAAAGATGATCCACGCCAGTATCAAAAAGCTGAAAAAGAAGCGTGGAAAACTGAGAAAGCCGCCGATCTTGAAGGTATTAATAAGCATTATTCTAAGTACAACATTGGCCCACTAGCTGAAAAAGGCTTGCCTTCTGCCGTTCCCGGCGCAACTCCAAGTGCAACTCCTAGTGCGACTCCAACCGCTGGAGGATATACTGTTACGGCAGGAGGAATGGTTCACACATTCCCAACCCAAGCGGCGGCTGATGCGTTTAGACTAGCTAGTGGAGCAAAATAATGGATCTAGAAGAACTGGCAAAACAGTATGGCGGTGTTTCAACCAAAATTGAACCAGTTAATCTAGAGAAATTAGCCAAAGAGCTAGGCGGTACGTCACGCCCCGTTAAAGAGCGCACAGTTACTGAAGCCTTTACCGACCCTGCGGCTAAGTTTGCCTCAGGCATTGGCTCATTAATTCAGTTCCCCGGTCAGATCTATGGCCTGACTACAGGTGCTATCAAAGAGAAAGACTTTGGAACCACTGGCCTGCAAGGCCTAGGTCAAGAATTACAGGACTATGCCAAGAAGAAGCTTTCTGAAAAGCTTGTATCTGAAGAAGCAGAAACTGCCCGTAAGGTTGAAGAAGCCGAGAAAAAGGGTGTTCTTTCAGCCTTAGGCACTCAGTTTGGTGAAGTCCTTAAGAACCCTTTAACTCAGGGTATCGGTTTTGCCGCAGAGCAACTTCCTCAGGCTATCCCTTCTATTCTTGCCGCCGCTATTCCCGGTGTTGGCCCTGCCGCCGCCGCAGAGTTACGTGCCGCTCAGACTGCCGCCAAGGCCGCAGTCGGTAATGCCGCTAAAGAAAAAGCCGCCAAAGCCATTGTTGATTTAGCTGAAGATGCCGCTAAAAAATCCCAAATAGCTCGTGGTACTGCCGCCGCTATTGGCACTGGAGCCGCCCAACAGGGCGCAGACATCGGCTCAGGTAGCTTTGAGGAGATCAAACAGTACCTGATGAAGGAAAAAGGCATGTCCGAGCCTCAGGCTTCGGCAGAGGCTTTAAACCTTGCCAGAGCCTCCGGAGTAAGTGGTGCGGCTATTTCCCTTTTGGCACAGAAATTACCCGGTGCACAAGCCCTAGAACGTGCCCTTGCAGGCGAAAGACTTGGTACAGGTCGTATTAAAGGTGCAATCGCTGGCGCTCTTAAGAATATCCCTGAGGAAATGGTTGAAGAGGGTGGCGGTAAAGTTACCCAGAACCTTGCCTTGCGTGAAGTCAATCCAGAGCAAAGTCTCACTGCCGGACTAGGACAAACCCTAGGTCAAGCCGCTTTAGGCGCAGGCCTTATCGGTGGTGGTGCAGGTGCTATCTCTGGTGGTAAACCCACAATTAATCCTGAAGATGTCAAGAACGCAGAGTTTGAGAAGCGCAGGGCTGAAGACACCAAACTAGCTGAAGAAAAGCGGGCAGTAATCTCCAAGCAGATGGAGGTTGTTAAGAACCCTATTGGTGCTTTGACAGAGGCTGACCTTGGCCCTGAGTTAACCTCATATGTAAACGAGCACCGGACAGCAACAGGTAAGCCTACGCTATCTGCGTACAGTTTGGATGATGTGGTTGATGCCCTGCCGGGCAAAGATGTAGCTAAAGAGACTGCCGCTTTAAACGCATTGATCGCCCAGAAGACCGGTCACACAGATCAGGTTTACACGCCTGACGCGGTAACTGCGCTGGCTACTGAAAAGAATGTGGATGTAAACGCTCCCGGGTTTGGGGACTTCCTTTCTAGATCAACTGGCATCGCTGATCTTGCTCAGATGTCTCAGCCCCAGTTGCATTCTGCGGTTACAGCCCTACAGAAGCTCCCTACATTTGAGACTAAGCAAGCCCTACCCGAAGGCACTAACGCTACACGCTACACACCTGAACAAGTTACACAGGCTGTAGATGCTTTAAACGCCAAGATGGATGAAGTTGGTAAGGATGAGTTAACGTTTAAAGAAACAACAACAGCCATAGAGACGGCCACAGGACTAAAGGGTTCTGCCGTTAATGCCTTGCTTAACGATGCAACTAAGAACGGAAGTATTGTCACGGAAGACAAGAAAGTTAGTGTTCCCTCACGTACCACACCTACTGGATACAACATTCAGGAGGAAGTTGGGCAAGAAGAAGAGCAGGCAGAATCTTATGATGTCATGAGCGGTGACCAAAAGGTTCGCTCTATGGACACCATGGAGCAAGCCAATACTCATGCTGAGAAACTAAACAGTTTTGCACAGGGTGAACTTAAGAAAACGCAAGAAGCTTTAAAGGCTCAAGACGCAAAGATTACTAAGTCCGAGAACGAACTGCACAAGTTTGAACTCAATGGGTTGGTTGATACCCCCGCATATAAGGTTGCAGAAGAAGCGCACCAAGCCGTGCTAGACGAGGCTATGCCCGTCATTGCTAACCTTAAGAATCAAGAAGAGATCTATAGCAGGCCTGTCACTGTTGTGCCTGTTGGCACAAAGAAGGTTACGCCCAAGACATACCGAGTTACCAAGGGTCAGGTTGTTAAAGGAACCAAGGCTACCCGTGAGGAAGCCGAGCAATCTATCTTTGAAGACCTGTCAGACAAAGAAATTCAAGAGTTGGCAAAAACCAAATCTCCTAAGTTAAAGGCTCGTTTAAACGCAGAGATTGCCCGCCGGTCTACAGCGCCAGCACCAGCACCTAGAACACCAGAACAAACACAAGGGCTTCAAGCCGTACAAGCTTCCCTCCAATCCATGTTGGGACGGTTTGGCCTACAGGATGTAGCCCTAAAGATTGTTAATGCCATTGAACAGGGCGCAGATGGCTCCTATGCCGCTAAGGTTATCCAGTTAGCTATCGATGCACAGAACCCTGTAAGGGTTATGCGCCATGAAGCCCTCCATGCTTTAAAAGAACTAGGGTTCTTTACTGATTCCCAGTGGGCTTCTTTAGAGCGTCAAGCTAAAGCTGAGTGGGTAGACAAGTACCTTAAGAACAATCAAACAAAGACATCCGACGGGCGAGTTGTCAGCCGGTACGATGCCTATGTTGAGATGGGTTTAAACGAAGCAGACATTCTGGAAGAAGCAATCGCAGATGCCTTTGGTGACTTTGATGCTAACAAGGCTCCTCCGGGAATGTTGACTGCGTTGCTGAACAAACTCCGCAACTTCTTCTCTACCCTCAAGTCATACCTCAATGGTCAAGGCTACGAGTCCTACAAGGACATCTTTGGCAAGATTGAGAAGGGTGAACTAAAACCTTCTAAGCCTGCCGAGGCAAACAAAGAAGTTAAGAAGTCGCTTACATCCTTTGGCGCTTTCTACGGGGATGAAAAACAGCCCGTTTATACGCCGCTGTCTACCCGTAACTTTATGGAGCAGGACATGACTGCGTCCCAGCAGGATCTTGGTTTAAACACCAAGGCCAAGCGTGGCATATTCAATAATGTCCGGGACATCGCCAGTGCTTTAAACCAATACACCATAGATCGTTTCGGCCAGATGGATCGAAGCAACTTGAGCGAAGAGCAATCTACTCAGCTTGCTAGGGCAATGGCAGATGAGGTTGCATTCCAATTGGGCACTCAAGCCACAACTGGTACAGGTCTGGGTTGGTATTCAAACAACTATCCCAAGGCGGTTAAACGCTTGGCAAGCCGTTTCCCTGAACTGAGCGATAACAAACACGCCCGTTCTGTATTCTCTGCATTGGTGGCAGTTACATCTAACGGTGAAAAGGTTAACAAGAACATTACTAACGCTATCACGCTGTATTCCAAACTGCGTGATGGTAAGCCTCTGATTGCCATGGGCAACCGTAGAGCTACCGCTCTTGAGAACAACCTCAAGATGATCCAAGACCTGCTTAATCTGCACGGCACAAAGTTTGAGAAGGTTCTCTTAGAAGAAATTACGGTCAAAGAAATGAATGCCCGTCTGCGTGAGATGGGTGAAGACACTGATGGTAGCTACCTCAAGGACACGACTGTCCCTGCCGCCGCAGTCTACTTTGGGCCTAAGCTGGGTGCGTTCTACGCCAACCTCTCTGGCTCAGAGGGCTATCTCACCATGGATCTGTGGTGGACTCGCTCTGTCAACCGGATGCGTGGCTTGTTAATTCCTCAGGCAACTGAAGCGTCTATTAACAAGTTCCGTGACATGATGGAAATGCCTAGCGCAACCCGTGATGAAGTGATTGCCGCTACGATTCCCCTGCGTAATAAGTACGAGGAATACGGCTATAGCACTGAGCTTGAGCATTTGGCTAAGGGGAAAGAGCCTGCCAAGAAAGACAAGAAACCAGCATGGTTTAAGAAAGCCAAAGCCAAAGCCGGAGCCGCCTACGACCAACTGTTGTTTGAACACAACCTTGAGAAGATGGCTAACACCATCTACAAGAATGAATTTGAGATGCTGGAGGAAGCACCGTTTACAGCTACCGACCGCAAGTTCATGTATGACGCAGGCCGTAAAGCGCAAACTATGTTGCGTAAAGACGGCATTAATTTAACTTTAGCTGACATCCAAGCGGCTCTTTGGTATTATGAGAAACGCCTCTACGAAAAACTAAGCGGAAGGAAAGCCGATGACATCGGATACGAAGAAGCAATCATCGCTCAGTCCGGAAAGACTACTGGACGAGCAAGACCCAGTGTGGTCTTCGATACAGAACTTAACGGCAGGGATGAATCCGGAGGAGCGGTCAAGAACGCTGAGGAACTTCGTGGGAAGTCTGACTACGGGCCAAAATACTCCCTCAGAGAAGCCGTACGATCCTATAGAGGACGCAATGAATCTGAACCCGGGACTCACACGCGAGAAAGCATTGAAGATGGCGAAGGAATTCGGGTTCTAGGCGTAGCGCCAATTGCCCGATACAGACCTACTCAAGGGTTTAAAGACATCATCAGCGACCACGGGTTTGAATCGCCCGTGTTCTATGAGATTAGCGGTGATGATGCTCAGACATATGCGGATGCCATTCAGGCATCCAAAGATTCAACTGAATATGGTGCGGCTGTCTTTGTGTATCCTGTAGAGGACTACGCCAAGATGCGCCTGTTCTTAACCCAAGATGGTAAGTCTGGCATTGCCCTTAAGAAAGACGATATTGTTTCCGTCTTCTCAGGTAAGCCACACAGAGGATCTGCCAACTCATCGCTCCAGTTAGCGGTACAAGAAGGCGGTAGAAGGCTTGACGCATTTGCCACAATTCTTCCCACCCTTTACCACGCCAATGGGTTTAAAGCTGTTGGCCGCATGACTTGGAATGAAGAATACATACCTGACAACTGGAACAAGATAACATTTGAAGACTACAACAAGGGTGAGCCTGACGTTGTTTACATGTCATATGATCCGGACGACAGCACAACTTTGTTAGAAAATCCCGGCCCATACTACGACGACTCTGATGAATTAGTAGCGGCACAAGTTAGGGCTGTAAAGAATTATTTTGAAGAAGGAGAAGGGTATGGATCTAGAAAACAAAATCAAAGAACTGGAAAACTCAAAGCCTCAGCGCAAGAACTTCCAGACCAACGAAGAGTACGAAGAGACATACAACTACTGGATGATGAGACAAGGGCAAAGTATCCGTACCTTGAAGAACCGGTTGAAGGATTACCAGCAAAAGTAAAAGTTGATGGTGTTGAAGTTACATTTGGCCCTTACATACCTGCAAGAGAAGCGGCTATTTTGTATGCGGAACAAATGGGAATTCCATATCGCCAACAAGCTAGTTACCACAAACTAGATAAAAAGTTCTCTACATTGCTGGCTAACACATACGCTAGCATGTTAAACAGACCGCTTGCGTCAGAGGTAAAAGAAGCTTATCAAGCTTGGGCTAAGGAAACTATTGCTCAATACGAAGCCATGATTAAAACGGGCATAACAATTGAGTTTATGCCCAACAACAGGGATCCTTATGGAAACCCACGTAATGCAATACTTGATGTTTTAAACAACAATCATCTTTACGTTTTCCCTGCTGATGGTGGTTTTGGCAAAGATGCCATTACTGAAAAACAAATCAGAATCAACCCTGCTTTAGCTTTAACAGATATTATTATTTCCGGCAGACAAGCCCGAGTAGTTGAGGTGTTTAGAGCAACGCATGATTTTTATGGTCATGTTAAGGAAGGTTTTGGATTTAGAGCAGAGGGTGAAGAGAACGCCTTCCAGTCTCACGTTAGGATGTATTCACCACTTGCCGCCAGAGCAATGACTGCTGGCACAAGGGGACAAAACTCAGACGTAAATTTTGGCCCCAATGCCGAATTTAATAAAACCGCATCTGGTGAAGATACTATTTACGCAGATCAAAAAATTGGGTTAATGCCTGAGTGGGCAACTGATTCTAATATTGAGCCTGATGTAACTAGCAAACCAAAGTTAAGTCTCCGCACATCTTTCCCAACGGCTGAAGAAGCAGAAAATGCCGCTTACCGCAAAGCCCCGCCTACAGATAATGCGTTTAAACGCTGGTTTGGCAAAAGCATTGTTAAAGAAGAAGGTCGTCCTCTGGTGATGTACCACGCTTCCCGTGTTGACTTTAATGCCTTTAGGGAAAATGCTCCCATATTTATTAGTCCATATGCCAAAGAAGCTGAATACTTTGGAAGAGCACATGAAGATGAATCTGTCAAAAGTGAGAACAAGATTAATGTCTATCCTCTGTGGGTACGTGCAGAAAATCCCTTTGACTTTGAAAACTCTGACAATTTAGATAGTTTAAATTTTTATTTAGACAGTTTTTTTGGAAGAAATCCAGATTTAGATGTAACAGCTTTGTTTGATAAGGTTGCACAAGGTGATTGGGATACTATTGAAAGTCCTGAAATACAAGAAGCTATTAGAGGTCTAGGTTTTGATTCCTTCTATGTAAAAGAGAACGGTAAGAAGAATCTCGCAGTCTTTGATGCCAACCAAGTTAAGTCAGCCACAGGTAACACTGGTGAGTTTGGCGAGACTAAAGACATGCGCTTTAGTCTGCGTCAAATTGATGATTTCTTTAACAAAGCTGACGATATTAAAGAACCCGAAGGCGTAGAAATTATTCGTGAAAACTGGATTGGTAGCGTCTCTGGGTTAGGTGATCGTGATTCTGCATATGACTTGTACCGTGTACAAGGCGGTAAGCAGTACATGCAGAATGTACAAGACTTGGTGCGCCAGTCTTTTGGTAATGAGTTTAAAGGCTATCGTTTAATGCACGTAGAGGAACTTGAGGAGATTAAAGCTGGCGCTATGGGTAGCCAATTAGCTTCTTTTACATTACGTCCTGATGTTGCTCAATCTTTTGCCAACTTAGCCACCTTCCGGAAGATCCCTAAAGACCAACTTACAGTAGTTGAGATGGATCTAACGCCCGAACACATTGTGATGATTGGTCACACTGGTGAGCGTGAGTTAGTGGTGGACTACGGCCAAGGATATAACCCTGATGCCGTAGTTGAATACAACCCGCCAAAACTAAGCTTGCGTCAGGCTCCAGATACGCCTGAGTTTAAACGGTTCTTTGCTGACAGTAAGGTTGTGGATGCTGATGGCGAGCCGCTTGTTATGTACCACGGCACTCCCTACGATTATGTTTCCAAGGGAGACATTGCCGCATTTAACACCAAGGACTTTGGAGCCTTGCTTGGTAAAGGATCTTATTTTACTTCAGACCCCGCTGATGCAGAGGCATATGCAGGTAAGAGTGGAATGCAGTATGGCTCAAAGCCAAACATTATCCCCGCTTACATTAGTTTGCAAAATCCTTTAATTGTTGATTCCGTTTTAGACAAAATTCCTAAACGACAAGAATTAAAAGATGCTGGCTATGACGGTGTTTTGTTAAGGAAGAAAGATGGTTCTGTTCAGTGGGCTGTTGCTTTTGAACCTACACAGATTAAGTCTGCTACAGGAAACATCGGTACATACGATCCCACTAACCCTGACATCCGTTATAGCTTGCGTTCGTTTAATTCTAAAGAACTGCCTCAGAATAAAAAAGAATACACATTACCCGCCGACACATTGCTTTATCACGGTGCTCATGAAGAACGAGCCAAAGAGATTGAAACCTCCGGTCAAGTCCTTGTCTCACGTTCACCCATCAAAACAAGTAGCGGGACTTTAGATGAGGGTGGCTTGGTGTTTTTTGGCGGCAAAAATACGGCCACAAATTACGCAAATGCAGAAGCAGACCCAATGTCGGTTCAAGCCGCTAGAAATCGTGGCGAAAGCCGCAATCCGGGCGTAGTGTTTGAGACTGCTACGGATCGCCCGTATAAATTAATGAATAAAAATTATGTGCTTACACAAAAAGAAGCAGATAATTTAAACGAGGTTTTGGGTATACCTGATTACAAACTCTTGAAAAAAGGCGACAGTGCTGACATTGCGGCCTACAGGGCGGTAACCAACTCTCGCACCATTGATCGATACCAAACCAACAAAGGGGAAATGGCCGTTGCATGGCCTAAAATCTTTGACACCTTGGGTTATGACGGCTTCTATGATAATTTTGCAGTTGCCTTAACAGCAGACAATGGCATTCGCCTTGTCGGTGAAGGCGGCAAAATGCAGAAGTTTAGCTTCCCAAGCATTGCTGATCAGATTGCTCAGACTAACAACGGTGCAAATATTAACCAAAGCATCTTGGGCACAACCACTGTCCGTGAAGAAGAAGGATTCATTGAGCGCATGATGAGCGCCATCTCTCCTGAAGCAAGATCTAAGTTTCGTGCCAGTGCTATTAATCGTTACAACCAGATGAGCGTCAACGATAAGAAGATGGCTCAGGCGATGGGCGGTATTGAACTCCTTGCAGACTCAAGCGCAGAGTTTGCCGCTCTTCAGTCTGATACATCCGCAGGCGTTGCCGCCGCAGTCATGGGTTATGGAGAATCCAAAGGTGGTGTGCCAGTCTACGAAAAGGGCTACACAACAGTCAGTGATTTAAACGGTACTGTCAAAGGCTTGACTGAGTTGTTAATGCCTTTGGCTAAACGTGGTGATCCTTACATCTATCGGGCATTTCAGTTCTACTCTGGTGTTAGACGGGGTACTCGCCTAGAAGCTACAAGCAATGGCAAGTACAAAGAAGAGTTGTTTGACACAAAAGATCTTAAATTTGCGGATGACTTGGAACTTCTCTATCCTGAGTTTAAACAAGTCCATGCTGACTGGATTAAGTACAACAACGGCCATGTGGATTACATGGTCAAAACTGGTGTACTTACCCCTGAGAAGGGCGCAATCTTTAAGAAATATGCCGACTACATTCCTTTCTACCGCCAGTTAGAGGGTGAAGAAACCTTTGGCCCCAACATCTTCCAAAGCTTGTCTAACGTCAAGGCTCCTAAGAAAGCTAAAGGTAGCGAGGCTCCACTGGCTGACTTCCTTGAGACTGTTGTCCGGAACACTCAGGCTTCTGTCCAGTCAGGCATGAAGAACATTGCGGCTAACAGAGCGATTGACCAAGCCTTGTTCTTGGGTACTGCGGTTCAGTTGCCTGAAGTCTCTAGTGCTCCCAATACGGTAACCGTTTTGCGTAACGGCATTCCCGTTTCCTACGTTGTATATGACCGTCTGCTGTTCGATTCAATGCAGAGTTTAAACCTACCAGAGATGCCTTTCCTTGGCATCTTGGCTGGCCCTGCCAACTTGCTTCGTAGCATGGTTACAAAAGACCCCGGCTTTATCCTTGCCAACATGATGCGTGACTCATTGTCAGCTTACGCAACTAGCGGTGCAGATATAACCCCTATGGTAGATACCATCCGTAACTTTGGTCGCGTGATGGCTAACCGCTCACCTGAGTTCTATGATTTGATGAATGCGGGCGCAATTGGTGGTTATGACTTCTCTAAAGACGTAGCCACTAGCGGTAGTCAACTGGCTAAAGATCTTCGTAAGAAGTCCAAGACTCAAACTGACACCGAGAAAGCCTTGCGACCCATCACAAGTCTATGGGGATTCCTTGAGAAGGGTACAGAAGCATCTGATGCCGCTACCCGTATTGCCGTTTACAAGGATACATTAGCTCGTACAGGCAATGAAGCCGAGGCTATCCGTCAAGCGATGGAGGTAATGAACTTTAACCGCAAGGGTAGCTCTGCCATCATCCGTATTGTGACTGCGGCTATACCGTTTTTAAACGCACGTATCCAAGGCTTAGATGTTCTGTACCGCGCTGGTATGGCTCCAAGGCCAGAGGGCGTAAGCAAGACTGATTACCAAAAGCGTGTTCAAAAAGCCTTTATCATCCGTGGAGCCACAATGATGGCTTTGAGTTCTATGTATTGGTTCATGATGAAGGATGATGATGAATACAAAAAGCAAGAACAAGAAGTCAAGGATAACAACTGGATCATCCCCGGTATTAATCGCCTGATACCCATTCCGTTTGAAGTTGGTGTTCTGTTTAAAGTGATTCCTGAGCGGATCTTGGCATACATGTTTGGTAGTGATACCGGAGAAGACTTAGCTAAGTCTATGGAACGTGCACTGCGTAGTACCTTTGCGGTTAACTACATCCCTCAAGTTGTCTTGCCTTTGGTGGAAGCACGTACTAACTACTCTTACTTTACAATGCGACCCATTGTTGGTCAGGGCTTAGAGGGGGTTCGACCCGGCTTACAAGTTGGCCCCAACACAACGCAGATTGCACAAACAGTGGGCAAGGCTATCAATGAATCTCCAATCTTGATTGATCACTTGATTCAAGGTTACACAGGAACCATGGGCATGTATTTGGTTAGCGCTATAGATGCAGTCTTTGATTCTATGAGTGATGTTAAAAAACCCTCTCTTAGACCTGATCAATACCCAATCAATAAACGCTTTGCGGTTAACAAAGAAGCCAAGGGAAGTCTTTCTGCATACTTTGAACTAAAAGATGCGGTTGATGAAACTGTCAGGACAATGAATGTCCTTAAAGGCACAGGTCAAGGTGATGAGCTTTCCGACTTTATGGAAGGTAAGCACCGTATGTTTGGTCTACCCAACGCACAACTTTTAGGTGCTCGTGGATTAATTAAAAACATGGATGCCAAAATAAAACCTTTGCTTGAAAATGCCAAGAAGATTCGTGCCTCAGACATGGATCCCGATGAAAAGCGGGATGCCCTATCCGGTATCAATGAAGCACTGATCACTATGACCAGTGATATCCAAGAGATCAAGAAAGGTCTGTCACAGTAAGGTAACCCCCATCAAAGAGCCATCCAATGGTTCTTCTGTGGGCTTCATCCCAGACAGCCTTTCTCTCTTCCTTGTTTAAACGTTGTCCTTGGTCTACGTCTGCATGACAGAGATAACATAAAGCGGCAATCCTGTAGTCGTGGGATTTTATGCCCATTCCCTTTCCATCCCGTTGTTGGTTAGAGTGAGCGGCCACTATCGTCCCATCCTTTGCCCCGCATATCTGACAGGGCGATTCCCGAACAATGTCTAGTAGCTTCCTACTCCGGTACATCTTGCTTTGCCAAGAAGTTTACATATCGGGCTATCTCATGGCCTGTGTAGTCAATGTCTCCATAACCGGCAAACCTTGTAGACAGTCGTTTAAACGCCGCCTGCTGGGCCGCTTGCCAGACCTCGTAACTCCAACCTCCGTCGTCTTCAAACGCTTTACTGCCTATGAAGTCACAGTATTCTTTTTTGCATTCGTTCATCTTCAACCTGTTTCTCGTAGTGGTTAATCGGTAGCTTGGCTTTCTTCTTGACAAACTGACGGAGCCAATCTGCCCCGCCAAGTTCTTGAAAAATCAACCACTCCACATCAGACATTCGCATGTTGCGTTGCTTAAGTGGTGATGGCGGCTTAGGTCTGGGCATTTTTTTCCTTTAATAAAGTGAGGGGGTTTTGTAGATTACGTGCCCCCTCGGTCACGTTATAGGATAGCAACGCAAGGATCAAAACAACAAGCACTAGCCAAAACCCAACGTTGCTCTGGAAATGTATTCACATCTACAAGGCGTTTACAAATCCAGTTATGCCATGCTTTGGCTAGGAATTCTTTGGTGTCCATTTATTTCTTCATGCTCCGTACATAACTTGCAAAGCTTGCAGTTGTGTCTCCACCATTCTTCATACCGTCAAACTCCTTAGCCACCTCTTCCAAGGTGTTGTTCCTGATCTGATTGCTTACAGGATCAAGTTGCTTGATGATCATCTGCCTTTTTCTCCACCCCAACGCTTTTTCCCATATGTTTAAACTTGGTTCGCTCATTGTTTGCCTTTCTGTATTCCAATACTTCTTTGAGTAAACGTTCCATCTCATCAGCCGCCATCAAATGAAATGGGCTGATCGGTTTGTGGCTTGCCATTGAACGCATCATGCCGATGGTTGTTCGTGCAGTTGTTTCACTTATCTTTGCCATCGTCAATCTCCACAGGGCCGTTAAACATAGCCATGCCCAACTGCCCAAGCATGACCGCTTTTAAACGCTCTCGATCTTCTTCTGGGAAATCAGAAGCAACGTCATTCATTATTTTTAGAATGTCTTGTGCCATTTTTTGTGGTGTGATGGCGCTCATGTGTTCTTCTCCTTAAGCTTGGCTTCAACGGCTTTGCCGTAATCGTGTTCAGGCATTTTGCTCATGTCCGTTTTCCACCACAATTCGCTTCGTTCTTTGGCTGTCAGACCAACCCACGGCTTCATAATTTTCTGCACATCTTCGGGTGTATGTGTTCTGCTTGTCATGTTTTATCCACGCACCATGTGTGCTTTGTTTGCTTCATTGGATACATCCCTAGCAGATGCGTATGCATTGGACTTAGGAATTTCTTCTATGTTTATTGTTGAGTCGTCATGTAAGCTGGCTCCTGTATGTGACTTACCTACAGTGGCACGGTTCATTAAAGCCGTTGCAATCTTACGCAGTGCATGGTCTGAGTCCTTAGCCAACATGGTCGTTACTATGCCAACGGCAAATAGCTTAGGGTCGTACGGCTCAGTTAACTGGGGGGAAAACTGATTGATAGGTTGCGAATTCTCATCACGCATGATGACAGGACTGCTTATTGATTGGTCTTTTGTAATAATAGTGCTTAAGAAATGAACCTTTTCTCTTACTTTTTCAGCACCCTTTATCATCACTGATACGTTTCCAGTATCAAAAATCCATCTCATTTTTCTTTCAATATCATCAGCCTCACAACCAACTACAAGTAATTTATGTTTGGCAGTTTCGCCTGTTTCCTTATCCATTACATTTACATCTACGATGTAAAGCATTCCCAAAAGAGGAGCCTCCGTTGGTTTTTGTGCAGTTAACAATGGCGGGTGATGAATTTTCTTGTATCTAGTCATGTGTTCTTCTCCTTCAGCGCGGCCTCTAGCGCATCCATAGCTTGATCCCAAATGTGATAATCCATTGTGTTACTAAAAACATTGACGACCAGACTGGCTGTTTTCTCAATGTGTCTCAGGCGCTTAACTTCCATTTCCAAGTTACCCACCAGCAAATCCAGTTCTCTCTCCTCGTTTGTCATTCTCCTAACTCCTCAAATATTTGGTCTGTTAAATCTTGTACTCGATCAAGGACTGCGTTTAAATCAGCCTTCGTTTGAAAGCTACCCGTCACCGCCATCTTGATGTTAGTCAGTGCCCTGTACATCTCCGGCCCCTTGATGGCGAACAGTAAACTGTCCTCATCGTCAGGGTAAGTGAACTCAAGTATTACCTTCTGTTGCATCAAGTCTCCTTAATGGTTTGGCGGTCAGCCAATGATCACCCAGTCTTAGGACTGCACGAACCCACTTGCGTTGGTTATGGCGATTAGTATGTTCCGGAGCCAAGTCGTTGTTGTAGATCTGCCTTGCCTTGCGACGTAGTTGTTCAGTTGTTAGCATCTTCAATCTCCCTTAGGTTTAAATGCTCCGGACGCTTGCTGGTTATCCAGAAACCCTTTGCGTTTACACTGAACCCCAGAGCAGTCATTTCTTCTGGGGTTCTGCATCTTCTGTTTACACCATACTGACCGGTGCGGTGTTTCTCAAATGCTCCATTGCTATTAAAGAATTCCATGCATCCTTTGCATTGGTTCCTGTCACCCTTTAATATTTTCATTGTCGCTCCTGAGTCGTTGCTTCATGATTTCGTCTGCCATCAAGTCTGCAAAAGATTGTCCCGAGGGGAACCTCATCTGTGCCGCATGGTGACCATTGATAATATTAATGGATGCGTCTAGCCCCTCGTTAAAGCCCCGTAGGTAAGGGTTGTCTACCGCTACCCTCATAGACAATCCCTCTCTTAAAACTTGAGCCATGGTTAGTTTCTTAGACTTAGCAAACTTACGTAGCTTCACGTAGTCTGCATCGTTTATATACGTCATAAACGGTTTAAGCTTTTCTTTTTTAGAAGGGGTCATCGGTTTTCCTTATGGATTCAAACTCATGGAGTATCAAATCAAACTTATATTTAGCGTCTGCTTTTCCATGAAGTTCCGTCCGGGAGTCAATCCCACAGCGTTTACACAACATGTGCGCGGCATCTGTTTCGTTGTCACACATCAGGAACTCTTGGAAGTCAGGGTCACGGCAAAGCATCCCTGCTTTTTTGACACGGTTGTCATAGGGGGTTGCTGACTCATCGTCCTGTATCCGGACAAAAGCACAACCATACCTCGCACCCACAAAGTCCCGCATTAACTCCTCGGGAACTTCGTCAGGGTGGATAGCAATGGTTAAAACAAAACCTGTGCGGTCTTGCTTTAACGCAACTTTACGGGCTTCAAACTGTAGCGCCATCATCTTTGCTCGCAATGCCAAGGCGTGACTCAAGGTAAGAGATGACGTACTCAAGTCCTTCGTGGTGCAATCTCAATTCCTTTACCTTGTTTGCCAAGAAACGAATCCTCTCTTCTTGGAACGTGGTCAGGTTCTTGTACTTCGTGATCTCATCGTTTAAACGAGTAACCTCTTGTCGCAGTATCTGCTGGCCTTCGGTTGGCTTAGGTTCCTTCTTTACCCCGTTTTGAAGAACCTGATACACGTAAGCGGGTTTGCATTTAACTTCGGTGGCAATCTCTTTGGCCGTAGCTTTAGGGTTGGCTAATTTGTAGGCACGAATTTTTTTAGATAACATTTCTCTCTCCTCAAATATAAATTGGCTTGTTAATTTTGTGCCACGCTTTGTGGCATTGCTCACATAACCACCGTACATCTAGTGGCTTGGTGTAGTCATCGTGATGACCCTCAATCTTTTCAACAGATCCACAGATTGAGCAACTACTTGCGGGGATAAGTTTCCCATCACGTATTGCATTGCCTGCAATAACATGAGTGGCGTATGCCATTGGGTAACGTTTGTTATACGCATCCATAGCTTTTTTCTTTGCAAGTTTTCCAGCTTCTGTTTGTTGGTAATCTTTACGTGCTTTAACACGATGCGGTTTGTTAGACCGCCTCTTGTCATATTCACGTATCGTTTCCAAATTAACCTCTCGGTGTTTATTAACTCTGCTTTTGACGCACGGTTTGCATTTGTTTAAATGCCCATCACCCATCGCGGCATGTTTGTAAAAATCACTTAAAGGCTTCTCTACACGGCACTCTCGACATACTTTCACGATTACTCCTTAAAACGGTATGCCTTAAGTATACCATTCTAGAATGGCACATCACTGTCGTCAGGATGACTCTGCGCTTGGTTCTCTTGACGGGTTCCGGCCTGTTCCTCAGGAACCCAACGGTTGACTGCCAATGACAAGTAAGTCTTGCCGTTGGTTTCGCTGACACGTTTCCATCCGGATAACTTAATCACGGTCAAACCGTTCTCAGTCTTTATGTTGGTCAAGTCTTTAAGATTGATGGCAATCGTTCCCCAGTAATCGGGGGATTCAGCCGTCTTCTTAATCTGACTGGCATGAAGATTACCGGAGTCAGGTCGCTCCTCAAAGGGCTTGCTATATGCTTTCTTTTGGTAGGTACTCATTTCTTTTCCTCAGTTAGTTGAAGCTTCAAGGTCTTGAAGCGGGATAAAACCTCCTCGTAAAGGGGAGGGTGCGTTGCCTTCAGCGAGTCAAGCTGAAGCTCATTGCTCTTCCAGTAGCTGTTTAAACCTGCTACGCTGGTGCAGTCGGATGTCCACTCAATCATTCCTTCGGTAAACAGCTTGCGGCTTTCGTCCGATGGATCCCATTCGGTGGGTTGTGCTTTGACCAAAACCTTTGGGGCAACCTTAGCCACAATCTTCTCGTACTTAGGCGCATCTTCCTTGCGGGTTAGTTCCCCCATTGGAGCCGTTGCCTGTGGCGTATAAGCCGTTTTCCCATCATCCTCCGGTAAGTCGGAACCCGCATAGATATAAATGCCCAAACCATGAAGCGCAAGGGCTTTGGTCATGCACCTCATAATCGCTGTATTGACGGCAAACGCATCAGGGTTAAGGATGGGTTTATTCTTGTAGTCCATGACGGGCAACATACAGGTCATTGGCTTGCCAAACATGGTGACAGTGACCCACACCAAGCCTGTGCCATTGACATCCATATAGGGCATTGGGGAGTACTGATCCCGATTAAATGTATGTACATTAAATGTAGCGGCAGGGTCAGCCTTAAGGGCTTCAGCCCACGCAAACGCCCATGAGAGGTACGTTAGGCCGTTCTTCTTCTCGGTGTGATCATTGACGTTGATCTTGAGTAAATCATGCGGAGACATTGAGTTCTCCTTGATATTGACTGCACCACTTGCTGACACCACAGAAGTCTCCTGTGCATCGCTTGGGTTCGCCTTTTCTTGTTTCGACATATCCTTTTTCCTTTTCTGCCAACTCTGTGGCTTCATCTATTGTTTTAAGTACACGGATCGCAGTCTTGCGACCCTCTCTCTTCACTGCATAAGTGGTTTCGCTCACCCACCTTTCGTCATCGGTACAGGGCTGTAAGTCCTCCCCGAATTCATGTTGCACCTTGGCATTACGGTGCATGTTTAAACGATCCCTGACGTAAGTCTCGGTCGTAACTGACTTCCACATTGGGATGTCAATCATCACCGCCTCTGCCTCAGGGTAGTTTTCCTGAGCAGAATGGGGCGTGTAATCTTTGACAATGGCACAGATCTGTAGGCCTACCACAGGCGTACCCTTGACAGTCTCTACCAACCACTTGTAAATATTCAATTGAGTAACCCAGTCATCCTTGTTGTTTGCCAAGGCTTGCATGACTGACCACGCCTTAACAAACTTGTAATCGATGATGACAACGCCTCCATCTACTTGTTGTTGGAGGTCAATTGCACCGCTGATCACCACGCCATCAATCTCAGTAAAGATGCGTTCCTCATTGATATAACCCTCAACTTCCTTTGCCTCAAGCTTGCCGTGCATGAAAGTCCCAAGTTGGGACGCAATCATCTTGGTAACATCAACCTCCATGTCTGCGTCATACTGTTCGCGTAACCTTCTAATTTTTGGTGGTGACATTAACTCAGTTACGCTATACTGTGATGCACCTTTACTGTAGTAGTTCCTAGAGAGCAAAGCCACTAACGGTGCGGGTAGCTTCTGATCGTTGGTTATCTTCATCTCTTCTCCAAAGGTTGTCATGAGTACAAAACACAATGATAGCGATGTTATAAAAGAATTGCAAGTACTGTCACAAATTATTTTTGGTGAGCCAGCTTCCAAAGCAAATTCTCGTAGAGTTGTACACTACGGTGGTATGTCTAGGCTGATTAAGTCTAAGAAAGCATTAAGCTACTCTGATGTATTTAGACAACAGTGCAAACCATTGGCCGTGCTGATGACGGGTGATCTAAGGATCACCATGCATATCTACTACGCATCAAGACGACCCGACTTAGATGAGAGCCTGATCCTAGACTTGCTTCAGGGATTGATTTATGTGAACGACCGTCAGGTTAAGGAGAGGCATACCTACTGGCATCTCGACCCTGAGTTGCCCCGTACAGAGATGATCATTGAGCAAACCCCTGAGGTGCACCCAAAAAAAAGCCCCTCCAAGCGTACTCAGAAGGGCTAACTCCAACAGGAGAGAGAATGGACAGGCAACTGCAAAGTAGTCTGTCGAGGGTTAGTTTAAACCAATAACGCAGGCGGGGTCAAATAATTTTATTTTTACTCGTTTCATAATACAAAACTAATAAACTCAACAAAATCAATAGGTTACTGAGTAACTAACAAAACCCAGCCTAATTTTTGGCCCCTGCATTAAACAACCCGGCGGTAACGTTTAAACGTATAGCGCATTCCCGGCGCAAGGCAGAATTTGGGTTAGCCATCGCTAAATTATTTTTTGTCTTTTTTTTGATACTGCTTGACACAACCTGAAAAGATGTGCTTATAATTCAATCGTTGTCGTCGTAGTCAACACGGAAAGCCATTTACACATGCCTCGCCCCGTTATGGGGAACTACGACGGGGCAGTTGTAAGTGGCTTTTTTAATTTCTACACCAACTCGCAGGCAATGCGGTTCCGTCGGTGGTTGCCTGTTAAATACCCTGTCACACGAGCAAGCACATAGCAGGGATGGTGGGCAAAGAATAGAGCCAGTGCGGTGGGACTTACGTCCTGAAGTCTGTTCAACGTGATGCGACGGCATGGCTCCGAAGGGAATACACGAAAGCGAACCTTACTTTTGAGTACGGTAAGGCTACGTATTGCTCAAACAATCACCAAAGGGAATATACAGGCTTACTAGGAGATGACATGAGACTATGCCAGTGTGGGGGAAATGTCCTGCAAGGACAACTGACCAGAGGCCGTGAATCTTGGAGTTGCAAAGCCTGCGGTCGATATGAAATATTTGGAGGTACAGATGAAGCAACGTGTTTACACAGTCGGGATGGGGGATCAGGTCAGACTGATCAGGGCATCCAATCGCAGACAAGCGATAGCGCATGTATCGTTAACTCTCTTGACAGTTAGGGTAGCGACACAGGAAGATTTAATTAACCAACTAACGAAAGGTATACCTATTGAAAACTACACACCTCCGGAGCAAATCGAACTAGAACTTTAAAACAAATGGAGTAAGAGAATGATCAATAAAGAAACGCCCGAACTAACAGGGCATCATGCAATTATTTATACGTGTCTCAAGCTGAACGGCCCACTGGGCAAGGACGGCATAGGCAGAAGAACAGGCTTAGATGTCAACCAATGCTCAAGGGCACTGCCTCTTTTGCAAAGGATGAACTGCATAGAACTAACTGGCTTCACAGTTAAGTCTGACTCAGGCAGACCCGAGCGGGAATGGAGGGCAATATGAACGATCAGTTTGACCTATTCCCCGAGCCTCATGATCCCAAATCACGTAGCACAGATCCCAACACCAGCCACTCAGCCGCAGTGTATTTAAACATTGGACATGTAGAGTCAGAAGTTATGTGGGCTATATCTAAATATCCTGACGGGGCAATCTACGATGAGGTGGTTGCCCATCTCCCACACCGAAGAGTTCATAGCATCCAACCTAGGTTTGCCCCATTGAGAAGATCAGGGCAAATCGTTAAGATCGGAGAGCGCAGATCCAAACTATCAGGACGCAATCAAAGCGTCTACATCCTAGGGGGTAAAGATGAAGAGAGACTATAAACAAGAGTTTAAAACTCAAGTAGCACGGGGCGAACATGAGAACCGCATGGAACGTCAAAGGGCTAGGCGTAAGCTTGATGCCAAGGGTGTGACCCGTCAAGGTAAGGACGTAGCCCATGTCAAGGCTTTGTCTAAAGGTGGATCAAACGCAGATGGTGTGCGATTAGAAGCTCCCAGCAAGAACCGCTCGTTTAAACGCAAGTCAGATGGGAGCATGAAATGATTGATTCATACATAAAGCAATGGTCAGTTGGTAAAAAATCTTTTAGCGTTACAAAGTTATTGCAGTGCAACATAAGCCGAGTAACTTACGATTTTGAAACTAAAGTGGCTAATTTTTATTTGCCTTATTCAAATTGCACAAACATGACTGGTGCAATTTGTTTTGCCAAACGGATTAGCCCTGATGTTGAACAAGTTCAAGTTTTTGAAGACAACACATTAATCAACATCTATTTACGTATTGCGGATAAATGGACGGCTCAAAGTTTTAACAGGCCATACCATGATCGACGCATTAGTAGCTGATACTTACTTCAACGAATCTACTCGGGTAGCTTGCCCGTATTGTTCTACCGAGCGTAGAAAATCCAATCAGAAAGATATGACCCTGACCCGTAAAGATGACGGGGCAGTGGTCTATCACTGTCATCACTGCCAAACAAGCGGCTCAGTCCAACCACAACAGGAGAGAAAATTGTCAGCCGTACCCAACCCCATCATTGTTTCCAACAAACTACAACCTCCCCACTACGCATGGCTAGAGCAACGAGGGATATCCCAACAGACAGCAGACAAGATGAAACTGTTTGCCGCAGAGAAGTTCTTTGGCAAGCTAGGCAAGACCGCAGATGCCATAGGCTTTCCTTATTACCGGCAGGGTGCACTGGTAGCCGCCAAGTACCGATCATTCCCTGAGAAAGACTTTACCCAAGACTCAGGAGGTGCACATGATTTCTTTGGTATCGATCAGGTCGTCAAGGGTGAACCCATCATCATCGTAGAGGGTGAGATAGATTGCCTAACCCTAATGGAGTTAGGCATCAACAACGTGGTCAGCGTTCCAAGTGGAGCACCCATCAAGGTGGCAGACGGGAAGGTACTTCCGTCAGAAGATAAAAGATTTGCGTATGTATGGAATGCCCGTGAGGTATTCGATGCCGCCCCTTATGTAGTCCTAGCCACAGATCAGGATACTGCGGGGCAAGCCTTAGCCGAAGAGTTGGCTAGAAGAATTGGAAAAGAAAAATGTAGGCTGGCTAAGTTTGCCAAGAAGGATTTAAACGAGGTACACCTAGATGACCCGTCTCGGACAGGGGCAGTCCAAGCGGTGGTCGATGGTGCAGTGGCGTACCCGATCTCGGGAATCAGCGATGCTGGGATATTCTTTGACCGTTTAAACGATCTTTACTCGAAGGGAACGGGGAAGGGATTCTCAACAGGGTATCAGTCGGTCGATGAGATCTATACAGTAGCACCGAGTCAGTTGACTGTGGTCACAGGTTACCCGTCCTCGGGTAAGTCCAACTTTGTGGATCAGATCATGGTCAACCTAGCCCGTGCCCATGATTGGAAGTTTGCTGTCTGTTCGTTTGAGAATCAACCTGAGGTTCACATCAGTAGGTTAATGGAGATCTATACCAAGCGCAGATTCTTTGAAGGTCGGGACAGGATGACCGAGCAGGAGCGGGACAATGCGTTTAAATTCGTTAAGGATCATTTCTTATTCATCGATACAAACGGTGAAGAACCAAGCACACTGGATTCAATACTTGAACGGGCACGGGTAGCGGTCAAGAGGATGGGTGTACGGGGGTTGGTCATTGACCCCTACAACTACATTGAACTGCCAAGGTCAGAGGGTACAGAGACTGCGGCCATCAGCGACATGCTGACGAGGGTACAGAAGTTCTGTAAGTCCCACGATGTCCATACATGGTTCGTTGCTCACCCGTCTAAGATCACCCGTCAAGGCACTGAGCAACCCCGTCCCGATGGCATGTCGATAGCGGGGTCAATGGCTTGGTGGGCGAAGACCGATTGCGGGGTGACAGTCCACAGGAGGGATCACCATGTTGAGATTGCAGTGTGGAAATGTCGGTATCGTTGGGTCGGCACACAAGGCGAGACATCAATGCTTTACAACAAAACCTCAGGCACTTACTCGGAGAACCTAGATGCATTCTGATTTAAACAACCCAACAGGTAGCTCATCGGACGAGCTTGATAGCTCAGGCCGTTTAAACGATGTAAGCTCAACAGATAGCTCATCACACGAGCTACCCACACGTTTAAACAAGCGGCTTGAGTTAGCGCTTCAGTGGGAGGCTGACCTTCTTTTCCTAAGCGAGGAGGAGTTTGATGATGCAATCATTGGGGTTTGTCAGCGGATAGGCAATGAAACTGTGGTTGCGTATGACGCAACAAAGATTGTGGAGATCCTGAGCCGCTCAATGAGCGAGGACGAAGCGTATGAATATTTTGAGTTTAATATTCTTGGGGCGTATGTTGGGGAAAGAACCCCAGCGTTTATAACTTTTACGTTTAAACTGTAACCAGCAAGGTAAAAAAATTTACCCCAGCATAAAAAAGTTTATATCCAGCAGACCCGTTTAAACGCCACAGCAGGCAATTCAGGACAGCAGGAATATGTTTAAACGCACCACAGCAGACCAAAAAAAAGGAAGCCGAAGCTTCCTTTTTCTTTCCTTTTAATTTGCGTTGGCGACTGCGAGGTGTAGGTTCGTGAAGTACCCACAGAGCCGTGGGTTTCTATCCTTACCCATCTTGTAGACACGCCACATTTTTTGGTTGTAGACAATGTACCTTTCCCCAATGTCAACGAACCGCTCATGGTTGACTAGGTCAACCAGTGAGTCATGCTTGTAGACTGTCTTAAGGAACGTAGGATCTGATTGAGTGATGGCCTTGACCATCAGTGGATATCCTCAGCAGTTGGATGGTAGAACTTCTCCATGTCATAGATCGTCCCCGCCACGGATATGACCTCTTCCCTTGGTACGTTGTTCGACACGGCAATGGTCATAGCCGCCTTAAACAACATACTCATGGTACTTTCCCCGTCAAGGGCGTTGTCATGTATCCATTGGACAAGGGACACGTAGGCCACGCCCAAACGCTTGGCCTCATCCTCTGTCAATTCAGTTACCCTCATGATCATCCCTTTCCATGTAACGCACCAAGGCCTTGGCCTCATCAGTGCCTAGTCTTTCAATGATCTCATACATCTGCGGGGCTATGCTAATCAAACGGGCGTTGGCACGTTTTGTTGCGGTTGGCATGGATATACGCTCATTCTTTGCGTCACAGTTCACAACCAAAGGCCTACCATATTTTTGTTCGTAGCCCCACACAGTAAGACCCGAACCGCCCAAAGTCCAAGGGTGAGATGTTGTATGTTTAAACATCATGGCCTCCAGTAAAACAAATCAAGCATTAAAACGATAAGGCCGATGAGCAGTAAGACCCGCTCAAGTTTTTGCCATAGTGTGTGATTCATGGTGTCACCTCAGAATAAAGTCCGTCAATGTCGCCCGAGTACCCATCGCAGGCATGGTCTTCATCGTTGGGACAGTTACCCCCGCAGTACAGGCAAGGCGGCTTATCAGCCTCATAAACCGAGTCGATAGCCCAGTCACCGCCCACACCCTGATCTACGGGGATAAATGCCCCCCCGTCCATGTCCTTGGCTATGGCATAGGCTTCATCTTCATTCTCGGCCTCAACGTGTTCATAGAAGTACGTTGTCAGCTTTGCAACTACTTTGTAGGTTTTCATTTGATCTCCTCTGTACTGTCAATTTGCCAATCAATGTGATTGCTATCGATAAACTCTGACCCGTCCATGGCGAGAGCCTTATCCCATACCTCCTCATCATCTGCGGCCTCGATAAAGGCGTAGTGGTACGTGATGTTCTTTGCCCATACCTTGTAGGTTTTCATGATGCGTCCCTCAAGGCCTGTAGGTAGCCCTGTACCCATACCCTACGGTCATCGTCTGATAGGCTAGACTCACCCACAATACAGTCACTCTCCCACTTGTAGAAGGCCTCATTGGCCTTTGACCAAGGGGTTTGTGTAGAAACGCCACAGAACACCGCCTTGGTTTCCTCATAGGTGTACACCGCCTCAGCCGCCTCGTAGGTGTCCCACAGGTTGTCACCATTGGCATCACAGATGTAGTCACCGCCATCCTTTTGCACCATGTACCCGTCATTTGTTTTGATAATCTCAAGCATTTGTTTTCTCCCGTTTAAACGTAGTCATCCAGTGAAGTACTGCGGTCTTTGCCTCAGCACGGGTCAGGCCAAACTCCCGCTCCAAGTACTTGCCTGAGTGCATCATGTTGATGCGGCCACTGGCACGTAACTTGGTCAGGTATGCGTAGATCTTTTCGTTCATGATCATCCCCTCAATCTAAGGTTGGCTCGAACATAGGTGCAGTCCAACCGCTACCATCTTTTGCTCGGAGGTTTTTAAGGGTGATGTAGTACTCATGCACGATGTCACCCTCTCTGTTGTAGACGGCAAGGTTCAGCACCTTATCGTGGTCAATGAATGCCTCCACGTACCCGTTGCTCTTGCCGATGTTGATCACCGCAGAGCCAAAGATGTTGTCCAGTGTGTCCACTGTTAATTTAATGTTGCTCATTTGCTCTCTCCTGTGTTTAAACGTATTGTTTTAATGACTGCCATAACCTCATCGACTGACGGGGCGGCAAAGTTCTTATCAAATAACTTCCATGCCTCACAGACGGGGCAACCCGCCTCATAGTGATCACAGGGTTCGCCCCATGTATCCACTTGCTTGGTCACCACGTTGACCAATTTATTGGTGCGTGGGCGGTTGAAATTGCCACGGATGGCACGGGGATCGTTGGGCATAATTACCATGGTTTCTCTCCTATCAACTGGTTTCTTTTAAGGGTGAGGGGTAACCCCCCTCAGGCGGCAAGCTTCAGCTTGTTGAATGCAACCGTGCCTAGATCCTCAAGCTTGTCTACTCGCACGGCATTGGGGTAGACATGGGACACGTTCTCTTGAATGCCGATGCCTATGGTTGTGATGCCAAGGCGTGAGCCTGACAGGCATTGTTCACGGGTTGCCGTGGGGCTACCCTCGCCATCGGTCAATACGAAGCAGACCTTACGTGCCTCAGTCCTACGGTGTAACAGGCCATGGGCAAAGTTGACAGCGGCATAATCGTTTGTGCCGCCCGATGCATCAATGGCCTCAAGCATCTGCTTGGTCTTTTGGTAGGGCATGTTCCACGGTTTAAGGATGGACACGATACCTGAGAACGTCACCACAGAGGTGGCGACACCCGCCTGTGAGAGGGTAGTCAGCAAGGCGTAGCAGACGTTGACTGCATTCTGCATACGCTCACCGTCCATCGATCCTGAGCAGTCGATCACAACGGTCACGGCTGAGTCAGTACCTGCAACCTCAGACCTGCGTTTAAACAGGCGGTCAGTGTGGCCGATGTTGGCTAAGGCGTTCACGTTGAGTGAACCCTGTTTGCGGTTGATGTTGAATTCCTCAGTACCTGAGTTTTCAAACATCTTACGGATCTCGAAACGAAGTTTTGCGGGGATCATGTTGTTTCCTTAAACAGTGACTGTCCACTTGCGGTTACCTAAGTGGTAACCGTTCTCTTTGATTGACCACTCACCAGTTGAGCCGCCCGACTTGGAGGACTCACCGACATCAGCGGTTGGCTCAGTCGAGCGGGGCTTGACAATGGTCTTGTGCTTTGCACCATTGGGCTTCTCTTTAACGTCCTTTACAGGCGACTTGGCATCACCTACGTCCTCACCCTCATCACCCTCATCAGCGGGGCTTGTAGGGGGCTTACCGCCCTTTGTAGGGCCATCCTCATCACCGCCCTCATCGGGGTTGTCGCCATCGGGTTGATCACTAGGCTCATCAGTCGGGTTAGTGGGATTAGTTGGGGGTTGCACGGGCGGCTCAGGTTGGACGGGAGGTTGAACGGGCAACTCATTGCACAACTGAGCAAACAACCACACTGCCAAGTCCCATGTATCACGGGTAGATTGGCACTTGTTTAAACGCACACAAGCTTCATCGAAGATGGGCTTCAGACCCTTAGCCAATGGCACAACTACAGTGCCATGTTTACGTGCGTAGACTGCAAGGGCAAAGGGGTACTGACGGGGGTCAGACCAATCTTTAACCTCGGCCAACCCCTCAGCGGCCATGCCATCGATCAGCACGGTGAGCAAGTGTTCGACATTGCCTGTCAACTTGTTTTGGATGGCGGTGTTCTCAATGAACGCATCTTCAAGGGCATTGTGCAACTGGAGCAAGTAGCTGACCTGAGCGGTGTCGATGGCATTGAAGTTGGTGTACTTCCAGTGCAAGAGTTCATGCAGGGCGAAGCCTGTGAACCGTTCAAGATCTTGGCGGGTCAGCACTGCATCATCCGCAATGTTGGTGATGTAGATCTGACCCTGACGGTTGATGGCCGCTGTAGGGATGTCGGCACTGAAGGTCACCTTGACAGAGCCGAGGCCGAGGTCAGAGGCGATCTTGTGAATGGCGGCTGTAAGAGCGGGTTTGAATTCCCATCCGAAGTATTTTGATTTTGTCATGATGATCCTTAAAGCCAAGTGGCTATGTCGTGTTTGTTGATGTAAGCGGCCTTGATAGCGTCAAGGGCGGCACGGGACTCAGCGGGTTGCCGAGCGGTAATGGCAGAGTGCCAAGCTTGATCCACAGAGAGGACGGACAGTCCCCGAATGAACGCAAGCGCAGAGCGGATCGATGGGGCATCGATGATGTCACCAGTGTCAACCTTGGCACGGGCGGCATTGATTGCATTGACAACGTGCAAGGCCAACTTAGGATGGCAAGCAGTGTGACGGACAATGGCCTCAACCTCTTGGTCACGGGGTAGGAATTCAAACTGGACGACATGGGAAAACCTGTCTGCCAATGAGGAATTCATCTGTCTAGTACCCGCATAGCGGCCTGTGGAGTCACCGTTGGTCAGGGTATTGTCAGCGGCAAACACTAGGACACCTTGTGCTCTGCGCTGAGGAGAACCCCCGATGTTGACTGCACTGTTCACTTCTAGCAGACCATTGAGGGGGGCAAGTTCACCCGCATCACAATTGGAAATTTCATCCAACAAAATGACGGTTGAAGGGGCGGTAAAGGCGGTAAGGAATGCACCACGTTTAAACACCGTAGCACCGTTCTCTAAGCCAACCGAGCCGATGTAGTCCTCAGTGGTTGTGTACTTATGGAAATTAATACGGGTGAACGAACGTCCAGTGTTAGCGGCAAACTGCTTGGCCGTTTCACTCTTGCCTGTACCCTTTTCGCCTCCGAACCACAGGTTCTCACCCTTGTCCTGAGCCAACAAGAGGTAGGCCAAGATGGCCTCAGACCATACAAAATTGGGATCAATTTGAGGGGCATCGGGGGAATTCCATATGTCCACGTAGACTTGCTTACCACTGGTATCAAGTACATCGACACCGAAGACATCAAGCACGGTCTTGCGGTCAATCACCGTAGCAACCGTAGCATTGGCAATTGCACCCTGTGCACCCGCATCAATGACGGACTGTTTAAACGGGGCAAAGGCCTTGGCAATGGCGGAGGCGACATCAGCGGCAACCTTTGAATCGTCAACCATTGAGGCGGCTTGCATCTTGGCAATCTGATCAATGGCAACCTCAGAGGCGGCAAGCTTTTGAACCATCAGGGTCACCGCTGATTCAACCGCACGGGTAGCGTCAAGACCTTGCAAGGCGTAGCCATGGGCACGGTTGGCAACGGCTTCTAAGGCATCGACACGGGCGGTGTCAATGGTCATGGGTGCATTGACCACAGGCGTGGCATTCTGCACTTGGTCAAAGGTCAGTTTGCCATTGTCGATCTGCTCGACAAGCCAATTGACACGGTCAATCTTGGTGCTGAGGTTGGACGGTGCACCGTGTGCAGTAGTAGCACCGACAATTTTCCCAATGGGGATAGACAGCAAGCGGTCTTTGAGGGTAAGGGGTTTGTTCATTTTCATTCTCTCTGTTTAAACGGGTCAGGCAAGGGCGAATGTGTCACCGCATCTGCAAGTGGGCAACTCAACATCACCATGGGAGTTGTAGACCCACTTGGATGTCATGCGAATACTGCATTGGCATGTCGGGCACTTGGCAAGCAACATGCGAGTGCCTTGGCTTTTATGGATTGAAATGTCAACCTTACCGTGAGGGTAGACACCCAGTGAATCGATGATGTCCTGATAGGCCATGTCGAAAGCCGATGCATGGGTCACCTCTTTGTAGGGGTTGGATGCAGTGCCATCAGGCAGAATGTGCAAGGCCTCGGCAACCTTGGCATAGGCAAGGTTTGTCACCGCATAAGCACCCTTGGCCGTGCGGCACAACTGGGCAACCAATGTCTCGGTCACCTTAGAGGGGTCAGAGAGAATGGGGGAAATGTAAATTTCCCAATGACCATCAGCAGAATTGGTATTGGGGATGCACTCGCCAAGCACCTTGAAGCCTGAGCGTTTTGCATTGGTAGGGTAGCCGCAAGCTACCCGAATTTCAGCGGGTAGGGTGTAGCCACGGGAAGAAAAGAACGAACGCAATTCGTCCACACAAGCGTGTTGCCACGCCTCACGGTTGGCATGAATGATGGGAAGGGTCATGGTTTATCTCCAAAACGTAGGAAAATTCCTACTGCAATACCCCCGTGCAAGGGGGCATCACAGTCAAAACTCAATTCCAAATTTGCCAAGTGGCATCCTCGGGCTTGACATCAAAATCAGAGTGATACACCCTTACCTTGTTGCCGTTGGCCGTGATGTAGCCCCATTGGCCGTCCTCATAAACACCCGAGGGGTCAGACTCTAGGGTGATGGTGCGAGTCACCTCGCAAAAATCGTTGCGTACAGTCGGCAACTTAAACCCAAAATGCTTGCGGTTGTCCCGCCAAGTCACAAGTATTTTTGCTCTCATGATGTCCTTTCTAAGGTAGTGCGAACTAGCACTGCAATGCACCCTTGCAAGGTGCATCACGCTGACAGTTCAATCCTCGGTGTCGAGGGGTTGGCCGTTGGAACGTGTATGCCAACGGGCGGGTTGCTCAGAGGGGCGGTTGACCTTGCGGTTAAGGCAATCGTTATACGTGCCCCAACAAAAGATCTGATAGCCTGAGCGTTCTACTTCACCTCGGCAAACAATGATGTTGCCGTGGCGGTCAATCTGCGCTGTATACATGTTTATTCTCCCAAAAAGTAAAAAACAAGGGAGGCAACCAAGGATGCAATTGCTACCCAAAAGAACAGCAGTGACTCACTGCCTAAGGCCAAAGCGCTGATCAAGAACCCAATCATGCAGACCAAGGTCTTGAAAACGTAGAACTGATAAATTTTCATAGTGTCTCCAGTAGAAGTGCGAACTAGCACTGATATGCCCTAGGGGCATACCGCTGATAGCTTAAGAAACCTTGGCAATCACGCCATCTTTCATGGTGACCTGAGCAAACCACTTGCGTGATGGGCTACCGTCTGCCACGCAAAATGAACCGTTTTCTTTAAATTCAAGACCGAAAAATGAAGTCTCGGTGTAACGTAATGGCTTGCCGATTGATTCTTTGAGAGCCTTTTTTGAAGGGTAGAAAGCTTGTAACATTTTTGTTCCTTAGGTTGTAGTGCAAAGAGCGCACTCCGTAGCCCACAGGGCTACAGACTAAACTCTTTAGTCACCATTAGTACGATCACTAATGATGGTGAAAAGTTATTAGTCGCACTACTCACTGTAATTTTCCCATCACGGGTCAGTGGATCAAAGCGGTCAACTTGCGTGTAAACACTAGTGCTTACAAGTGGTTCAACGCTAGTGTAACTGTATTGGTTGACAAGAGACTACAAGTATTTTCATAGGGACAAACCCTGTGTAATCACAAGTACTCACTTTGAGGCCAAAGTAATACTCGGTCAAAAAGTATTAAAAACCTCTCAGAACGCCTCAGGATCGTTCAAAACGGGTTGGGGTAGGGTAGGGTAGCCACTTTGCAAAACGGACGCTCCTAGACCCCTTAAAATCGATTCTAGAGGCCAAAGGGTAAACCCTTATTTTGTGGATAACTACCCCTGTTTTGTTCACAAAAAATGTGGATAACTTTCCGACTGCTGTGGATAACGTGGGTAAACCCTAACTGCACCAAAATGAATAACCTGTGGATAACTTTTGTACTTATCCACAGGCTTGGATAACCTGTTAGTAACATATAATACGAACAGTGCATGAAATGGACTAGGTGTCTATAATGTAGACGGATCAGTCACAAAATGGAGGGATCGATCATGGGGAAGACTAGCAAGGCTGAGTATCAGGCGGCAATAGCCGAGGCGGGTGATCAATGGGATGGTTTAAACGCAGACAACATGAGCGAAGCGGAACGGACAGCGGATGCCCTAGTAAAGAATGCACCTAAACCAAGGAAGAGAGTAGATGGATTACCAGTGGCAAGTGAACATAAGAGAAGCAATGCCTTAACAGAGAATCAGCAACTCTTCACAATCGGGGTTATCAGAGGGCAAAGCCTAAGGTCAACATACAGAGAGGCCTTTAAGAATTACACAGGATCAGATGCCTCTATATCGGCAAGTGCCAATAAACTCATGAAAGACCCGAGGGTTCAACAGGCTCTTAAAGAGGCATGGGGGGAAACCATAGAACACCTATCAGAAGACGTTGCCGCAAGTAAGAGGTATGTGTTGAAGGGGTTGTTAGCACTAAGCAAGGACGCTCAGTCAGAGCAGTCACGTATCAGAGCCTTAGAACTAATGGGCAAGGCCTGTGGCCTGTTCGCACCGTCAGAGGTAATCGACAAAGCAGTGGTAAGCGCAGAGCAATTGAAGCGGGAACTGTCAGGACATATGAAGCTGATGGAGCAAGGCAAAGCCAATGTGCTAGACGTAGAGGCTAAGAGCATGACCCGTTTAAACAGCACTCCAGAGCCAGATGCCTAGGTGCATGAGGTGCGTGTAAACGTAGGTTAGCCGTCCCCCACCGCCCCCCGACCCCCACTTGGCACGATGCGACACCCTTCCGCCTATTACGCTCGAATCCACACAAACGATTACGTTCCACATAGGAAACACCCCCCCCTTCATTTCCAAATCGTCCACCCCCACCCCTATATATATTTTTAATTTACCCCTTGCGAACGTTCGCATATGCGTTTAAACTCACATTGTCTTGGACACGCAGACGTTAAAGAGAGGTGGGCCTTGGTGGAATCCCTAGGACTTATATAAAGGAGATCATCATGGACATCACTGTTTACACGAAACCCGGTTGTGAAGATTGTTTAAACGTCAAGAACTTGATTGGGTCGTTAGACCCTAAGTTCTTGGAATATGACATCACGCAGGACAATGATGCTAGGTTGTGGCTTAAGTACAACCATTCTGAGGAAGTGCCTCAGGTTTTTATTGATGATGTCCATGTAGGTGGATTGACGGAGCTTAAAAGTTATTTGGCATGACCAAGCATCGCCAATTAGTTTTGGAGTTCATACGTGCCTACATTAGGTTACACGGAGTTCCTCCGTCTTATGAAGTTATTGCCAAAGGAATAGGATTGAGTTCTAAGTCAAATGTCCACAGGATTGTCCATCGTTTAAAGGAAGACGGTCACCTGACCGTCCGTCCTTATAAGTTTTGTTCTATTAAGCTGGTCGATACAAGCGTACGTGAAGTGGTACGCCTATGAGTCTCCTTACCCACACAGAGATACAGAACTACATGGCAATGGTTCCGGGGGCATCTAAGGAGAACCGTGCAAAGATCCAAGCTCTACTAGAGATGGACAAGGTTGAACGGAGTAAGGAGTCCTTTCTTTATTTCGTTACCCAGATGTGGCCTATCTTTATCTCTGGAGCGCATCACAAAGTGATGGCAGATGCTTTTGAGCGTGTAGCTAGGGGAGAGCTTAAGCGTCTTATTGTTAATATGCCTCCTAGGCATACCAAGTCTGAGTTTGCTTCTTTTCTTTTACCTGCGTGGTTTCTAGGAAAGTATCCTGAGAAGAAGATTATTCAGACTGCTCACACCGCAGAGCTTGCCACCGGCTTTGGAAGGAAGGTTAGGAATCTTGTCTCTTCAGAACATTATCAGAAGGTGTTTTCTACAAAGCTGTCGAGCGATTCAAAGGCCGCTGGTCGCTGGAACACTAACGTGGGTGGTGATTACTTTGCTATCGGTGTTGGCGGCGCTGTTACAGGTAAAGGCGCTGATCTCTTAATCATTGACGACCCCCATTCAGAGCAAGAAGCCAAGCAAGGCAACCCCGCAGTGTTTGATAATGTGTATGAATGGTACACATCTGGGCCTAGACAGCGTCTCCAGCCGGGTGGATCCATCATTATTGTGATGACTAGGTGGTCTAAGAGGGATTTGACAGGTCAAATCCTCAAGAATTCGGGCAAAGACGGCGTAGATCAGTGGGAAATCATTGATTTTCCGGCAATTATGCCCAATGGGAACCCTTTATGGCCCGGATTCTGGTCAAAAGAGGCTCTAGAAGCCCTGAAATCAGAGCTTCCAGTCTCTAAATGGGAGGCTCAGTACCAACAGAACCCCACATCTGAAGAAGGTGCGATTGTAAAGAGAGAACATTGGCAGATTTGGGAGGAGAAACGTCCTCCTTCGTGTGAATACATCATCCAATCTTGGGATACCGCCTTTGAAAAAAACAATCGGGCCGACTATTCAGCTTGCACAACATGGGGTGTCTTCCAACACCCCAATAAATCTGGTGATTTAAAGCCAAACATCATCCTTCTGGACGCAATGAAGGAGCGCATGGAGTTTCCTGAACTCAAACGCAGAGCTTTAGATCTATACAAAGAGTTTGAACCAGACACGTTGATCATTGAGAAGAGAGCGGCTGGCGCTCCTTTGATCTACGAGATGCGGAAGATGGGAATTCCTATCGCAGAGTATACGCCGGGGAAAGGAAACGATAAGATATCGCGTGTAAACGCAATCTCTGCTTTGTTTGAGTCCGGCATGGTCTGGTGTCCCGATACCCGATGGGCAGAAGAAGTCATGGATGAGATGGCTTCCTTCCCCAACGGAGATCATGATGACCTCGTGGACTCAAGCAGTCAAGCTTTGATGCGGTTTCGACTGGGGGGCTTTATATCCATCGACTCAGATGAAGAAGATGAGCCTATTAACTACCGCAGAAAAGTAGCCTACTACTAAGGAACATTATGAGTATTGAACAATCATTGAGCCAAGCCCCAATGGGTTTAAACGACCTAGAGCTTGACAACACACCAGTCCTTGAGATTGAGATTGAGAATCCAGAAGGGGTGCGTTTAAACATGGACGGCATGGAGATAGATCTCATGCCAGATGAGGAAGAAGGCTTTGGGGACAACCTTGCCGAATACATGGACAAAGGTGAGTTGGAGAAGATTGCCAGCGACTTGATTGAAATGGTGGACTCAGATATTAATTCCAGAAAAGACTGGGTTGATATGTATGTCAAAGGCCTAGATGTTTTGGGAATGAAATATGAAGAGAGAACGGAGCCTTGGCTCGGTGCTTGTGGTGTCTTTTCCACCGTACTCACCGAAGCGGCAGTTAGGTTTCAAAGTGAGACTATTATTGAAACTTTTCCAGCGCAAGGGCCGGTTAAAACAGAAATTATCGGCGCAATTGATCGTCTTAAAGAGGAGGCGGCGGAGCGTGTCAAAGATGACATGAACTACAAGCTCACGGAAGGTATGCCTGAGTACCGTCCTGAGCATGAAAGAATGCTCTACTCCCTAGGTTTGGCCGGAGCGGCTTTCAAGAAAGTCTACTACGACCCCTCTATGGGCCGTCAGGCATCCATCTTTATCCCTGCTGAAGATGTGATCATCCCTTACGGTGCTTCCAGCGCCATGACATCCGAGCGTGTTACGCACATCATGCGTAAGACCAAGAATGACATCCGCAAGCTTCAAGTCTCGGGTTTCTATGTAGATGAGGATCTTGGCGATCCCCTCCAGTTTTACACTGACGTTGAGAAGAAGAAGGCTGAAGATCAAGGCTACAACCTCTCAGATGATGACCGCTACCAGATCTATGAGATCCACGTAGACTACGACTTACCGGGTTATGAAGATGAAGACGGGATTGCTCTTCCCTACGTCGTTACCTTAGAGCGTGGGACTACAAAAATTCTTGCTATCCGCCGTAACTGGGATGAGGATGATGAGCACCGTTTAAAGCGCCAGCATTTTGTCCAGTACACCTACGTACCGGGATTTGGTGCTTATGGCCTTGGATTAATCCATTTGATCGGTGGATACGCCCGTGCAGGCACATCCTTAATCCGTCAGTTGGTAGACGCAGGTACTCTGTCTAATCTGCCCGGTGGATTAAAAACCCGTGGACTGAGGATCAAAGACGACGACACCCCAATCAATCCCGGTGAGTTTAGGGATGTGGACGTACCAAGCGGGTCAGTCAAAGAGAACATCATGGCCCTGCCATACAAGGAACCCTCTCAGGTTCTATTGGCTCTCTTAAACCAGATCACAGACGAAGGTCGGAGACTTGGATCCATCGCAGATATGAACATCAGCGATATGTCTGCCAACGCCCCTGTAGGTACAACTCTGGCCCTGCTTGAGAGACAACTCAAAACAATGTCTGCGGTACAGGCTCGTGTTCATTACTCAATGAAACAAGAGTTTAAACTCCTCAAGTCAATCATCAGGGACTACACCCCAGAGTCTTATGAGTACACACCTGTTGCAGGAACGCCACAGGCTAAACGCTCTGATTACGACATGGTGGATGTGATACCCGTATCAGATCCTAACTCAGCCACGATGGCCCAAAGGATCATGCAGTATCAAGCTGTGATCCAGTTAGCTCAGGGTGCTCCTCAGATCTATAACCTACCAGTCCTGCACCGCCAGATGATTGAAGTTCTAGGTATTAAGAACGCAGACAAGCTAGTACCTATAGACGATGACATGACCCCCAGAGATCCTATCTCCGAGAACATGGCATTCCTTACAGGTAAACCTACAAAGGCTTTCATCTATCAGGATCATGATGCACACATAGCTGTACATACATCCATGATGCAAGATCCCATGGTTATGGGTCAGATGGGCCAGAACCCCATGGCTCAACAGATGCAGGCCGCAATCATGGCCCACGTAGCTGAACACATTGCCTTCCAGTACCGTTCCAAGATTGAACAACGCCTTGGAGCGACTCTACCCAAACCAGACATTGAAATGCCTGAGGAGGTGGAAGTTCAGTTGTCCAAACTTGTGGCTCAAGCGGCGGCTCAGTTGCTTCAGATCAACAAGGGCCAAGCGGCTCAACAACAAGCCCAACAGCAGATGCAAGACCCCGTCATGCAGATGCAACAGGCAGAGCTTCAGATCAAGCAACAAGATGCTCAAACCAAAGCTCAAAAGGTTCAGGGAGAGCTTGCCATCAAGCAAGCAGAACTGCAACTCAAGGCTCAAGATATGGCATCTAAACAAGGCGAAGACCCTGCCATGGCCGCACAGCGCCAGCAACAGGAAATTGCCATGGAAGCAATGAGGCATCAAGCCGAATTGCGTCAGGCTGAACAAACCCACCAGCAGTCTTTGTCTCACAACCAACAGACGCAGGATTTACAGGCTAAACAACAACTTCTTCAAATGCTTATTAACTCGAAAAACCAACCGAAAGGTGAATGATGAATCCTCTGCTTGAAAGTTTAAACAAGAAGCTTGATGAACACCTCAAGCAGTTGATTCAGATTGTCAGTGAGGGTGGTGCTAAATCCCACGATCACTACAAAGAACTGTGCGGCAATATCCGAGGTCTGCAAACCGCGCAGTATGAAATTGCTGACCTTGTGCGAAAAACGAAAGAGTATGAAGATGACTGACTTTGATGTTAGTGCGGTGGATCTTAGTGGAGTGCTTAACACCTCCATCGAAGAGAAAGCCAAACAAGTGCCCGATCCGGCCACTTACCACCTCCTCTGTATGCTTCCCAAAGCAGAAGAAGAGTTTAGCGAAACAGGTATCCTTAAATCTGCAACTGCGATGTACCACGAGGAGCTTCTTTCCCCCGTGTTATTTGTAGCCAAGATTGGCCCCGATGCGTTTGGAGATAAAGCCCGATTCCCTTCTGGCCCGTCCTGTAAGGTGGGAGACTTTGTGTTAGTACGTCCTAACACGGGAACCCGCATGAAGATTCACGGTACGGAGTGGAGACTCATTAATGACGACTCAGTGCAGGCGGTAGTTCAAGACCCCCGTGGCATTCAACGTCCAACTTAAGGAGAAATCATGGCTGAAATCGAAAAGACTGAATTTGAGTTCCCTGATGAAAAGGAAGAGAACCCCCGTAAGGGCGGTAAAGTTGTAGATGCTGAACCAGAAATTGAGGTGGTAGACGATACCCCCGAAGATGACAAGTACAGAACGCCTATGGCTGAACCCCCGCAGGATCCCACAGATGAAGAGTTAGCAACCTATTCAGAGAGTGTAAAGAATAGGTTTAAACACTTTACCAAGGGCTACCACGAGGAACGTAGGGCTAAGGAGTCTGCTCAACGAGAAAAAGATGAGGCAATTAGGTTTGCCCAGTCTATGGTTGAGGAGAACAAAAAGCTCAAAGGTTCTGTTAATCAGGGACAGACTGTTCTACTGGAGCAGGCTAAGAAAGTTATTACTGGCGAGATTGAAGAGGCCAAGCGCCTTTACAAGGAAGCCTACGAGTCTGGAGATGCAGATAAGCTGTTGGATGCTCAGGAAGCACTCACTACCGCTAGGATCCGCGCAGATAAAGTAAATAATTTTAGGCCTGCCCCTTTACAGGAAGAAGAAACTCCTGTACAAATCACCCAACAGGCTCCACAGCCTGCACCCGTGGACGAAAAACTATCTGCATGGCAAGACCAAAATCGATGGTTCGGTAGCAACAAACGGATGACTTCATACGCCCTAGGGTTGCATGAAGAGCTTGTGGAGAGTGGTGTACGGGTTGGCAGTGACGAATACTATAAACGTATAGACACTGACATCCGCGAAAGATTTCCCGACCAAATTGGAGTCGGGGAGTCCGTTGATGCGAAACCTCAACGTACCAAATCCAATGTTGTTTCACCTGCAACCCGTAGTACAGCGCCTAAAAAGATCGTACTTACGCAGTCACAAGTGAATCTCGCCAAGCGGTTAGGACTGACAAATGAACAGTATGCCCGTGCGGTTGCAAATGAAATGAGGAAAATATAATGGAAAAATCTGCTCGTACAGGCCGTGACCTGAGTACCCGCGAAGTTTCGGAGCGTCCAAAGCAATGGATGCCACCAAAACTACTACCTGATCCCAACCCGGAAGAAGGTTATGCGTTTCGCTGGATTCGGATTGCAGTGCAAGGAAAAGATGATGCCACGAACTATTCCTCAAAGCTTGCCGAGGGCTGGGAACCTGTTAAGGCTTCCGATCACCCCGAGATACGTCTGTTCAATGCCACAACGGCAAAGTTCCCGGACAGTATCGAAGTGGGAGGTTTGTTGCTTTGCAAAACCCCAGTAGAGTTTACTGAACAGCGTGATGCTTACTACCGCCAACAAGCGGAAGCGCAAATGCAGTCAGTGGACAATACTTACATGCGAGAGAACGATCCGAGGATGCCTATGTTCAAAGAACGTAAGTCCACGGTCACTTTCGGTAAAGGTGTTTAACTTTTTGGAGTCTATAGATGGCATACCCTACCATTGATAAGACGTATGGTTTCAAGCCAGTCAATCGACTGGATGGTCTACCCTACGCCGGAGCGATCCGTCAAATCCCAATCGCGGCCGCTTACGCTACAGCAATTCTAAACGGTGATACTGTGCAAGTGGATACAAACGGCTATATTGTAGCCGCTTCAACCACTGATTCAGGCAAAATCGTTGGTGTGCTGGTTGGCTGTTCTTACATCAACTCGTTGAGTCAACCGACGTTTAGTCAGTACTACCCAGCCGCAGTTTCAACTACTACCGCATTGGCTTTTGCCTATGTTGTGGATGATCCTAGTGCTGTGTTTAAGGTCTGCGCTACTGTTGCCGCTGGTTCCACTCCTACGGCTTATAGCCGTGCGATTGTTGGCGCTAACGTGGCTTTGGTTGCAACCGTTGGTTCTACCACCACTGGTGATTCGTATTATGGTATTGACGGTTCTTCCGCCGCTACCACTGCGACACTTCCCGTCCGTGTTGTTGACGTTGTGCCCGATACTGCGACTGGCTTGCCAACCGTAGCCGCCACGACATATTACGAGTTTCTCGTTAAATTCAACACCGCGCAGTACAACAATACTACCGGTATTTAAGGAGTAACTTACCATGGCTATTTCACGCGCACAACTATTGAAAGAGTTGCTCCCCGGTCTGAACGCATTGTTTGGTCTGGAATACGCCAAATACGGCGAAGAGCACAAAGAGATCTACGAAACAGAGACATCTGAGCGTAGCTTTGAAGAAGAGACAAAACTGTCTGGTTTCTCTGCCGCTCCTGTCAAAAACGAGGGTTCTGCCATCGCTTATGACAATGCACAGGAAGCATGGACTGCACGTTACACCCACGAAACCATTGCGATGGGATTTTCCATCACAGAGGAAGCTGTGGAAGATAACTTGTATGACTCTTTGTCTTCACGTTACACCAAGGCTTTGGCCCGTGGTATGTCCTACACAAAGCAAGTTAAGGCCGCTTACGTCCTGAACAACGCTTTCACTGGTGGCCCTACTTATGGCGACGGCGTGGTGCTTTGTTCTACTGCTCACCCCTTGGTTTCCGGTGGTACTAACAGCAATCGTCCTACTACAGGCGCTGACTTGAATGAAACATCGTTGGAAAACGCTGTTATTCAGATCGCCGCTTGGACAGACGAGCGCAGTTTGCTGATTGCCGCTAAACCCAAGAAATTGGTGGTTCCTCCTTCATTGATGTTCGTTGCAACTCGTCTCCTTGAGACTGAATTGCGTGTTGGCACAACCGACAACGATATCAATGCATTGAAGAACAACGGCTCTATCCCTGAAGGATATTGCGTTAACCACTTCTTGACCGACACAAACGCTTGGTTCTTGTTGACTGACGTTCCTAACGGTCTGAAGCACTTCGTGCGTACCCCCATGTCTACAGGCATGGACGGTGACTTTGACACAGGTAACGTTCGTTACAAAGCCCGTGAGCGTTACAGCTTCGGCGTGTCAGATCCATTAGGTATCTTCGGTTCACCCGGTTCGTCCTAATCGACGAAAAGAAAAAGGAGGCTTCGGCCTCCTTTTTTGTTGCATTGGTTTAAACGTAGTGGTATAAACATATTAATCCGGGCTTTCCGGTGTATCAAACTGTCCCGGCAGACAGCATACTGATTGATGCACTTAACTTGTATGTAAGGAACTCATCATGGGATTCGCAACTCACCTTGGCCCTTGGCTCTTGGGCACTGTTAAAAACACTACCGGCACTACTGCTGGAACAATCCAAAACACTGGCGCTACTTCGGTAACTCAGACCAAAAAAGTTGTTTATGACGGCGCTCTTTATACTGCCGATACAACAACTACTTTGTTTACGCTTCCAGCAGGCGCACAAATTACCAGTATCCACATTGATACTTTGGTAGCGTTTACTGGTTCTACTGCCGCAAATATGTCTTTAGGCATTACAGGCTCAACAGCTTTGTATTTTGCTTCTACAGATATTACAACTCAAGGTCGTTTAGCTAATACTGGCGCGGCGGCTAAGTTGGGAAATTGGGCTGGCGCGGCTACTACAGCTTCTCCTAACGGTGCTGGTATTGGAGCTACAGACGTAATAATTATTGCTACGGTACGTCCTACCGTTGCCAACGTAACTGTTGGTACTGTGCAATACACCGTTGTGTACTCTGTAGCAGAGTCTAATGGCACTCAATCTCCAGCGTCTGCTTAATTGATCTAGGGGGCTTCGGCCCCCGTTTACAAGGAGATTGATTATGGCAATGCAATATGATGTCCTAGTCGGGCACTTAAACGTTAGCGGTATTGTGGTGAATGGCCCAAATCGTTTAAAAGGTATTATTTACACCAGCGGCACTTCCGCAGGCACAATCAATATTTTTGACACGGTGACAACCCCTACTGCAATTACTTCGTATGTTCGTAGTTCTGCCGGGGTAATTACGGTTACTTTAGCGTCGCATGGATTGGTTACAGGCCAAACTATTGGTTTGACTTTTAGTTCTGGTACGGGCGGATACGGCACAAATGGTAACTATGTTGTTACCGTGTTAACTTCTAGTACATATACGGTACAAGATATTAACATTGCCGCCATTACTTCTGGCACGGGCGGTACGCAAACTGTATCCGGCGGGCGTTGGATATTCTCTTTGGACACAGCCGCAACAACTACTTCGGGTCAAGCGGCGGCTGTAAACATTGTGATTCCCGGTGAAGGCATAAAAGTTAACACTGGAATTTATTGCCAACTTGGTACTGCTGGTACAAACCAAAACGGCGTAACGGTGTTCTATGGCTGAAACAAAACAGACAACATTGATGGGGCGCAATCTGTTCATAGGCATTCCAGCTTATGACGGCAAGCTGAACATTAAGACCGCATTTGCACTGGCGCAGTTAATGCCCAAAGCGATGAGTCTTGGTGTGTCCGTCACGTTGTCTGATTTGTCTAATTGCTCAATTATTACCATGGCACGAAATGCCTTGGTACACGAATTCTTAAAAACAGACTGCACAGAGCTTCTGTTTATTGATGCTGATCTAATTGTTAATGCTGATGACATTTTGCGTTTGATGGCCCAAAGCGGCGATAAAGATATCACTGCCGGAGCTTATCCACGCAGAGCTAAAGATGCAAAGTTTTTTGCGGATGTGTATTTTGATGCCAACGGCGACCTAGAGTTTGATGGCTCGTTAATGCGCTTAGAACGTGCACCTACTGGGTTTATGTTGATTCAGCGTCATGTTATTGAGACGTTGGTAAAAGCACATCCAGAGTGGACTTATGAGAAGTCCCCAACAGAAAAAATGTCGGCAGTGTTTGACTTCGCCATTGTGAACGGCAAGTATGTTGGCGAAGACTATTTGTTCTGCGACAGGGCTACGCAAATGGGCTTTAAAGTTTATATTGATGTAGACATTAGCTTGCCACACGTAGGACAAGAAAGATTTGAGCGTAACTTCCGAGAAGAAGTTGTAATGCCAATGCTAGAGAACATTCACCAGTCAAGATTAAAGGTGGCGTAATGGCGACAAAGAAAAAAGGCCCCTCATTAGCTATTGGTCGTGGTGAAAAATTACCTGTATCCAAGGGCGCTGGTCTAACTGCCAAGGGTCGAGCCAAGTACAACGCCGCTACAGGCAGTAATTTAAAAGCTCCACAACCTCAAGGTGGTGCAAGGAAAGACTCATTCTGCGCTCGGATGTCAGGAATGCCCGGCCCAATGAAAGATGAAAAAGGTAGACCTACCCGTAAGGCGGCTTCCCTTGCGAGGTGGAAATGCTAGATTTAAACACCGCATGGTCAGCAGTCCTAACTTTAGTGTTGGGATTAATTGGCTACATGATGAATGAAAAGTTCAGGGAATTGACTCGTATCACTATCCTGTTGAACAAAACACGCGAGGAGGTTGCCCGTGATAACGTTACTCAAGCAGAAATTGACAGAATTACGAACCACATTGACCAACGCTTTAACAAGCTTGAAGCAAAAATTGACCAGCTTATTCAAAAGGGGTGAGTAATTATGAACCCCGCAACAAAAGCCGCTTTATTTTTAGCCGACAAAGCTGGTATTGATGTTCCTAAACCCGTTAGAGTGTTAGCCGATCCCATTGGCTCTGCTATTGATTATTTTGGCCCAAAAATTAATGAAGCTTTAGGCACAGCCCCCGGCACAGCAGAGGCAGTAGCCAACCCTAAAGGGTTCTTAAAAGATCTAGCCAAAGATGTTGGTAAAGATTATTTAAGAGAAAGAAGCGAAGTTCCCGTAGAAGACCGCAGTATTTCATCATCTAGTGATAACGGCGGCTATGACAAATTAGCTCTCAGTACTTACGCAGATGACGATATAGATGCGTTTAAACGTGGCGGTAAAGTTAAATCTGCGGCAAAATCTAGCACAGCATCCCGTAGGGGTGATGGTATTGCTCAACGGGGTAGAACTCGCGGAAGGATGCTCTAATGCCAAGCACTAGCAAAAAACAACACAATTTTATGGAAGCGGTGGCTCACAACCCAGCGTTTGCCAAGAAAGCAGGCGTACCCATGTCAGTGGGCAAAGATTTTTCAAAGGCCGACAAAGGCCGTAAATTCTCAAAAGGTGGAACTATGGCTAAGAGCGACATGAAAGAAGACATGGCAATGGACTTGAAACAAGACAAGGCCATGATGCAAAAGGCTGTAAACAAGCATGAAAGCCGTTTACACAAGGGTCAGCCCATGACTAAGCTTGCTTCTGGCGGCTACACACGGGCGGCTGATGGTTGCGCCACAAGAGGCAAGACCAAAGGCACACAGATTAAAATGATGGGCGGCGGCGCTTGCTAAGGATTAATCATGAAAAAACCTATGAAATTTAAACGTTACGATGAAGGCGGTGAAGTCGCTGACAAAGAAGCTGGTCTTAAGGCCTCTAAAGGTGAGGATGTAGGCTTCTTCCAGCGTTTACGCATGGGCAATATAGACGATCCCAACTCTGAGGCATACAAACGCTTCGGTGCAGGCCGTGGACGCTCAGAACGCAATCCCGTAAACGAGTCTGTTTCTGTCAATGAGCCTATGGCAGTAGGCAGACCAACAGCACAACCTAATCCTATTTTTGCCGCTGGCCTAGAGCAAGGTAAACGCCAGCCCTCTGGCGATGCAAGTGTGGCTGAAGAATCTGCAAGACGACCACGCAACCCAGAAGCGGAGCAGGAAGCTGACAATCCAAGAAGGACAGCTTCCAAACCTTCCACATCAAAAACTGAAAGCAAGATTCAATCAGCGCCTAAAACGCCAGCTTATGTCCAACGCTATACAGAAGAAATGATGGAAGCGGATAACCCAAGCGTTAAAGCTGAAAAATCACCTGCGGCAAAACCAAAGCCTGCGGCAGAAACCTCTACTGCAAAACCAAAACCTGTTTCGGAAGCGCCAAAGTCTAAAACTAGCATGACACCGTTTCCAAAGAGTGACGAAAGTCGCCGCATGATGAGTGAGGGTGTTGGAAAAGTAGTTTCTGGAGCCACTTCTGGGATTGCTGATTACCTTGGAAGTCTTGAATCTACTTCTCGTTATATGAACAAGAAAAAGAAAGCCGAAGGTTTTGGCCCTTTTGACAAGGGCAGTGGTGAATATAAACGTGGCGGCAGTGTCAAAAAGATGGCTTCCGGTGGCTCTGTAAGTTCAGCTTCTCGCCGTGCTGATGGTATTGCCACTAAAGGCAAGACCCGTGGCCGCATGTGCTAAGGAATAATTATGTCAAGAGAAACTACATATTACGATGATCAGTCTAAAGGTGGCGGTAGCGGCCTTGGTACGATGCTTGGTATGAAAGGTGCTGTAGCAGGCACTGCGGTAGGAGCAAACTATCTAATGGATCGCAAAGCCGAAAAAGACGCTCAAGAAAAGCGTGAAGCTGAAGCCGAAATGAAGCGTGAATCCCGCAATGTTCCTAAACCTTCCAACTTTGATGCAATTGAAGAATCCAAGCAAGAAGTTGCCGATGCTCGTGCTCGTAAAAAGATTAGTGACATGGGTTATGCCAAGGGCGGTAAAGTTGGTTCAGCCTCCCGCCGTGCAGATGGCATTGCTACTAAGGGTAAAACCAAGGGCACAATGATTGCCATGTGTGGTGGTGGGATGATGAAAAGGAAGTAATCATGATGGCAAGCCGTGGAATGGGAGCCGTTCTCCCAAGCAAAATGCCAAAAGGGAGCCGTAAGGCTCGCCGTGATGACACCAACTTCACTCAGTTTGATGAAGGCGGTTCTGTCGCTGACAAAGAAAAAGAGAAAGAAGATGCGGATGCTGTTAAGTTTGGCGTTTTAAATCCACGTTTAAACATGGCTAAAGGCATGAAAGAACTTGGTGGTCGTTTAACTGCTGAAAAGCAATTAGGCCCAAACACTTCATTGCAAGCTTACTTAGATGCCAAGATTGGCAACCGTGGCGCTGGAATTCCGGGCGGTGGCGTTCAGTTAACACACCGATTTGCTGAAGGTGGTGCTGTTGGCCTTTATGCCAACATTAACGCCAAGAAAAAGCGGATAGCCGCTGGTTCTAAGGAAAAGATGCGTAAGCCCGGTCAGAAGGGTGCTCCTACCGCTGACGCTTTTGTTCAATCTGCAAAGACTGCTAAAAAATGAACCCCTTATACAACAGACTAATGGCTGAAAAAGGCGCACCTCGTGCCGCCAATAATCCAAATACAACCCAGCTTCGTGGCGCTCCCATGAACTTGCGCTCTGCCATGCAAAAGTATGCTGATGGCGGCGGGGTTGGATCTCCTCCTCCAACGGCTGGAGACATCAATAGTTTTGTGCAAGCAAATATTGGGAATCCTCAAGCAATAGCTGACGCGGCTCGTCAATATGGGGTGAGTATGGACGACCTTGCAGGCGCAACAGGTTACTCATCTAGTCAAATTAGCGATTACTTTGGAAATGCAGGAATTAATCCTTTTGAAGCTCGTCCCTCCCTACCACCTGTAGAAGGATCTGGTACTTTTAATGTTCCTCCACAGCCAGCAGATATCCCGCTAACATACATGCCCAATGAAGGTTTGAATGAGCCTGATATGCCACGGACAACTGGACAGCCGCCATATGATTATGGCAGTGTACCGGAGTTAAACCGTAGCGCAATAGATGCCGCTAGATTGGCAACTCAAAATCCGCCTCAAGTTGATTATTCTTCAATTCCACCCGAGTTGTTGAAAAAAATAAAAGAAATGAGTAATCCGTTTAGCTCTCAACTAACGCAACAAGATGATTTAGCAAAGCTTATTCAGCTTTTGAAAGCAAGATAATGACCACTACCGGCTCAACCCTGTTCAATATGGACTTCACGGAGATTGCCGAGGAAGCATGGGAGAGGGCTGGCCGGGAAATGCGTTCAGGTTATGACTTGCGTACAGCACGTAGGTCAATGAACCTAATGACCATAGAGTGGCAGAATAAAGGTATCAACATGTGGACGATGGAGCAGGGCTTCATTAACCTGACTGCTGGCTTGCCTACATATGCCCTACCAGTGGATACAATTGACCTGTTAGAGCATGTTATTCGCACAGGGCAGAACACAGCCTCTACACAGGCAGATCTAACCATCAGCCGTATTAGTGTTTCTACCTACGCAACCATTCCAAACAAACTTCAGCAAGCAAGGCCTATCCAAGTCTGGATTCAAAGGCTTTCTGGACAGGTTAACCCAACAACTGCGGTTTTGGATGGAGCCATTACTGCCACAGACACCACAATTACTTTGAACACTGTAGTTGGATTAGCTGGGTCTGGATTTATCCGCATTGACTCTGAAGATATTTACTACACTTACATCTCAAGCAATGTTCTTGGTGGTGTATTCCGTGGACAAAACAATACAACTGCCGCCGCTCATACAACTGGGACTGCAATTTATGTTCCTCAGCTTCCTGCGGTAACTCTTTGGCCTACGCCAGACAATAGCACTCCTTATCAGTTTGTGTATTGGAGACTGCGCCGGGTTCAGGATGCTGGCGCTGGTGTAGAAACCGCAGATATGAACTTCCGTTTCTTGCCTTGTTTGGTTGCCGGATTGGCATACCACATTGCAATTAAGACACCAGATTTAATGCCCCGCATTCAGATGCTTAAGCAGATCTATGACGAGACATTTGAGATAGCGGCAGGGGAAGACAGGGAGAAGGCTCCCTCTAGGTTTGTACCCCGTCAGATGTATATTGGTGGTTCCTAATGAGTAATCGTTTTGCTTCTGGCAAAAAAGCGATTGCCATGTGCGACCGCTGTGGGCAACAGTTTTTACTTAAGACGCTTAAGACAGAGATCATTAAGCAACGCAAGTACCAACTGTTGGTCTGCCATGAATGCTGGGATCCAGATCAACCTCAATTGATGTTGGGAACATTCCCTGTAGAAGATCCTCAGGCTTTGCGTAACCCACGTAGAGACACAACATATGTAACGGCTGGCACAAACGGCCTACAGCTTTATCCTGTAAATAGTCCTTCCGGAGGTTTTGTTACGGGTGGATCTCGGGATATTCAATGGGGTTGGTATCCGGTGGGTGGGGCTAGTAATTTTGATGCAGGATTGACCCCCAACTACTTGGTGGCAACGACATTTGTTGGTACAGTATCGATATCTTAAGGAGTTTAAACATGGCATACACAAGATCAGCCGACGGCATTGCTAAAAAAGGCAAAACCGAGGGTAAAAATTTGGGCAACAGTGGCCCCGTGCAAAAAGAAATGATGGGTGGAAAAAAGACTGCTGGCGTTACAGGCATGGAAATGCGTAAGGTCGGTCGTAACTTAGCCCGTGCAATGAACCAAAAGCGAGGTTAATCATGGCTACATTTAGCAAAAAGATGATGGGCAAAGAAGTTGGCGATGCCGCAGTCTATGCCACTCCACACACTATGACCGGCAAAGAAGTTAAAGCTTCTACCAATCCCGGCAAAGAACCAAATCGTAGCAAGCTTGATACGCTTGATATGAGTGTTGGTGCTTTTAGCAAATCGGCTGGTGATGAGCAACCCAAGACAACTGGCATCAAAATGCGTGGCGCGGGTGCGGCGACTAAAGGCTTTATGTCTAGAGGCCCAATGGCATGAACTACAGTGAGCTTGTCACGCAAGTAAACGATTACTGCGAGAACTCTTTCCCAACTGTCAACATGGATGTTTTCATCCGTCAGGCGGAACAGCGCATCTACAATACCGCGCAACCCGCTAATTTGCGAAAGAACGTGACAGGCGTATTGACTGTTGGTAATAAGTACTTACAGTGTCCTTCGGATTTCCTGTCTGTATATAGCCTTGCCGTGTATCCGTACAACGCTACAACTGCCACAGGAACATCTGGGCTTAAAACAATTGTTGTGGCAAGTACTACAGGTATTGAGGTGGGTCAGCAAGTAACTGGGACAGGTATTGGTACAAATGCGTTAGTTAGAAGCATTGCCAGCACAACCATTACCTTGACTGTAGCTAACAGCGGCACTGTATCTGGTGCTGTTGTGTTCCAAGGCGACTATCTGTACTTATTAAACAAGGACGTTAACTTCATCCGTGAGGCGTATCCTTTGACATCTCAGCTTAGTGAACCTAAACACTACGCAATCTTTGGCCCCCAATCAAACGATGTAAACGAGTTAACATTCATTGTTGGCCCTACGCCTAGCGGAGCTTACTATGCAGAGCTTCACTACAACTACTATCCTGAGTCTATTGTCACAGCTACTAATACTTGGCTAGGTGATAACTTTGATTCTGTTTTGTTGTACGGCACTATTTGCGAAGCCTACACCTACATGAAGGGTGAAGAGGGCATGGTTAAGCTGGCTCAAGATCGCTATGTACAGGCTATTGCTCTGTATAAAAACTTGTCAGACGGCAAGCAACGTGCTGATGCTTACAGAGATGGCCAAGTCCGAGTTGCGGTGTCTTAATATGAGAACTTGCAAAGTTTGTAGTTTGGAACAACCTCTTGGCAACTATACGATTGCCAAGGGTTACCATATCTACACTTGCAAAAAATGTATGCAAGCTCGCGGCAAAAAATGGGCGGAACAAAACAAAGAAAAAATGCGTGAATACGCAAAAGCATACAAAGCTCGCAATAAAGAGTTAATTGCTGAACGGGCTAAAGTTTATGTGCAACAAAATCCTGAAAAACGCAAAGCTACTATGCAAAGCTACCGGCAAAAAAATAAAAGTGCCGAAGCCGAAAATGTTAGACGTAGGCAGGCAAGAGTTCTGCAAAGAACACCAAAATGGCTTACAGTTGATGATATTTGGATGATGCGCGAGGCGTATGCTTTAGCTCAGTTAAGGACAAAAATGTTTGGTTTTACTTGGCACGTTGATCATGTTTTGCCATTACAGGGTAAGACTGTATCTGGATTGCACGTACCTCAAAACTTGCAAGTTATTTCTTGGGTTGATAATTTATCTAAAGCTAATAGGGTTTCAGTCTCATGAGTAGTATTCTCCAGACCCAGACCACTAGCTTTAAAACAGAGCTATATACAGCCGTCCACAATCTATCTACGGATACATTAAAGATTGCCCTGTACACAGCCAATGCTGATTTAAACGAAGCAACCACTGTTTACACGGCCTCTGGTGAAGTTACTGGGACTGGTTACGTTGCAGGCGGAGTAACTTTGACAGGCGTAACAATCAGTTCTTCTGGATATACCGCTTATGTGGATTTTTCTGATGTAGTCTTTGGCGCATCCGTCACGGCTCGTTGTGCTCTGATTTACAACGTCACGCAGGGGAACAAATCTATTGCAGTTTTGGACTTTGGGTCTGACAAGACTTCTGCTAATTTCACCATCACAATGCCTGCTAACACAGCAACGGCGGCATTAATTCGTTCTTCTAACTAAGGAGTCAATATGACCACCGAAAAACTCACAGCCACCGACCATGTTTCTGGCGGTCTGACTTGTAATCTTAAATCCGGTGAGGAAGCAAAAGCTACCGGCCTGTTTGAAATCAAGTGCCATGACAAAGACGGCAACTTGAAGTGGGAAGCGCAGTCTAAGAACTTGGTAGTTAATGCTGGTCTGGCTTATATGGCTGGTTCTGCACTGACTTCAGTCACCCAGATTACTACTTGGTATCTTGGCCTGTACGGGGCTGGTGCTTCTAATACACCTGCGGCTGGCGACACGATGTCTTCCCATGCTGGCTGGACTGAGGTTGTGGCTTACAGCAATGCAACCCGTGTGGCGGCTACGTTTGTTACGGCTACGACTGCTAACCCTTCTGTGGTGACTAACTCAGCTTCTCCTGCTACGTTTAACATCAACGGCACAACAACTGTGGGCGGGGCGTTCCTGACCAGCGGTAGTGCTAAGAGTGGTACAGCAGGAACTTTGTTCTCAGCGGCTGACTTTGGCTCACCGGGTGACCGCTCTGTGGTGAGCAGTGACACTTTGTCTGTGACTTACACATTCAGCTTGGCGGGCTAATATGTCAGCGTGGGGTTCCGGCGCATGGGGTGATGGTGGCTGGGGCTTCACGGCTTTTTCAAGCACGGTTACTGAAAGTGCAACAGGCACAGATGCGGTAACGGCAATAGCTAGTTTAAGTGCCCCGGTTAGCGAGACTGCTACGGGAACGGATGCTGTAACTTCCTTGGCTTCAGTAAATGCGGTAGTCGCAGAAACGGCTACAGGTACAGATGTTGTTGTAGCGGCGCAAGGGTTTGAGGCGGCAGTTACTGAAACTGGTACGGGTAGCGATGCAATAACAGCATTACTAACGTACAACCCAACCATAACGGAGACAGCAACTGGGGCGGATGCGGTATCAAGTGTGCCGATATATGCGGCTGTAGTTGCAGAAACTGCAACAGGTACGGATGCTGTAAATTCTAGTTTTACATTCTTTGGGTCTATAACTGAAACAGCTACTGGGACGGACGCAGTAGTAAGTAGTTTGTCGGTCAGTTCAGACATTACTGAAAGTGCGACAGGAACCGAAGCGGTAACGGCAAAGGCAACTTTTTTAGGAGCGGTAGCAGAAACTGCAACGGGTACAGATGTAGATGCGGCGGCTGTGGCTTTCATAGCTTCTCTTACTGAGTCAGCAACTGGGACAGATTCAATCACGGCACGGTTTTTTTGGGAAATTATTGATGACACGCAGACTGCAAACTGGCAGAATATCAGCAACACACAAACAGCGGCTTGGACTGCTGTGGTAACGACTTAGGAGCATTTAAATGGCGGCTACAACAACTCTTTTGGGCTTAGTTACCCCCACACAGGGAACGCTCTCTGGTACGTGGGGCGACACAGTCAACTACGGTATTTCTGATTACCTTGATATTGCTATTGCAGGCACATTATCTTTTGCAGGTGATGGCGCTATTACTTTAGCTAACACAACAGGTAGCTCGTCAGGAAACGCAATAACTACTACCACAGCGCAGTACATGGTAATCCGTATTACTGGTACACAAACGGTTACCAAGGTTATTACAGGCCCAAGCTACAGCAAGCTGTACATGGTGGATCACGCAGGCGCTACCAGCGCGGTAACATTCAAAGCCTCTGGTCAAACAGGTGTTTCTATTGCAGTTGGCGAAAAAGCGTTTGTGTATTACAACGGCACTGATTACGTCAAAGTGGCTACCAGCACGGGTACTGGATCAGTCACAAGCGTTGCGGCATCAGTCCCAAGCATTTTTAGTATTTCAGGTTCGCCAATCACCACATCTGGTACATTGGCAATGACTTATTCTGGTACTGCGCTTCCAGTAGCCAACGGCGGTACAGGCTTAACAGCAGGAACCTCTGGCGGCGTTTTAGCCTACACAGCATCCGGCACATTGGCTTCTTCAGCGGCATTGACAGCAAATGCGCTAGTGATTGGAGGGGGCGCTGGCGTAGCACCATCAACAACTACAACAGCGGCAGGTGCTTTAACGTTCCTTGGAACGCCTACCAGTGCAAACCTTGCGGCCTTGCTAACAGACGAAACAGGCACAGGAGCTAATGTATTTGCTACAAGCCCAACATTAGTAACTCCTCTTCTTGGAACACCAACTAGCGGCACACTCTCAGCTTGCACAGTTGATGGCACAAACAAAGTTGGCTATCTCAACATTCCGCAGTCAGGCTCTTCCAAAACAACAAGTTACACACTTGTTGTAGGTGATGTTGGTAAGTACATCTTGCTTGGCGCAAGCGGTGCGATTGTGATTCCTGACGCTACATTTGCGGCGGGTGACGTTGTCACCATTTTTAACAACACCGCCAGCACAGCAACAATCACTTGCTCAATCACTACAGCGTACATTGCAGGCACATTCACTGACAAAGCCACGATGACCTTGGCGGCGGCAGGTGTAGCAACTGCTTTGTTTATTACCAGTACTCTCGTTGTCGTTTCAGGAAACGTGACCTAATATGAGTTCAACACAGCAACTACTACTGGGCGAAGGCGCAGGTGGCTCTGGCCCTCCCATTTATATTGAGGATGTGTTCTCCTGTTTTCTCTACACAGGTACAGGTGCTACACAGACCATTACCAATAATATTGACTTGTCTACCAAAGGTGGGTTAACTTGGATAAAAGGCAGAAGTGGC
>Ga0304730_1000143_pt1 | contig 65548 bp, 54 predicted proteins | sample M_130628_MF_Meta_FD_190474 | JGI IMG/M metagenome (GOLD analysis project Ga0304730, IMG submission 190474) | Freshwater microbial communities from Lake Montjoie, Canada to study carbon cycling - M_130628_MF_MetaG (v2) (version 2) | ecosystem: Environmental > Aquatic > Freshwater > Lake | place... | reverse complement strand
TAACCTTATCTATATTAGTTAAAATTATATCATGTTGTTGATATTCGGGTAATATATAACTGCTAAACGAGCATTTACTCCTATGTATCTCTGACAATAAATCACGATTATTTAAATATTTCACTTTCTTTCCGGTTGGGGATATGTGTGTGGTCATTGTTATTATTATTTTCCTTGGTTGTAGCAGTTTAACACATTTGTAATTCAAATGTCAACAATTGTTATAAGAGCATTTTATTTATTGGTTAAATACACTATATAGGAAATTATAGATCATGGCAGATAATTTAATGACCGCCGGTGCAGGCAGAGGAATACTTAATAATACAGGCGAATCTCTTGCATGGGCCGGCGGCACTGGCGGCGGCCGCGGCGTACAAGGTGGACCTGCATTCGGAGAACGAGATGTACCGGGTGTACCGGATGGAGCTGAACCAGAACAACCAATAGAAGCCGAAACTGCATATAAAAATGCAGATGGAATTGATGAAAGTACATCAGAAGAATCAATGCGTGTACGTATACGGGTTCCGAGAAAATATCTAGTAGATAGTACAACAGGCCCAGGTAATCAATTAGAAAACTTAGGAGGAATAATTTTTCCATTCACGCCTAGTATTAGTTTTGAAGTTAAAGCAGACTATACTGCTTCAAATCCATTACATTCAAACTTTCCTATTAATTTTTATCAAAGAAGTAGTGTTGGATCAATTAGTATTACTGGAAAATTTTCTGTAGAAAATTGGGTAGATGCTGGAATGTATCTTTCTACAGTAAAATTATTAAAAGCATTAACTAAAATGCGTTCAGGCGGCTCAACCGGCGATCGTGATAGTGGTGCACCTCCGCCAGTATGTCGACTTGATGCTTACGGTGAGTTTATGTTAAAAAATGTCCCAGTAGTAATTACTAGTTTTAGGGTAGAACTTCCTGATTCAGTTGATTATTTTTTTTACGACAGTAAGTATTATGGAAAAGCATCAGTTCCTGTAATGTCTACAATAGCAGTTACATGCTTGCCAATGTACAGCAGAAGCGAGATGCAACGATTTTCAGTTACTGGATATCTTGCCGGAACATTTGCCGGTGAAGGATTTATATAATGTATAACAATACTAGTCCTTATTATAAAACATCTGTAACAAACGGGTATCTCGATGTTATAGAATTTAGAGATATTCCTAGCGAACGAGATGATATACTATTTGAAGTAACAGCAACATATGAAAATAGGCCAGATTTACTTGCCAATGATGTCTATAAAGATTCTAGATTATGGTGGGTTTTTGCAGTTCGTAATAAAACCATTATTAAAGATCCTATATATGATTTAAAAGCAGGTGTAAAAATATATCTTCCTAAAATGTCTACCCTTAAATCTGTACTAGGAATTTAATATGGCAGAAGAAGCACCTCAATCAGATAATGTCAGTAAAAAAACTGAAAAAACTCCTGATGAAAAATATGAAACAGAATCTAAACAAATTGTAGAACAGTCAAGTGAAAAAAATCCACTTAATGACTATAGATCTGTAACTTATCATTTCACAATGGCTGCACTTGATAATAGTAATCTTAAAGACCCTGAATCATATAGAAATAGTCAATTAAAATTTGTTATACTAAGATCCGGTGGTAAAGGATTTACGGGATTAAGTCCACAAACAAGATTAAGTGATACTCAATTAACTGATTCAAAAAAATTAGATGATTCGGGTGAGAACTATGACAAGTATTCTAAAGTAGTTAATAAAGCATCTGCTGATGCAGCATTGTCTAAAAATCAAGAACTGACTGCTGGGTTCAACAAAGACAGCCCCGGCCGATTTGATATGTTTATTGAAAATGTTGAAATTGATAGCATAATGACATTTAGTGAAGAGGGCAATACTAGTTTACCAACACAAATTAAATTTGAAGTTATAGAACCTTATAGTATTAACGGATTCATAGAAGCAATGCATATATCGGCAGTTGCTGCGGGGTATCCGAGTTATCTACAGGCTAGTTTTTTACTTAAAATGGAATTTTGGGGTTATCCCGACGTTGGAGATTTTCCAGAACCGGAACTAATCAAAGACACTGAACGTTATTATGTATTTGGTCTAACAGGTGTAGATGTTGATATAACTGAAAGAGGTACTAGATATAAATGTACAGCAGTTCCTTATAATGAAAGAGCATTTGGAGAACCTAACGTGGTTAAGAAACCTATTAAGATGGTAGGTGAAACTGTTAGGGCAATATTGAATGATTTTATTGCTAATATTAATAGCCAAGTTGCTATATCTGATGAAGCAGGTAAAGAAGGCACATATAAAACTAAACATAATGTATACGAAATTAAATTTCCAGTGTGGGACGAAAAACAAGGATTTATAGATGGTCCTCCTTCTAAGATTGCTGATGCAAAATTTACCGAAGTATTAAAAGACAATAAACTATATGCAATGATTGACCCGGCTGCTCCTGGCTCACCCAATGCTTATAAAGTTGATGGTGCAGCACAACCTACTCCTGCCCAACAAGCAAAACAACCAGAAAGTGTAAAATATAATCCTAAAGAAAGTTCTATTCAGTTTGCGGAAGGCATGAACATTAATGATGCTATAACATCAGTTATTAGAGATAGTGAATATGTAAGAGATATATTAAAAAATATAGGAAAACGTCCAAACAATCCTGATCAATACGGCATGTTAGATTATTTTCTTATTAAAATGGAAGTTGAAAATTTAGATGTTATAGATGAAGTGTCACAAAAACCATATCAAAAATATATATACGTTATAACTCCTTATAAAATACATATAAGTCGAGTACCTAATTACGGTCATGATATTATTAAAGAAGAAGATCTAAAAAAGATAAGTTTAAGAGAATATAATTACATTTACACTGGACAAAATGTTGACGTTTTAAATTTTAAACTTAATTTTAATACACTATTCTTTGAAGCAGTACCAGCAGCAATGGGTAATAAGGATCAACCTCAACCAAAAAATGCTGCCGCACCTGATAATAGCCCAGAAGTTAAAATTAATTCTGATGATAGTTTAAAAACTAATGAGCAAGTTAATGCTAGATCAAATGCAAGATTACAAAGACAACAAGTTCCTTCAAGTCCTGTAAAGCCAACTACTACCCCTATTCAATCATATGGTGGAAATGCTAGCCAACCATTAAGCGACCCATATAGTACATTGGCAAGAAATATGCATGATGCTGTAATTAATTCTAAAGCCAGTATGTTGACAGGAGAAATGGAAATATTAGGAGATCCATTTTATCTTGTAACAGGAGGAATTGGAAATTACAAAGCAAAACCCGATACTTCAAAGAGAGGAAAAACAGATAAAGGAGAAGCAAATCATAACTATGGTGAAATTTTAGTTACTATAAATTTTAGGAATCCCATTGACATCAATAGTTTTGAAAATGGTGGCATGATGCAATTTGATGCTAACCGTGTTCCTTTTAGCGGAGTTTATAGAATATTAAAAGTTGCTAGTAGTTTTAAGGATGGCGTATTCAAACAAAAATTAGATATTTTAAGAATACCTGGACAAGTAATCGATTCTAATCTACGTGCTACAGATCCGGCCGATAATTTAGTTACTTCTCCTAATCCTACTTCACAATTAATACCTGATGATACAAGAGCACAAAGTCCAGAGCAGCGTATGGATTCTGAAACAGTGATGGACCAGTTAAATAGAGGACTACCTAGCCAGGGATTACCTGGAGAACTTAGTAACTTTACAGATGCAACTGGGGGACTAGGCGGCTCAAATCCTAGTTTATTAAATCAAACATATGGGTTAATTTCCAGATCTGGAAATCCTATGATAGAAACTTCTATAATTGGCCAATCATTACCAGATACAAATGATATATCATCTAATATAAGATTGCAATCGTCTGGACTAGTAGGATTAAGCCAATTATCATTACAACCTGCTGCAAATTTAGATTCTGCTGCTAATATATTATCTGGAAATTTGCCATCTAACAATCTTTCACAAACGTTAGGTAGTATTTTTATCAATAATTCTATTGGGTCGTCTCTCAATATTCCTAATGTGGGATCAGGAATAGGTAAAGGGGCGTCATATTCAATAACACCTATTTCTACATTCCCAAATGGTTTAACTTCGCTTGATGTCAAACAAGGAGCAAATATTAATCCTACATCTCTCGGAGTAGGTAATATTAGTAACATATCTGGTATCTCTAAAGATTTAGGTCCAAATTCGCTTACAGCAGTTCAAGGTATAGGCAAGGGTATAGGAAATTTAGTTGGAGGGATAGGAAATAAAATTACTTCTTTAATGTCTTCTCCGTCAGATCCTCGGGGTATTGCTGCTAAGGTAGGATTAGATCCTAGTAGATTATCCGGACTAACTGGTGGCGGTTTACAAAGTAAATTACAAAATCAAGTTTCTAATATAGTTGATAGTACTCCTGAAAATGTAAATTTAACACAAGCATCATCGGCAGGTCTTGTTTTAGATTATATACCTGCCAATAAAATGGCCAATATTCCGGCTACTCCACCATATGCCACTGCTCCTATACCAAGTGCTGATGTAGGATATGCTAAAGAAGTAGTTGCTCGAGGCGGAATGCCTGCTCTTGAAAACTTGTATGGTGTTAATAGTCCAAGTAAGTTGTCCAGTAATCTAGTTCCTCGAGAATTAGTTTCTGCTGCTCAAGCAGGAACACCTAGTGTAAGTAATAATCCTTATTCAAATCTAACTGGTTCATACAACCTAGTTGACATAAATTCAATGAAGGATAAATTAAGTTCAGCAAAATCTATGGTAGGCGGATATACAAACCAACCTAATATACCAGATGCTGGCTTTTCAGAATCGGTATCTTCAAAGTTTGGAAGCAATACAGCAGGACAAAGTCCATTAGATAAACTAGTTAGTAGACTAAATCCGACATCTAAACAATCACCGTCTGATCTAAATGACTTTTATGGATAATAATTATGGGTTTTGAAAAAAGAACACGATCGTCACTGCCTACACCTGGGCCATTTTTAGCCGAAGTGACCAGTCATCTTGATCCTACATATATGGGTGGATTAGAAGTTGCATTAATTAAAGGTATACCTAGTGTAACAAAATCTCAAGGTGAAACATATGTAGTCAGACAATTGTCTCCTTTTGCAGGAACTACCTCGTTAAGATATGAAGGAACAAATAGCAGCGACTTCAACGATGTACAAAAAAGTTATGGTATGTGGATGGTTCCGCCTGATATAGGTACAACTGTTATGGTTATTTTTATTGACGGCGACCCTAATCAAGGTTATTGGATAGGATGTATACCTGATACTTTCCAAAATCATATGATGCCCGGTATTGCAGCTAGTCGTCAGGTAGAAATGACTGATGAACAACGTAGGAAGTATGGAACAGATTACTTACCTGTAGCAGAGTTTCATAAAAAATCAAAAGATTTACAAAACCCTAATCCTGAAAGATTTGCTAAACCTATTCATCCTTTTGCAGATAGACTTATGCAACAAGGATTATTACTAGACACAGTAAGGGGAGTTACCTCTAGTGGTGCCCGTAGGGAAGTTCCAAGTAGTGTATTTGGTATTTCAACACCAGGCCCATTAGATACTAGTGCAGGTGCTAAACGAGGTAATATAGGATATGGTGCAGGAACAGCCGCACCTGTTAGTAGACTGGGCGGCACGACTTTTGTAATGGATGATGGTGATGTCAATGGACAAAATGAATTAGTTAGAATTCGTACCAGAACAGGACATCAAATATTGATGCATAACAGCCAAGATTTAATTTATATAGGAAATAGTCAAGGAAGTACATGGATTGAACTAACTTCAAATGGCAAGATAGACATATACGCACATGATAGTATTAGTATACATTCAGAACACGATTTTAATTTCCGTGCTGATAGAGATATTAATTTTGAAGCAGGACGTAACATTCATGTTAAAGCCGGTAAGAATATGGAAACTAATATTACAGGTTATAATTATCTTACTGTAGATCAAGATCAAAAGATTGCTATTAGAGGAAGCCACGACGAATCAATCGGCGATGAAGTTAAGATAACTGTGGGAAATACTTATAATTTAAGTTCTACAAAAGATATAAAACAGGCGGCTGAAGGCACCATTAATTTTACATCAGAAGGTAATCTTAATTTGGGTACTGCGGCAACATTAAGTTTATTGGCCAATGGGAATATTGTCGGAATAGGAGCGCAAGTACATTGGAATGGTCCTGCTGCTAATACACCAGCAACTCCAGCACCGGCTGAATTACCACCACTATTAACAATTTATAGTTTACCTGACAAACAAATTCAGTGGGGGTGGAGTGACAGTAAATTTTATAACACAGGCACTATTAAAACTATTATGCAACGTGTGCCAACACACGAGCCCTGGCCCCAGCATGAAAATATAAATCCGCCTCAGTTTTCTCCTTCCGCAACTGATGCTACATTAGGAACAACTCCGGGGTCTACTAGAGCCGCAGCCGGCGTCCCACCAAATCCTGTCTCTGAAACACAGCAACCTGCCAACCAACCTGAGATTGTGCCAGGAACATGCTCACCGGAATATGCCAAAGCAATTAATGCCAGCGCATCACAGGCAGGTATTGCAGCCATTAAAGCAGCCTGCGCAAAATATGGTTTAACAAGTCCGTATGCTGTGGCAGCATTGCTAGGTATCGCAGGCGGCGAATGCGGATGGAAATTAGTTGAAGAAGGATTTAATTATTCTGTTGATAGATTGTTGCAAGTGTTTCCTAGCGTATTCAAAGGAGATAAAGATCTCGCACAAAAATATGCAGGTAATCCCAATAATAGTTTACCTGAATTTTTATATGGATATAATACAAGTAAAGGCAAAGGTTTGGGAAATACGCAACCAGGCGATGGCGGAAATTTTATTGGGCGTGGATACATTCAATTGACTGGTAGAAGTAATTATAATAGATATGGTGCCATGGTAGGCAAAGATTTATTAAACAATCCTAAGTTATTAAATGACCCAACCACAGCAGCAGAAGTTAGTGTCAACTACATGTTGGATAGATGTAAGACTGACCAAAATGATCCAGGCTATGTTGAAAAAGCAATTCATGCAGTGGGATTCTGCACACCTGATATATATGCCAAGAAGAAGGGGTATTATGAATGTTTCCTTGGCCAATTAAAAGGTAGTACATTGAGTTCTGGCAATAATGGCATTGTTACAGATAGTAGTGGTAAGCCAATTAAAACTGGTTCTTAAGGGTAATAAATATAATATGCCTTACAAAAATCTTGAAATTAATCCTGCTAATTACAGTAATCAACACACTGATAAACTTAGCCAATACTATAAAGGGTTTAGCACAGTTAATCCAATTAATAGAGGATCTAAATTATATGATTTTGATTTAATAAAACAAAATATTCTCAACCAATTTAATACTCGCAAAGGACAGCGAGTAATGAACCCTAAATTTGGAACTATTGTTTGGGATATACTAATGGAACCAATAACTCCTCAAATTAAAGATCTACTTATACAAGATATTAATTCTATTTGTAGTTCTGATCCTAGAGTATATCTTTTAAAAATTGATATCACGGAATATCCTCAAGGATATCTAATTGAAATAATATTGGCTATGAAAAATACTAATCAATCTAGCGTATTAAAACTTGTGTTTGATCAAAAGATTGGATTAAGGGTACAATAATATACCCACTTAATTATTACAATAAATACGGTATAAAATATTATGATACCCTCAACTAACACAAAATTATTAGTAGCAGAAGATTGGAAAAAAGTTTACCAATCTTTTAGAAATGCTGACTTCAAAAGTTACGATTTTGAAACACTACGCCGCACAATGATTTCATATCTTCAGGAAACATATCCTGAAGAATTTAATGATTATATTGATAGTAGCGAATATATTGCTCTTATTGATGTAATTGCTTACCTTGGACAAAATTTAAGTTTTCGTATTGACTTAAATGCACGTGAAAACTTTTTAGAAACAGCACAACGTAGAGATAGTATATTACGTCTTGCACAATTAATCAGTTATAATCCTGCAAGGAACGTTCCTGCAAGCGGATTATTAAAAGTCACTGCAATTTCTACAACAGATAGTGTTTATGACTCTAATGGATCAAATTTAGCCAATACTACAGTAGGATGGAATGATCCTACAAATCCAAATTGGTATCAACAGTTTATTAATATAATGAACTCATCTATGTCTAGCAATTTTGGAAATCCTGCAAGTCGAAATATAATTAATGCTATAGAAACAGATCAATATAGAATTAATAGTTCAAATACCGATGTTCCAATTTTTAATTTTTCCAAAAATATTAACGGAACTTCGATGAATTTTGAAATTGTGTCTTCTACATTTAGTGGAAAAGACTATGTGTATGAAGAAGCCCCTGCTCCTAGAAATGCATTTGGTTTAATTTATAAAAATGACAATCAAGGTAGTGGTAGTTCTAACACTGGATTTTTTACACAATTTAAACAAGGTAGTTTAAGTGTTTCTAGATTTAATATTGATAATCCTGTACCCAATGAAATTATAGGAATAAACACACCTGATATTAATAACACAGATACATGGTTATGGCAATTAGATAAAAATGGAAATTTTTCTACATTATGGACTCCGGTCCCGTCATTGGTGGGAAATAATGTAATATATAATAGTCTTAATAAAGATTTAAGATCTATATATGCCATAAGCACTCGAGATCGAGATCAAATAGATTTAAATTTTGCCGATGGAATTTTTGGAGATCTTCCTAAAGGAGATTTTAGATTATTTTATAGACAAAGCAATGGTTTAAACTACAGTATAAAATCAGAACAAATGTCGGGAATAGTAATTACAGTTCCTTATGTAAATGCGTTAGGTCAAAATCATTCTTTACAACTAGTATTAAGTTTACAGTATACTGTTACTAATAGCGCCGGACCAGAATCTAACGCAAGTATTAGATCTAAAGCTCCTCAGTCTTATTATATTCAAAATAGGATGATTACAGGAGAGGATTATAATATTGCTCCATTGACTGCTGGTTCAAATATTCTCAAAGTTAAAAGTATTAATAGAGTTTCTAGTGGCCTTAGTAAATATTTTGATTTATCGGATGTTAGTGGAAAATATAGCAAAACAAATATATTTGCTACCGATGGTATTTTATACAAAGAAGAAAAAGAAAATATATTTGAATTTGAGTTTACTAGCAGAAATCAAGTATTATCAGCAATTAAAAATAAATTAAGTCCGGTAGTTGCATCTACTAGTATAAGATCATTTTATCTTGACAAATATAATAGTTTTGATTTAACATATATACCATCATTAATATGGAATAATGTTAACACAACTCCTAAAGAAAGCCGTGGATATTTTAGCAGTTCTACTATTCCTGTAGTAGTAGGTTCTGCATCTTCAACTTATCTACAATATATTGTACCTGGATCAATAATTAAATTTTTACCTCCAACTAATAAGTATTTTGATCAAAATAATTTATTAAAAACAATTCCGTCTAATGGTATTATTCCTACAAACGGAAATCCGTATATTTGGTCTACAATAAAACAAGTAATAGGCGATGGGTCTAATTATGGCCAAGGCAAATTAAGTGATGGAACTGGACCAATAATTTTTTCTACTATTGTTCCGCAAGGATGTATACCTCAAAAAGTTATATATAAATTTAATAGTATTTTAAATTATTCTATTGAAAGTGAAATTGCAAATTTATGCATGACACAGCGAAATTTTGGATTAACAATTGATTCCTCATCTAGAGAGTGGAGTATTATTGTTAATTCTAATTTAGATTTAATAAACTCTTTTAGTTTATTAAATCAAAATAATGGAGAAGATTTGGGATTAGATGCAAGTTGGCTAATTTCTTTTACGTGGACTGGTAAAAAATATAAAGTAAGATATAGGATATTAGATTTTATTTTTGAAAGTAATAAAGAGACAGCATTTTTTAACGATATATCTTCTGTAAATTTTGACTATACAACTAATTCTGTAATCAAAGATAAAATTACTGTTCTTTCTATTAATTCAACAAGTACAATTGATTATAGTTGGCAAATTGACGATTCAATTGTTGAAATTGATGGATATGTAGATCCTCAAAAAGTTAAAGTCAGTGTTTATGATAGTACAAATACAGGAAATATTGCAAATCCCGATGCTTTTAATAATATTGTAGGAGATCAATTTGTTTATTTTAAACAAATAAATTCTAGTACACGTTTTGCATTGACATCAGATGATATACTTCCGTACCCAACTGAAAATGCTGTAGAGGCAGAATATAAAAAAGATGGTCAGTTATTTTATTTTTATTCCCCGTCCTTGAATGTTATTAAATATTGGTCCGACCCGTATCAAAAGTTTATATATACAAATCAATATTTTGGTAGACATGGACTTTCGAATATTAAATTTCACTATGAACATAATAGCGGGGAAGAAAGAAGAATTGATCCTAGTAAATCAAATATTATAGACATTTATATGTTAACAACATCTTATGATAATGATGTAAGAAATTGGTTGCTAGGAAACTCCACTATTAAACCTTTGCCTCCTACAAGTCAAAGTTTAGAACAAAATTATATTTCGGCATTATCGCCTATTAAGTCGATAAGTGATGAAATAGTATTTCACCCTGTAGAGTATAAAATATTATTTGGATCATATGCAAATATTAACCTTCAGGCAAAGTTTAAAGCAGTTAAGAATCCAAATATAATAACTACTGATAATGATTTAAAAACAAGAATTTTGTCAGGCATAAATGATTTTTTTGCTTTAGAAAATTGGGACTTTGGACAATCATTCCATTTTGGAGAGTTGTCAACTTATATTATGAATTTACTTACACCTGATATTACCAATTTTGTTATAGTGCCAATTACAGATAACAATAGTTTTGGAAGTTTATATGAACTTACTTGTTTATCGAATGAGATATTTATTAGTAGTGCAAACATCACTGATATAGAAATAATTGATGCTATTACTGCATCACAATTAAAATCTTCTTCAATTGTAACAATCAGCGGATCTTAAAATGTCAGATATCAAAAAATCAGTTAAACTACTTCCTGAATATTTAAAGACCGATAAAAATTCAAAATTTTTATCGGCTACTATAGATCCATTAATACAATCTCCTCAACTTGAGCGTATTGATGGTTTTGTTGGGTCTCTAATTACTCCTAATTTTAATCTCTTAACTGATCATTATCTTAAAGAAGAATTGCCACTTAGAAAAGAATATCCTTTAGAACCGGCATTAGTTTTTAAAGATGAATCTTCTAATATAACAGATATAGTAGGATTTGATGACATCATTAATGAAATTAATTTACAAGGTGGAAAAACTGACAATCTTGACAGACTATTTAGGTCAACGTTCTATTCATACAATCCTCCTATAGACTGGGATAAGTTAGTAAACTATAGTAAATATTATTGGTTACCTAATGGACCTGATTCTATATTAATAGATGACGTTATTTCTAATATAGAAGGTAGTTCTAATTATCTAATGGAAAACGGTTATTTTTTAAGTAATGGTATGAAAGTAAAACTTTCTAATAATAAAGAATATTATGTTGAAGGTGTTGGAAAAATTATAAAATTAATTAATATTAAATTATTAGAAGTACATGAAAATATTGCTCAAGTTTATAATGAAACATTTGGTAATACTTTATTTGATACTTATTCCTTTGATAGTGATAATAGATTACCTTTGATTTCTGAGTATGTTACAATTAATAAAGCCAGTTCAGATTTAAATCCGTGGTCTCGTTATAATAGATGGTTTCATGAAGATATTATTCGAATAACTGCTGAAATAAACAACCAGCCAATAGTATATCCATTTGATTCTAGGGCTAAAAGACCAATTATTGAGTTTAAACCAAATATTCAACTTTATAATTTTGGTAGTAATGGAATTCCAAATATAGATATAATTGATACCGATACAGTTGATCCCTTTACGCAGATAGATGGCACTATTGGGTATTATAGTGATGAAACTTTATTAGAAGAAGGTTTTAGAATAATTTTCAATGCTTATGATCCAGAAAAAATCTATAAGGTACATTTTGACACCACCACAAATCCTCCTACACTTAGATTAATAGAAGACCATGTTCCTGAAATTGGTGATTCAGTTGCTGTGAATTACGGTAAAACAAATCAAGGAACTAGTTGGCATTATGCAACTAAAATTATAGGAACTACTTCTATAACACAATGGGTTAAATCACAACAGCATACAACTATAAATCAAGCACCGTTGTTTGACCTTTATGACAATAGTATAAATCTAACAAGTTATTCTGAATATAATTCTAATTTTGTAGGAAATAAGATTTTTGGATACGAAATAGGGACCGTCTACGATACTGTTTTAGGATTTCCTATAAAATACAAAACTAGTATTGGAGTAGGCAGTTATGTATTTAAAAATTACTTCATGTCTGATGTTATTATAATAACTGATAGTAATAATGTAACTCAAAAAATTACTTCAGGAGTTACACGTTTTAAAATAAATGATGTTCTTTTGAATATTTGGAAATCAACAGTTGGGTATCAAGTACCTATTATTGAAATTCAAAATATGGCAACAGCAACAAATGTATTAAAAATTAAATCAATTACCACATCTGCTACTTCTGTAATTTCTTATGTAAATGGTAATTTAGTAAAATCAACTTTAGATTTAGACGGCATAACAATTAATATTAATACTTCTACCATTGTTAATAAAAATGATGTAATATCTTTAGAAATTATTTCTCCAAACGGTGTTCCTAATTTAAATGGATTTTATAAAACACCATTAGGGTTAACCAATAATCCTTTAAATGGACCTATTACTGAATTAACTTTAAGTGAATTAAGTGATCACCTCTTAACCATGATTGACCGAGTTGAAGAGTTTGATGGTAATTTTCCAGGTTCAAGTAATCTTCGAGATTTAGATGATTATGTAAAGTATGGAACTAGATTAATTATAAACGCTAATCCTATTGCTTTTACAAAAATATTTCTTGGTAAAAAAGAACATAATGTAGTCGATGCTATTAGATATTCTGCAGATCAATACGATCAATTTAAAATAAATTTTTTAAATATTCTTAATACTGTTGATAACAAGTTGTCACCTAGCGATGCATTAGATTTAGTTTTAAAACAAATTAATTCTAATAAGGACACTCGTTCTTTGTACTATAGATCCGATATGCTAGGTTATGGGCCTAACAAAATTACAAGAACATATAAAGTTACTAGTATAAACAATATATTTCCTATTGGTGTTGATTTTGATTTATTAGAATTAAGTTCTAAATCGGTGTTAGTTTACCTTAATGGAATTCAATTATTATCAAATATAGATTATTATTTTAACAAAATTGACGGAAGAGTAATAATTCATGCACCCTTTTCTATAAATGATGTAGTAACTATTCAATATTATTTAGATACATACGGGTCATTTATTCCACCCAGCCCTACTAAATTAGGATTATATCCAAAATATAACCCAGGAATTAATTCGGATACAAGTTATACATACCCTGTAGATATTATTCAAGGTCATGACGGTAGTAAAATTTTGGCATATGGTGATTATAGAGATGCTATTATTCTTGAGTATGAAAAACGTATTTTTAACAATATAAAAGTAAATTATAATTCCAAAATATTTGATATCATATCATCTATGCCTGGAGTATTTAGAACAAACAAATATTCTTTATCTGAAGTTAATAGTATTTTAACAAAAGATTTTATTAAATGGACAGGACAATATAATATTGATGCAACCACAAATAATGTTTATAATGAATCTGATCCATTTACTTGGAACTATAGTAATGGGAAATTTTTATTAGGTCCAACTCCCGGATATTGGAGAGGAATATACAAATACTTCTACGATACTGATCGCCCACACACTCATCCTTGGGAAATGTTAGGGCATACTAGTAAACCTATGTGGTGGGATACATATTATAATTGGATCGATTATCCAAAACGAGTAGAACTAATTGCCGCTATAACTAATGGGATTATTGATGAATTAGGAACCATAAATTCCAATTATGCTCGCCCAGCATTTGGCGCCATAAATCCCGTAGATCTTGATGGTAATTTAGTCCCTCCTAATACATTTTTATCTAATACTTTAAGTATTGCAGATAAATCTGCAAATTGGAAATTTGGAGACCATGGTCCTGCAGAAACTGCATGGAGACATAGTAGTTATTGGCCATTTGCTCTAAATGCAATAAATGCTCTTCTTGATCCTTGTTCATATATTTCTGCTATGTTTGATACTAGTAGAATTTCTTTTAATTTGCTTAATCAATTAACATATACAACCGACGATCTTTATTTAAATCCTAATAAACTTTTATTAGATAATGAAAATGTAAAAACTTCTGGATTTAGTGTTTATGTTATTGAAAAAGGTAAACATAAAAATTTAAATTATGTTGCATCTTTAAAACAAGATTTAACTTATATTAATTTTAATTTATTCCATAAATTGGGAGGATTTGCTAGTAAAGATAAATTGCAAATTATTATTGATTCTGTAGATCCTGTGTCGCAAGCACAAGGAGCCATACTTCCGCCTGAAGATTATTCATTAATTTTAAATGTAAGTAATCCTATTAAATCTTCTAGAATATCCGGAGTTATAGTACAACGTTCAAATGGTAATTTCATTGTTAAGGGATATGATACTACTAATCCATATTTTGAAATATTTAAACCTATTAAAAATTCAGCATCAGGTGCAATCACTGTTGGAGGAAAATCTGAATCATTTACAGAATGGACCGGAGCAGTTAATAATGGTAATAGCGGACTTAGTGCAATTGATATTACTTCTACTAACGCAAATACAACACATTATTACAGACAAGGACAGGTTGTAAGATATAATGGAAAATTTTATATAGTTAAAGTAGGACATAATACACAATCTACTTTTGACCCAATACTATTTCAGGCATTACCTTTGTTACCTATGGTAGGCGGTGCTACTGCACAGTTATCTTCAAAATTTGAAAATAATGTAACTGTTATACCCTATGGCACAAGTTATTCAACTATACAAGATGTATACGATCTACTAGTTGGATATGGAGCATATCTTGAAAGTCAGGGATTTATATTTGATGAATATAATTCTGATCTTAATGATGTAGTAAATTGGAAATTTACTGCTAAAGAATTCTTGTATTGGACAACCCAAAATTGGGCTGATGGAAATTTAATTACATTAAGTCCGTTTGCGGATTATTTAAAATATTCATACATTAACTCTGTGGTAGATAATATTGGCATTGGAGATTATGATTTTAGTATATTGAAAGCCGATGGAAAAACATTCCCAATTGATAAATTTCAATTATCGAGAGAAAATGGTATATGCACTATCAATACTATAGATACTCTTGAAGGTATGTTTTTTGCTACTTTAAATTCTGTGCAAAAAGAACACGGGATGGTATTTAATAATAGTACAATTTTTAATGATATTATATATGATATAGAAACTGGATATAGGCAGCGTCGAATTAAACTTTCCGGATTTAGAACTTCTAATTGGAATGGTGATTTATATAGTCCCGGTTTTGTATATGATAATGTTTTAATAACTGACTGGTTAGCATACAATAATTATCTACCAGGAAAAGTAGTAAGGTTTAACGGATCATATTATGAATCAATTGTTAAAATTGTCGGAGATAGTACATTTGAATTTTCTAAGTGGGCAAAATTAGATAATAAACCTGTATCTAATTTATTGCCTAACTTTGATTATAAGATTAATCAGTTTGAAGATTTTTATAGTTTAGACATTGATAACTTTGATGCTGTTCAACAAAGTTTGGCACAGCATTTAATTGGATATACTCCTAGAACGTATCTTAATAATATTTTTACAAATTCAATTAGCCAATACAAGTTTTATCAAGGATATATTAAAGAAAAAGGTACTAAAAATGCTATAGATAAACTATCCAAAGTTGGTAGATATACACGTCAAGGTAACATATTATTTAATGAAGATTGGGCATTTAGAGTAGGCGACTATGGAAGTTTTTCAACATACAATGAATTAGAATTTAATATAAATGAAAGTACTTTTTTAGAAAATCCGTATATTGTTAAATTTGCTGAAAAACCAATAGATGCAAATCCATTGATAAATTATGTTCCTTTTTCAGACTTATTATTAACGCCGGATAATTATTCATCTTCAAATACATTTCCTAGTATACCTAGTACATTTTCTGATAATAATTTAGTATTAACCACTGCTGGATATGTAAGAGGGGATGATGTTACTGCTACAGCATATAATAAGAATAGTCTTTTAGATATTGCTAACAATTCTATTCTACAAGAAGGCAATACTATATGGATGGGGTTTTTAGAAAACGGAGATTGGGGAATTAGCAGATATTCTAAACAACCTGCTAAGATTGCAGGAGTTTATGTAAGTTCTCCGGCTACTAATATTACATTTACAACTGATATTAATCACAATCTAGCAATTGGTGATATTGTTTCTATAGTTAGATTTAATAATCAAGTTAACGGCATACATATTATAACAGACATTCCTAGATTAGATCAATTTACAGTAGCATCTGAGTTAACAACAATTGTTAATGCAGAACTATTAAGTTACGGCGGATTATTTAAATTTGAAAATGCTCGATATAATAATATTCAAGAAGTTGCTAATTCTCCAAATATTTTAAATTTAAAAGAAAATGAAAAAATTTGGATTGATGAAGGAGTTGGTGGCAAATGGCAAGTCTATCAAAAAATAAAAAATTATTCAACTGGTACTCAATATAATTCTCCAAATTATTATAGTGAATATACTGATATATATCTTGGGCAATCTATATATACATCAGATAATACAGACATACTAATGGTTTCCGGCCCAGGCTGGCTTCCTGCTCATCGTGCAGGAAAAGGAGCCGTTTGGATTTATAAAAAACATAAATCTACAGGAGAGTTAGAACAAAAGTTTGAATATGGTTTAGATTTAGCATCTGGTAACGGATGGACCTATGCTCAAACGGGTGTTAATAGTGATTTTGGATATTCATTAGCATATGACAAATTAAAAAATCTGTATTTCACAGGTGCACCTGCCGCATCTAATGTTGTTATTAAAAATTCTGATGTAGGAGCAACTGGAAGAGTAATTCTAGGCACCCAAACAGACGCTGGATCAACTATTAAAACTTTCTCTTCAGAGGGCGTACTAAGAATAAGTAGCATTGATTCTTTGTTTACTAAAGAAACAGATGTAGTTGTAATAGTAAATCCATTTTCAAATACTTCTTCTAATGCATCAAACGCTAGGTTTGGACATTCAATTTATATTAACAATACTACTGCTACAACATCTACTACATTATTAGTTAGTGCTCCGGGAAATTCATCAACAAGTACAACTGGTAATGTATATGCTTATCAAATTACAAGAGAAAATTATTATAAAGCAACTCGTGCAGATGTAATATATGCATTAGCGGCTAATTTATCAGCACCCGTATACTATGGTGAAATAACTATAATAAATTGGATGACTGAAGGACTTTCTCAATTTAGTAATTTAATATATGAATATAGAGCGGCTAATCCACTAGAAGCAGCATATTGGGATGAACAAAGAGCAGCAGACGGTGCTGGAATAGTAAACAGCAGAGCAGAAGTAATCGCCGCTTATCAAAATAACCCTGTTGCACAATTATATCCTGTTGATGCTGATATTAGATATTGGATGATTAACGGACTTGGTCCAAATAATAGTATTTTTAATTTAACAGTTATTGAAAATAATCTAGCCAATCCTTCTCAGGCTATTGCAAATCGTGCAGAAAGAACTGCTGTAGCATCTATCAAACCTAGCATTGTAGTTTCAGCATATCCAACCGGTATTAAACTTAATTCTCACGTATCGCTGACTCCTAGTAGTCAGTTTGGACATAAGATTTCGGGAAATTCTACAGGTACTGTTATTGCAATAAGTGCCCCGTATCATATTGTAAGTGCAGGAAAAACTGTCGGTGTAGTACAAATATTTGATAAAAATTTATCTTGGGTACAAACGTTAACTTCGCCTTTTGGAACATCAACAGCGTTTGGTAATGATGTAGTAGTATCTTCTGACGGTTTATATATTTTTGTGTCTTCAATGGATTCAAAAGTAGCAGGAGAACCTTTTGGTAAAGTTGCTGTTTATAAAAAATATGGAACCCAGTTTATTCTTTCACAAATTATAAAAAATCCAACACATCGAAATAATTTAAAATTTGGATATTCTATTTCTATTAGTGGTAATGGTAAAACATTGGCTATAAGTGCATTAGGTACAAATAATTCTAAATTAATTAAATTTGATATTAATTCTAAAATTGGAGAAACCTTGTTTGATGGAGGAATTACACAATTTACAGAACCGTTATTAGATGCTGGAACTATATATTCATATAATAATATAAATGAATATTTTGTATTGGCCGAAGAAATTTTTAGTCCATCAGTAGTTGAAGGTAGCAAATATGGGGCATCAGTTGCTGTTACAAACAACGGTATATATGCCGGTGCACCAACATATACTATTATATCAGAAGATGCATCTAGTTTTTATCATTTTTATAAAATAGATCCAACTGTTAATAGTTTAAAATTATTAAGAGAACAGCCTGACCTTGTAAATATTTCTACAATTGATCGTATAGCATTAATAGATTCTTTTAAAGAAGAATTAGTTGAATATTTAGATGTTTTTGATCCATTGAAGGGCAAAATTCCAGGTATTGCAGAAGAAGAATTAAAATATAAATCTGCATTTGATCCTGCAACCTATACAATTGGTCTTGCTGCCTCTATAATTGATGCTAGTACTAGTTGGATAGATGATCATACAGGTGAATTGTGGTGGGACTTGAGTACTGTAAAATATGTTTGGTATGAGCAAGGCGATGATATTTTTAGAAAAAATAATTGGGGTAAATTATTTCCTGGATCAACTATTGATGTTTACGAATGGGTAAGATCAGATTTATTACCCAGTGAGTGGGCCGCCCAGGCCGATACCAACGACGGATTAACAAAAGGAATAAGCGGGCAACCTAAATACCCAGATAACAGTATAGTATCTGTTAAACAAATATTTAATAATGTAACTAATTCTTTTGAAAACATATATTTCTTTTGGGTTAAAAATAAAGTTACTGTTCCTAATGTTAAAAATAGAAGAATAAGTAGTTATCAAATTTCTAGAACAATTGCAGATCCAACCGCCAATGGATTAAAATTTGCCGAAATATTGTCATCGGATAGTGTGGCTTTTGCTAATGTTCAACCAATGCTAGTAAGTGACAGAATTAATGCTAATATTGTTATTGATTCAATTAGTAATACAATTCCAAGACATACAGAATGGTTATTGTTGGCAGAGGGTGATCCGTATAATATGCCTACGGAGTTACTAGAGAAAAAATTAATTGATAGTCTATTAGGGCACGATTTATTAGGTAATCCAGTTCCTGCAATTAATTCTACATATAGAAATAGATATGGAATAAGTATTCGTCCTCAACAGACAATGTTTAAGGATAGAAAAAAAGCACTGCGTAATATTGTTGAATTTGCTAATTCTGTTTTAATTAAAAATAAAATAACAAATTATTATAGTTTTGATAATTTAAATAAAAAAGATGAAATTGAAGATGTTATTTTGAGAGAATATGATTTCAAAGTTGAAGATAGAACAGCATTAGAATCAATTGAATATAGTTCTACAGTTAAATATTCTCAGGCAACGTTAGAATGTTATGTAATTAATGGTAAAATTACTACTGTTAATATAATATCTCCGGGATATGGATATACTAATCCTCCTAAAGTAACAGTTGTATCAGATACATCCGGCGCCGAAATATTAACTAATATCGATGATGATGGTCAAATTATTTCAGTAATTATATTAAATCCAGGAAATGGATTTGAAACGGCGCCTGAACTAGTAGTAAGACCGCATACAGTTATTGTTAAAATTGATGAAAAATATAATAACATATGGACTAAACATCAATATGATTATAAATTGTCAAAATTAGATCAAAATCCTACATGGATTATGATTAAAAATCAAATATACAATACACCGTTATATTGGAAATATGTTGATTGGGTAAGCAACAATTATAATTCTTTCAAAGAATATGATTATGTAATTTCTCATTTATATGATCTATCTACCTTGAATAATATAATACCAGGCAATTATGTAAAAATACAAGATTCTGGCATTGTCCTTGAAAGAACATTAGGCTCTGGTAATTTTGTTGAAAATTATGATATAGTCTTTAGCACAAACGGTACTATACAAATATTAGATACTACATGGAACTATAGTACATTAAATTATGCGTATGACGAAGATACATTAGAAGGAACATTGTACGATCAAATTCCTGACTTAGAAATATATTATATATTAAAAGCATTAAAAAATGATATTTTTATTAATGATTTAAAAATAAATTGGAATCTGTTATTTTTTACAGCAGTTAAGTATGCATTAACTGAACAAAAATTATTAGACTGGGCATTTAAAACTTCTTTTATAAATGTAACAAATGTTATAGGAACTTTTGATCAGCGTTCTGTTTATAAGTTGTCTGATGAAAAATATTTTGAAGATTATATTAAAGAAGTTAAACCATATCATACACAATTAAGAAAATATACTTCTAAATATTCATATTTAGAAGATACTGCTTTAGGAAAATTAAATGCAACTGATTTTGATTTGCCGTCTTATTACAATACAGTAACGAACTTGTTTGATGTTGTGAGATTATCAAATCCACTAATTAATCAATTACCATGGAAAGATTGGGCTGATAACTACACATCGGAAATAGGATCTATAGTAGTTACTAAAAAAGGTAAACTATATACAATTCCACCAACTGTAACTATTTTAGGTGGTGGTCCTTATGTCACTTCTACTGCTACTGCCGATGCATACATTAGTAATGGTGGAGTATATCAAATAATAGTAACTAACGGTGGATCTGGATATACAGAAACTCCAACTGTAATTATTTCAGGCGGCGGTCCTTATGTCACCTCTACCGCTACTGTCGTAGGAAAATTATTAAATTCAAAAATTAGAAAAAATACAATAGGTATTAAATTTGACAGAGTAAACTATAATTCAGAAATTGGAGAAACTAAAGTATCTGATACATTTATATGTTCAGGAAGTGATGATAAATTTGTTCTTACCTGGTTAGCAGAGACAAATAAACTAAACATACTACCGACATTAGATGGTAAATTAATTTTAAGTTCTGATTATACAATAAGATATTACACAGAAAAATATAATGGGTATAGTAAAAAATATTCTGAATTTAGATTTTTAAATTACATTCCTTTAGAAAATCAAGTATTTAAAATTTCATATAATAAAAATATAGAGTTATATACAGCATTAGATAGAATTAAAAAAATACATACTTCTACAGATAAATTATCATCATTAATGACTGGATTAGAATATTCCGGGTCGATTATTCAGGGATTACCATTTGAATACTCTGTTCCTTGGGACACTGTTGAAGGTTACGGAAAATTTGATATTGATAATTCTAGATGGAGTGAACTTATAAATTATTATGCATCTGCAAAAATAGTATCTACTGCATCGGCTGGTTCTGTTGTATTATTTCTTAATACAACAACAGGTATTATGCCAGGACAAGTTATTAATATTCTAAATTCTTCAACTATACGTATTAGACCTGATACTACAGTGATTGATGTTAATACTGAATCACGTGCTATTACAATTAGCAGACCTGTTTTTAATATTCAATATGCACACTCAACTGCAACAACAATTGGTTCAAAAATAACCGTTAGAACTATGACACCATTTAATATAGGAGGATTAATTGCCGGTGATCAAATTGTTATAACAGGAATTACCTCTCCTGGATATAATGAAAACTATATAGTATATCAAGTATTAGACTCTAATAACTTTGTTATAAAAGCAAAAACTTCTTTGTCAACTACAACCGCAGTTATTACATTATCTTCCTTAGTTAATGTGAATACCTTGCTAACTTCTATTAATTCTACATCACTTTTATTAGATAAGTTTTCGCAAACTTATGATAAACCTACCAGTAGTGCATTAGTAATAAATTTACATATCAAATATAATGATATATCTAAAATTAGCATATTTAATGATGGATTAACTACTCCAATGCTTACAGGGATACCAGTGACAGGACCGTATCCTGGTGCAGAATACTATCAAATGACAAAAGATAGCAATGGAATGGCAATAGTATCATTCTATCAATTAACAAATCCTAGTTATTATTTTGATTTTTTTGTATATGGATATCCTGCTATAGAATTTTGGAAACCCGAAACATTGGTATCAGGTTTAGATACTTCTATTCCTGGCGGATCATGGGATAATCAAAATAACTTTTTAAATGGTCAAGGAAGTACATTTATATCAAATTCTATTCTTTCAACGGCTACAAGTAACATTATTGATGGAAATGCATTTTTAAATCCAGATTTTGAGTATGCTCCTGAGGAACTTGTTAAAGGACATGTTTTAGATAACCTCGGTATTAATGTATATACTAAAGATGAAAATTCTTATGCTAATGTATTAAGTGGAACTTTTCCAATAGTACAAGGTGAAATTACAACTGCAACATTAATATCAGTACCTGGAACTTATGACGGATTAATGGTATATTATAATGGAAGCCAACTTAGCAGATTAACAGATGCAGAAGTAGAAAGAGGGTTACATTACATTAATCAACCTGCTGTAGCAGCAGGACCTATAGGATTTAATCCTGGATTAATTATTCCAGATCCAACCAATAGATACGCAGAGGCCGAGGATGATATCCCATATCCTGGCTTTTTTGCGTTAGGATTTGATTTGGTTTCTTACGGTACTGTATACGATAGAATCTTTCTTGGAAACAATGGATATATAACTCTTGGAAACCAAACTCAGGGCGGTCCCTCGATGGATTGGAAAAACAGGTCAATAGGTAGTTTAACATATCTTGATGTATTCACCACTCCGGCCAATCCAACATATCAGCCAGTGGCTGCTATCTATGTACACTATACTGACTTATGGTCAAATTACGGTATAACTGATCGTGCAACTAATACTTGGATCACGCCGTTATCAACTGGTGAAATTCCGGGACAATGGGTTAGCACCGGTACAATAGGAACATTTAATTATCTTAGAGTACGTTTTCAAGGAACACATTTTTCACGTAAAGAAGACACTCCGACGGTTCCTGCTATTGAATACGAAGTAGTAGTATACTCTAATGGTACTGATCAATATATTGAAATGATTTATGAAAATACATGGAGAGGTAACGATCCATATGGCGCCGGTTTTACTGCCGGTATTGCGGGTAATCACAGCTCTGCTTATGTACAAGTTGACTGGAAAAATATTGAAGATTTTTCCAGTCATTTATATCATAGTAAAAGTACAAATGGTGGACAATGGGTATATCTCGGCCCCGGTAAATTTGACCATACTAGAAGAAATCCATTTTACGGATTTACATTTCCGCGCCAATATTACATGGAAGGTAATATTATACATGTTGCACCTCAACAATACCCTGGTAGAGCAGGATACACTATGCTAACAGTTGGTGGAGATCGTTCGGTAATAGATAGTAATATGGTAGTAGTTACAAATTCTAGTACATGCATAGTAGAAAGTGTTGCCAGTATAGATGATGTTCGAAAAGCATATGTTACAGTTGGTGGATCTCCAATTAATGAAATAACAAATACTAGTGATTACGGTTACATGTTAACTTATGTGGGAGAAAAAAATAAACGAGCATGTGTTAAAGTTTATGGGTTAGATCCTATGTGGACGCATACAGTCGAAGCATGGTTTTTTGAATCTAACTATACAAACTTTAATAATATGCATGAATCTGTATTTGAAATAGCACCTACCTACCTCAACGTTAATATAACACTTGACGTACCACTATCGTCTAATGAGCCTGTTAGTAATCAACTTATAGTGACCCAAACTTCTATAGGTCAAGATGGTAATGTATTTGTTTATAGACTTGATCCTCCAAAAGCAAGTTATTACATAGTTAAAAACAATCAATTAACATTTGAAATCAATAATGAGGAGGGCTATCCTCAAAATTATTTTAAAACAGATGAAATTCGTGTATATGCTAATGGTATAAAACTTCGTCCTGGGTTTGATTATACACTTGATCTAATTTATAGTCAGGTAACAATTATGGATGGTTTATTAACAGATGGTGATGTAGTTGCTATAGAAAATTTAAAGTTTGCAGCGTACATAGTCACTGGAAATAATGTATATATGAAAACTTCGTTCTTAGGTGGTGCTACAGTACGAATTATTTCTTTTGGAAACGCTGATAAAAACTTAATGGTAAGAACTGAAACGTTTAGTACTTATAATATCTATAATACATATAAATTGTTATATCCACTTTTAAGTGATAATCATATTTGGATATCTGATCTCCGTCGAGGTATTGATTATGAATTGTTAGACGATATGCAAACAATTAAATTTCGTTATCGTTATGATTCAGGCGGTCTTTTAATAACTACATTTAATCCAACGGTAACTAGTCCTCATATATTAGGATATAGAATTTTTAATGATATGTTTGATAGAAACCATTTTAATAGGTTATCTTCTTTCTATACTACTAGATTAGATCAGCCTTTGCATTATAATGATACTGAAATTCATGTAACTGATTCTAGCAACTTAGTTCCCGGAAATCCATTAACTAATAAACCAGGAGTAATTATTATTGATGCTGAGCGTATTGAATTCTTTATAAAGGATGGAAATACTTTGCGTCAATTGAGAAGAGGTACATTAGGGACATCAATACCTTCTATTTCTCATGCAGGAACAACGGTTATCGATCAAAGTCCTTTACAAGACATTCCTACATCACCGTATGTTAAAGCAAAGTTAGTTAGACCGGTATATACTACTTCTACAGAAATTTATCTAGACGATGCTGGTAAAATTATGCCACCTGATCAATCTACAGGAATACCAGGTGTTGTTTTAATTAATGGAAAACGAATTGAATTTGGTGCCAAAAATGGAAACATATTAACTCATGTTACAACAGCATCTGGACGTTATTCAAGCACAATTATTGGAGTTTCAGGAGATATAGTTACCGATCAAGTTATCCAGCCATGGGCATCTTCATATAAAGAAATGACGTTTATACAAACAACTTCTACTACCTCGTCAACTTATATTATTAATACATTAACTAATGGTATTACAGGAGCAGGTATTATATTAAATCCAAATATTCCTGCAGCTGATCAGGTTACAGTATATTACGGCGGCCGTCAACTTCGTAAATCAGATTTAGTTGTACATGATAAAACAAAATCTTATGATCCAATGCCTAATAGTATAACTATGTTACCTCCAGAATTTTCAATAAACACATCAACGCAATTATTAACATTAAATATTTTAGAAAATACAGAAATTAATACAAGACTCACAATTGTGCAAAAATGCGGATATATTTGGACAAGTACTGAATCTTTATTAACTAGTCCTGTAATACAGGCTGAATTTTTGCGTGAAAAGGAAGCAGAATTACCAGGAAAATATTACTATGGCGAATAGTATATTGATAATTTACAAAGATAAATACCATTATGGATAACAAAGACATGAGCAATTTACCAAAAAATAATAAACCTACTCAGGCTTCAAAGCCTAACGAAACTGGTTCAGTTAATGTTCAGGGACATATTAAAATATTTGATCCTAATACTAAAGAAGTTTTTGTTAACAAAAGAAATGCTATTCACTATGAAAACTTCTCTATAGCATTAGCAAACAGTATATCAAATCAACCCAACGGCCCCATAGCAGAAATGGTGTTTGGAAATGGGGGATCTAGGGTTGATCCAACTGGAATTATTACATATCTAACTCCTAACACAATAGGTGTTAATGCTGCTTTATACAATCAAACATATTATAAAGAAGTAGATCATCGAAGGGCATCATCTATAGATCCTTCAAGAAATTTTATGGAAACTAGGCATATACCTGGCGTTGCTTATACTGATGTTCTTATTAGTTGTTTATTAGATTTTGGAGAACCGTATGATCAATTGGCTTTTGATAACAGTACAACTCAAGATGGTTCCTATATATTTGATGAATTGGGATTAAAGGGATACAATGAAGATGGTCCTAATTTAGGATCATTATTAACTCATGTTATATTTCATCCTGTACAGAAATCGTTAAATCGAATAATTCAAATTGATTATACAATACGAATCCAAAGTATTAGCATGGGGATTTAATCATGACAGCTCCATATGTATTACAATTTTCAGATCCAACAAACGCTAATACTATTACAATATTACCAGTTCCTGACGGCCCTGGAATTGATAATAATTCTACTAGTTTATCATTAGTCGGCCCAGGATATCGCAACTTTGGTCTGCCTATTGCTCAGAATTTTTTAAAATTATTAGAAAATTTTGCGGGCCCTAACAAACCATTAAGTGCAATTAAAGGACAATTATGGTATGATACTAGTAATCCCGATCGCGCTGTTTTAAGAATTTATAATGGTAATACTGATGCAGGTCGCTGGCCGAGTGCTAATGGTATATATCAACAAACTATTGATCCTGTTGTAAAATATTCAAATAATATTGCAGAAGGCGATATATGGGTAGACACATCTAACAATCAGTTAAAAATTAGATTTAGCGAAGAATGGACTGTTGTAGGACCTAGTCTTCAATCTGGTAATTCAAAATCCGGAATGGAATCAGTAGTAGTTGAAAGTACTACAGGTGATACATATCCTGTAGTTAAAAATTGGGCAAATGGACATATAATAGAAATTATTTCTTACAATGCATTTACTCCTAGAACTGTTATAGACGGATTTGCATCGATAAAAATTGGAACAAATTTAACAAGTAAAGTATATGCAAAATATAATGGAGTTGCAGAACGTGCATCTGCATTAGAAGTTAGTCCAGGTGTATTAATTGCGGCTAATCAGGTATTAAAAAATAATGCTACTTCTCAAATTTTAAGTGGTTCGCTCGATTTGCAATCAACAAATGGATTATATATTAGATCTAATTCTACTAATGATCCTATTAAAATATATAGTAATTTAACTGGCGGAGCCTTTATTGATTTTCAAGATAGCACTACAACAGGTACATTAAAAATAGGAATAAATTCAAATTCTTATTTAAGATTTAATTCTAGTTATTCAAATATTGGTATAAACAAACCCACATCATCTATTTCTCCTACGCTGGATGTTAATGGCAGTGGCGGATTCTCGGGCAATTTATCTATTTCTTCAACATCTACAACGGCGTTAACTGTACTAGGTAGTGTAATTGTTGGTAAAAATATAACAACAAATAGTTTAAAAATAAATGGTAGAACAACAAGTACCGGGTTACTAACTTTAGGAACACCATCTGGGTCAGGCTCGATATTACTTCCTGCACTTTCGGGAGTATATGATATTGGTTCTGCTGGATATCGATTCGGCGACGTTTATGCTATTAGTATTTTTGCAAATTCTTTTTATGGAAATTTAACAGGTTCTGCAGCATCATTAGCAACTGCTAGAGCATTTAACATACAGGGGCAAGTTACTGCTACTTCAGTTTTATTTAAAGGAACTGCTACTTCTACCTTTAATACTACACTAACACGATCTGCAATATCTGATCAAAGTACAACAAGTACAACAACATCCAGTCAAACGTTACTAGTTTTAGATACTGCTACAACAACCTCTAGTTTACAAAAGATTTCTAAATCAGATTTCTTTTCAGATGTTTATCCTAATTTATTTTCACCAGGAATGATTACTTCATTTGGAACATCAACAAATATCCCAAGTGGATTTTTAATATGTGATAATAGATCTGCATCTATTACTGCATATCCAAAACTTTATGCGTTAATTGGAACTACATATGGATCTGCAGGAGCAGGAACATTTAGGACTCCTAATTTATCAACAGCAACATTTATGCCAATTGGCGGATATTTAACATATATAATAAAGACATAATATGGCCTACATCATATACAATAACAACGGTTCTGTTTTAGTAAATATTCCTGTTGGTCAAGTTGATAGCAGTACAACTAGTTTAGATCTGATAGGAAAAAATGTTGATAATTACGGACAATATTTCAACAATGATTTAGTTAAATTATTAACAAGTTTTGCAGCACCAAATGGTAATGAACCAAGAAGTCCTAAAACTGGTCAATTATGGTATAATACAACTCTTAAAAGATTAACAGTATATGATGGAGCATTATTTAAACCAACATACGGAGCCACTGTAAGTGGTACTGAGACACTAACAACAAGTACGGGTGATCTTTGGTATGATACAATTAATAGTCAATTAAAAATTTGGAATGGATATGTATATAAACTAGTGGGCCCAGCAGTTTCTGGATTGTTTGGAAAATTTGGAATTGAACCTCCTCCAACTACAATAAGAGAAGATGATACAAATATTCCTCAAAAAGCAGGTATAATATATTCATATGGCTCTTCAATGGGTTTAATAACTACATCTTCATTTTCTCTAAAGGCTACTGACGGCACAAAGTATCTTAATAGTGGAACAACATCCACTATTATTCAAGGTGTAACAATATCAAATAATTTAGATATTAGAGAAAATTTATATATCAATAAGATTAGACAAATTCCTCCTGTAAATACTTTGGTAGCATCATTTAATATTACTTCTTATGGTGATCCAAATCATGCAACGACTGCTACTGCAATTTCAAATATAGGCACCGGCAACATAGCTATAGGGGAATATTTAAGATTAATATATTCTACAGCAACTAATGTTCTCTATAATCAAGTTGCATATCCGATAGGTTCTGATGCTAGAGTTGTTTGCTATTATAATACTACTCCTTCAGTTCGTCGTTTCCGTTTAATAGATGATCCTATCCATCCGGGAATAAGAATATGGAAGTCATATGATCTTTATTATAATGCGGCAGCAAATACAATTACTAATATTGTAGTATTATAGGGATTAAAAATGGCATATATTTTAAATAAAACAAATGGGTCAATAGTTGCAACGGTACAAGATGCCACAATAGATTTATCTACAGATTTAATATTTTTAGGTAGAAATTATGCAGGCTATGGTGAACCTCAAAATGAAAATTTTATAAAATTATTAGAAAATTTTGCAAACACAACCCCACCTAGCAAACCTCTCGAAGGTGAGATATGGTATGATACTGCTAATAAAAAATTAAATTTTTATGATTCTAAAGAATGGAAAAGTATTTCCAATTTAATATCTAGTGACTCAAATCCATTCAATGAAAATAATCCCCCTCCACAGGGTAATCTTTGGTATAATTCTTTAGAAGACCAACTGTTTGCTTCAAATGGATCTGAATATATATTAATTGGGCCACCGACTGGTGCAGACACCCAAGCAGGATGGAGAGGGTCATTTGAACAAGACTTATATCGACCAGGCACTAATATTTTTAACATTAAAGCAATTATTGGATCAGAAGTTGTTTCAGTAGTTTCTAATCAAGAATATATAGTATATCCAAATTCTAATGCTACATATCCTATATATGAAGAAAAAACACCCCCCTTAAAATTATATAGAGGTATTAATTTAATTGGAGCAGACCCAGTTACAGGGCAATCTGCTATTATTAATACAATAGATGGTACATATTTTTCTGGTAATATATTATGGGGAACCGCAGCCCACGCAATAAAGGCAAATTCATCTACATATTCAAGTTCATTAACTTATTCAGTAGACGGATCTAATGTGTATAAACCAGTTGCATTTGTAACAACATCGTCACTTACCCAGGGAAATATAAATGTAGATTACGGATTTATGTATAATCCGTCTACTAATTATGTTAGAGCAACACGATTTGAAGGACTTGCTACTAGTGCGTTATATGCCGATTTGGCAGAACGTTATGAAGCAGATGCAGAGTATGAACCTGGAACAGTTGTAGTAATTGGTGGTGAAAAAGAAGTCACTGTTACCACAACATTTGCTGATACAAGGGTAGCGGGCATAGTGTCTAAAAATCCTGCCTATATGATGAATTCCGAGGCAGGAACTGACGAAACACACCCTTATATTGCCTTAAAAGGTCGGGTTCCTTGTAAAGTTTTAGGTCCTATAACTAAGGGCGATCTACTAGTAACAAGCAGCACACTAGGACATGCCCAATCATGGTCTATACCTCATGCTCCGGTAGGAGCCGTAATAGCAAAGGCCCTCGAAAGTTATTCCGAAGGCCTTGGTATTATTGAAGTACTGGTAGTCTAAACAGCCATCGGTGCGTTAATAGTTGCATAACAGTTGTAGTCGACTAATTTAATATCATCCATCTTAAACATAGTTATACCTTCAACTGGATTTAATTCAAGTGTTGGAAGATTTAAAGGCGCCCTGCTCAATTGTTCTCTGACTTGCTCTAGGTGATTATTATAAATGTGAGCATCACCGAACGAAATAATTAGTTCACCAACTGATAAATTACATACTTGTGCAATCATATGTGTAAACAATGCATAACTTGCAATGTTAAATGGTACTCCAAGAAACATATCCGCACTACGCTGATACATGTGGCAACTTAACTTTCTACTACTGCTAACATAAAACTGTGCCATCATGTGGCATGGAGGTAATGCCATTAACTCTAGTTCACCCGGATTCCATGCGCTAATAACATGCCTACGTCCATATGGATCTTTCTTAATACCATTAATCAATACTTGTAATTGATCAACATGTTTAACAGCCATTCTGTTAGATCCAAACATTGGAGCACGCCACGAACGCCATTGTACTCCATATACTCGTCCTAAGTCACCTTTAAAACGTGCCTTTGGTTTCCAATAGTCTGCATTAGCATTACCAGACCAGATGGTATTTTCTGTACTAGTCCGACTTCCGTGTAATATTTCTTTTAGACGATTCTCATCGCCACTACCTTCAATAAACCAAAGTAGTTCACTAACAACAGATTTCCAGGCTAACCGCTTTGTGGTAATAGCCGGAAATCCTTGTTGTAAATCAAACTTTAACTGTAGTCCAAACTTGCTAATAGTACCAACGCCAGTACGATCGGGACGATGTTCACCTGTCTCTAAAATCTCGCTTAGAGCATCGAGATAGACGTGTTCTGAATCTAACATTAAGCCGCTACAGTTTTCTTAGCCTTAGATTCTTTAACTTTTGGTGGATCAATAGCGTCTGCCATTCTACGGAAATTAGCAGCATCCTTGGCCAACTTGTCAGCCTTAGAACGATATTGTTTAGCAATAATTACAGGATCAGAAACTTCCTCAGTAGATTCAACTACTGCAGATTTCCTTGTTTCTGGTACCACAACATCTGGAACAATAATTTCTTTGTTAACTGCATCAAACTTTGAAGTAGTTGGAGTAGTTCCGTCTGTTACTGCTAGTTCTTCTACCTTAACACCTTTTTCTAATGCAATTTGTTCATTAACTTCGTTAAGTTGAATTGCAGTTTGAGCATTGGGTGTTACTAGTACAAGACTAGTGGGGACTTTTTTAAGATGTCCATTAGCATGTAGGTATTGTAACATGACGGTTCCGTCGGGGAATCGACGTACTGCCATAACATCTGCAAGTTCATTTGCTTGTTGTCCGGCATCACTATCAATTAGACTCATTAATGAGTCATGATATGCATCAGTAAGTCCACTAGTACCTACTACTAATGCACTATTAGGATCTCCAGGTAGGGTTCTGTAAACAATGGCTATCCTGGCCGAGTTATTTTTCATCTTTCCTACATGCTTAGTAAATTTAGCCATGCTACTCTCCTTTTATTTAGAAACCAGATCCGTCTGGTGCAGTTGTTTCTTCGGCATTTGTTGCTGGTTCAGATACAGCAGGTTGCGGTGCCACTGCATTTAAAAATGCATTAAGTTTATCAAATGTTGCACCAACAGATGTTATCTCTGCGGCAGCAAATGCTCCTCGACGAACCGCAGCATCAACAATTGCTCGTAGATTTGCTAAATCAGTAATTGTAAGTTCTGGAGTATTTTGAGGTACTGTTCCTCCTACAGGCGGCACTCCACCAATTCCGCCCGGTGTTGTTACTTGTGCTTGATCTTCCATTTTAATTTTCCTTATGTAAATTTTTGCATCCTATTGCTAGCATAGTTAGTTCCTTTGGATCTTCAATTCCTATATCTGTAGTAACTTTGATTTTCCTATTATGATCTAAACTATATCCGTCTACAATGGCATATCTGCCATTTAGGTTATATTCAATCCAATGCTCGATGTCTTTAACATTGAATCTATGCTCTATTGAAAGTTTTGTAAAATGCTCTGGAATAAACTTTAGTTTTCTAAAACCTAATAATCCCAAAGCATTTATTGTTCCTCTATTTAGAGACATTATATACCTACTTTATTTATAATATGCGGTCTCGCCGAATGGTGCAATTATGGTTTCATTACCGTGAATAACAAATAGACTTTCGCAATATTCTTCGTCACCCCAACTCCCGCAAGGATACCCATCTGTAAACATAATAAATTTCTTTGGATTAATATCTTCACGTTTCATAAATTCATAATTGGCATCAAAGTCAGTACCGCCACCACCTTTAACTTCGTAATTCAAGATATCGTCAGCATTATCGCCGGTGAATTTAGCATAGTTATACACTTCAGTATCAAAGCACCACAGATCCAATTTGAAGTCTTTGTACTCATCCATAATACCCTTAACTTCACTAATAAAGTCTTTAGCCATTACATCCGAGATACTTCCGCTCATATCGATTGCTACTGAAACATCAATAGTATCCTCATTCATCATTCCTGGCAATATAGCACCGCAGTGTTGGCTTTTACGATTAGGCCGGGTAAAACTGTAATTGCTTTTGTAGATGCTTTGGATCTGCATACGCAGGATCTGACGCCAATCCATTTTAGGTTCAGTAAAGTCTGTAATCATACGTTGGATACCTGCCGGCACCCTACCAGCACCGGCGGCTTGTGCGGCTGCTACAATGGCTTCCTTCATTTCATCACGAATGGCTTTTTTTTCTTCAGCAGTTAATTTAGGACGACCCTTGCCCTTGCCTTTGGTGTTACCATCTTTGTCGCCGCCCTCGCCCTCGCCCTCGTCACCGTCATCTAAATGTTCGTCCAGTAACTCGCCTAACGAATCGAGATTAATCTTTTCTGCCTTCTCATAAAGGATGTCGTAAATTTGTTCGTAACTTATTCCACGATATTTGTCATCTTGAAAACATTGCATGAAACTTGGAAACATTCCAATGCGTTCATCCTTTAGAATTTGATTAGCGGCATAGTCAGCGGCAATGTTTGACAGTTGAGGATCACGATTTTCTCGACGTCCCATGTGGTCAAATACATTGTGTAGTACTTCATGACCAAATCCAAATTCTGCTTCTTTAGGAGTTAGTTTATGTACAAAACCATTATTGTAATAGAAGTTTCTTCCATCTGTTGCCAATGTGCTACACCATTCGCTAGCATCAATCAATTGCATACGTGTAGCCAAATTGCCAAAGAAAGGATGACGAAGTAGCAATCCAACACGAGCAGTAATAAGTTTTTCTACAATCTTATTCTTTTCTGCCGCTGTAAATTGACGATCTGTCCAATCTTTTTTAGTGCGTTCTTGTTTCATTACTTTAGACATAGCATATCCTTTTAGTGTTTAAGTATATATTATACATTAAATTTATCAAAAGAGCAAGTAAAAAGGGCCCCTAAGGACCCAATTTTAGCCTTCCATTGCTGTGATAATGTATTTGCCATACTTTTCATGGAAGCGATCAAAGTTTTTCAACTTGCTAGCATCAAATGGCAGTTCATAATTAGTCAAAGCAACCTTGGCACCCATAACAATAAGTTCAGTTGGGAAATTATCCATCAAGAACAAAAAGAAGTTATCTGCCATCTCATCCCAGCCTTTAATTTTCTTACGATCTGCTTCTTTCAATTCATAGCATAGGCTAATGCTCAAAGAATACATTGCAGAAATTTCTTTAATTTCGCACTTCTTAACTTTGCCCGACAAGATATCGCTAGGGTTAGGCATCTGTTTAGCAACACGACGGTGTGCCATAAACTTAACAGCCAGGCCTTCACCTACTGCACCTGCAATTAGGTCAGTTAGTGTAGAATCGGATACATCATCATCGTCAAGCAATTCGCTAACAAAATGCCAACTACGTGGTGTAGCGAATGCACGGCTTGAACTCTTTGGATCAAAATCGTACAGATCTTGTTTGGCAAAACCCAAATAACCAACAACTTGTTCGTGTTCAAAATTGTTTACAGCCCATTCTAACCAATCTTCATAATCTGTACGCAATTCTAAGTGCAGGAAACGGTTAGCCAACGGAGCAGGCATGCGATAAGTAACACCTTTATCAGTTTCGCGATTACCGGCAGCAACAATGCTCACACCTTTTGGCAGAATGTAAGTACCAACTCGACGATTAAGAACCAATTGGAATGCCGCTGCCTGTGTAGCAGGTGCCGCAGAGTTCAATTCATCCAAGAACAGGATAGCAGTAGACTCTGGATCAGTAGGCAATTCTGCAGGCGGCGCCCAAGTCATAGTATTTGAATTACTATTGTAGTACGGAATACCTTTAATGTCAGTAGGTTCCCAAAGACTCAAACGAACATCTATAACCTCACGACCTTGTTCGTCGCCGAGTTGTTTGATAATATCGCTTTTACCAATTCCTGGAGGACCCCACATGAACACCGGGCGTTGTTTCTTAACACACTTGCGGATTGCTGCTTTAGCCTCTTTTGGGCTAACAGTACGATTTGCGGAAATTTTTTCTGCCATAAAATGCTTTCAGTGAAAAAGTTAATTAAAATACTGTATGCTTTATGCTTCAGTATGTATTAATTATACGATAGTTCTGTCGTATTGTCAAGTACTTTATTGTTTTTCAGCAAACCTCTTATGTGCTCTTTGCATTTTTTGCAGATTTCCAGAAAATAATACTAGTTGTATAGCCATTCTTTCCCCAAAAAGATAGATAGATTTATGGGTTATGTAAAATGGACAGTCAATATTTCGATCTATCCAAAGTATAAGAGCGTTATTTACATGAATTGGCTCGTCAAAATCCACCTTATGATACTTTATATCAGACGCAATAAGAGATTCAAACCCTTTATCTGTAAGTCCTAGGCCACCCTTTTCCTTAATTCTAAAGTTTTGCCAAAAAACTTGTAGCAGATTTCTTATGGATTTTTTGTCAACGCTTAACCCAAGTTGTTCTGCAACATAATGAGTGATCTTAAGTTTTTGGTTCATCGGTGATTTTTTCACCAGAAGTTAGTTTATAAACGGAAAACTCTGTAGTATTGAACATTTTGTTCAACTTTTCCGATAAATTAAAAGCATGACCGCTATTTGCAAAAGACACTTTCTTATACTTTGGCCCTACTTCTTGTGCAACTACACTACTAGTTTTTAAATTAATTGGTTTATCTTGGTAAAACACTGACCAAACAGCATCAGACTCTAAAACTTGATCCGTTTTATAAGATTTTTTATTGGTTATTTCTAACAGAATATTTGGTTTAGGTCTTGACATTATATACGTATCTCCGAAAAGTGCGTATATATTTATCGGTTTTTTAAAATTTACCACCGTCCATTTTAACCTCTACAATAGTGTTTTGTTTATTAGAAGAAGTTTGATCTAATATACTACTTAATCTAGTCATGACCGATGCAATACTATCATATAAATCTATATACTCTTTTGAGGATAAAGTTATTGATTTTTGACTACTTTTTCTAGCAATTCTTGCTTTATCTAAAAAATCTTCAAGAGGAAGTAAGTTTAATTGACTCATATCTTATTAATTGTGTTTAACATATTTTTCATTTCTTGTTCTGTTTTAAATGGACCGTGATATGGATAGCGTTCTAATGTGATTAGTTTAGGGCAAAAACTTTTAACCCATCCTTTTCGGAATTGAATAACATAGTACCCTGCACAATATTGGCTTTTGCTTTTAGAACTCTTTGCATATAATGGTAGTTTTTTCTTTACATTATAAACTGGTTCAAAAGGTTTTGAACTACATGGGTAGTTATAGATAGTATGGTTAATTGGTTCTATTTCAAATTTACGTTTAGTATCAATTATATCTAATTTTTCAATTATATCTTTGAAACTTTTAATATTAATTATTTTACCTTTATGTAAAAAGATATATCCTTTTTTATTTTTTGAAATAGATCCAATCTTTTTACCATTTCCTTCGATGATCCATTCTTTATTTGGGATCAATACTTTTGAAATTACTTCATTCATGCTATATATCTCGCATTAAGTGGTTCTGCATAACTTTGTACCTGCTCACTAATTTTATTAAGATCGTATTCAGAGCATAGTTTAAGCAATCTTACGCCAACTTGTGGAATATTCTTCTCTGCCGTTGTAGCAGTTTTGATTGTTTCTTTAATTAACTCTTTAATATTATCCGGTTGTGCTGTTAAATCGCACAGTTGTACATTACGAACGTAATCATCTAATACACGATGCTCAACACCTTCGTGGTCAGACCAACGTTGCAACATGAGATTGTTCCACGCATAGCCTTTGGATTCTCTATCGGCAAACGCATCACGAAGACCAACTTTATTCTTTGTGCCTTTCTCACGTACCCCTGGATAAGCACTAAAGATATTGTCAGATGTATCGCCACGCATACACTTCTCAAAGAGTAACCATGCTGGATCTGGTGCACCTTTTGACAAATTAGTTTTCTTATCTTTAACAGGCTTACCTTTTTCATCAAAGTATCCCTCATATGTGGTTGTAATCTGCATTACACCATTATATTGACGAACATTGGGTGCAATCAATTGTGCAAAGTCTCCATCTGTTGAGACCACAATATGATTATCATTAGGATGACTTTGTATCCAACCGCCAATTAAATCATCTGCTTCTAATTGTGGATGTTGTAATACAGTACAGTTAGTTTTATTTGTGATGTAATCTTTAAACTGATCAAATGTTTCCCAAAATACACGATCTTCTTCTGCTTCTCTTGGACTTTGAGCAGCACGGGCTTCTGTACGTTGTCGTTTGTATGGAGCATACACATCCTTCCTCCAACTACGACCTTCTAAAAAGAAGATAACATGGTCGCCTTTGAAGTCACGCCATGCTTTGCGAACACTGCCTAATACAGTAGCAAGACTCATTCCGATCTTATCATTTAGATCACCACGAGTAGCGTGTCTTGCACGGAAGAATGTGTTTGCTGTATCTACAAGAATGTATGTTTTGTTCATTAAGAAATTTCCGATCTACCGTCACCTAAATTATTAACATTAATATAACCGCTACCTCGTCGATCCATATTAATATCTGACTCACTTCCGATGTTTCTGCACAGTTCCTGAAACCATTGATCAACCACTGATTCTTCTGTATCACCTTGAAACCCATTTGTTCTTAATTGTAACACAAAATATTCATTCCAGTCAAGTTCAAAAAATCCATTACGAATGTTATCTTTGTTTACATGGGTATCCAAAACTGCTACCCAGGGTTCTTTATTTTCAGTTGCAATTTCTTTTGGAGTTTTTATTATTTCCTTAACTATAGGTATTGGTGGAACTTCTTTAGGTTCTGAAAAATGTACTACTGTGTTAATACCTAATAATTTTTTTAAAAAATCTATCATTTAAGTACCCCATTCATTTTTAAACAACGGCACTTGTAGTCTATCGCTGTAACGTAATCCATGCTTCATTGCTAACAATGCTACATTACGATTGTTCATTGCATAGACACTTTCTACACCGCCTACTGGCATTAGATAAACATATCCTGTAAATCCTGCTGAACGATATTCAGCAATGGCACGTTCAGCATCCGCAAAGTCTTCTTCTGTGGCAATAACAAACTTCAAGTATGCTGTACCATACTCTTCATACTCAAATACACGTTCAGGTTTGATAGCATCCAACCACGGCTCACCACTGCAAGGCAATTTAGCACTTACACTGAATGTAACGTCTCTATAGAAGTCAATATCATCAGAATGGTATTTCCATGTATGCAAATATTGTTTGAATTCTGTAGTTAATTTCATTGTGCCATTTGTCTCAAAAGTAATTTCTTTAAGACCTGCCATTTTAGGATGCTTCAACAAGTCTGGATACTGCTTCTGCCAACCTAACAATGGCTCTCCGCCTGTAATAACCAAATGCTCGTCACGCCATTCTCCATGTGGAAGTATTTCCATAATGCGTTCTACAATGGCATCTGTAGTTAGCATTGGACTTAGATCTTTAAAACGCGGATCCCAACTGGCATAACTATCACAACCTGTGCTTACTAATGGAAGTTGTTTGTAATCGTTATACAAATGAACTACTTGTGCAATGTCTTCTACTTCTGTGCTTAGTTCACCGCGTGGCATGCCAAATCCTGCACATTTAAAGTTACATCCAAATGTGCGTAAGAACACACTGGGCACCCCCATATATCGGCCTTCTCCTTGAATGCTGTAAAATAATTCTGCGATCTTAATTTTGCTCATATTATTCCTTGATAAGTAATTATATACTTTTATTTAAAAAAGTCAACACTATTGAACAAAATATGAGAACAAAAATATACTGGAATTTACATAATCATTGTACAGCACAATGTACATATTGTCCTTCTACATATTGGGGAGGCGAAGAACCTCGTCATATATCGGAATATTTAGAAATTACAAACAAAATAATATCTCATTATTCATCATTGGGTAGAAATATTGATTGGGAATTTAACGGAGGTGAGCCATTAGATATGTTTGATTTTCCTATGATATTAAAACTATGTAAGGAAAATAGTGGAAATATTAAATTAAATTCTAATGGCGGTAAAATGTGGCTTGATTGGTGGGCTATTGAACCGCATATTGACGTTCTTAATCTCACTTATCATTATTGGCAAAAAGAACCATTGATTAAATTTATATTAGATTCGTTTCATAATAAAAGTAAAATTGTAAATGTAACTGTACCTATTCGTCCTAATTTTTTTGAAGAAGATATAAACAGAGCAAAAAAAATTGAAAATAATTATAATTTAACAGTTAATAAATCTGTACTATATCACGGTGCTGATAAAAATGCTGGATTTATGTATGAATATAAATCTAAACAACTAGCAATTATGTCAGGGATTGAATACATAGAATATATACCTGAAAAAGAGCATACATCTGAAAAAGAACATATACCTGAAAAAGAAAAAATAGTTATTCCCTTAGTAGTTGAACAAAATCATTTTAAAGAAACTACACTTAAAGAAAGATTTGAAGAACGAATCTTACAAAGTCCTAGTTTCACAGGAATGGCTTGCAATATAGGAATTGAAACTTTAAATATATCTCATTTGGGATGGACTAGTGGTAGTACATGTAACAATTTACATTTAGGAAATATATGGGACAAAGAATTTGAATTACCAAAAACACCTAGTGTATGTAAAATGAATAACTGTTTATCTCCAACTGATCAATTAATTACAAAATTTTCTGTGTAGACTAGATTTTTTTATAGATTTGATTTCTGTTTGTTGAGAAATATACTCATCGTTATGAACCCATTTATTATTCTTTAAAAAACCCCATTCTTTTTGCTGCTTCCCAGGCATAAACAATGTCCATGTTGTAACATTTGGATTTATTTCTATGCGATGATAGGACGTTGCCTTACAAATACGAAAATGTCCAGGACCCCGCCATTTAGCAGTTTCATATATTTTTTCACCCTTTTCATTGAAATGAGGAATCCATTCCCAATAACCACCGCGTAATATTAAGGTAGCATAGGGCCACGGATGATCATGAACATCATCTGGATCTGATTTAAGAAACTTATGAAGAAATACATTGAACGGAAATTTTTTTCTTTCTTTTAAAAAAATATAATATCGTTCTAAATATGGTTCATCACTCTGACGATCCATAACAATACGTTTACGACCGAGTTGATCAAGTGTATTTAAAAACCAATTCATTTAAAATTTTCCAATAGTTTAGTTGCACTAAAAAAATTATCAGTTAAGTCTCTAGTCTGTGCTAGTAATTTAGGAAGGCGTGTCTCATAGTGATCCATATGCTGATGAATAGCGAAACATAGATTGGGTCTATGACTCTTATATGCTTCAAAATTTTCAGTCCATTCGCTAGGATATTTAAATAGGTCATAATACATCTCAGTATAACTTAAACGATCAGGAACTAATGGAATAGCACCTACTAATGCGCCTTCATAACAACTAATGCCCAATGTTTCTTGTAGATTGGCACTAAACACCATTTTTGCTTCACCTAACAAATTATGATATTCATTCTTTGTTAGTTCCTGTTCTTGACAAACAACAAATTCATATTGTGGCAACTGTTCTTTTAAGTCACGAAATATTTCAACTTGCTTCTCAGGTGCAATGCGATGCGGAAACAAAATTAGATCACGCTTCTTCATGCCCTTGTACAAGTTTAAAGTATTATCCATATACTCCATGGGCCAACCTGTGCGAACAATTTTTCCTTGTTCGATCATGGTCATCTTCCATTCGTTATCAACTGTTTCGCTAAATGTTTTAGCAAACAGATTAATGTGAAAGTCAGTGGCAAAATAGTTATGATCAATAGCGTGAAAGAAACTTTCTTCAGCATGTCGTACCCACTTTGCATCGCCGATAAGACGACCTAAAAAGTCTTGAGGGTCATAACTACCGGCATGCCATAATCCGTGTATAGTTACAGGAATGCCGAGAAGCCCGGCCATGTACTTGAGATTGATGACACCAGGGTGCCAAGCATCAGTAAATACAAAATGATCACCTGCATGAACGGCTCCGTTGCAAAATAACCTACCCAAGGTTTCAACTTGCTTAGCCTTGTAGATATTAGTTCCACCAAAATTAAGAAAAGCACCAGGGGTAGTAGCAGCAGGGATATCAGTAGGTCCAGCAATAATTTGAACATTGTGTCCTGCCTTTCGTAAGAGATTAGGTACATGAGACTGCCATTGTCCCGTGTACCTTGTCGAAACTGCTTCAATATCGACTACATAAATCATATTAACGTTGATTGTATGGACGAGGATTATTACCCTTGTACTCTGTGCGTGATCGACGTTCTCCACCGTTACTCCAACGTTGGAAGTTACGGTATTCTTGACTGCGATATAAATCGCTTTCGTTGAATGGAAGAAGATTAAATCTGCAATGATCTAACCAAGCATCGAGATCATCAAAGATCTTAGATACCTCGGGTTTCATTTTAAGAGTTTTTTGAATATAAGCGGGTTGCGCCATTTAAGTTTTTTCCTAATATTAGGGTTGATTAAAAAAAGTAAGTGTAGCGCCATTCTCGCCATCTTCACTTACGTCAATGATGGTCTTACGACCAGGCCACCTTGCAGTGATTGTCGTGTTAAGTTCACGAGCAATCATTTCACAAGATTTGTGGTTGAGTTCAAGAGTACCATCACTGTAGCACTTCTCAAGCCAACGCTTAAACTGGATAAATTCAATATCGCGGTCATCTTGGAAGACCTCAATAGAAACTTTAAAATGAAAAATATGTCGATGTGGAGTTCCAAGGAAACTTACATCATATTCGTCGCCTGTGGCCAACTTAGGATCAGTTGCGGCTGCGGGATACATGTGGATACCTTCTTTGCGGAAGGTGACCCAGATAAGTGATAAGTCGTTCATTCTGCTGTTTTCTTAGTTACAGTTTTTACAGGTTTAGTAGTCTTAGTTTTTTCAGGAAGATTATCTTTCATCATATTCATCATTTCCCAAAGTTTCCAATCCATGCTTTCAAGCAATTTGAATAGACGTTCTTCTGTAGTTTCTTGTTTTGCTTGTTTAGTTAGTTTTGCGTTAATCATTTAAATTTAATTACCTCGTCGTTTTTATATTGATTCCAGTCTGTGAATTTACTACGATCCATAAGTGTATGCAGACTGTGAGACCATACACCGGGATTAGTTGCTTTAAAATCTTTATCATCAATTTTAATCATTGTGTTGTAATTCCACAATTTAATATAAGGAAGTGGAATTCTAATCTGTGGAATAAAATTATCTTTCTCATTCAAACCGCTTTCTAGAAATTCTTCTGCTAGATTAATTGGAATATCAAGACTACATAAGTATTCTAGTTCTAAAAAGAAATGAATCATTGAGTCCCAACTTCTCCACTCGTCATAATTTGTAGGATTAAAACTATGATTAGCACCAAAGAATATGTGCCTTGCACCATTTAAGTTTTTAGCAATATCTTCAAAAGATTGGATTCCTGTAACAAATAATGTTTGCATTCCAAATGCAGGAGTATGTTCAACCTCTACTCCTGTAAAGAATTCAACATTATCTGTTTCACCGGTTTTATAATCACGTTTCATAATATTAGTATAGCAGAATTATTAGTCAAATGCAATAGCTTATTCAGCCAATCTGTTTTCAAGTGCTCTATACTTTGGATCTTCAACATCTTCTGTATCTACTTCTAATGAAGTCGTAATATTTTCAATTTCAAATAAATTGTTAAATGTATTTTGAGCAGGACCACCTTGCATTCTAGAACCTTCAAGACTTCTTAAGAAATTTAATCCTTCTTCGATCATTTCAAATGCTTCTGTTTTTGACTTAGTATTAAACAATTCTTCAACGAATCGATCAAAGTACAAAATATTACGTGGAACCCAATCGCTATATTGATCACCTGCAATATCTTTAGAACTAAGTTTATTCCAATGTCTCCAGTCTGGTTTAAATCTAGTTTTCTCAATGTCTGCTAATTGATTTGCACGTTGTACAGCAACAATGTGGCATTCAACATTATGACCCATCATAAGAGCATAAGCAAAACTATCCCACGATGTTTTACCTTCTTTTTTAATTTTGTTCAACATGCCAGGAGCATAGTGACAAATATCACCCATTGTTAATCTACGACCAAATTCACTTTCGAATGGGAATGGTATGTCTGATTCTGCAAGTGCTTTGTTGTCTGGGGCTTTGTCCATAATAACACTCCACCTTTTTGTTGTGTGTTGTGCGTTGGTATAGACAAGTCCGTGCGCTGTTGCGATAAACGGTGAGGCGCAGTCAAAAGATACGGTAAAGTTTTCATTGATATGTTTTCTGATTTGTCGTTGTATTGAAGTCAAATATACAGCCCAATCTAATTGTGCTGTGCCCAGGAAGTGCATCCAGTCTTTACCATTAAGCAAACCTTCGTCTCTAAGAGTCATTAGTCGCTTTAGGGTAATATCCATCTTGCACATATTAGCGCCACCCATGGCCCAACCTTCTGCGGCCTTATCGCCCCAAACTGCTGGATCGCTAAATTCTTTTACTCCATTATACCACTTCTCAGCAGTATCCCAATCGTTGCCTTGGAGAACATTTAAAAACTTTGTAAGTCCTTGTCTATTATCTAAAAAGAACTTGTTGTTATATTTTGTTTTATCTAAACAATCATCGAATGTTTTCAACCCTGTCTTAGGACTATGAATGTGATCACAAGCCCAAGTAGGAACGTCTAACATCATTGACCAATCAGCAGTTAGTTCAAGCCAGTCTAAAATTTGTTTTCGAGTTTTAGTTGCGGCAGGCCCTTCAAAGTCTAACCAATCAAATTTAAGAACACCCTTACCAATTTGGTATCCGCCCGAGTCACCTAAGATCATGGTGTTATTTCGATCACGTTGTTGTATCATTGATTCTTGAATAACACTTTTATTAAGATCCAATTGTGCATGACCTGCTGAATACAAACCATATTTGTACGTAAAGTACCCTTGCTCCGGATTTAAAAAATTCATACCTTCAATACCACGATCAAATCCTTTAGGAATACGATCATCTGGTATAAATTTTTCTAGTCTTTGTTTGGCAATGTATGTACTATAAAAACTACTAATTGCCGGCAAATAAACTGCATAGTCTTTTTGTAGTGGTGTTAAATTAACTTGTTTCATGTTCTTGACTTAATATCTCTGTTATTTTTAATTGTTCTTCTGCGCGGGCAAGTTCTTTTTTAGCACGATTTATATTTTCTCTAGCAATTTTAACAGCAGGATTATCGTTGGGCAATGATAAAAGAACTTCTTCTTCCATCTGTTTCTTCCTTGCCCAATCTAATAATTCTAAAGTATATTTGTCTAATGTAACAGTTGCATAACTGGTAGATAATGTCCTCCAGCCAGCAGTTCCCATGAATTGCTTGCTAGCATCATCAAACACTTGTATCTCTGAACCCCATATACGAATCATTCCCTGCATAGGATTTACATCATTCATAGTAATATAAGGTACAGACGTGTCACCACCTGATACCTTAACACCTACACCGCCAGATAGACCTTTTATCATGCGTTTGCTGGAATGATATATTTGTAAGTAGCCAAGCCGCTGTCTAACGTGATTTGCATAGCACCTTCATTACTAAAACTAATTTTAGTGTTGTTAGCATCTGCAACTTTTAAAATACTCAATACACTGGTTACAGGCCATGTCCATGCTTTAGTAATCTTTCCAACAACACCTGTGGCAAATACAAATTCACCACCATGACTGCTAACATCGCCGAATGTAAATGTTAATTTGTCGCCTTCTGTTTTTGCCAAGAACGTTGTATGTTCTGTATTAGCACCTGCTTGGAATTGAAAACGTTGAACAGAAGCAAGTGTTGGCTCAACTTCAACATCCCACTTGACTCCACGAAACTTGACAGTTTTTAATTTCTCATTAATAATGTCTTGATTCATAAATCGATAGTCATTCTTAAAATCTCCGTCTTTGTTTTCAAAGTGAAGACCAACTGGAATAGTTTCGCCATTACGTTCAGCAGTAACTACTTCAATTTTAGCATCTTCTTGATATTCTTTACCATCTAATAGATAGCGTAGTTTTTCAAGTTGTGGCATACCATATGTACCAATCATGTCTGGATATGGATTAGCAGTCTCGGCATACATAATAACTGTACGGTCATCTGCCATAGAGTCAATTAGTGTTTTTTGATCAGTGCCTGTAATTTTAACAATGTTAAGAAAGCCTAATTTGTTAGTATGTGCAACGATGTCTTGAAGAATAGATTTCATAATAATTTCCTTTTAGTTAGTTTATTTAGATTTAGGGAGAAAGTCAAGTAATATTTTAATCAAAACTGAATAAAGAATTAAATGTGTTTGTTTCGGTTGTTGATTCTAGATCCCACTCTAGAACTCCAATAAGATTATCAAGTTTATTATTGATAATAGTTGCTTCCATTTCAGCATGATCAAATGGCAAGTCCTGGAACCATTTAGGCAGTCTAAGTTCATCAACTGGATACGCAATACTTGTATATCCTAACGGATTAGATTTTACCTTGCAAACAATAACTTTCATACCATCAACAATGTTGGCACTATATTTGTCACCGTTCATACGTTTAAGAGTATTCCAATTGATGCTTGCCCGTACATGTCCTGGCATATTAGCCTTCCCAGCCTTTTTTTCTTTTTCTTGATATTCGGCAATGTTGTTTGCACGTTTAGGACTACCTTTTTCCCACCCGGGCCTTGATTTAAACTCAGTTCTAAATTCTGAAATCATTTCTAAAATTTCTTCTTCTTGACTACCATTTAGAACTTTGGTAAGAACTTCCTCAAGAAACTTCTGCATGAATTCCGGAGTATCACTGCGCTTCAAATCTAAACCCATGGCTTTGATCTTGCCAGGTTTAGTTTCGCTATCATATCTCTTGCCATCCTTATCATAGTACAATACAGCATAACGCTTCTTAGTAATGAACAGGCCCTTAATTGCAACAATTTCACGTCCTGCTTTAATAACTTCACCACGACTCTTTGGACAGTGAAAAGCATCTAACATGAACTGTGGAAATGTATCATTAACATTATCTGCAATTGTGTCATATAATTGGATAGCAATATCTTTATCCCAAGGAACAAGTTTCTTTTGGATATCAATTTTTAATGTATTGTAAGCAGAGAAATAACATGAGTCTGTGTCACCGTAAATAATACTTTTACCGACGTGATCAAACTCACCTGTGATAACTTCATTGACCTTACCGGCCATATGACGAGCAATAGCACGACCAGTTAGTGTAGTACTTTGTCCGATGCGCTTGTCAAAGAATCTACAGCCGGGATTTAGAATAGCACCATACAAACTGTTTAGGTTAATCTTCTTGACCAACTGACGTTTGTCCCAATATTCTTCTTCAATCTTATTGCCGGCATCCATAGCCACTTTAAGTTTCTTTTGCATATCCTTACGCTCACTATACCAGCGAGCCAGCAAGCCAGGAATAATGCCTTCTTGTTCATAGGTAAAGATTGTACCATTGGCACTAAGCATCCATGGATTATTACTTTCGTAAATTAATCTATAAGCCTCGGCTGCACTTACAATATCTTTTTCACCATTTTCCCAATCTATGGTAAGTTCAAATGCACGATCTTGACGCATCACTGCTTCGTATTCTAAACTACCAAACATACCTTCCCATGCGGCAGCAAAGGATTTTTTATGTAACGTTGTTTGTTCATGAATAAATTCGTCAGTATTAGTTTGACGTATTTGTCCAACAATAGTTTCCGGACCCATATTCAATGCTCGAATAACACTTGGATATAGACTGTTAATGTCCATACTGCCTATATAGTCATGTAATCCTTTTTTAGGATACGCTACGTAAGCACCTGCTGCTTGATTGTTTTCTGTTTCATCACGTTTAGCACGACTTGGAACTATTAGACCTCGGTGGTGTGCTTCATTAACAATTGCTTGTTCAGTAACGGCAACCGCACCCATTGTGGTCTGTAACAATACAGTACATTCATGTGCTAGAGTATTTGCTAGATCAATAAATTTTAGTTTCTTATCTAATTTATCGAGTAGTGCAGTATCTTGTCTATTGTATTCAATAAACTTTCGGAAGTCATTATTATATAGTTGATCCAATGTACCTTCATAAACAGTTTTACTTTCACCTATCTCCATTTCTCCAATGGCATCAAGTCTGTAGGTGTGACGTTCTTCATAGGTATATTTCCTGTACAGTTCGAGACTGTCCAGATGAACGCGACCAATAAGATCATAAGTAACAGCCTGTTTCCCATATTTCTCATATTCTCTTTTCTTTGGAAATTGATCCCACAAACAAAATCTGCGAGTATCTTCTTTACTTAGTACTTTGGTAACACGATTGACAGTGTAAGGAATATCAAAACCTTCACTATTCCAACCGCTTAAAATATCAGCATCTTCAATTAGATTTAAAAATGCATCCAACATTTCTGCTTCTGTTTCAAACAATATAGTATTAGGAAAATCTTTAACTTGTTCCTGTGCTTGTTCCATAGTTAGTGTTTTAGGTGGAACAGCAAAACAAACTAACGTATCCATCCATTGTAAATGAACCGCAATACTTGTAATTGGCATAAAAGCATCTTCAGGAGTGCTATAGCCACGTTCTGGATCAAAATCAACCTCAATGTCAAAAAACGCTACATGAAGTTTTGGTGCATCAATACCAAGATAGTGATCTTCTAAACATCGGAAAGCCGGTTTAATATCACTTTCAAAAAGCCTGCGTTCTCCGTGGATACGTAGTTCTTTCTGAAAGTCCTTGTTATTTCTACAAGATACTTTACTTAGATTCTCACCGTAGATTGATTTGTACTTACCCTTAGGGTCAGGATAATAAAAGATAAATTTGGCAGGATATTCTTGATAAATTCTACCCTTTTTTGTATCGCGCTCAACTACCTTGACAATATCTTTGTCGCGATCCCACCATGCATCAACATATGACATATTTTTCCTCCTCGTGATTTAATGGCTCACTGACCTTCTTATAATCAATTATGGCTGATTCAACCTTACTCATAAATTATTTAGCATCCTAAATAATCCGACACTATCTATAGTGACAAGCAGGCAGTAGTTAGCCAGCATTCCAAAAGAACGTCTAGAAAAACAAGCCCATCCATACATAATGCACTGGCAAATAAAAATAGGATACAAAATAATAAGAGGCGGATTGGGTACAGTGAGCGCCATAGTAGTCGCACATCCGATACTAAGTGCCCAAGCCGTAACCTCAACGATAAAACGAAGAGGGTAAGTTTTATAGTCATTTTGTATCCAATTGATAATGTTTATTAAATGATTATTCATCAGTACGACGATGTGAATGCCCACTGATATCTACAATAGTTTCCAAATCATCAAACTCTTTCCAAACGCTATCCCATTGATCTTTTTGTGCAATTCGGATAGCCTTTTTAATCACACTAGGCTTAACTTCGAGTTCCTCTGCCACTGCTTTAATGGTATCGTTAAGCCCTTCAGTGAGGTCTTGAATCTCTTGCATAACGGTCATGCCCTCTGCAACGATCTGTTTAATTTTGGCCTGTTCAGGCGCTCCAAATGCTTTACCCATAAAAAATCTCCTTGTAAGTAAGTATATACTAGACAAGGAGTTCTGTCAAGGTTTATTTTATAAACGAGCGTCTATAATGTTCCAATTGATAATTTTCCATGTGTTAGTTAAATAACCCTTTTTGTCTGCTTGGTAATCAAGAGCCCAAGAGTGTTCCCACCAATCTATTAGTAGTATGATATCATTCTTAATTTGGTGATTGACAATGGTTTTGATCTCACCGTTTCGAGCAAGATAGACCCACCCACTGCCTTGTATGCCCATAGCAACTTTGGTAAATTCTTCTTTAAAATTATCAAATGATTTAAAATGTTTATTGATAAACTCTTTAGATGCACCTATTGGGGTATTGTTTTCATCTGGGACTTGTAGTTGTGGAAAATACATACTATGTAAGAACGCACCTGCTTCGTTGAAGTTTGGATCACCTTCACCGGCATTAAAGCGATTGACATAAGTTCTATATAACTTGCCATAATGATAATCCATTGTATCTTCGCTTTTCACAGGTTCTAGTGCATCGCGAGCATAGGATAACTTCACCTGCTCAAGGTGTTTAATTTCTTTGCCCTCTACTACATATTTTATAAAATTATACATTATTTCTTTTTAGCCCTTCCAACTTTCATATTGGCTAGCCAATGTGCAAGTTGACCTTTGCGGCCGCCTTGCTTGGCAGTCTTACGTAAACTACTTACACTTGCTTTGGTATTTACACCGTGTCGTTTGGCATCACCCTTGTCTTGGGGATTACGACCATCGGCAAAATTCTCTGCTACATCCTGCTGACCTTCCACAGTAAGCCTGTCTAATGCTATTGGATTTAATACAACATTCGGTTTCAAGCCTTTGGTGTTAGCATAGGCCACATACACTTGATCTGTGGGTTCTATAACAAAACTCACACAATGTTTACCGGGCCAGTCTGGTTTGCCCACACTAAACCAAATGCCTATCACAGGAATAAATGGATGTTCATCTGTGCTCAACCGACCATATTCCCGTTCGCCTGTGGCGTCACGCCGAGGTTTTAGTCCTCCACTTTTCTTAATTGCTTCTAGCCTATTGGTACAATGATAAACCCTTTGCCCCACTATGTCTTGTCCAGGAAATAGATTCGTACCAGGAACATTCTTAGGTGGTCTAACTCCCTGGTAGTTGGTAAAGTTTTCTGTTTGCGTGGGAATATGATTTGGACCGTAGCTTATTCTACTGCCCACAATCTGTTCCAATCCAACATGCAATGCAGGCCCGGATAAATGTTTTCGTAGCCATTTTTCTGCTAGATTGTTTATAATTTTTTCGTTGGCATAAACAACACCACCTTGACTCTTACTATGAACATACGCATGATATGCTTCGTGTGCAGCCTGTGCTACATCTCTGGCAGCAGTACTTTCTAAGTTTGGTACATTGATACTTCCTACACCGTCACCTGTATCTCTAAACATAGGAGGCCCACCGCTTTGATAAACATAATACATTCCTGGTCCTAATTCTTCATCGTCGTCCGTTACTTGATCTCTTCCTAGTATATTTCGAATTACATCATATGCTGTCCATAGCGTAGGAGCAGGAGCACCACCAACATGTGTGGTTGGAAGCATAGGTTTATCTTCGGGATCAAAATCACCGTATCGTGCTTTTAGATCGTCATCACTTGCAAGCGCCTCAAGTAATTCGTTAATACGCATTTAGCAATTCCATTTGCGTAGAGCCAATGCCTTACGTGTGGGTTTGCCATTGGGCTTTTTCATAGGACCATCAACACCGCTCATACGAGCACAGAATGATTTACGGCGTTTAGCAGCCTTACTACCGGCTTTTAATTTGCTGGGTTTAGTGGTAACCGCTGTTTGCAGTTTGCTACCAGGATGCTCTCTACGATAACTAGCAACACCTTTGGCATTTAGTCCGCCAGACTTGCTTTTGCCGGCCTTACGATGCCAAGCAGCAGATTCGATTATAAATTCGTTTGCTCTCATTGTTTTTTCACCTTTGGCTGACGGGCTTTATACAAGGCCGCTGTGGCCATTACTTTTTTTTTTCTGGGGTCTTATTTTTAAATTGGTGATACTTTTGTGGATCAGCATTTTGGAAATTATCAACCCAAGTGTCTAAATCCATAGTAGGTTCCAATTGTCTTTCAACCATAGTTTGTAGTGATTCAAAGTATGGATCTACACTTTCGTTCTTTAGTTGCTTGATCTTATCTTCCGAGCCTTCCGCCACACCTACTACTTTGCTACCTTGGGTTTTGGCAGCAGTACCTGTTCTACTAGCTTTCATTTTATCACCACCACCGCCTATGTGCTTGCTGCCATAATCGGTTTTGTCTGCTTTACGAGGTTTTTTATATGGAAGTTGTTGTACCTTTCCACCTTTACTTAAAAATGCGTTTAATGCAGAATCATCTTCTTTAACAGAACCAGTATTTTGTGTTTTAAGAACTGCACCTTGATAGCGTAGTTCTAAGTTAGAAAAGTTAATATCTCGTTTTTCTAAAAATTCAGTTATAAAATCTTCTGCTTGATGTAATTGAGATTTAACATCGCCTTTGAATCTACCGGTTAAGTTAAACTCTTTAGATTCACCATCGATATTAACAATTGCAATTAATTTATTTGGATCAGTTTGATTATCAGCACGAGCACCGCTTGCTGCTGATATTCCCGCGGCCATTGCTCCTGCACCTTTGAGGAAACCTCTACGGCTCATGTCCTCATCTGTGTCTTGCTCAGATTTTCTTTTACCAAATGTAGCATGTACAAGTTGATCTAATTTTGCATGGAAATTAGTTTCAGCATCTTTGCTAAGTCCTGCATCACCTTCCGCCACACCATGTTGCTCACCGTTGATACTTTGTAGCACACTATTCAAGTAGTCTGCGGCTTTAGTAATTTTACTTTGTTGCCAAGCATCAAGACCTTCTTGTTCGCTGTAACGTTGTACCATGTCTAATAATGATTGAGCATTTTTAGCAATACTCATTAGTTCGCTACTGGCCATTTGTATTTCGTGATCAGGATGATCTCTATTTTCCATAAAAGGTTTTTTATGTTTTACATTACCTTGTTTGGCTTCTTTTTTCTTATCTTTGTGAGCACCAGCACCGCTTGACTTGGCATTCTTAGCAACAAAGTTTCTTGGAGTACTTGCTGGAACTTTTTTCTTATCGCCTTCTTGTGCAATCAAGTTGTCACCTTTTCTACGCTGCATACCACCCATGGGCATACTAACACTGGCAACACTACCTGAACTAGTCCCCCCACCGCTGGCATTTTCTAATACATAACGAGTTATGTTACCTTGATCTATTTTTTTAAATTCATTAGTCATGATTTTTTTCTCTATCTTTCCAATTTGCCACAGGGCTAACTGTGTAAGTACTATCTAATTCTTTACTATTCATGTCACCGTTGTTAATATCTTTATGATTTGCGCCTGCCATTTTATAAGCCTGTTTAAGGATATCTGCTTCTATTTTAGTATAAGGAGCAGTTAATTTGTTCTTACCTATCCAACTAACATAATCCATATCGGGTTTGTTTTTACCATCACACATTGCGGCAGCAAGACCTACTCTATTGAACGTATAATCGCTATTGGCATGTTCTGCATCGCTGAATGTGTGTAACCCTCGCGACGGCTGTTGTTGTCTCTTTGACATCTTGCCTGTTGTTCTTTCAGTGATAAATTCGTTTGCTCTCATAGTGTTATTTATTAGTTGCTTCATTAACAATAATCTTGTTAATCAAAGCATCCATAATGTTCTCAACATTCTCACTTACTGGCACACAATTTGGAACGGTCTTGCCCGCTTTTTTCTTAGTACCTACAGGGTGATAGCCTTTCCAGCAAGGGTTAGTATCCTTCAAACTTTCTTCCATACCACCAACTAAGTCACCAGCCTGTGCAGGTTTGTTTTTCTTTGGCCCAGTGTTCTTCCATTGTCCTGCTGGTCCAAGTTTGTTCTTTTTGCTACCTGCAAAGTTACTTGCTGGCATCATCTTCTCAGCAATCTTCTCATCCTTCTTGGGTTCTGGTTTGGGAATACTACTTGGAGTACGAGCAAGACTTGCGTCGCTCTTAGCACGTTGTTTCTGTTCAGCATTCCATAAACGTTGAGCAGCACTCATACGAGCCTCCGCCACACCTTGCTGACCTTGACTCATTCTGTGTAGAGTATTCAACTCATCCATCATAGCCTTGCCTGCTTGTTTAACATCACCGGTGTGTTTCATAACCATATAGGCAGTATCAATAGCACCTAACATTTCTTCTTTGCCAGGGGTCCACCCTTTAACTTTCTTACTTAGGAAGTTCATCATTTGTGGCATTGTTTTTATTAGATGTGCCTTGTATGCTTCTGCTTCGCCTGAGCCTTCCGCCACACCTTGTTTGACACTTTTATACCCTTGCATATAAAAATATACTTCTTCTGGATGTTTAGCCTGCTTGTCTTTAAGTGTTGGCAAATATGTGCGTGGATTAGGTCTAGCACCACGAGTAGCATCCTTCACTCCGGCATCATACCAATGATTATTTTTTATTTCTTCTTCAGCCACATTCCACTTAGGACCTTCTGCTCTTCCATGACTTTGAGTACTTTGTTGCTCACGCTTCTTATCTCTCTGTGCTGCTGCCTTGGCAATAGGACTACCATGACCAGTTAGGTCTTTAGCCATATTACCCATTACATCATCTTGCTCTTCATCCATGCCCTGGCGAGCCTTCCATTTTGTTAGATACTCAAATTCTTGAGGTTGTAGTCTTTCACGGTTTTTAATCTTTTTAAGAATATCATCAATTTCTTTTGGATAATCATAATTGCGTATATCGGGTGTTTTTTTTCTAAATGGTAAATTACGTTCTTGACCTGCAAACCATGAACGCATATCAGCAGTTGCACCTTCTGACATGGTCACATGATGCTTATTCAACTCTTGTTTTAATGCTGATAATTTGTTTGGAGAACGAGCAATGGCATTACGTATCTCACCGGCTATGTGCTTGGGAATCTTACTTAATATATCATTAACAATCTGATCAACCTGTGCATTCTGTTGTCCGACTACATTGCTCTTAGGTGGCTTGATCACTGGTTCGTCATCTAGTTCATCATCGCCTTCTGCTTCAAGATCCATAATGTATCTTTCGTATTCTGCTTTGTTCTGCATCCAACGACGAGCATTTCTTGTCAGTTGTGGAGCATTGATTTGTTCGCCTAACTTGGCCAATATAGGAGGTAGATTATTAGCAAGGTTGCCAAATGATCTCTTCATTTCTATTTCACCGTTGGATTCTTCTCCACGTAAGAAGTCACGTAACTCCACGGTTCTACGGGTGTTGTATTTGCATAGGTCGTGAAGTTCATTATGTAGTCTGCCTATGTACATATTTTGTATCCAACGGCCGCCAACACCTGCTGCTACCATTCTAAAGCCACGACCTAGTTCGCCGTGATTCTCCATATACTTCTTAGCCTGGAATTTCATCGTGTCATAAACACTGGTAATAGGCTCGCCAATGTCATTGATGATTGCTCGTAGTGTGCTGTCAATGCTGGTACCTTCTACTAGGGCATTTAATACTCTTTGTTCTGCTATAGGAGCAGGGTCTGGTTGTGGCACAGGTGCCGGTGCTTGTTGTATTCCCATACCTTTCCTTGTTATGTCCATTAGGTGTTTAATCCAGTCAGCACCTAATTTTTGTACATCAAATCCTTGACTCCACACGGCTAATTGCTGTTGTTCAGTAGCGTTAGGATCTTTTAATATGTTACGTAGTCGAGTAAAACTCATACCAGTGCCACGTGGTGTTGGCTCTAATGTAACCTTAACATGTTCATATCCTGGAAACTTATTAACAGCCTTCATTAATGCCTGTGGCATGGTAAGACCTGCTTGATCCTCGCCTACCATAATAATAACATTGTCATAGCGTGGAGGCTTACCTGGAAGTGGATTGATTAACTCGTGTTTGATTTTTTGTAATAGTGATCCACCATCTTGGGTCACGGTGCTAATATTCTTAGCATATTCTGGATATAGTTTATGCCAGGTCTGTACTTTGACTGGCGGTGGAATAGGATCATCTTTGCCCTGTGCATTGCCAATAAACAAATATGGATCACCTCCTACTGCTGCTGCTTTTTTAGTGGTATAATCCCAAAGTTGTTCATGACCGATATGTCCAACAAAACTTCCAATAGCAACTACTGCGGTCTTAGCCTCGCCTCTTGGACGCTCTGTTCTTGCATTTACTTTAGCAGCATTCTTGGCAGTGATAACATCACGTTGTTCTTGACTGGTTACTTTAATAGGACCAAGGCGACTATTGATAACAATACCTTCATAGTCTTGTCCTAACAAATCTTTGCCTATGATGTTAGGATCGTTAATGATTGCTTTTTCTAATGCTGCTGCCACAGGTTCTAATGCTGCCTTAACTTGTCGTCTGGCTTCTAATTTGTTGCTGGCCAACATGGCTTTTAATTCGTCGATATTCTCTACAGGCGGAACTAATGCTGTAACATCCAATGCTTCATTTTGTGTTAGGCTGTTGTCAATGAACATGACACTGCCGGATTGTCCTACACTGGTTAGTTCTTGTACAATTTTATTTGAGTTAGGTAAATCATCACCTGTGGTAGCATCTGTAATACGGAATGGTACTAATGCAAGTTTAACACCCGATGGTAATTTGTCGTAGTGTATGCCCACAAACTTTAATTTGCCTTCTGGAGTTTCTGTGGCAAATGGCAGATACAATACTTCACAGGTCACTTGTTTATTGACTAAAAATCCAGGGCCTAACTTGCTATCGACTAACTTAACAGCCTTCATCATCTCTTCAAACAATTGATCAAACAATTCTGCACGACCTAATACTTCTGGATCAGTAGTGCCTTTCTTTTGATGATATGCTACAAAGCCTGGTTCGTATCTTGGTTCTGTTCTACTGGTGCCCATGAAAGGCCGACCTTCGGAATTCTTACCAAATCTACCACCGAATCCATCTACTTTGACGTTTAAAGGGATGTTTTCAAGTTTAAAATTGCCGTTTCCGTCATGAATTTCGTCTAATAAATCTAACAAGTCAGCAGGCTTAAGATCGTGCAAGTGTGGCATACCTTTACGGAATTGTGCTTTGACCTGTGCCTCTTCTCTTAGACCTTGTTTTTTCATTGCAGCACGTGGTTGCTTTTCACCTGGATTGGCTTTTCTAAATGCTTCTACTTCTTCAAAATCTTTAATATATGCCTTGCCCATATCTATAGCAGTTTTTCTTAGATTATTTAATTTACAAATTTTAATAAAGTTATCTATTGCAGCAAATTTAATTTCTTGATCTCGTTGTGGATCACCTTTGGTAATCATTTGAGCGCCCGGTTCAAAACATAAGTTTAAAAATGACATGAACACTTTTTCTTTTGCTGCTTGATCAGGTATATATTTGTTAATTAATTCAAGTGCGCCTAAGAAACTCTTTTGCAATTCTTTATCATTGCCTTCTGGGTTTGCACCAAAGAAATAATAGAATTGTTTATCTAATTGCTGTATATAAGTTCTTTCAGGCGCTGGGATCAATCTTTTGTAAGGAACATTATCTTGGTGAGTCATTTTCTCACCAGTAGTAGGATCGGTATGTATGTATGGTTCGTACTTTTGACTTAATCCACCACCTTGTCCGCTGGCCACTGCAAATGATAAATCGTTATCATCAACATTTGGTTTAATATTAGTTTTTGTTTTTAATACATTAACTTGATGTTTAATACTACCATGTGCAGCAGTTAATGCTCTATAGATATATTTGTGGAATACACCTTTAATACCTGCCTGAATATCATTCCATTCTGAACTATGGCTGAACCTATACCATTCGTCCGGTGTATCTGTTTCCGGAGCATAACGACCAAGTTCAAAATCTATTTGAATTTTAATTGGAGGATCTTGAAATTGAAACAATGCATTAAGTTGTTCATTGCCTTGAGTAAATCCTAGTAATGTTGCATCGCCTATTGGTTTGTGATTATAAGAAGTTAAAAATTCTCTAAGTTCTGGTTCGAGTTCTTTGTTACATTGTGTATCAATGTCGCCTACTTTGGGTTTATGTTTGGCAAATTCTTTATCACTAATACCTGCGGTATTAAAAAAGTGCAAACTGCTTCCACCTAAAAACTCTTTTGATTGAAGTAACGCTGGATTCCATATCGGTTTTTTGTATTGACCATAGAAAGCAGCATTTACGTCATGTAATAACTTATCCAATAGCCCTACCATAAATGTACGGTTATGAACTTTAAGATCAATTTCGTCTGCTTGATAGGGGGTAGTGGGATCGTCTGGATTAGGTAATTCTAAATTACCACCCTCAGATAATGCTAATTTAGGATTTCTAAATAGTTCATTTAATATCACAGCATTATCCTAACTTGTATTTGTCTTTTTTAATATCCTCACGATAATGATCGTGTAGTCTATGGCACATGTCATCTCTCATTTCTCGAGGAAATTCTTTGCCTAACTTGCCTTTTAATTCGTTATCGTGATGGTATTCTTTACAACCTTTAATAACCATTGGCATATATATTTCTAATACTTGCTCGGGTGTGCATTCTTTTAACTTTTTAACTTTATTAGCAATAGGATGGAAGTAGTCTTTATGTAATTTATCGTGATCGATAATATACCAAAATAGTTCGTCAGCACGTTTGTCGTCATCAGTATTTTGACCATGCTTGCTGATCTCCATAGGTTTGTTAAAAAATTCTGTAAGTTTCATAATTTATTATACCGAAGAATTACCACCGTCTATATCTAAGTTAATTATTTGTCCGCCAACTGGTAATGTTAAATTACCAGTTGTATCAAAGGTCCAAAACGCTTCCATGCCAAATCCGGCACGTAGTTTAATTTTTTGATCAGGACCAGCAAAGATATTTAATGCACTAGTAGAAGTAGTAATTCCATAATCAACTGATTCAATATATGCATTGCCGTATGGGTGTAGAGTTACTCGGCCACCATTAACTTGGAGGTTTCTTGGAGTAGTTAATTTACCATCTTCTCTAAGCACCACATGTTCATTACCATTAACTAATTGACTTGTAGTGGAAGTACTAAGAATGTCGGTAATGTTTGCATTAATGGCATCGATGCTTGTATAAACTTCGTCAAAGTTTGCATTTGTTTTTGTAAATGCTGAGCGTAGGCTTTCCCCATCACCTGAATATTCTCTTGATCCTACGTTTATGCTTTGTTGTGCCATAGTGATTCCGTTATCTGTTTATACTTATACCATTCATCACACCTTGTGTGAATTCGATGATACGTCCTCTGACCCATACAAAATTTCCAGTAAAATTATAAGATTTTGATGTGGTAGTTTCTTGTGTATATCGAGTGCTATCTACACCTGCAATTGTAGCCGCACCCGAAGTATCTACAATATATCGACTAGTAGGTGCTGTGAGTGTAATTGTAGCCCAGTCTGATTCTGTAGGTTCTGATGCAAGTGTTCCTTGCATTTCTACAGTACCAATAAATCCTGCTACGCTCCAAAATACAGTATGTAATCCGTCGCTATTACCAAAGTAACCGTCACCTTTGATACGCTCGCTGTTATAAATCAGCGCAGTAGTACCAGTATTTGGGTACTGAACCTGTACTGAATCGTATGTAGTGTTACCGTTTGGGATTTTAAATATTAGATTTTGACTTAATGCTGGCATAATAAAGTATTTATGCTGTTACTAAGTTCTCCCGTAGTATGAATTCTTCTACTCTTTTGACATTTCCACTGGAATGTAGTCCTACCATAGTTAATGTATGTGAGTCCTTGACGTAGATAAAAGGGTTATATACCCATCTTTTGCCACTCTCTAACCACGCTCTGGATCCTTTACTTATATCTATAATGTTGGGATTCTTAATAGCCCATGCTAGGAATCTAACCCTATCTTCTGTTTTCCAGGATTCTTTAAAATAAATCCTATATTGATATATATCTTTAGGTAATACATCACGTAGGATTTTTCTATACCCATTATCTAGCATATAATTAAGTTCTTCTTTGGTAGTAGGACCCGATACTTGTTGTACCCAGGGTGAAACAGCATTATAGATATTTTCTAACAATGTACGATCTTTACAATATATGTTATAGCGTCTGCCTTCAACCCTAACTTGTAATTGTTCTTTGAGTTCTAAAAATGGTTCTATGCCAGTAGTAAATTCCAACAAAGCAGACTTATCTTTTAGGCTTAATCTGTCATTGCTTTGCCAACTCCATAGTGTAGGAGTTGGTTTACCAAGACAGAAATCTTTAGTTATTTCTGCTCCTAGCCATTTTAATCTACTAGCCCCACTAATATAGCATTCTATTTTGTAGGGCCATTTATTGTAGAATAACTTACTGGAGTTCAGTTTCTGTATCTGCATTTTTTTCAACCTTAATAATAGGTAATACTTCAATGATGTTAAGTTTAAGTTTACTATCTTCAATGGATACTTCAACAACTCCACCATTAGTTAACTTACCAAATAAGATTTCTTTGCTTAATGGTTTTTTAATCATATCATCAATAGTACGTTGTAATGGACGAGCACCCATTTTACTATCAAATCCTTTCTTAATCAGATACTCAATAGCATCATTATTGGGTTTTACATGTATGTTCTTATCTTTAACCAATGCATTTAAATCATCAATAAACTTCTTAACCACTTTAATCATGCTAGTTTGGTCTAACTTACCAAACTTAATAATGCCATCTAAACGATTTCGGAATTCAGGTGCAAAGAATTTGTTTACAGCGTCCTTCGGATCACCGTCACGCTCTAAACTACCAAATCCTACGCTGTTCTTTTCAGCATCAGCAGCACCTAAGTTACTGGTCATAATGATAATAGCATTACGACCATCCGCTTTCTTACCATTGCTACCAGTAATAAAGCCATTATCCATTAATTGTAGAAGAACAGTAAGTACATCTGGATGTGCTTTTTCTACCTCATCTAACAATAATACACAATTAGGGTGTTCTTGTAGTCCGGTAATCAATTGTCCAGCATTATCATCAAACCCTACATATCCGGGGGGTGCACCAATAAACTTGGCTACACTATGTTTCTCTTGAAATTCACTCATATCAAAGCGAATCATTTTGATTCCCATATTTGATGCAAGTTGTTTAGCAACTTCAGTCTTACCTACACCAGTTGGACCAACAAATAAGAAACTTCCTACAGGTTTATTGAATGCTTTAAGCCCTGCCTGTGCAATGAAGATTTTGTCTAGCAGTGTTTCGATGGCTTTTTCTTGCCCGAATACTTTGTTTCGCATACCTTTTTCAAGTCCTGCAAGATTTGCACCTTCTTTAGAGTTGATTTGTTCTAAAGGTAAATTAGCAATCTTTGCTACTTCAAACAATATTTCATCATGGTCTACTACACCGTTTTCTTCATCTTTAATTTTAAAGCGAGCACTAGCACAATCGATAAGGTCAATTGCTTTGTCAGGCAATTTTTTATCGGTCATATACTTAACTGAGTATGTTACTGCATCAGTTAGTGCTTGATTAGTGATTTTAACACCGTGATGTTTTTCGTAATACTTGCGTAGACCTTTAAGGATTTTAATAGTAGTAGACTCATCCGGCTCGTCTACAGTAACACGTTGGAATCGACGCATTAGAGCACGATCTTTTTCAAAGTGTTTACGGAATTCTTCCCATGTAGTACTAGCAACAACTTTAATAGTACCTTTGCTTAAAGCAGGTTTAAGCATATTTGCCATATCATTGCTACCACCACTATTAGCACCAGCACCATTCATCATATGTGCTTCGTCAATGAATAGTATGCAATTCTTTTTCTTTTCTAATGCACCTAATACCATCTTTAAGCGTTCTTCAAAGTCACCACGATATTTGCTGCCTGCTAACAATGCACTTATGTCTAAACTATAAACAGTATGGTCTTGAATAAATTTAGGAACATTACTTTCGTAAATTTTACGTGCTAAACCCTCTGCAATAGCAGTCTTACCAACACCCGGATCACCGATCAACATAACATTGGCTTTATTTCTACGTGCTAGCACTAGTTGTACTTCTTCTATTTCTTTTTCACGACCGATAACAGGATCGATCTTTTTAGATTTTGCACGAGCACTTAGATTAACACAAAATTGATTAAGCATACGCTCAATCTGAGGACTGACATTAGTAGGGGTACCTTCCTCAACTTCTTCTTCTTTTGAATATTCTTTTTGTATATAATTTATAAATTTATCTTTATCTATATTTGCTTTACGAATAAAATAGTTTGCATAACTTTTCTTTTCTGCAAACATACTAATGAAGCAATCAACTGGTTCGATTATTTGTCTACCAGCAAATAATGTTTGTGAGAATGCACGATTAAGTATTCTTTCAACTGCTTGTGTTTTTTTAGGCCTATCAACACTGGTGTTAACTATTCCACTTAATTCATCTGTGATATATTTTTCAAGATCAACGATGAGTGTTGTAACATCTGTACCAAAATTGGTTAATAATTTAGCAAACGGTTCATTTTTAACCATACTATAAAGAAAATGTTCTAATGTAATAAATTCATGATTATGTTCATTAGCGAATCTAACTGCTGATTCAAAAATTTCTTCGAGGTCTTTATTTGGTTGTAGCATTATTTGTATTTTCTCTTTACTTTAGTTTTCTTAACTGCCATTGCCCATTTAAGAGCACTGACTCTATCTTGGAATGTAATTCCCTCTAGATGATCATATTCATGTAAGAAGCACTTACAGTTATAACCATCAAACTCGCCCTCCTCAAATTCTCCTCGGCTATTTTGCCAACGAGCCTTAATTGCTTTAGGTCGTTTAATATTAACATAGATCTTAGGAAAACTCAAACATCCTTCTTCTATGTCGGCAATTTCTTCTGTATTTGCAATTATTTCAGGATTAAAAAATGCTTGAGCAGACTCAGCATTTACTCTATGACCCATAACAAACACACGAGTATTAATACCCACTTGATTAGCCGCAAGTCCGATGCCGTCATGTTCAAACATCATTGCTAGCATTGTCTTTTCAAGTTCTATCGGATCCTTAATAGGATTAGTAAAATCAAAATCAGGCATACGTTGCCTGAGTATAGGATCTGGAAATTTTACAAGTTTTAACATAATATTTGATTAATAAGTATTTTTTGTTCATCTGTTAAATTAGTTGGTACAGTGATATTAATATTTAATAACAATCGTCCTCTCATATAGAAATTAGACATATTAGGCATTCCGTATCCTTGCACAGCAAGTGTTTGACCATGCTGTGTACCAGGCGCAATTTCAATTTCTAATGTTTTGCTATCTATAGTGTCAAATTGTAAAGTTTTACCTACAATTGCATCTAAACAATTAATAGGTAAATTTCTAACAAGATCGTCGCCTTGCCTTTGATATATATTATGTGGTAATACATGTACTGACAAATGTATATCACCTCTTGGCATATTTCCAATGCTATCATCCCCCATGCCTGCCAGTCTCAATGTAGTACCGTCACTAACACCTGGTGGAATTTTTACCTGCAATATTTGTTCTCTACCTGATGGCAATTGTATTGTTGCTAACAGTTCTTTACCATGAAATGCTTCTTCTAACAATATCTGTGTTTGCAAGTTTAAAGTTCTATTTCTAACAGGTTGCGGCCTGCGGCCACCAAACATATGATCAAATGGAGATCCGTTTCCTCCAAACATATGACTAAAAATGTCTTCAAATCCTGGAGGCATTCCGCCTTGTTGATGAAATCCTTGGGGTGCTGGATTATCGTATTGTTGACGTTTTCCATCGTCACTCAATGTTCGATATGCTTCTTCAATTTGTTGAAATTTGGCAGTATCACCACCTTTATCTGGATGATGCTGTCCTGCTAGTTTTCGATATGCCCGTTTAATGTCTTCCGGACTTGCGTTTCGATCTACGCCTAAAGTTGTATAATGGTCCATAATAATATCTCTCTAATAGAAAAAGGTATAGCATTTATAATACTATACCCTTTGTAGATTGTCAAGACTTTTTATTTCTTAACTGGAACTTCTGTCCCCTCAAGTTTTTTGTGAACTTTAATTTTTTTACACGCTTGGACTGCTTTGCCGTCCTTCATTACAGGCTTGCCAGCCTTGTCCAATTTATCTTTACATACTTCTTTCATTTCTCCACCAGCATATGCTGTACTAGAAATGATACCTAAAAGTAATACCGCTAATAATTTATTCATTTTAATGCTCCTTTATAACATTGGTTGTTGTGGTTGTACTGGCGCTGGTCTTCCACCAAATCCTGTAACGACTGGTTGGGGTCCACCCGCTGCCGCTCCAAATCCTGAACCACCATTAAAGCCTGTTGGTGCTGGTGAACTAAAACCGCCGGAGTTGCCAAAGCCTCCTGTTGTCTGAGAGCCAAATGCTGTTGAGCCGCTTGCTGGTGAATTGAATCCGCCATTGTTCATTCCTCCTACATTGACTGTGTTTTGTGCCCCAGGCGGAACATAAGTTGTTCCCATTCCTGGCTGTCCTAATCCGCCATTGTTTGCTCCACCTAATTTTTCTTGTGTGCGGCCGTATGCAGCAATACCTAGTACAGCACCCATGGCAATATGGAACAATCCTGCACCTTGTAATGTTAATGGTTGCCATTGTGAATTAATTGTTCCATGACTAAGACTTTGTAGTAGGCTCCATAGTACAGGAAACAACATAAAATCACATGTACAAACAGCCATATACATCCAACCCATCATTGGCCGCCATTTACTATTCATCCAATCTTCTTTTTTCTTTTCGCTTTCGCTGATCTTTTCTACAGTTTCGTCCGCCATAGTGTGCTCCGATTAAGTGTACTGATATTTATCATAATAACCCAATAAATAGTTGATGCATTTTAATATAATCATTACTTTCAACGATCTATTGTTTTTACTAGGGTGTGTGCCATTGGTTATGATATTTTGGGTAATGTTTAAAGATTGGTCAAACGATAGAAATAGGTATTAACCACCGTTCTTGCTGGCCTTCTCTAATTCTTTTTTCTGTTCTTGCTCTCTAGCCCATTGTTGTTCTCTACGAATTTTTAAGGCTTTTGCCTGTGCAGCCTCGAATGCTTTCTGTTCTTCTGCCATACTGTAAAACTGAACTCCGAGCATGATAAATGCAGTAATAACAATCCCGCCGGCAAATACATACAAGGCCAGCATAAAATATTTGGCCATCTTTTCTTTATGTGCTTGTTTGGCTTTTGCCAGTGCTTCTTCACCATCACGCTTTTCTTTAAGCAATCTGGTACGCTCTTTAATCATTTCTTCCCAAATTTGTGGCTTGCCAAGTTGCCAATAGATCATGTCCTTGAGTGCTCTTTCATCCTCACGTAGTTGATTACTGTGCATGGCAAACTCAAGAGCCTGACGACCAAGTTGAGCATCACTTTTACCCATGGAACCGTGCTTGGCCTGAATACTGGCCATATGAACTTGATCAGCAGACTCAAAGAAATGCCCTACTTGCCCAATGATGCTATTAACATCCTTGCCCATAGCAATGGCTTGTTTAATGCCACTAATCGCTGATTGTGCTGCTGAAAAGGCAAGACTTATACTAATTGGATCAATCATATATTATCCGCCTAATTTACATATCTCCGGATACAATCTACCAGAACAATCTTTCTTGGTCCATTCAACACAGGTTACTCGCCCTTCAAATGGACTACTTGACCATTGCCATTTTACGCAAACCCATACTTCGTTTTTTTTCAATATTTGATCAGATGAGGCTGTAAGGAATACAACCGCTAATGCGGATATCAGAATACCCGATTTGAAAATCCACATTAGCCTGCTCCATAATAGTATGCTATTATTTAAAGAAGCAGCAGGTAAAGTTAAGTATGTAGTTAAGTTACATCCAGAGCCAAATGCCTTGACTCATCAGTATGGCACCAATTAACCCAACACCAATGCTGGCCCAGAACATGCCCATACTGACTGCAAGTATAGCAGCAGACAACAGGACAATGCTGAGTTGGAATGCAGATCCTGAAAATGTCAGCCATGGACCGTGTAGTTTAGCCTCATCACGAGATGCTTCTAATGCTTTGGCTTTGACAAATAGTTCTCGCTTGCCTTCACCTTTTTCAGTATCACTTTCATATCGATCTATTTTAGCAGTTAGTGCTGCTACTTTTTTGGCATCGTGGCGTGCCTCTGCATCATCACGTGCTGCTTCTGCTATAGTTTGTTTGATACTTTTGGCCTGATAAAAATTCCATGTATCGTTGGCTTTGATAGTATTGGTTAATATGCTGCTGCTGTAACCATTGGCAAGATATGTATTCACTGCCAACAATGCTGCTACCACAGTGATCACCCAACCTGCCTTGTCTTTAATGTGTGCTTCTCTTTCGCTGCGTGACTCCATGTTATGCTCCTTTATCTTTTGCCAAATACTTTGTATTCAAGTAGGTCAATGCGGCTATCCAAATCTGCTCGGGCCAAGGCCGAGTCTTCACGGATTTTTGCTCGGCTCAATGCTGATTCTTCTCTCAGGGCAGCAAAATCTTTCACACGCTCCAGG
>Ga0304730_1000142_pt1 | contig 65649 bp, 60 predicted proteins | sample M_130628_MF_Meta_FD_190474 | JGI IMG/M metagenome (GOLD analysis project Ga0304730, IMG submission 190474) | Freshwater microbial communities from Lake Montjoie, Canada to study carbon cycling - M_130628_MF_MetaG (v2) (version 2) | ecosystem: Environmental > Aquatic > Freshwater > Lake | place... | reverse complement strand
TCACATTGACACAAGATCCTACTAAAATTTACACAGTTTCAATATTAGCAGTTTCACAAAATATCAATGAAGACAAAACGGGTTTATTGCATTGTCATTTTGGTAATACACCAAAAAATGTATTGCCAGGGATGTTTTTAACTGCAGACATCTTGGTGGAGACGAATGAGGCGGTATTAATCCCAGCAGAAGCTGTTCAAAGATTTCAAGGCAAAGATTATATTTTTATTCAGCGTGCAACCAATGATTTTGAAGCCATTGTGATAGAGATCAATCAATCCAACAAAGAATTTGTTTCTGTTAAAAATATGGATGCCAAGTCTTGGGTAGGGAAATCACTTGTTGTAAAAAATGCCTATAGCTTACTTGGCAAGATGATGAACATCTCTGAATAAATAGTTTATTGTTCAAAATAGCTGATACTGCCACCTATCCAGGTGGCAGTATCGTTATAACGCACTCCAATCATTGTCCCTTTGCTGATTCTAGTTAAGTTATTGGTAGCAACGTATCGATTCAGTTTACTATCCCAAAAATAAAACAATCTAATTTCTGCTTTAGAAGGACCAGAAGGCGTTTCAATCACAGTAGCATAGGATACTTTTTTTTGTAAGATCCAATTTTTCGGGTCATTGATTGCATTGATGGAAATGCTGGTTGGATCTAGCATCACACCATGCCCTCCAAAGGAGAATAAAGGTTTACAAATATAATCAGCTAAATCAAATTTATCAGCCAATTGATTATTTTTCCAATCAGATAACAGGTGCGCTTCTGGAATTGCTGGATGCTTTAGTAAGGGGAGTATGTATTTACTAATCCTAAAAAAATGATGTGGATGATTGACCCAGGCTATACATTCTGCTTGTTCTAGTAATTTAAATTGAGCTAAAAAGTTGGGTGCTTGCTGCATCAATTCATCATACACCACCCGATTGTAGATGCGTTCAATTTTAAATTCGATATTATTTTTTTGATAGTAAAGTGTTTTGCCTTTTAAGTAAATTTCTGAAAGACAAACAATCGGAACATTCAACCAAGCTTCGGTCAGTAATAGGTCATGCCTAGTTTTTTGCTCGTAAGGCCTTATCTCTAATAAAATGGTATGCTCCCCTTGGTCACCAAGTACCATTGTTTTGAAAAATTCAAGGTAGCTTGCTTGGTTGTATCCATTTAGAAAAGGACTAAAGTCTTTCTGTATATCGTAGGCCAATTCCAAAGCTTGTGCTTGTAATAATTCAAATGCAAATAAAGAAGGGAATCCTTGTAATTCAATTAATTGAGGTTGGCATGTTCCGCCTGGTCCTTCGGCAATTGCAAAATCAATCACAATACATTCAGGCAAAGCTTTTTCACCTGAAATATTCATTCCATTTGGAATTGAATGAATCGTTTTTACTGAGAAATCTGGGTCTGTAATAAAATCACAAATAAAGTTGCCCGCGTCTAACAATTGTCTCTTAAAATCTTGATCAATGAATACAGGGGTTTCTGCAATTCTAAAGGGGATACTATCTTGAAATGGTGCATTTAAAATAGAAAGGTAATGTTGGTACTTTTCCTCAGAAAATTGGGCGTTAAATGCTGCTCTAATTCCTTGAATCATACTTGCAGCATTTGTTGGAGGAAGTTGGGAATAAACTGACTACAAGTATGTTTGATTTTAGAATCGTCCTCTAAGGATAGCATAATTTGATGCCATTTGTCTTCGCTAAAATCATTTACAACAGTTGTTTTAATACTGTCTGTATTAAAATAGTTAATGAGTCTTTCTTGTGTTGCTTCTGGATGAAATTGAACCCCAACCATTGTTTCACTAAACGCAACAGCCATCAATGCCCTTTCATAGGGGAGTTGAGGTCTTATTTTTTCCAATGCGATGATGGTGGCGCCCATCAATTCAATTTTTTCATCATTGGGTTCTGTGATTTGATACAATCTACTTTCCATTGCAAAAAAGGGATCTGGTAATTGTTCAAAAATAGAATGGGATGATGTTGGATGGATTGGAAGAATACCAAGCTGTTTGGATTTTCTTAAACCAACTTTTCCAATATTAAAATGTCTACATGCTAACTGAAAACTGTGGCAAATGAGAAGGACTGGTTTTTTCATTGCATGCATTCGTTCTAACCAATTGCAATAAGCCATATCCCATGCATGTGCTTCTGTGTCAATAGGAGAGCCAGGTCCACCTGATGAAATATAGACATCAAATCCATCCTCCGGTAATTCATTTTTAACCCGAACATCAAATATGGTGGTCTTGATTTCAACGGAATGCTTTTTGCTCCAATCATCTAATATATCCCTGATACAATCCATCCCCATATTAGCACTGCCATCATATAGATCAAGTACCGCAATATGTATGGGTGTGGACTGGGACATTATAAATAGTTCAGATTGGTTTTAGGACTCAACTGTAAAATCGTTTCATACATTAATTGGATGGTATCTACGATGTCTTTTTTATGAATCATTTCTACCGTAGTGTGCATATACCTTAGTGGGATAGAAATTAAAACAGAAGGACATCCGTCATTGGCATAAGCAAAGCTGTCTGTATCGGTGCCTGTACTTCTGCTAAGTGTTCTAAATTGTACAGGAATTTTTTTATTTTTTGCTGTCTCTTCTACGATGGCCAATAATTTATTGTGGATAGCAGGCGCGTAGGCTAATGAAGGGCCTTTACCACATTGAATATCTCCTTCGATTGCTTTATTAATCATTGGGGTATGTGTATCATGGGTCACGTCTGTTACGATTGCAATATTGGGTTTGATTCTTCTAGCAATCATCTCGGCACCTCTTAATCCAATTTCTTCTTGAACAGCATTCACAATGTATAAGCCAAATGGTAATTTCTTTTTATTTTCTGAAAGCATTCTTGCCACTTCGGCAATCATGAATCCACCGACTCTATTGTCAAAAGCTCTTCCAATGATAAAGTCATGTGCTAATTCATCAAATCCTTCTTCATAAGTAACCACTGCACCAATATGAATCCCCAATGCCTCCACTTCTTTTTTAGATCTTGCTCCACAATCCAAAGTCAAATTTTCTACTTTAGGTTGTGGTTCTTTTTGTTCAGGATTGCTCATTCTTGTGTGGATAGCAGGCCATCCAAACACCGCTTTAACTGGTCCTTTTTTACCATGAATCCAAACGCGCATAGAAGGTGCAATTTGATGGTCTACACCGCCATTGCGTTTAAGATGTATTAAACCTTGGTCGTTGATATAGTTCACAAACCAACTTATTTCATCCGCATGTGCCTCAATCACTACTTTAAATGGTGCATCAGGATTAATCACACCCACTGCTGTGCCGTAAGGATCTGTAAAAGTGGTGTCTACATATTGTGTCAAATAGTTCAACCAAATTTTTTGACCACTCGTTTCAAAACCGACTGGCGAAGGATTATTAATGTACTCTTTTAAAAATTGATAAGAAGTAGGATTGATCAACTCTTTTTTCTTAGAGCTACTTACTTTGTTCGTACTTACTTTTTTTGTTGTTGCTTTTGCCATAGTTTGTTTAATTATAACCCTTGCAAGATACTACATTCTGTATTTATTAATACATTTGTAGCAAACCTAGGTAGTATGAAAGGCGAAACTTGGAACATGGAGGATTTAAAGGACTTAGCGCCCTCTAATTTCTTACGCACTGCCTTGTCAATCATGGCCTATCAAGCTTCGAATAATGCAGTGTATAGTGAGTGGATTCAATCCATGAAACTGCAATTGGATACCGTAAAATGTCTGGAGCAAATCCCATTCTTACCTATTCATTTTTATAAAACCTTTGCCATTTATTCAGGAACTGAATGCCCCAAATTTTATTTTGAAAGTAGTGGTACCACGCAGGATATTGTAAGTAAACATTTTGTAAAAGAGCTAAGTGTATATGAACAAAGTTTTATGCAATGCTTTGAACAATTTTACGGGTCGCCAAAAGATTATTGTATTCTTGGATTATTGCCCAACTATTTAGAGCGACAACATTCTTCCTTGGTCTATATGACGCAACATTTAATCCAAGCAAGTGCAAATCCAAAAAGCGGCTTTTATTTATACGATTTTGAAAACTTGAATCGTACTTTGGCTGATTTGGAAAAGGAACAACAAAAAACATTGTTAATTGGAGTTAGTTATGCCTTAATGGATTTTGTAGACGCATATCCTCAAGCATTAGAGCATACGATAGTGATGGAGACTGGGGGCATGAAAGGCAGAAAGCAAGAATTAACTAAACCTGCTTTACATGCCTATTTAGCAGATGGATTTGGTGTTCAAGATATCCATTCAGAATATGGTATGACAGAATTATTAAGTCAAGCCTATTCTAAAGGGGGAGGCATTTATGCCTGTCCGCCTTGGATGAAAGTATTAGTAGCGGATGAATCCGATCCAACGGCCTTGAATGCAACGGGCAGGGGTGTCTTGCATATCATAGACCTTGCCAATTTTAATAGTTGTGCGTTTATTGCGACAGAAGATATAGGAATGGTGTACCCTGACGGAAGTTTTGAAGTACTAGGTAGGCTAGATCAAAGTGCTAGAAGGGGCTGTAGCTTATTGGTTGTTTAAAATCAATCCTTCCATTTGTTTTAAAAATTGGGGGTTGATATTATAGTTAAATTGTCTTTTATCAGTTTCTTCTCTTTGTTTTATAATGAGTAATTCTTTTGACCTAGTTGCCAACTTAAATTTTTGATTGATACGTAAAAAGTGGTCGCTTCTGCTTTTGTTTTGAGTAAGAATGTCTTTCTGCTGCACACCAATTATTTTATTGATCATTTTAATGGAAATTTGTTCATTGCTCATCTGGCATTGAAATATCGTTTGAATCAATTCTTTTTCAACAATAGTTATTCCACTGTAAAAGTTTTTATACAATATTGTCAGAACTTCATCTGGGATCGTTTTTTTCTTTCTTTTATTTTGAATGAAATTATAGATAAATATTACGAATAAGACAATCAAGGCATTGCCAATAATTGGTTCCCCTAGTTCCAATACCTTCATAATTTTGACAAATCGATTATTCGAATAAATTACTGCGCCACCTTCTTCTTTAATATCTTTTAATGACAAGGAAATACTTTCAAAATTCAATAGGCCTTCTTGCGTAATTTTAATTAGATAATAGTTTGATCCAAGCACAAATTGAATATTGTAATCCCGACTATTATTGTATAGTTTCAAATATTTTTCTCTAAATTCTGATTGTTTACTAGTTGAAAAAGTACCATAGCTATTGGTTGAAAAGTTTAACCAATACAATTCAAGATCTGAATGAAAAATTAAATAGGGGCCAAAAGGGTTTAGTTGGCTTTCTTGTTTTTTTATTAATTCTTTTAATTTTGGATTAAGAGCACCTAAGTTTTCCCATTTTCTCTTTGCAAAATCAAAGACGATAGAACTATCAATGTCAACAATGGTTAATGTTTTTGGAAAATCTTGTTGTTTAATAGAATTAGAAAGGTAAAGCTTGCCTAATTTTTCATCCATAAAATAGAGGACGCTATTTTTGTCGCTTAAAGAGATCGAGGCAGTATTTACAGTATTGTAAATCTCCCATTCATGGGTTTGGGGACTAAAATAACTAATATAGTCCCTTACCTTCCAAAAGCCAGTACCTCCAAATTGAAAAAGCGTGTCCTTATGCATCCAATTTAAAGTGCTAAAATTACTTCCAATATGTATAGTGGAATCTATTCGAGTAAATTGGTAATTCCCTTGGCTTTTTTTAGCTATTTCATATAACCTACCAGTACCCAATATTTGTATATAAACTTTCCCTTTTCTTTTAATGAAGTTTGTTCCATTGGATAGTTTTTTTGCAACGCCTAGTCTAAAATCCTCCTTTAAAAAATTTAAAACAAGGTCATTGCTACTGTCTTTTGTGATAAAATCTAATAAGGTAATTTCTACTTTTGACAATGGGTTAATAACCTGAATTGCTTGAGAGGATACAGATAATGTGTTTGCAAACACAAACAGAGAAAGTAAAATCCTTTTTTTTAGCATAGGGGAATCTAAGTTCGATTGATAATAAAGTTAAAAAAAAATTATATATAAAAATCAAATCATGTAAAATGATAAAAAATTAATATTTCATTAATGTATAAAATAATGATTTATAATTAATTATATCTGAAATTTAATTTTCTCTTCTTAATTTGCATAGAATTTGGTAGATACGTCCTTTGATCGAATATTTACAAAGTCGAAAAAATACTAGCTATATCAAATTAAAGAAATATTATATATAAAGATTTTATCCTTTGGGGGAAGGATAATTGGGGTAATCGGGATTCGTTTTGGTTGCTCCAGCTTTTTTTACGAGTATAACCCCCAAGACTACAAATACAGTTCCCAATATCTGCTCCCAGCTAAAGGGCTCGTTTAAGATCCATCTTGCCTGAAATAAGGTTGCAACGGGACCAATGCTTGTAATAATGGCTAAATCATTACTGCCAATCCTTTTCATACCTCCGCTCATTAAAAAGGAGGGAATCACAGTGCCAATAATTGCAAGTGCAATCACATACCATAGACTACTTGAATGTAGAATCGGCAGATCAATCATAACAGCCATGCCTTGTCGGTGGGTGACAAAGTAATGTATAAAAATACCTACACTTGCTGCCAACATAGATAAGCTGGTAAATTGTGGGGCCCCTATTTTTGGTATTATTTTACCTGAACCCACTAAATAAAAAGCAAAGGTAACCGCACAAAGCAAGATCATCCAAGTACCAAAAAAGAACATTTTTGTATCTGGTATTTGATTCAATTCGCCCCAATAGGCAAGGCCAATTCCGAAATAGGTGATTACAATGGCAATCCATTGTTTTTGACTAATAGCCACTTTGAAAATCAATAAATTCAACAACACTGCAAGCGTTGGATAGATAAACAGAATGATTCTTTCAATACTTGCAGAAACATATTGCAATCCAATAAAATCAAACAAGCTACTCATATAATACCCAAGTATTCCTAATAAACATGCGACCAAGTAGGTAGATGCTTTTACTTTTTTGATAGCTTGCTTTGAAAAATAAAACCACATTGCTGCAGCATAGAATGGTAGAGCAAACAACATGCGTAACATCAATAAGCTACTTGCATCAATATTGGTGGAATTAAAACATAGTTTGATCCAAATGGCTTTGGTAGAAAATAACATAGTGCCCAGGATGGCCCAGATAAAACCTTGATTGTATAGTTGCGTCCTTTTCATTCGATTTTGGTAAAAATACAGGTTGATTTAGATAGTTTGTGGCTTTCTTTTACACATTCAAATGACATGCTTTAAGCCTTAATGATTAATTTGCAATATGTTTTTAATGGAAGAAGATATTGCTTGCGCTTTAGATGCCTTACAAAAAGGGGGTATCATTTTATATCCTACAGATTCTGTTTGGGGGATAGGTGCTGATGCAACCAATCCTGATGCGGTTAAAAAAATTTATGTACTCAAAAAAAGAGTAGACACAAAAGCCATGATTGTGCTGGTACCAGAAGAAAAATGGATTTTGGATTATGTTGCAGAACCAGCTCCTAAAGTGGCGGATTATATTAAAGGCATCACCAAGCCAACGACTGTGATTTATAATCACGCAAAAAATGTAGCACCTAATTTAATTGCATCTGACGGATCCATTGCCATTCGAATTTGTAAAGCAAATTTTGCGCAGCAATTAATGCAAGCTTTTGGAAAACCCATTGTAAGTACTTCTTCTAATATTTCTGGATTGCCCACGCCAAAGTGTTTTAAAGACATTTCCTTAGATATCATTGAAGGAGTGGATTATGTCGTGCGATCAGAGCAAGAAGATACTTCTTTAAAAGAACCTTCGGCCATAGTGAAATGGGAAAAAGATCAAATCATCATTATTCGTCCTTAAATCCAATCCATGGCACAAAAAATACTGGTGATTCAAACAGCTTTTATTGGAGATGTGGTTTTAGTAACCGCCATCTTGGAATCTATACATCAACAAAATCCTACTGCATCGATTTCAATTTTAGTCAGAAAAGGCAATGAGGCATTGTTTGATGCACATCCATACTTAGATAAAGTCTTGTTCTGGGATAAAAAACAAAACAAATACGGTAATTGGCTTCAACTACTTTTTGAAATACGAAAAAGTCAATTTCACGCAGTAATCAATGTGCAACGTTATGCTGCCACAGGATTATGGACGGCATTGTCTGGAGCAAAAATAAAAATTGGTTTTGATAAAAATCCTTTCGCTTTTTTATTTACAAACATAATAGCACACCAAGCTGTTGGCAATGGATTGCATGAAATAGAACGTAACCATGCTTTGTTAACACCTTTGGGTTTATTCCCGAGTGTAAAGCCAGCATTGTATCCATCTGCTCAGGATTTAAAAGCAGTGGAAGGGTATCAGTCTGGTCCTTATTTGTGTATGGCGCCGGCTTCGGTTTGGTATACGAAGCAATTTCCAATGCATCAATGGATTCAGGTGTTGAATTCAATTCCTTTCGAAGGGCCTATTTATTTACTTGGAGGGCCAGCTGATAAATCTTTGAACGACCAGATTTTGCAAGTAGTGCAGAAAAAAAATATAGTCAATATGGCTGGAAGGCTTTCATTTTTAGCATCAGCTGCTTTACAAAAAGGAGCAGTGCTCAACTATGTCAACGATTCAGCACCCATGCATTTTGCTTCTGCAGTGAATGCACCAGTTGCTGCCATTTATTGTTCTACTGTGCCAGATTTTGGTTATGGTCCATTGTCAGATACCTCTTTTATTATTGAGACAGAACAAGCTTTACCCTGCAGGCCCTGTGGATTGCACGGAAAAAAACAATGCCCATTAAAGCATTTTAATTGTGCCGAAACTATCCGCTTAGAACAAATCTATCAACCCCTCCAACAAGTGCTACACAATTAGTACTTTTGCACCAATGTCTATTGAATTAACAGCACAAGAAAAAGACCTTTTAACCATAGCAGGAAACGCTGCGGAAAAACTAGGGATACCTGCCTATGCAGTAGGTGGATTTGTGCGCGATAAATTTTTAAATCGAAATACAAAAGATATTGACATTGTTTGTATCGGAGACGGGTTGCAATTAGCAACTACATTCGCCAATCAATTTAGTCCAAAACCACCTGTTTCATTATTCAAAACTTATGGCACTGCGCAGGTGAAACTCACAGATATTGAAATTGAATTTGTGGGCGCCCGAAGAGAATCTTATGTAAGAGAAAGCAGGAATCCAACTGTTGAACCCGGCACTTTGATAGACGATCAGAACAGAAGAGACTTCACCATCAATGCCATGGCGATCGATTTGAGTGCATCCAATTTTGGTGCAGTTTTAGATCCATTCAATGGGTTGAATGATTTAGCATTAAAAATCATTCGCACACCATTGGCGCCAGAACAAACATTCGATGATGATCCTTTAAGAATGATGCGTGCCATTCGCTTTGCAACACAATTGGATTTTGTCATTGAGGAAAATACATTCAAAGCCATTCAGCAAATGGCAGATCGGATCAAGATTGTTTCTCAAGAAAGAATTACAGACGAGTTGCAAAAAATAATGAATAGCAAACAGCCTTCTAAAGGTTGGTATTTATTAAGAGAAGCAGGTTTATTAGCGCAAATATTCCCGGTTTTATTAAAATTAGAAGGTGCTGAAACCCTTGATGGGATTGGGCATAAAGATAATTTCTCACATACTTTACAAGTACTGGATAATATCGCTGTAAACACCGATGATATTTGGTTAAGATGGGCTGCCTTATTGCATGATATTGCAAAACCAAATACCAAAAGATTTGAACCAGGGACTGGTTGGACCTTTCATGGACATGAAGTGGTGGGTGCAAGGATGGTGCCTAAAATATTTACACAATTAAAGCTGCCACTGAATGAACATATGAAGCTGGTGCAAAAATTAGTGGCTTTGCATTTACGTCCTATTTCTTTGACAAAAGAAAATGTGACAGATAGTGCTATTCGAAGATTGCTATTTGATGCTGGCGAAGACATTGAATCTTTGATGTTACTCTGTGCGGCAGACATTACAAGCAAGAATCAAACCAAGGTTAAAAGATATTTACAAGGTTTTGAAATGGTCAAAGCTAGGATTATTGAAGTGGAGGAAAAAGACCAGATGCGCAATTGGCAGCCTCCCATCACTGGCGAGATGATTATGCAAATTTTTAATATAACGCCATCTAAACAAGTTGGCATGATCAAGGACGCCATTAGAGAAGCCATTTTGGACGGCATCATCCCCAATGAATATGAAGCTGCATATCAATTCATGATAGCAGAAGCAGCCAAAATAGGGTTGTATCCTGCCCTATAAAAAAGCGTAAAATCAAGCTAATAAATACTAATTTAGCGTTTCAAAATCACCAAAATGGCCATTTTAAAATTTAGAATTTCTTGGGAAGAAGACGATGCGATTTATAGAGATGTGATGGTGAAACATACTCAACATTTTACAGACCTGCATCATATTATTTTGAAGGCTTTTGAGTTTGACGAAAAACATGATGCCACTTTTTTTAGAAGCAATGAAAAATGGCTAAGAGGCAGAGAAATTAGTAAAGCGGTGTACGAAAAAAATTATGTGGTACCGCCATTGATGATGGATGAAGTATTGATAGGATCAGAAATTTTAAATACCAACCAACAATTTGTTTATTTATACGACTTTGCAAAGTCTTGGACTTTCTTAATACAATTGATTCAAGTCATTAAGAATGCGGATGCGGATATGGAATTGAATTATCCAATGGTGTCAAGAATTGAAGGTGTTGGTCCAATGCAATATGGCACGAAAGGTTTACTAGGTCCTAATTTTACAGATATCGAAGAGAAGTATGATTTAACGGAAGCCCAGGATGGATTTGGGGAAGAAGGAGAAGCAGACGCGCATGCGTCTGATGACGAAACAGGGCTTGGACTTTTAGGGGAAGAAGACGCGGAAGAATCTGATGAAGAAGAAGACGCGGATGCGTCTGATGAGCAAACAGATGATGACGCAAGTGGCATGTTTGATGATAGCTCCGAAGCCTACTAATTTCATAATATATTTATTTTGACGCCTACCGTATATATCGTTGTTGGTCCTACAGCTGTTGGTAAAACAAAGTATGCGATTGCATTAGCGCAAAAACTACAAACCGAAATTATTTCTGCAGATGCAAGGCAATGTTATCAGGAATTAAATATTGGTGTAGCAAGACCATCACTCGAAGAATTGGCTACAGTCCCGCATCATTTTATAGCAAGTCATTCTATTCAAGAGACCGTGAATGCGGGAACATTTGAAACATATGCAATGTCAAAAGCAACCGAGCTAATTACACAATTTGGATCGGTGGTCATGGTAGGTGGCACTGGATTATACATTAAAGCATTTGTAGAAGGGATGGATCAAATCCCAGCGATTGATGCAGCCGTACGAAGTCAAATTCAGGCCGATGTATCATTGAAAGGGATGGATTGGCTTCAAGCGCAAGTGCAAGCAAAGGATCCTGCCTATTGGGCGCAAGCAGACCAGGGGGAACAACAAAATACACAAAGATTATCAAGGGCTTTGGAAGTGGTGATTGGAACAGGTCAATCCATCCTTAGTTTTCAACTGCAGTCTAAAAAAACACGTTCTTTTGACATACAAAAAATCGGATTGGAGCTGCCTAGGGAGCAATTGTATGAAAGGATTAATCAAAGGGTTGTGCAGATGGTCGAAATGGGGTTAGAGGAGGAAGTGAGTGCTTTACGCCCTCAATTTCATTTAAATGCCTTGCAAACCGTTGGCTATCAAGAGTGGTTGACCTATTTTGAAGGGCATCAAACAAAGGAGGCAGTGATTCAGGCAATTCAGCAAAATACCAGACACTATGCTAAAAGGCAATTGACCTGGTTTAAAAAAGACCCAGAAATTATCTGGGATCAAACCTCAAAGTAGCTCAAAGTAGCTCCAAGGCACTCTAATTTCACTCTAATTTGAATCATATACATGTCCTGGAGATATTAGATAGTTTAATATAATTCTTAAACTAGTTTAATCAATACTTATTCTAATAAGGCTTATTTTTATCTTAATATATACATTCCTAAATCAATTTTATGCAAAAAAAAATCGTCCTATTTTTTATTTGTATCTTGACTTTACAATTCACTCAGGTGATTGGTCAAACCATACAATTTGAGAAATACACTTTGCCGAATGGCTTAAAAGTCATTTTACATGAAGATCATTCAGCACCTGTGGTGGCTGTAACGACTTTATACCATGTAGGTTCTAAAAACGAAGACACAGCAAGAACTGGCTTCGCGCATTTCTTTGAACATTTATTATTTGAAGGTTCAGAAAATATTAAAAGAGGGGAGTTTGATAAGTACATCACCAATGCAGGTGGTGCATTGAATGCCAATACCTCTCAAGACCGCACTTTCTATTATGAGTTATTGCCTTCTAATCAAGTTGAATTAGGATTATGGTTAGAAAGTGAGCGCATGATGCACGCTAAAATTGAACAAATTGGTGTGAATACGCAAAGAGAAGTTGTAAAGGAAGAGAAGCGTCAACGTGTTGACAATCGACCTTATGGATCTTTTTTAAATGAAGTCTTAAAGCGCGCTTTTAAAGTACATCCTTACCAATGGTCGCCAATAGGCAGCATGGAGCATTTAAATTCTGCCAAATTGGACGAGTTTATCAATTTTTACAACACATTCTATGTGCCAAATAATTGTGTATTGTCTATTGCGGGTGATTTTAATAAAGCGAAATTAAAAGCAAAGATTGAAGCTTATTTTGGTCCAATTAAAATGGGGACCAAGCCTATTCCAAGACCAACCATTAAAGAACCAGCTTTAGGTGGAGAGGTAAGAGATGTGATATATGATAACATACAATTACCTGGTGTATTCCAAGCCTACCGTGCGCCAAAGCAAGGTGGGGATGAATATTATGCATTCAATGTATTGTCTACCCTTTTATCTGGCGGAGAGGCCTCTAGAATGAATAAAACTTTAGTGGATAAAAAACAACAAGCAGTGGCTGCACAGTCTGTGCCATTCTTTAATGAAGATGAAGGATTGTTTATTGCTTTGGCTATTGCCAATATGGGGGTAAAAATTGAAGAATTAGAGAAAAGCATGGATAGTGTTGTGAATGAATTAAAGATGGGATTAGTAGGGGAGCGTGAATTCCAAAAAGTAAAAAATCAAATTACCACGTCGCTTGTTACTGGCAACGCAACCATGGCGGGAATTGCAGAAAGCTTAGCCAATAATGAAGTGTATTTTGGAGATGCCAATTTAATCAATACAGAATTAGAGAAATATAATAAAGTAACCAGACAAGATGTGTTGAATGTGGCTAAAAAGTATTTAAACAAAGACAATCGAATTGTATTGTATTATTTACCAAAATAAAAACCTGCTACTAAATAATCCAGTCATTCTAAAAAGTTTACCTTAAAATAATTTTATGAAAAAACAATTATACTTATTTCTATTTTTAGTTCCATTGGTTTCAATGGCACAGAATATAGATCGTTCAAAAGCGCCTATGCCAGGCAAAGCGCCACTTATACAAATAGGCGACCCAATTAAATTTACTTTAGCAAATGGGATGCAAGTGTTTGTCGTTAAAAATACAAAACTGCCACAAGTTAGTGCTACATTGGCATTAGACTACGATGGTTTTGCAGAAGGAGATAAGGCAGGTGTCGCTCAAATGGCTGGTCAGTTGTTAAAAAGAGGCACTAAAACAAAATCAAAAGCGCAATTAGATGAAGCCATTGAATTTTTGGGTGGTAGTATGTCTACTTCTAGTCAATCAGCATCGGTTAGTTCATTAAAAGGCAATTTTCCAAGTCTGTTAAGTTTACTATCAGAAGTGGTGTTACAACCAGCTTTATCTACAGAGGAATTGGAGAAAATTCGCAAGCAAACCTTATCAGGCATCGAATCAAATAAAGACGATGCGGACGCGATTTCAGGTAATGTGGTTAAAAAACTAGTTTACGGCGCAACCCATCCTTATGGCGAAATGATGACGACTAAGACAGTGAATCAAGTGTCTATCGCTGATGTTAAATCATTTTTAAATACCTACTGGATACCAAATGCAGCTTATCTAGTTTTTGTAGGAGACATAGAACCTGCTACTGCAAAAATCTTAGCTGAAAAAAGTTTTGGTAATTGGAAAAAAGGCGTGTTTACAAAACAAAATTTTGCTAAACCTATTCAGCCTAAACAAACCTATGTGGCCATTGTGGACCGACCTGCAAGCGTGCAAAGTGTAGTTGCTATTGCTGGCGCGGTAGATTTATTACCTGGCTCTTCGAATGTGATTGCAGGCTCAGTTATGAATAATATTTTAGGTGGTGGGTTCTCTGGCCGTTTGTTTGCTAACCTAAGAGAAAAGTATGCATTTACATATGGTGCTTACTCTTCTTTAAGTCCAAGTAGTCAAATTGGTATTTTCCAAGCAGAAGCATCTGTTAGAAATGAAAAAACAGATAGTTCTGTACAAGAATTATTACGTGAAATCAATACCATTAGAAATGAGCAAGTAGGAGAGACAGAATTAAGTAGAATGAAGAATTATTTATCTGGTGGATTTGCAAGATCACTTGAGAATCCAGCTACCATTGCCAACTTTGCATTAAATATTGCGCGCAACAATTTACCTGCAGATTATTATCAAAAATACCTAACCAATTTAGCATCAGTTGATGCAGCAAAAGTACAAAATGCAGCTCAATTATTTTTGAATACCAATCAAATGCATATTGTGATTGTAGGAAATGCAAAGCAAATCACTAAAGGCTTAGAGAAATATGGTCCATTAAAGTATTTTGATATTGAGGGTAATGAAATTGCTGCTCCTGCAGAAGTAAAAGCAGATGCGAGTTTAACACCAGCTGCATTGATGGAAAAAGCCATTGCAGCGATTGGTTCAAAGGAAGCATTAGATAATGTGAAAGATGTGCAATTAAAAGGTACAGCTAATTTAATGGGACAGTCTTTAGAAATGGTAAAAACCATTGTAATGCCAGGTAATTCTGTATCCACCATGTCCATGGGGGGTATGGCAGTTATTAGACAGGCATTGGTAGATGGTAAATACTCAGCAGCACAACAAGGACAGGAAGCGCCTATTACAGATGATTTAAAAGAAACGCTTGACGAATCTTCTTATCTAGTGCCAGAGCAGTTATACCTTGCTAAAGGCTATGGTTTAAAAATTGTAGGTGCAGAAAAAGTTGATGGTAAAGATGCGATTGATGTAGAAGTAACAACCCCTTCTAAAAAAGTATCACATCGTTTTTATGATGCTAAATCATTCTTATTAGTGAAGACTTCAAGATCAGAAGAAGTGCCAGGAAGAGGTACTGCAACACAACAACAATATTATACTGGCTATAAAGTTGTGAATGGTGTTCAAATTGCTTCAGAGCAGCTTATGGATATGGGTCAAATGAAAATAAATATTAAGTACACGGATATCAAAATAAATCAAGGATTAAAGACGAGTGATTTAAAATAGTTAAAAATATCCTACACAAAAAAGCCATCCCTTGGGATGGCTTTTTTTATATCGATGCTTTATCTCAATGATTTAATTTCAGTCTGAATTAGAATCTGATACCGTATCCAATATTGAATAATACAGCCTTACTATTTTGAACAGCGATAGGGCTCGGTTTTGGAGGACTTAAACGATAAGGTACTACCGCATCTTGATTGGTTGCACTTGAAATAGTAAAGTCTACAAAATATTTATTGGTTCTATAACCAATACCACCAGATACTATAAATCGTGATGGCGTAACTAAAACATTATCATTTTCATCTAAAAACTCATTTTTGTAAGGGCTGCCATAATAAGCAGTACCTGCTCTTGCCATCCAGTTGCTTGTTAATTTAATTTCAGATCCAATTTTGATATTCAAATTGTTCTTATAAGTAGCTTTCATAGTGCTATTTAAGTCATCATAATAGTCGGCACTTTCTTGGTCAAAATCATTAGCAGAAAAACGGGTTCCAGCATAGTTCACCCACTCAATATCAGCACTGATAAATCCCAATGGTTGTGAAGGTTTTCCTGGACTCGCAAAAAAGTAACTACCACTGAAAGTAGCCTTTGTTGGTGTCATGACCGTATATTCTCTCACACCTGGATTGCCATTGTTTAATTCATCTGAACTAGCAGAAACGGTCCCTGCGTATGTCTCTGTATCCGTTGTCATGTCTGCAGATAGCTTATCTCTAAAACTAATCAACTGTGGTGTATGCAATGCAAAACCAAGACGTAAGAAAGGTTCTGGTTTGTAAATGATACCCAATTTGGCACCAATACCCCAGCCTTTAGAACTAAAATTTTCGCTGAATTCAAAGTACTTAAATTGATTTGATTTATTAGTTAGATCCAAATCAGTTTCAGATACATAAAGTGATCGATTAAAATTCACAATAGGCAATACGATACTTGCCCCTAGGTATAATTTGTCTTGCACATTACCGCCCCAGCCAAATGCCAACTCATTAGAGCTTCCACTTGTGTAAGAGTCAAATGTTTGGTTGACTCCACTTGAGATAGGCACTAAACTTTGATAACCAATAAGATTACCACTTTTATCGGCGATGGTATCAATTAAAAAAGTTCTAAATGCTAAAGAGCTTCCAAAAATATAATTATTGTCTGCAGCGCTCATGCTTGCATTGTCATAGTATAATTCCTCTAAGAATTTTTCTGAGTAACTACTAAAATTATTAACGCCTTTAAAACGTTCTCTGCTATTGAAATTTGCTAATTGTGTAAAGCTTATAGCAAAAGCAGTGCTAGAATAGCCTCTGTTTTTTTTGCCATCTGCAATTACAATACCTAAATTAGCTAATGCAGATAGGTTGTTAGAAGTGCTTGAATTTGTCCCTTTATATTTGTAATCTGTTTCGGTATTTAAATACTTACTTGTTATAATTAGTTCGCCGGACTTGTAAAAGCCTAAACCAGCAGGATTGATATGCGCTGCTGATAAGTCACCCCCTAAAGATCCCATTGCGCCGCCTAATGCATTGCTACGAGGTGTTCCATAGGGTGCAAACCAAGATAATCTTAAGCCATCTTCTGGGCTTTGTGCTTGTAAACTTGCACTTACGAATACTAAAATGCCTATTATTATTTTTTTCATATTGCTTGCTATTGTACTGTAAAAATTCACCAAATTAAAAATCATGTAGCCACACCTAAAGGATTAATTGCCTCCTCTTGGTGGTCTTGAACTTGGAGCAGAACCACTACTATTGAAACCACCACTTCTTCCACCAGCATTGTTATTCACTGATGGCGCAGTATTGGTATTTGTGTTAGAGTTGCTTGATTTATTTTGGTTGCTATTGCTAAATCCACCATTGTTAAAATAACGTGCTGGTCGATCAAAACTATTTGCTTGATTGGCGTTGGTGTTATTGGTTGTTACACGTCTTAATAAATTACCAAACCCACTGTTTAAATTTGGATTGCTTGTGTAGCGTGTTGTTCCATTGGTGGTATTAGAAAAATTATTTGCATTGTTATAATTTCTATTTGTTCTATATGCAGCTAAAGCAGGTGCACTTGTTTGCAAGGCTCTTGGCGTGTAATTATTTCTTTGCATTGGGAAATTACCTACACCGCCACCATAAAAAATGGGTCTGTATGGATTCCAATATCCAGCATAATAAGGGTTCCATCCGCCCCAACCGCCCCAACCGCCAAATCCACCATATCCAAATCCTCCATAACCGCCAAATCCTCCGTATCCACCGAATCCTCCATATCCACCAAAGCCACCGTATCCACCACCCCAGAAAGGATCATATCCAAATGCGCCAGCCCAGAATGGATCGTATCCAAATCCGCCAAATCCACCAAAACCTCCGTATCCTCCGAATCCTCCATAATAGCCCGCCCATCCAATACGATTGCTCCAGAATGGATCCCATCCACCGTATCCAAATCCTCCAAAGCCACCGTATCCGCCAAATCCTCCGAAACCACCATAACCCATGCCAAAGCCAACTCTAAAACTAGGATTGTTCCAATAGCCAAAATCGTCGATGCTTGACCAACGGTTTCTGTTCGCCACTTTTAATCTTAAATAGCGGTCGTCTTGGTAGTTCTGGTAATCTTGGTATTCTGCTTCTTCTGAGGCTTCAACCTCCTCCGAATTATTTCTAGTAGCTGTTTTTGTGTTTGTTTCCGCCTCTTTAGAAGGTGTGAAATATAGATCGTCTGTTGCAGCAGTCGTAGTTTGTTGTAAACTAGTACAGCTGGTTAAGAAAAAACTACAAGCCATTAATAGAACGATGGCGTTGAACCCAATGAGGGATAGGTTGCGTTGCTTTTTCATGTTGTTCATTTTTTGGTTTTAATATGCCCCTGATTTTGCATACATTTGACATCCTAAAGGTAACAAAGTTTAAAACATAGAACGTTAATAGTAAAGGTTTTGTTACAATTTAAAATGTTAAGAATTTTCAGAAAATGGCAAAGGAACTAACGACAAGACAACAGGACTATTCACAGTGGTATAATGACCTCGTTTTAAAAGGGTCACTAGCAGATTATAGTGCGGTAAGAGGCTGTATGGTGATTAAGCCATATGGTTATGCTTTATGGGAAAATATGCAAGCAACATTAGACAAAATGTTTAAGGATACAGGGCATGAGAATGCTTACTTCCCCTTGTTTGTGCCAAAGTCTTTGTTTGAGGCTGAGGAAAAAAACGCAGAAGGCTTTGCAAAAGAGTGTGCAATTGTGACCCATTACAGATTAAAAACAGATCCAAACAATAAAGGTAAGCTGATGGTGGACCCAGAGGCAAAACTAGAAGAGGAGTTGATTGTGCGTCCTACAAGTGAAGCCATTATTTGGAATACCTATAAAACTTGGATTCAATCTTATCGTGATTTGCCAATTCTGGTGAACCAATGGGCGAACGTAGTAAGATGGGAAATGAGAACAAGGTTGTTTTTAAGAACTGCAGAATTTTTATGGCAGGAAGGACATACCGCGCATGCAACTAAGGAGGAAGCAATTGAAGAAACTTTAAAAATGCTAGATGTCTATGCCGATTTTGCAGAAAATTGGATGGCGATGCCAGTGATTAAAGGTGTGAAAACGCCGAACGAAAGATTTGCTGGTGCAGAAGATACTTATTGTATCGAGGCGCTAATGCAGGACGGTAAAGCATTACAAGCGGGGACTTCACATTTCTTAGGACAAAATTTTGCAAAAGCATTTGATGTAAAATTTAGTGATAAGAACAATACTTTAGATTATGTATGGGCCACTTCTTGGGGTGTGAGTACAAGATTAATTGGTGGATTAGTCATGACACATAGTGATGACGAAGGTTTGGTTTTACCGCCACGTATTGCGCCAGTGCAAGTGGTGATTGTGCCAATTTTTAAAGGCGAAGAACAAAAAGCTTTATTGGATGAAAAAGTACACACGATGGTAGCATCTTTCAAAGCTGCAGGAATTCGTGTGAAGTATGATGATTCTGATAACCAAAGACCAGGCTGGAAATTTGCAGAATACGAATTGAAAGGCGTACCTGTGAGAATTGCAGTGGGTCCACGCGATTTAGAAAATAATCAAGTAGAAATAGCACGTCGTGATACCAAAGAAAAAACGACCGTGTCGATGGATGGCATCACTGAAACAGTGTCACAATTGTTATTGGATATACAATCTAATTTATTCAATCGCGCAAAAAAATACAGAGACGAACATATTACAAAAGTGGATAGCTGGGATGATTTTATTGCAACTCTAGATACCAAGGCAGGATTTGTTTCCGCACATTGGGATGGTACACCGGAAACGGAAGATAAAATAAAGGAAATGACCAAGGCAACCATTCGTTGTATTCCATTGAACAATGAGCAAGAGGCAGGAACTTGTATTTTGACAGGACAACCTTCTACACAAAGAGTTTTATTTGCTCGTGCTTACTAGTTTTAAGTAACATGAAACAGAAGCCCATCCCTCCAGCACTCAGTCCTTATTTAGAAGGTAAAGTCTTGTTGATTGATAAGCCATTGAAATGGACTTCTTTTGACATGGTGAAGAAAGTAAGGTGGATGACAAAAATCATGAAAGTTGGACATGCAGGTACATTAGATCCATTGGCAACTGGCTTGTTAATTATTTGCACAGGAAAGTACACAAAGCAGATCAATGATTATATGGGCATGTCAAAAGAATACACTGGTAGTTTGGTGTTGGGCGCCACAACTGCATCTTATGATTTAGAACAGGAGCCTGAAAATTTTAAATCGATTGAAGACATTACGGAATTGGGAGTTCAAGAGACTACAAAACAATTCATTGGTACTATTTTACAAATGCCTCCACAACATTCTGCGATCAAAAAAGATGGTAAAAGATTGTATGAGTCTGCTCGTCAAGGGATCGAAGTAAAAGTAGATCCAAGACAAATCACCATCGAACAATTTGAAATCACAAAAATTGATTTACCTAATATTGAATTTAGGGTCCTATGTTCAACAGGTACTTATATTAGAAGCTTGGTGCATGATTTTGGACAAGCACTTGGTGTGGGTGCTTATATGAGTGGGCTAAGAAGAACAAAGATTGGGACATTCCATGTTCAGGATGCCATGCAGTGGGAGGATCTTGAAAAAGAAATTACTACTTTATTAGAAGGGTAATCCAATTCCAAATTGCCATGCATAGTTGTTTACCTTAATCCCATTGGGTTTAATTTCATTCCATTTAATATCACTCAAATTCAACCAGCCATTGTTATCTTGTCGAGTAGGGTCTTTCATCTTTAAGGCGTAGTCAATTCTGATAATAAAATAATCAAAGTCCATGCGCAATCCAGTTCCTACACCAATTGCAAGATCTTTGTACAATCGATCTAATTTAAATCCTGCATTGATGTCATTTCCTAAATCCCTTGTGTTCCAAATATTACCAATATCTGTAAAAAGGGCAGACCCAATTTTGTAAGACCCAAGTTGTAAAAATGTAAATCGGTATTCAAAATTGGCCTCTAATTGCAGGTCTCCAAATCGATCGAAATTTTGACTTGATGCACTCGTATCATAAAAAGTTGAACTACCTAATCCTAGTTGTCTTAAGCCCCAAGCGCGCATACTATAAGGTCCTCCAGCTGTAAATTGTTTAAAGAATGGCAATTGTCCACTCAGCCTTGAATTGTTACTATAGTTATTTCCCCATCCACCCATTATTCTCCAAGCAATTTCTGAATTGTCGTACTTATAGGTAGACCTGTATTCTGCTTCTAATTTTAAATAACGATAAAAATTATTTGTTAATTTTTGTGAAAGTCCAAGTAATCCACCGGCTTCTTCGATACCCAAACGTAAATATTCTTGTTGACGTGGATGTTTGGAAGAATTACCAATATTGGTATAGCTTAAGGATTGACTCACAATATTGCCCTCGTTAAATGAAGACCTTAAAAATGGATTTAAAATCAATAAACTATCTAGTTTAGAGAACTTATTTAATAAGTATAGTTCAATATTCAATGGACGATAGTTGATGACTTGTTGTTTGCTATTTTTATTTTTTTTCCACTCATACCCCCAATTGGTGGTGAAAGATCTTAATTGGTAGAAGTCCAGACGGTCCATATAGGAACCATAAATAGAGAAGTTTGATTTAACATTTTGATTTGCCTTGGCTTCTTTTTTTACAAATGGGATGATTAAATTAGGGAAGCTATAAGTTTGACCCACATTCCACAATAAGGTTTGTGCTAGATTGCCTCCACTATTTAAGTTTAATTCCACACCTAGTCTAAGACTCGTGATAGAAGGGATTGCTTTTCGTTGAACGTTCTTGTCTCTATAGGTTAGATTGGTGGATAGACCCAATAAATTACCTGAACCAAGTTGTGCTGTATTTCTACTACCCTCAATATCAAAATTGATACTTCTTCTAGGATTTGGAACTAAAAAATAATGAAGATACACGCTATCATTGACCATAGTGGTTCTTCCATCTACCTGTTGCCATGCACCAAGACTATTAAAATTATTGAGTGTTTGGTAATAGCTGGATTCATTAAATAGACTGCCTTTTTGAATGAAAGCTTGTTCTTTAAACAGCGCAGATTTAAATTTTGGAATGGTATAAAGATGTACAAGATCATTCAATGTATCTCTTTTTAATGGAGGGTTGATGAGTAAACTGTCTGGGATATCTAATACAGCTATGTCGCTATAAAACAATTGTTGACCAATACTATATTGCTTTGTGATGTCTTTTGTTAGGTTTCTTAATTGGACACTAATTTTCCAACTCGGATTTTGATTTTTCTTTTCCTTTGCTTCGGTAATCTGTGTAATTTGACTGAGTGGATCAAGTTCTAAGATCATTAAGGAAGCATCGATTGTATCTACTTCTGCAAATATTTTTTCTTTGGTAAAATTAAAAAATCCGTTCGATCTAAATAAAGCAACCAATCTATCTAATTCATTATTGATGACTTCATTGGAAAAAGCTTGTCCCTTTTTTAAGTAACTATTTTGACTATTATTTAAAGCGATATTTTGTAAAATAGGATCTGATAACTGATAGTTGATGCTATCTAGTAAAGTTTTTTTATTGAGTTCAACTTCCATAGTGAGAGTTGTTCTCCATTCTTGTTTGATTGTATCTGTCCTAATAATGGGTGTCAAAATAGGGTGATAGTAGCCCTCTGATGCTAAAAAGTTGGACATGTATTGTATGCTCCTAGTCATCCTTTCAGGCTGGTAACTTTGAGGCTTAATGATGGTATTGAAAATACCATATTGTCGAATTCTGAGCACTTTGATACTATCATCCCAATAATTATCCAATGCAATAGAGAGTTCCTTGGCATTTTGCTTTGTGGTGGCGTCTTTGACGATGATTTTATTATTGTAAATGAACTCCTTTTCCTTTGGGTAATTGCGTACAATAGCCATTTTTAAATCTGCACAGCTACTTAAAAAAAATAAAAGGCTGAATAGACTCAAACTTGATGAGAATCGAATAATTTTAACTTTCCCTAAATGCATACGCATGATCAATAAGAATGAGCTCAAATATATCCAATCTTTCGCCCATAAAAAACATTGGGCAGAAGAATCTGTCTTTATCCTAGAAGGGCCTAAGATGATGGAAGAGCTCATGGCTTCAGAATGGGTGATTCGACAAGCATATGCTACAAAAGAATGGATCCAAGCGCAACCATTTAAACCACATTATGTAACCGAGGTAGCCGATTTTGAATTAGATAAATTGACCCAATTACAAAAGGCCAATCAAGTATTGGCATTGGTGGAGAAAAAGCAAGTCAATGCACCACTAAAGTTAAAGGGCAAATTAACCCTACTGCTAGATGGCATTCAAGACCCAGGAAATTTAGGCACCATCATCCGAACTGCGGACTGGTTTGGCTTAGAACAAATTGTTGTAAGTACTGATACTGCAAGTTGCTATAATCCAAAAGTGGTTCAAAGCACAATGGGTAGTATTTTAAAAGTAGAAGTAATTGTGGCGGATTTGGCCGAGCTAATTCAATCTTCCAAGATGCCTATTTATGGCGCAGTGCTTGAAGGAAATGCGATACAAACTTCTGAATTGGCTAAGGAAGGAATCTTATTAATTGGGAACGAATCTAAAGGCATTCGATCCCCGCTTTTAGAAATGATTACCCATCCAATTACCATTCCAAAATATGGTGCTGCTGAATCCTTAAATGCTGCGGTAGCCACTGGAATTATTTTAGCTAAATGGCAACATTAGTCAAATCGAATTGCTTTGGCAGGACTGATTTTTTTAACCCAAATGGTGGGCAAAAGAAAAGATAAGTAACAGACGATGGCTGTTCCAACAACCACACCAATGACTTGCAATGGCTGAATCTGAATAGGAAGGGTATTGATTAAATAAGCTGACTCGTCTAATTGTACCCACTGAAATTTTAATTGTAGCAATGAAAGTCCAAGGCCAATCAAGAGGCCAAGTCCAATACCAATCCATGCAATAAAACTTGCTTGATACAGAAATACTTTTTGAATCATAGCATGTGTTGCGCCCATTGCATTCAAACTACCAATCATTGGAATGCGTTCCAATAATAAGATTAATAAACATGTGATCAAATTCACAACCGCTATCAATAGCATAATGATAATTGTGATGTTTCTATTGATATTTTGAACTTGTATCCAATCAAAAAGTTGAGGATAAAGATTAGCACTTGCACTGTTCACCCAATTATCAGGCAATATGGATTGAATTTCATTTTGGGTTTCGGTAATTTTACTTAAGTCCTTTAAACTAATTTGATAGCCACTAATTGCTGCAGGGGTTTGAATCATTTGCTGCAATAATTGAATATCAACAAATACATTTTTTAGATCGTATTCTTCGATACCAGAATGGAATAGGCCTACCACCCTTAATTTTCTTTCTTGCACCTGATTATTTTGAAAAAAATAAAGGCTTACTTGGTCGCCAATAACCATCTTTAATTTAGTAGCAATATTTTTTGAGAGGACAATTTCTTTGGAGGGGGATTGGTCACTTCTTTGAATCAATCTTCCTTGTATTAAATTAGGGATACTGGTAAAATCAGCAATGCCTTTTGCATTGAGGCCTTCTATCTCCACATCCTTAGCAAGTACCATGGTTTGGTTCAAAAAGGCCGAAACGGATTGGATATTCGAAATCCTTTTAATTTTTTTTGTAATCTGTGAATCATCATTGATGCTAGCACCATTGATAGCACTAATTTGAATATGTCCCCAGAAGGCGTATAATTTACTGCTAATGGTTGACTGGAATCCATTCACGATTGAAAAAGTCAATAAAATTGCAGCCACGCTAATGGCAGTTGCCGCGATAGATAGCCTTACTATAAATCGGGTATAGTTTTTTTGTTTGTAAAAACTTATTCTTTTAGCTATTTCAAAGGCGGTATTCAACAGTTAATTTTAATCAAATCTAGTTTTTTATCTTTAAAATGGTGGACCCTACTTAGGAAAAACGGTCCGATTTTACTACCTTCGTCCCGGCAGGTCTTACACGACCAGCTCCTGCTGAACCTCCCCAGGGTAGGAATACAGCAAGGATAGGCGGTTGAGCGGTGCGATGTGAGTAGCCTGCCACTTTTTTATATTTTATATGAAAAAGTGGCCTTAATTTTAAACTATAAACCTACCATATGAAATTTTTTATTGACACAGGAAATTTAGCGCAAATTAAAGAAGCCAATGATTTAGGCATCTTAGATGGTGTAACAACCAATCCATCTTTAATGGCTCAAGTGGGTGTAAAAGGGGAGGAAGCAATTGCAGCGCATTATAAAGCGATATGTGAATTAGTAGAAGGTGATATTAGTGCGGAAGTGTTGTCTACAGACTTTGCCACGATGGTAGAAGAAGGTAAAAAATTAGCTGCCATTCATAAAAATATTGTGGTGAAAGTGCCGATGATTAAAGACGGTATCAAAGCCATCAAGTGGTTTACAGACAATGGTATCCGTACCAATTGTACATTGATTTTCTCTGCAGGCCAAGCGATCTTAGCTGCTAAAGCAGGTGCAACTTATGTCTCTCCATTTATTGGAAGAATCGATGATAGTTCTTGGGATGGGATGGAATTAATTGGTCAAATTCGTCATATATACGACATACAAGGTTTTCAAACACAAATATTAGCGGCATCTATCCGAAACGCTTTACATATTGTAAAAGCTGCAGAAGCTGGAGCAGATGTTTGTACTTGTCCATTGGATTCAATTTTAGGTTTATTGAAACATCCATTAACGGATATTGGACTAGCAAAATTTTTGGAAGACGCTAAGAAGATGTAATATTAAGTAGAACAAAATCGATTATAAGCTATTTTTATAATAGGTTTGTGCTCTATGTATGCTACAATCTCGTTTTCAATCACCTTACTAGGCATATTTTCAATCTTCGAACTTTCAAAAGGTAACCAAAAATTTAGCCTTTTAAAGTATTACATCCTTGCTAGGTTAATCATTATTACTGATGGAAGTGGATTAGATTACTTAGGCTTTTCTGTTTATGAGCTTCCCTTATATAAAGAAATATTTAAGATTACTGCCCTTTTGGTGACAGTGAACTTCTTTTTTTTAATTGTACAGAAAAGAATTCCAAAACAAGTTGTTTGGATAGAAATATTTTTCATCGCATTTTTTATTGTTGAGCTAATTTTTGGAATTGAGACACCTATCATAAAAGCAGGCGTACTTCAAAATAAACCAATTCTTTTTCATCAAATTTTCTATGGGTCATATGTCTTTTTAGGTTCGGCCGCACTTTTTTATAATACATATTATTTATTTATAGCCAAGAAAAGACAAGTTAACTTGTATGAATTAAAAATTAAAAAATGGGTGGGATTTTACATTTTAAGTAATATCATTTTAGTTTTAATTAGTATTTTCTTTTTCCGTTCCTTTCAAAATGGAACATTAGGTGTTTACGTTAACACCATGATTACTGTATTCATTCATCGATTCTTATTTATATTCTTTATTTTAATAAGGCCTAAATTCCTGGATGATGATAAATTTGCAAGACCTTTTAATCAAATACTAACTAAAAATAACGGGGTGTGCTTTGTAAAATTCTTTACAAATTTTTCGTCTAAGTAGTGTTTTGATACCGTAGAATTCAAACTGGTTCAATAAATATGCTTTTGCACCCTTTGCTATGGTCGCATCTGCATTGGCAGCATATATTTTTTTAATTTTTGTTAAATATAAATGCGCCATATTAAACTCCAACGACTCTTTTATTGAATGCACTATTTCTAGCAGCTTCTAATACTCGAATGATATTGGTACCCTCTTTTGCAGAGGTTGGAACAGTTGCGTTATTTAAAATCGCATCCGCCATTTTTTCATAAAATATCCCGTAATTGCCAGGTATACTTGGGATCACTTTATTGGTAATGATGCCGTTCATATCAGTATATAAAGTACCATAATCTGCAGTTGCTTCGGCACCCCAGTTTGGGCTGTTTGGTTTCTTACCTGCAATTAAATCGGCTTCTTGTATATCCGATCTTTTTTTAATAAAGCAACCCTTGGTTCCGTAAATTTTATAGCCTGGACTTTCAGTCATAAATAACATACCACTTGTTAAAGTAATACGGTGGGATGGATAGTATAAGATCAAAGTAAAATAGTCATCAATGATGGATACTTTTCTGGTGATTCGAATATCTGCAAATACAGCTAAAGGCATGCCTGATAATAAGATGGCCTGATCTACCAAATGAGGGCCCAGATCATATAATAAACCTGCACCTGGAGTGACTGACTCTTTATGTTTTTTAGGACTCAATGTAGTTCTATACCTTTCAAATGAAATTTGCACATCTTGTAAAACGCCAATTTCATCTTCTTGCATCAATTTTTGTATCGTAAGAAAATCTGCATCAAAACGTCTATTTTGGTAGACAGCTAATTTCAATCCTTTACTAGTAGCCAAAACATCTAGTTCTTCTGCTTCTTTAGCAGTCACCGTAAATGCTTTTTCTACTACCACATGCTTACCTGCAAGGAGTGCACTTTTTGCATATGCAAAATGGGTATCATTGGGACTATTCACAACCACTAAATCAATTGAACTGTCGGCTAGCAATTCCTCGTAACTAGCAAAGGATTTCGTGCCAGGGTAGGTAACTTCAATATTTTTAGTTGAACGCTCCCAACTCCCAACTAAATGAAAGTTAGGATTGCTTGCAATAAATGGTGCATGGAAGACTTTTCCACTCATGCCAAAAGATACAAGTGCTGCGTTAATCATTACCCTGCTACTTGCTTTCTGATGATATTCAATGCACCACCTGCTTTAAACCACTCAATTTGTTGTTGGTTATAAGTATGGTTGGCATGAATGCTATCGGTACTGCCATCTTTATGTGTTAACACTAAAGTCAATGGAGTGTCTGGAGCAAAATTGGTTAAACCAATCACATCAATACTATCATCTTCCTGAATTTTATCATAGTCTGCTTTTTTAGCGAAAGTCAAAGCCAACATACCTTGCTTTTTCAAATTCGTTTCGTGGATACGTGCAAAAGATTTTGTCAATACTACGCGTACACCTAAATGTCTTGGCTCCATCGCAGCATGCTCACGTGAACTTCCTTCTCCGTAGTTCTCATCACCCACTACAATTGTTCCAATACCAGCAGCTTTGTAGGCTCTTTGTGTATTAGGTACCGTATCATAATTGCCGTTCAATTGACTTTTTACATTATCTGTTTTTTCATTGAAGAAATTCACAGCGCCAATTAATAAGTTATTTGAAATATTATCCAAGTGACCACGGAACTTTAACCATGGGCCTGCCATAGAGATATGGTCAGTAGTACATTTTCCTTTTGCCTTAATCAATAACTTCAATGATTTTAAATCAGTGCCTTCCCATGCTGCAAAAGGGTCTAATAATTGTAAACGCTTAGATGCTGGATCTACTGCTACCACTACTTGAGAACCATCTTCTGCTGGTGCTTGGAAACCTGCATCTTCCACAGCAAATCCTCTTAATGGTAATTCATCACCAGTTGGGGCATCTAATTTTACTTGTTCGCCTTTATTATTAGTAAGTGTATCAGTTAATGGATTAAAATTTAAATCACCTGCAATTGCAAGTGCTGTAATTAATTCAGGAGAACCCACAAACGCGTATGTGTTTGGATTACCATCCGCACGCTTTGCAAAGTTTCTATTGAAAGAGTGAACGATGGTATTTTTTTCTTTTTTCTCTGCACCTACACGCTCCCACATTCCGATACATGGTCCACATGCATTCGCAAATACTTTCGCACCAATTTGGCTAAACACGTCTAAGAAGCCATCTCTTTCAATGGTATATCTTACTTGTTCAGAACCTGGCGTAATTAGATATTCGGACTTCATGGTTAAACCCTTTTCTGAAACTTGTTTGGCTAAACTTACTGCACGGCTAATATCTTCGTAAGAAGAGTTGGTACAGCTTCCTATTAAACCTACTTCAATTTTGGTAGGCCATCCGTTTGCAGCAGCCACTTCCTTCATTTTAGAAATCGGAGTCGCTAAATCTGGTGTGAATGGTCCGTTTAAGTGCGGCTCTAAAGTGTTTAAATCAATTTCAATCACTTCGTCAAAATACTTTGTAGGATCAGCATATACTTCTGCATCTGCGGTTAAGTATGCTGCAACTGTGTCTGCTAAAGCAGCTACATCTGCACGTCCTGTAGATGTTAAATAACGGCTCATACTTGCATCGTAACCAAATGTAGAAGTAGTCGCGCCAATCTCGGCACCCATATTACAAATCGTTCCTTTACCAGTACAACTCATGCTAGTAGCACCTTCACCAAAATATTCAACAATCGCACCAGTACCACCTTTTACAGTTAAGATACCAGCTACTTTTAAAATCACATCCTTTGGAGCAGTCCATCCATTTAATTTTCCTGTTAATTTGATACCAATTAATTTAGGCCATTTTAATTCCCATGCCAATCCTGCCATGACATCACAAGCATCTGCACCACCTACACCAATTGCTAACATACCTAAACCACCAGCATTCACGGTATGCGAATCGGTACCAATCATCATACCACCTGGGAAAGCGTAGTTCTCCAAAACTACTTGGTGAATGATACCTGCTCCTGGTTTCCAAAAACCTAAACCATATTTATTAGACACAGAAGCTAAGAAATCATACACTTCTTTACTTTCTGTAGTTGCCACTTGTAAATCTTGTTTTGCTTCTACTTTTGCAGAGATCAAGTGATCACAATGCACTGTACTTGGTACCGCAACTTTTGGACGACCTGCTTGCATAAATTGTAATAAGGCCATTTGTGCTGTTGCATCTTGCATGGCTACACGATCTGGTGCAAAATCAACATAAGATCCACCTCTTTCGAAGCCTTCTAATTTTTGATCACTATGTAAATGGGAGAATAAAATTTTCTCTGATAAAGTTAAGGGACGGCCCAACATATTACGAGCTGCGTCTACTTTTGCTGGCATTTCAGCATACAATTTTTTGATCATTTCGATATCAAAAGCCATAGGTATCAATTTTAGGTGTTAAAACTGATGCAAAGGTAAGCGAAAATGACCCTCGGCGCAATCAAAAAATGCACTTTATGTCCACTTTTTTAGCTAAATTTGGATACTGCTTTAAACATTTAGAAATGCAAAAACTCAGAGACTTTTTAGAATTACACGCTTTTGGCGTTTGCTCAGCCATCGGGGAGCGATTGGGTATAGCTAGCTCTAAAATAAGAATGTGGTTTATTTATATCTCCTTTTTAACCTTCGGATCCCCTGTCATCATTTACATGGTATTGGTATTCTGGAGAAGCATGAAGCATTATATCCTTTTAGGTAAGCGCAATCCACTTAAGTACTAGATCACTGCCTTTCTTAAGCGCACTAATTTCTCTAATAAGGGTTCCAATAATTCCAATCTTAACATATTCGCGCCATCGCTTTTTGCATTGGCTGGGTTAGGATGTGTTTCAATAAACAATCCGTCTGCTCCTGTTGCAATAGCTGCTTTTGCAATGGTTTCAATTAAACTTGGATTGCCACCTGTGATACCTGAAGTTTGATTAGGTTGTTGTAAAGAATGCGTACAATCCATAATCACAGGTACATTATTTTCTGCCATAGCAGGGATATTTCTGTAATCTACCACCAAGTCTTGGTAGCCAAATGTATTGCCTCTTTCTGTTAACATGACTTTTTCGTTGCCTGCTAATTTAATTTTATCTACTGCAAACTTCATAGATGCACCACTCAAGAATTGTCCTTTTTTAACATTCACAATTTTTCCTGTCCGAGCAGCTGCAACTAATAAATCAGTTTGACGACAAAGAAAGGCAGGAATTTGTAATATATCAATGAACTGCGCAGCAATAGCAGCTTCCTCGTGTGCATGAATATCAGATGTAGTGGGTACATTATATGTTGCACCAACTTTCTTAATCAATTCCATCCCAGTATCATCCCCAATGCCCGTAAATGAATTCGCACTGGTACGATTTGCTTTTCTGTAGCTTGCTTTAAATACATAGGGGATGCCTAAATTCTTACAGATAGTAGATACCTTTTCTCCAATCTCCATCACCAATGCTTCATCTTCTACCACACATGGCCCAGCAATTAAGAAAAATTGATTGGGATCGTAAGTTTGTGCTTTGAATAAATCTTGTAAATAGTTTGGTATCATAAGGGATGTTTTGCAGGGACAAAGTTAAAGGAAATGAATGATGTACAGAAGCTCCATTTTGGGTCACCTTAGATGTTAAATCAAATGGATTCAATTTGGGGTCTACTGTTTTTTCATGGGTGTATTTATTTTGTGTACTTCCATTTGAATTGTAAAGATAGGCCAGCTTGTTGATACGCATCCGATTTCATTGGAGCCATCTGCATTACTAAATTATTACTCACATCAAATTCTTTTAAGTGACCAGATACAGAAGCGTCCACCACATTGATACCCCAGGCTATTATAAACCACATAATAGATACGTCTCTATTTTTTCTAAATATATTTCGATAACTCTGAAGTGAACCAGCACTTAAATTTTTTAATGTAGGATCTATCTTACTCACATTGGAGATGTCACCATTGGCTTCTTGAATTCTTGCTTCATAGGCAAATTTTGTTTTTGCGTATAAATCGTTGTTGTAGACATAGGTGACAACAGGTACAGAAAGAACACCGTATACCAATGGAATTTTCCAATATTGTTTATTGTAAGCTTGTCCTAGTCCTGGTAAGATGGCAGAACGATTGGTTGCTTTTTTTGGGGAATGTTTTACGATATTGATTGTGCTATCTTGAGCCCACAAGGTTTGTTGTAAACACAACAAAAACAATATGGTATAGAAGCATTTCATCTAACTAATACTTACTTGCATTGCGTCAAGGATCTTGTTCAAAGCATTTAAATCATTGTAGCTAATGGTAATTTTGCCCGATCCGTTTTTTTGATGCTGTAATTGAACTTGAGTTCCAAAATGGTCCTTTAATTTATTCTCCAATCTCTGGTATACCGGCGATAGCTGATTTTGATGATTTGTATTGGTTGATTTATTTGAACCAGACGTTGGGGTTAAATTTTTAATCAGTGCTTCTGTTTGGCGAACTGTCAATCCTTTTTCAATAATTTCTTTCAATAAGAAAAGTTGCTTATCCACTTCTTTGCCAATCAATAATTTAGCTAAACTTACACTCAGGCTTCCGTTTCTAAGTGCAGCTTGAATTGCAGGCGGTAATTCTAATAAACGTATATAATTGGATACGGTGGAACGATCTTTACCCATTCGCTCGGCTACTTGTTCCTGAGTATAATTCAATTCGTCCATCATTCTTTGGTAACTCAATGCCACTTCGATTTCGTTTAGATCGACTCTTTGTAAGTTCTCTAATAATGCTAGTTCTAATAATTCTTTATCGTTGCCTAATCTTATATAGGCTGGAACATCGGTTAATCCAGCGATTTTAGCAGCACGGAATCTTCTTTCTCCTGCAATCAATTGGAACTTGCCATTGGTTAATTGTGCGACCGTAATCGGTTGGATTAAGTCATGCATTTTCAAAGACTGAGCCAATTCTTGCAAAGCCTTTTCGTCAAAGTCTTTTCTTGGGTTCTTAGGATTTACAATAATACTTGTCAATGCAATCCTGTTAATGGCTACAGCTTTTTCAATAGCAGCAGGTTGAACCTTTCCTGCAGGGTTTTTAAACTCTGCATCCATATTCTGCAATAAAGTGCGAAGTCCTTTACCAATTAAATCTTTGTTGGGTATACTTTTACTCATTGTACTAATCTATTATTCTCTCGGCATTACTCATTTTAGTCATGCCATTTTTCTGTAAAATTTCTTTTGCCAAATTTAAATAATTCACCGTGCCCTTACTATCTGCATCATATAAAATAACTGGTTTACCAACACTAGGGGCTTCACTCAATCTAGTGTTACGATGTATAATTGTGGAGAACACCATTTCATCAAAATGCTTTCGAACTTCACTTACAACTTGGTTGCTTAATCTAAGTCGACCATCATACATGGTCATCAAAATCCCCTCAATCTGTAAATCAGGGTTTAATCTACTTTGAACAATTTTAATGGTGTTCAATAATTTACCTAAGCCTTCCAAAGCAAAGAACTCACATTGAACTGGCACAATCACACTATTGGATGCGACCAAGGCGTTCACAGTAATTAGGCCTAGGGATGGCAGGCAGTCAATGATGATAAAATCGTATTGGTCGTCTAGGGCGGTTAATAAATTTTTTAAAACGTTTTCTCTATTTGGGAAATTCACCAATTCGATTTCTGCACCCACTAAGTCGATATGAGAAGGGACAAGGTCTAGGTGTGGAATTTCTGTTTTCAAAACGACATCTGACAATGGGGTGCCATTGATCATCGCGTCATAAAGGCTGGTGTTGATATTATGCAAGTCAAAACCAACTCCAGTAGTGCTATTTGCTTGAGGATCAGCGTCAATTAACAGTGTTCTATATTCTAAAACAGCCAAACTTGCAGCAATATTAATTGCCGAAGTAGTCTTACCCACGCCTCCTTTTTGATTTGCTATACCAATAATTCTTGCCATATAAAAAACCTCCTTAATTTGCTCCAAAAATACGGCATAAATAGTAACAATTAGGCTTAATTTTACACCTTAATCCGAACTATGAAGAACCCCGTTTTTGTATTCATCCTCATTACTTTCTTGATTTTGATTGATTTTTACATCTTTCATGTATTAAAAATCATGCTTAATGGAGCAAGTGTAGGTATAAAAACAGCTGTTAGTTATGCTTATTGGTTTCTATGTATTGCCAGTTTGGGTTCTTTTTTGCTCTTTCCTTTTATTGTGAATCCGTATTTTAGGCAATATATTTTTTCGATTGGGATTGGCTGGGTCATTGCCCAAATCACCCTTGTCGTATTTTTTTTGGTGGATGATTTAAGGAGGGGCGCTTTTTGGACCTTAGGGCAGGTGGCATCTACAGCTGGTGCAAAATTCATGAATTCAGAGCAAGGGATTCCTAGATCCGCATTTTTAAATTGGCTAGGGGTTGGGGTGTCTTCATCCTTATTTTTTTCATTATTGTATGGTTTTGGCAATAAATACAAGTACCAATTACTGCATAAAAAAGTAGCAATTAAAAATCTTCCTTCCGCATTTAAGGGATTTAAAATTATTCATATCAGTGATATTCATAGTGGTAGTTTAAAAGAAAAAGGGGCAGTTCAAAAAGGGATAGATTTAATTCAACAACAAAAAGCAGACTTAATTCTTTTTACAGGAGATTTAGTGAATGATAGAGCAACTGAAATGCAGGACTGGACAGAGGTGTTTGGTCAATTGACTGCATCAAAAGGCGTCTTTAGTACTTTAGGTAACCATGATTATGGGGATTATGTGCAATGGCCTTCCAAAGAAGCTAAATCGGCTAATTTGGACGCATTAAAAGCGGTGCATGCTTCCATGGGATGGAAATTATTAATGAATGAACATGTTGTTATTGAGAAAGAGGGTGCTCAAATTAAATTAGTGGGCATCGAAAACTGGGGTGCAAAAGCTCGTTTTCCTAAATATGGTCAATTGAGTAAAGCCCTTGAGGGTGTGGATCCAACTGATGTGATTGTTTTAATGAGTCATGATCCAAGTCATTGGGAAGCGCAAGTGATTCCTGAATTTCCACAAGTAGATCTAATGTTATCTGGTCACACACATGGGATGCAATTTGGGTTAGAAAATCCCTATTTTAAATGGAGTCCTGTTCAATGGGTTTATAAACAATGGGCTGGATTGTACCAACAAGGAGATCAAAAATTATACGTTAACAGAGGTTTCGGATTTTTAGGCTATCCTGGAAGAGTGGGGATTATGCCAGAAATTACAGTATTGGAATTGGTTTAATGCTTCACTTGTATAACAAAATTTAAATTTATACGTTCTATAATTATTGCTTCATGGGTTTGTTGAATCAATCACCTTTTAAATAAACATGATGAAAAAAATCATACTACTAGCTTCTGTCTTGATTACTATTACTGTTAATGCGCAAGAAAAAATAGGCATAGGCATTAAAGTGGGTCAAAATCTCACCAGTGTGAATTCGGTAGCGGTAGATAGACACACATCTTCTTATCATGGTGGGGTTGCTTTTCAGATTGGCCTTTCAGACAAAATAAGTTTGGTGCCAGAGGTGTTACTTTCTCAAACTAAATTATCTACCAATCCTTCTATCATTGCTGTTTTAGGGGATAGTAGGTATAAGCCAGAAACATATCATTTGAACTACCTGATTGTTCCATTATTGGTCCAAGTAAAACCATTCTCCTCATTGCTTTTACAAGCAGGACCACAATATGGTATATTAATAGACCAAAAGAAAGATGGTAAAGAAAATGCACAACTAGCATTTCAACAAGGCGAATTCTCCTTTGTGGGGGGCGCAAAAGTTGATCTTGGTGGCTTTTTTGTTTACGGCAGATATGTGGTTGGCTTACAAAATATCAGTCAATTACAAGATCAAGCAAAGTGGAGAACAACCCAATGGCAGCTTGGTATAGGGATGAGTCTATTTGGCTTTTAAAGCTTGTTTAAATTCGATAATCAATTGGTTTAATTGCTTTTGATCTGCAATTTGTTTTGCAATAAAACTATTGTCATTTATATCACCCACAATGGCGTCCATTTCGGCTTGGTTTTGGTAGACCATTTTTCTAAACGGATTCGTATAATCTTTTGCTCTGGAGCTTTTTATTTTTTGGGTAATCTCTTCTTTAATTGCTTGATAACGATCTAGCCATTCATTTATTTTTTTACTACTAAGACCACTTATGGTTGTTCCTTCAATTAACTCTAGACAATGTAAAGCGTGTAGATTTTTTTTAACTAAATACGTATCTGTTTCTTTTTTATAAAATTGATGCACTGCATCCCAACTGTTTAGTTTATCTGTTTTAATTTGCTGAAGCATGGATTGAACTGATTTAGTAGGGATCAGCTGTCCACCAATATTACTCCATTCAGTAGCTGCACCAGTTGTTTTGATTGCTTTAATCTTTGCGGATAAACCCTTTAATCCATTTTGGGTTAGTTTAAGCATCAATTGATCCATGCCATACATGAAAATCATTTTTTCAAAAATGGCAAAGGCGTCATAACATTTGATTAATCTAGTTTTACGTTTGCTATTTTCAAATCCTTCTACAAAAACGTCTAATTGGTCAATTTCTTTTTTTGTTTTTGTACTGAGTAATTTACAACCTAATTGTAATAATTGTGCTTCTGTAATTTGGATTGACTTCTTTTCTTTTAATAGTTGTGCTTTTGCTACTGCGATTGCAATAATTGTTCTGCCTTTGATTAATTCATGGACACTGTCTGGTGCTAAATAGTCATATTCAAAATATTGATCTATATTTTTTCTATTATCTCTGTCTTGGTATTTCCAAGCATTTCTTGCTAACGCATAAAAATTGTATAAAAACCAATAGCCAGGCATCACCACCAATTCATCTTTTGTAAGATCATTGCTAATAAGAGAAAATGGAATTGGGATATTCAATTCATAATTATAATCCCCTTTGTTTAAAATGGTGAAACTTGGAAAAATAGAATTGTGCTTAATGCTCACACATAGTCCTGGCCAGAAGCCTCTGCCCATAATCACTTCGCCATCTGCCCCTCTGCTATTGTGGTTGGATCCTAATGTCGCACCAGCAGCAATATTACTTTGACCCATCACAAGCGCAGCACAAAGAAATGAATTGTTATGGTGCTGTTCGTGTGCTGGATAAATTAAAGAGTTCAATACCTCACAACAAGAGATGGTTGCGTTCGCTCCTAAAAAAGAGTTGATCAATCTTGCACCATATTTTAATTGCGAGTAATCCGACATGATAAAACGTACTGCTTTAATGCCATAGAATATTCTACAACCATATCCAATAATACCATTCACCAATTCTGACCCTTCTCCAATTTGCGTCTTAGCAAGTTCATTGGAGTTGATGGTCACATTTTTTATTTTATTGGCTCCTTTTAAATAGGCATGGTTGCCTATCCAAGTGTCTTTAATGATTCTACAATTTTTGATAACCGAACGATCTCCAATTTTTCCATAATAGCCTCGCTTATTATCAAATTGTTTTTCTGTCAGTTCAATGAATTTATCTTGTAGTACTTGATCCTGCCTATTTCTGGTCCATAAAAAGGCATCTGCAGCGCTCATGCCATTGAAAGGAAGGACTTTCCTGCCGGTATTTTCGTTGCATAACTCCAACCAAATTCTTACAGACTCAGGCTCGCCTTTTTTTAGAATGCCATTACCAAATTTTGCATGATTGGTTGTCACAAGTTCATTTACGTTATTGATAATCACCTCGTCTCCAACAATATAATGTGATAGATAGTTGACATTGTGAATGGCAACGTTATTGCCAAAATCAGCGCTGATGATAGTAGAATTGTATAGTCCAACTGGCACTGTTAAATCACTAAAGCAAAGACAGGTTGTTTCTAAATTACCAATATGAACCAATCCAAAAAAAGAACAGTTTTTAACGAGTTCAGGATTAAATGCATTGGACACCAAAAGTTTCGACCAATCATCACTTGAATTTCCATTGCGCACTAAAATTTCAATCTCTAATGCAGTTAGGGAGCGGTATTTTATGCCACTTCTATTTTGTTGATTGCGTAAATAGTATTCGTCTTTTCCTTTTGGTAGGTCTTGTATAAAACCATAGCCTAGTTTTTGAATAGCTACTTTTTTTATTTCATTCATAGTGTTAACTAATTATTTGAACATGGTAGGATGCATTTCATCCCAACCAGTTGCTTTTTGATACTGATGTGCAATATTTAAAATGGTACCTTCGTCAAATAATTTTCCTACAAAACTTATGCCTGTAGGTAGTTGCCACTTTGCATCTAATCCTGTTGGCACACAAACCACAGGATGGCCAGTTAAATTCGTAATCGCCGATTGATTGCCGCCACCTCTAGATGGACAAATAATAGCATCGTATTGTGATATCACTTCATTGACTTTTTGCATGAGTATCGTTCTATGCCTTTGTGCATTGATATATTCTACGGCAGGTACAAACCTGGAGGTTCTAAATGAATTTGGCCAATCATTTTTTGTTTGTCTTGTTAATGCATCATCTAATCCTGAACGAGTCATATCGTCAAATTGTGCACCAGCTTCAGCGCCAATCACAATGTCCATGATATTGAACTGGTAAACGCCACTGTCTGGAAAGTTGATTGGAATTAATTCAATGCCCATTTTTTTGAATTGCTTCAACACTTCAAACTCTGAACGGTTGGTATCTTTAATTTTATCAAAATAATTTTTTGCGTAGGCAATCTTATAAGTTTTAAGATTCGTTTTTGGTGCGTAATTGAATGGCATATCAACTGCAGATCCGTCTTTGCCATCTGTGCCATGTAAATAATGAAACACAATGGCAGCATCATTGGCAGAACGCGTGATTGGGCCTACTTTATCTAAGCTATAGCTCAATGCCATTCCGCCAGAACGGCTGATGCTACCAAATGTAGGTCTAAGTCCTGTGGCGCCGCAAGTTGTAGCAGGAGAGACAATGCTTCCCCAGGTTTCGGTGCCTATCGCAAATGGAACCAATCCTGCAACAGTTGCAGAAGTTGAACCAGCGGATGATCCAGAAGATCCAGTCTTTAAATTCCATGGATTCTTTGTTCTCCCACCAAACCAATAGTCGCCCATGGCAAGCGCACCCAAAGTAAATTTAGCCACCAATACAGCTCCGGCAGCTTTCAATTTTTCATACACAAAAGCGTCTTCTTGGATGACTTGATTTTGGTAAGGAGCAGCGCCCCAAGTGGTCTTGGTATTTTTTATTGCAAATAAATCTTTTAATCCATAAGGGATACCATGTAATTGACCTCGGTATTTACCTGCAGCGATTTCGGTATCTGCTTGTTTTGCTTGTGCGAATGCTAGATCTTCTTGAATACTAATCACACATTGTAAAGTGTCACCATATTTTTTAATTCTATCAATAAAAAATTGAGTCAATTCAACCGAACTGATTTTTTTATTTTTAATTAAATAAGCCAGTTGTTCGATTGAATAAAAAGCAAGCTCATTTTTATTAGCTGGTAAATTAATTGCAGTAGGTGCATCCCAAATAATTGGTTTTTGCACTTTGTTTAATTTCATGCCTGGCAGGATAGCAGTATGCCAAAGACTTAATGGGGTACTATTGTTTAATGACAATGCGTGCATGGCTTTATAGTTTGCCAAATTATCTATCACATCATTGAATAAGGAATCAATTTCAGGATCTGTAAATTGAAGGTCTATTAATTTCGCACTGCTTAGAAGGTCAGATTTGACAATCGGACGTTCTTGAGCAAATAGGGAAGTCGTAATAATAGTAACAAAAGGGATAAGGAGCAAAAAGCCAATCTGCATTTTTTTCATAAAAAACGATTTAGGTAATTAGCTCAAAGATAATATTACCTAGTCGGTTTTGAATTGGGAAATCGTCTTTTTTGTCCTCCATTTTGACCGCCTTCACGTGGCGCCCTGCCTCTGACGTTATTAGGTTTGCCCCAACCTGCGTCTTTTGAGGTTTTATTTGCGTGAAACTGCTGCATTGGGTAGGGATGGCTTTCAATCACAGGGATCGTTTTGCCAATTAGTTTTTCAATATCTTTCAAAAATACTTTTTCCTCATAATCACAGAACGAATAGGCTGCGCCAGAGGCACCAGCTCTTCCTGTTCTACCAATACGGTGGACATAGGTTTCGGGAATATTCGGAATCTCAAAATTAATCACATGTGCTAATTCATCCACGTCAATTCCTCTTGCTGCAATATCAGTAGCAACTAATACTCTTGTAGATTGATCTTTAAAATTACTCAATGCCCTTTGTCTTGCATTTTGAGATTTATTACCATGAATGGCTTCTGCAGAAACATTGTTTTTTACCAATAGGTTCACCACTTTGTCTGCGCCATGTTTTGTTCTAGTAAAGACCAACACATTTTTGATATTTTGGTCTTTCAACAATTCCATTAGTAAGGAATTCTTATTGACTTTATCTACAAAATAAACAGATTGTTCAATGATTTCTACTGTCGACGAAACTGGCGTAACTGATACTGAGCTTGGTTTATTTAAAATAGCATTTGCTAAACTCACAATTTCAGTAGGCATGGTTGCAGAGAAGAATAACGATTGTCTTTTCTTTGGTAAGACTGCCAATAGTTTTTTGATATCGTGTACAAATCCCATGTCTAACATACGATCGGCTTCATCTAATACAAAAAATTCTACGTCTCTTAAACTAAGATGACCTTGATTCATTAAATCCAATAAACGACCTGGTGTAGCAATCACCACATCTACGCCATTTCTAAGTGCAGTTACCTGAGGTCCTTGACCTACTCCGCCAAAAATAACCGTACAATTTAAAGGCGTATGTCTTCCGTAGGCCTCAAAACTTTCGGCGATTTGAATGGCCAATTCTCGTGTTGGCGTAACAATTAATGTTCTAATTTTTTTACGCCTCTCTGCAGGTTTATGTTGTAACAATAACTGGATAATAGGAAGGGTGAAAGCGGCAGTTTTACCTGTGCCGGTTTGTGCGCAACCAAGTAAGTCTTTTCCATCTAATATAATAGGGATCGACTGTGCTTGAATAGGCGTTGGGGTGGTGTAGCCTTCTTCGAAAAGGGCTAATAGGATAGGCTCAATTAGGCCTAATTCTTTAAAATTCGTACTCATAATGGACTGCAAGGTACGATATTTTCAACGGAGCCTTAATTATTGGGTAAAAGACTGTATTTGCGCATCTGTTGATGCATGATTTTAAACCAGATTGGAGGGAAGAGTGAAAGGATGATCATGCCAGGATAACCTGTTGGCATTTGGGGCGCTTCATCCAGATTTCTCAAAATTTGATATTTGCGTGAAGCAAGATAATGATGATCACTATGTCTACTCAATTCAAATAGCATCAATCTTCCAATAATATGGTTACTGTTCCAACTATGATGTGGCTGCACTCTTTCAAATTGTTGTTCTTGGCCTTTTGCTCTTTGCAAACCATAATGTTCAATATAGTTTACCGATTCAAGTAAGATGGCGCCTAAAAAAGCAGCAAGTATAAAATAAGCTGTAATAGTGATTCCAAAATTTATAAAAATTAGGAGGACTAATCCTAATTGAATGATTTGAAACAACATCATTTCATTGAAGATGGCAGGTAAGAAACCCTTCTTCTTTTTTGCATCCTCGATTGCAATATGCCATGCACTTAAATAAGTACCAATAAAAGTTTGTATCCAAAATGCATACACCGTTTGTTTGAATTTAGCGGTACTAGGATCATTAGGAGTGGCTACATGTTTATGGTGTCCCTTATTGTGTTCAATAAAGAAGTGCATGTATAAGCTTGTAAGCAATAAAGATTTGGCTAAAAATTGTTCAAATTTGTTGGTTCTATGTCCTAATTCATGTGCGACATTAATTCCAAATGCACCGCATAACAAGCCCATCCCAATGATGCTACCCAAGGTATCTACATTTGATTGGCTGGAACCAATATGGGTAAAAAAAGTATACAATAAAAAATACTGAAGCGGTACAGTGCACCATAATACGATATCATACCATTGATTGGCTTTGGCCAATTGTTCTTCGGCCGCGTCTAAATTTGCTGGATTAGGTGCAATAAATAGTTCAACCATTGGCACCATGAAAAATGTATAGATCAAAGGGGTCCAACAATACCAACCAGATTTTGTAAAACTTAAATAGCCTAAGAAATACAATACAAAAGGAGTTGCGTATTTGAAAATTTTGATAAAATTTTGCATGACTAAATATAATAATAAGTTTCTGAAAACTTATTAAAGTACAGCAAAATTTTAGGTAGTATGATCCCTCCTAAAGGTTTTGTTTAACAATCTACCCTTATTAAAACTATTTCCCTCTATTCCTTCCTAGACTATTCTACGGTAACAGACTTCGCTAGGTTTCTTGGTTTATCTACATCAATCCCTTTAGCCACACCCACAAAATAACTCAGTAATTGTAAAGGGATGACACTTAATAATGGGGCAATGACTTCGTCGATTTCAGGTACAAACATGATATTGTCCGACATGGTTGGCAGGACGGTATCACCTTCGGATGCAACAGCAATAATTTGACCTTTTCTAGCTTTAATTTCTTGGATATTAGAAACTACTTTTTCATAGTAAAGATCCTTAGTTGCTACAAAAACAACTGGTAAATTTTCGTCCACCAAGGCGATTGGTCCGTGTTTCATTTCTGCTGCTGGATACCCTTCGGCATGGATATAGGTTATCTCTTTTAATTTCAATGCACCTTCTAAAGCGATTGGGAAGTTAAAGCCTCTTCCTAAATATAAAAAGTCCTTAGCATCTTTGTATTGTTTTGCAATCGCTTCAATCTTTGTGGTATCTGCTAAAATTGTTTTTACTTTTTCTGGAACAGATGCCAGTTCATTGATTAAGTGTTCATAGCGTTCATCAGAAATGCTTCCTTTTGCCTTTGCTATTTTCAAGGCCATCATGGTCAAAACTGCTAATTGTCCTGTAAAGGCTTTGGTACTTGCAACACCAATTTCTGGTCCGGCATGGGTATAAGCACCAGCATGACTCAATCTTGCGATACTACTTCCCACTGCATTCACCACACCAAAAATAAACGCGCCTTTTTCTTTCGCACTTTCTAATGCCACCAATGTGTCTGCAGTTTCACCACTTTGAGAAATGGCTATAATCACATCACCAGGATGAATCACCGGATTACGGTATCTAAATTCTGATGCGTATTCTACTTCTACGGGGATGCGACATAATTCTTCAATCATATATTCTGCTACCAAGCCAGCATGCCAACTTGTTCCGCATGCCACAATCATAATTCTAGAAGCTTTTGTCAATGCTTCTAAATGATTGTCGACGCCAGCCATAATAATTTGATGCTGCTCCTGTAATAATCTTCCTCTTAAGCAATCAAAAATAGTTGCTGGTTGTTCAAAAATTTCCTTCAACATAAAATGGTCATAGCCGCCTTTTTCAATGGCCGCTAATTCCATATCTAGTTTTTGTATAAATGGCGTTTGCTTTTCGTTGCCTAAATTTTTCAATATCAATTCACCCTTTTTCACAATCGCAATTTCATAATCATTCACATACACCACTTCCTTGGTATATTCGATGATAGGAGAGGCATCACTCGCTAAAAAGTGTTCGTCTTTTCCAATGCCAATCACCAAAGGACTTCCTTTACGCGCAGCAATGATAGTTTCAGGATCTTCTTGGTCAATTAATAAAATACAATAAGCACCTACGATTCTTTTTAGCGCAATACGCAATGCTTCTTCTAAATTACTATTATTATTGTCTTGGATGTCTTGAATGAAATTCAATAAGACTTCGGTATCGGTGTCACTTTTAAAAGTATAGCCTTTGGAAAGTAGCTCCGTTTTAATTTGTGTATAGTTCTCAATAATACCATTGTGTAACATGGCCAATCTGCCATTGTTAGATAAGTGCGGATGTGCATTGCGATCAGATGGTTCGCCATGTGTAGCCCAACGGGTATGCCCGATACAAATATGGGAGTGCATATTTTTTCCAACCACAGCTTCTTCTAATTCAATTACCTTGCCCTTTTTCTTATGCACTTGTAAATTGCCATCTTGAATGATTGCAACCCCGGTACTATCATAGCCACGATATTCTAATCGCTTTAATCCTTTTAATACAATTGGGTATGCTTCTCTATGACCTATATAACCTACGATTCCACACATATTTTGATGATTTGAACTTTATTCAATAATTTATGCAAAATTAAACATTAATAATTTAATGTATGCATCCCAAATTGAATTTTGATACAGCTACGGACATCATTTTAGAAAATGAACGCGTGTTATTGCGTCCTTTGGTGCAAGAAGATGCGGTTTTTTTATCGCCTTATGTCAAAGAAGAACCAACACTTTGGAAATATGCTTTAACACCTATCACAACTGATCAAGAATTTGAACAATATATTGCGACTGCTATTGAAACAAGACATTTAAAATCTGCTTATCCATTTATTGCCTTTGATAAACTACAAAAAAAATATGTCGGGAGTACAAGATTTTACGATATACAATTAAATAATAGTTCGACACAATTTGGATATACCTGGTATAGTGAATGCACTTGGGGAACAGGTTTGAATGAACACTGTAAATTATTGCTCTTAGAATTTGCATTTGAAACAATCGGCTTTGAGCGTGTTGAATTTCGTGCAGACAACAGAAATAAACGAAGCATTGCGGCCATGAAAAAAATTGGATGCACTGTAGAAGGGATATTACGCAATCATCTACCAACAAGTGATGGCACAAGACGTGACTCTATTGTTTTAAGTATGTTGAAGGAAGAATGGCCAAGGATTAAAGCAGGGTTCCTTGCAAGAATAAAAATGCTAGACCAAAATAAATAAGGATTGCAGTGACATCCACTAAAGTGGCAACAAATGGGGCAGATGAAACGGCTGGATCGGCGCCTAATCTTTTTAAAACCATTGGCAGCATGGATCCAGTGATGGTTCCCCAAATCACCACACCCACCAAGGTTAATCCGATCGTGCTCGCAATTAAGATCCAATGTTCTCCATAGAATCCTGGAGCAATAAAATGCCAAACCATTACTCTAAAAAATCCAATTACACCTAATACCAAACCTAATAATAAGCCACTTAGAATTTCTCTTTTTAAAATTTTCCACCAATCTTCGATGGTGATTTCACCAATCGACATGGCTTGTATAATTAAAGTAGAAGCTTGTGAGCCAGTATTACCACCGCTGGATAAAATTAATGGGATAAATGTAGTCAACACAATTACTTTTGCAATCTCTCCTTCAAAATAACCCATTGCTGTAGCAGTTAACATTTCACCTAAGAATAATACCACCAACCAAGTGATTCTTTTTTTGAATAAATTAAAGATAGACATGTCTAAATAAGGTTCGTTCAATGCTTCAGTACCTCCCATCTTTTGCATATCCTCACTGAACTCCTCATTCGTTACCCATAAGATATCATCAATGGTCACAATACCTAATAGCACATCATTGTCATCGACCACTGGAATCGCGACTCTGTTATTCATTTTAAATACCTGACTCGCATGTTCTTGGTCGTCATACACATTCAATGCCACATACCTACCATCAATGATGTCTTTAATGATATCAGTTGGTTTTGCTAATAACAAATCTCTAATTCGAATATCATCCACTAAACAACCCAATTCGTCAATAATATAAATCACGTCAATGGTCTCTGAATTCTTACCATATTTTCTGATATTGTCTAAAACTTGAGCAACAGTATAATTCGGATATACATAAACATAATCGGGCGTCATCATACGTCCAACGGAGTCATCAGGATAACCTAAAAGCGAAAGAGTGATTTTACGTTCTTCAGGGTCCAATAATTTTATGAGGTCACGGATAGCTGCTTTCGGTAATTCTTCAAAGAAGTCAGTACGGTCATCTGGAGGCAATTCGTTTAAGATCTTCGCTGTTTTTCTTGCAGGGAGTTCTTTAATGATATCCTTCTGCTGGTTGATGTCCAATAATTTGAAGACACTTACTGCACGATGTACGGTCATAGTATCCACTATCAAGCCTTCTTTTTCGGGGAATTCATTCACAAGCTCCACCACATCACTGATGTTTTGCTCGTCTAAAAATTCCTTCAAAAGCGGCATGTCTTCTTTAGAGAGGATCTCTAAAAAAACTTCTGATAATATGATTTCGTCTTCTAATTCGGCTGACATGGCTGCAATTTACGAAATCATACTAGGATATGCTAACTTTATGCAATGATATTGCCAATTTTGTATATTATGGAGACCGCCCATCGAGGTAGAGGGGTTTTTACAACCGAGGCCATTCCTGCTGGAACAACCATTGAAATTGCACCTGTCATTGTGTTAAATCAAACAGAACGTGCGCTAGTGGATACCACATTATTACATGATTATATTTTTGAATGGGGGATCAATGAACAAGAAGCTGCGGTGGCTTTGGGCTATGTGTCTATTTACAATCATCATGTGGATGCGAATTGCAAATACGATATGGATTTTGAACATAAGACCATTCAAATTCAAACAAAACGTGCAGTTGCAGTGGACGAAGAATTATGTATCAATTATAATGGGGACGGCGTAACGGATAAACCAGTTTGGTTTGAAACGAAATAATATGCATTATTTCAATTGGTACACCCTTACATAATCAATCTCCATTTTTGCTGGCAGGACGGCATCATCCACGCCCTTTGCTCCACCCCAATTTCCTCCAAATGCAATATTCAGCAATAAATGCATGGGTCCATCAAAAGGCCAAGCGGCCTTTCCAGTGCCATTATTTTTAAAAGTATAATAAGCCTGATTGTCAAATAAAATAGTGACACTGTCTTTATTCCAAATAACAGAGTAGTCGTGAAATTGAGTATCAAAATCTTTCACAATGATGGTATCTGTTTTTTGATTACCAATCATATGATTAAAACTTTTTGTATGCGTAGTGGCATGAATGAATCCAGGATTAAATCCCACATGTTCCATGATATCTATTTCTCCATCATCTGGCCATTTTAATGGGGTAGTGGATCCTAACATCCAAATAGCGGGCCAAGTGCCTAATCCTTTTGGTAATTTTGCACGCACATCTATTCTTCCATAAATCCAATCTCCTTTTCCCTTTGTGACTAATCTTGCCGAACTATATTTTCGGTCCTCCATTATTTGTTGCTTCAATACGATTGTCAATAGTCCATTATTTACGATAGCATTCCCTAAAGAGTCCTTAGTATAATATTGCAATTCATTATTGCCCCATCCCCAACCGCCCACATCATAATTCCATTTTGTAGGATCAGGTAAACCTGTGTAATTAAATTCATCGGACCAAACCAGTTGCATCTTTCCCCCATTGCTAACTTTACTTGTTTTGCCAATTTGTTGACTTTGTGCAGACAAACTAGCAAAAACAAATAGACATAATAAAAGGGAGGATAAGGATCTAGATAGCTGCATAAAAGGATTGTTCGAGTTTAAATACGTGTTTACTTGTCTAAATTAGGTATTTTATGCTGTTTTAGTTGGGGATTTTATAAAAGGGGCGTAAATTTGCGAAATGTTATTCAACAATCATATCCATCATTTTCATCTGCTATCAAATAGGTAAGCTGTAGATGTTGGTATGTATCAATATTAAACAAAGGGCTTACTACATAGTAAGCCCTTTTAATTTTTATAAATAGTATATGCGATTAAAATTAGCGATTCAAAAATCAGGGAGATTAAATCAAGATTCCATGCAACTTTTAAAAGAGTGTGGCATCGAAATTAGCAATGGCAACAATCAATTAAGAGCAGAAGCAAGTAATTTTCCACTAGAAGTTTTCTTTTTAAGAGACGATGATATTCCACAGTATGTGCAAGACGGTGTAGCAGATATTGGATTTGTGGGAGAGAATGTGGTGTATGAAAAAGAAAAAAAAGTGGAAGTGGCTTATGCGCTTGGCTTTGGAAAATGCAGATTGAGTTTTGCGATTCAAAAAGGAGAAGCCTTCACTGGTCCACAATTTTTAGCTGGCAAGAAAATTGCGACTAGTTATCCGGTATTGGTGCAACAATATTTAGATCAACACAAAATCACAGCAGAAATTCATGAGATTAGTGGAAGTGTTGAAATTGCTCCTGGCATTGGACTAGCCGATGTGGTTTGTGATTTAGTAAGCAGTGGGTCTACCTTATTCATGAATGGATTGAAAGAAGCGGAAACAATTTTAAACTCACAAGCTGTTTTGGTTAAACGAAATAATCTTCCAGCTGAATTGGTCCCTATATTGGAGCGCTTATTATTCCGAATAGAGTCGGTTAAAAAAGCAAAGAAGCATAAATATGTTTTGTTGAATGCACCCAATGCACAACTAGACAAAATCATTGCGGTGCTGCCTGGTATGAAAAGTCCTACCATCGTTCCATTGGCAACAGAAGGTTGGAGTAGTGTGCATACAGTGATTGAAGAAGCAGATTTTTGGAATTTAATTGAACAATTAAAAGCAGTAGGTGCCGAAGGTATTTTGGTAGTGCCTATTGAAAAAATGATTTTATAAGATGCAAGTTTTTGAAGAACCAATGAAACAGGACTGGGAAGCATTGTTGACGCGCCCAAATTTTGATGCAGCATTATTAATGCCGCAAGTACAATCGATTTTAGATGCAGTGGCTATGGAAGGAGATGCAGCTTTGTTTAGATTTAGTGAAACATTTGATCAAGTACAATTAAAAACGATTGTCATTGATCCTGCTATGATACAAGCTGCGGAAGCACTGGTTGCGCCTGTTTTAAAAGCTGCTATCCAATCTGCTAAAGTGAATATTGAGATTTTTCATCAAGCACAAATCAAGAGAGAGGAAAAAATAGAGACCATGCCTGGTGTATGGTGTTGGAGGAAATCTGTTGGGATCGAAAAAGTGGGTATTTATATTCCTGGAGGCACAGCGCCTTTATTTTCTACTGTGTTGATGCTAGGTGTACCTGCAAAACTAGCAGGATGTAATGAAGTGATTTTATGTACCCCTCCTAGAAAAGATGGCACAGTGGATCCTGCTATTTTATATGCAGCGGGTCTAGTAGGCATCCAACAAATTTATACCATTGGAGGTGCACAAGCCATTGCCGCTATGGCATACGGCACAGCAACCATTCCAAAAGTGTTTAAAATATTTGGTCCAGGCAATCAATATGTCACAGCGGCTAAACAATTAATACAACAACAGGGTGTGGCCATAGATATGCCAGCAGGACCAAGTGAAGTTTGTGTCTATGCAGATGAAACAGCGATCCCTTCCTTTGTGGCGGCAGATTTATTATCACAGGCAGAACATGGTGCAGATAGTCAAGTATTATTAATCGCAAGTAATAGAAATATTATAGACCAAGTGCAAATGGAATTAGAACTACAATTAGCTGAATTACCAAGGCAGGATTTTGCCATAAAAGCATTAGGCCATTCAAAAGCAATAGTGGTTGCCTTAAGAGAAGATGCCATTCAATTGATCAATGCCTATGCCCCAGAGCACCTTATTTTATCGGTGGACAATGCTTTGGTGGTAGCAGAAAAAATCATCAATGCTGGTTCGGTATTCATTGGCAATTATTCGCCAGAATCAGTAGGGGATTATGCTAGCGGAACCAACCACACTTTACCCACCAATGGCCATGCAAAAGCCTACAGCGGTGTGAGTGTAGATAGTTTTGTAAAAAAGATCACTTTCCAGCAATTGACCGAGATGGGATTGAAAAATATAGCACAAACTGTGATTCAAATGGCATCGGGGGAGCAATTGGAAGCCCATGCACAGGCGGTGGCAATTAGAGTGAAAGAAATAGAATCAAAAATGTAATTTTAAGGACGAATTAAATTTGAACCATGGCATTTGAATTAGATAAATTGGTTAGGCCTAATATAAAAACATTAAAGCCTTATTCTTCTGCAAAGGATGAATATAAAGGTGCCGCTAAAATTTTATTGGATGCCAACGAAAATAGTTTGGGTTCACCATTAACGAAATGGTACAACAGGTATCCTGATCCTTACCAAAAACAACTCAAAGAAAAGCTGGCCTTTGTAAAACAAATTGCAGCCAATCAAATATTTATAGGTAACGGTAGTGACGAATGTATTGATATTTTATTTCGAACTTTTTGCGAACCCGGGAAAGACAATATCATTATTTGTCCTCCAACTTATCCTATGTATGAAGTAAGTGCGAATATCAATGATATTGCAGTACAGAAAGCACCATTATTATCGGATTACCAACTCAATGTGGCGCATATTGAACAATTAGTGAATGCGAACACTAAAATTATTTGGATTTGTTCACCTAATAATCCAACAGGTAATTCTTTAGACAGAATTGATATTGAAACCATTTTAAATCATTTTGATGGCATTGTGGTGATGGATGAAGCCTATATTAATTTTTCAAAACAAAAGTCATTTGTTCAATCACTGATAGATTATCCAAATTTAGTGGTCTTACAAACATTGAGTAAAGCCTGGGGCTTAGCTGGCCTGAGATTAGGTATGTGTTTTGCGAACCCTGAAATCATTGGGTATATGAACAAAGTGAAAGCGCCTTATAATATCAATATTGTAACACAGGAATTGGCATTGCAAGCTTTAGAAGAAGTGGGCCAGGTGAATGATATGATCAAATTGTTGGTTGATATGCGTAATGCATTAGCCCAAGTGATTGCATCTATGCCAAATGTGATTCAAGTATTCCCTTCGGATACCAATTTCCTTTTAGTTAAAATTCCGCATGCAAGAAAATTATACGAATTCTTAATGTCTAAAGGCATTATTGTAAGAGATCGATCTGCTTTAGAATTATGTGAAGATAGTCTTAGGATCACAGTTGGTACAGAACAAGAAAATACTTTACTGGTAGATGCGATGTATGAATGGATAACCAATACTTTTGAATAACTTTAAACAAACATATTTTAAAATAAAATCAATCATCATGTATAAATTAAGCAACTTTTTATTGGCTTGTGTATTTGCTTTGTCAGTGAACGCACAAGAAAATGCTGGATTAAGATTACCTGCGGGATTTTCGGCTACTTTATTTGCAGATCAAATTGGTACTGCAAGACATATCACTATCAATGACAAAGGGGTATTGTTTGCAAAATTGAATAATGCAAATAAGGCAGGCCAAAGTATTGTACGTATGGAAGATGCCAACGGAGATGGTATTGCAGAAAAAATAAGTGGATGGGGAAAGTATGGCGGAACGGGCATCTATGTGAAAGGGAATCAGTTGTATGCTAGCTCAGATGACGCAGTGTATTTATATCAATTAGATGCGAATGGAGAAGTGACCAATCCTACAGCGCCTAAAACAATCATTCAAAATTTACACAGCAGAAGACAGCACGCTTCAAAATCAATCACTTTAGATCCTCAAGGCAATATTTATGTCAATATTGGTGCTTACTCCAATGCTTGTCAAGAAAAAGATAGATCTGTAGGATCGAAGGGCATGATGCCTTGTCCAATTTTAGATTCTGCTGGTGGTATCTGGAAATTTGATGGCAGTAAAGAAAATCAATCTTATGCAGAAGGTAAAAGATATGCTACAGGATTAAGAAATGTCATTGGCTTAGATTGGAACAATACCACCAATAGTTTATTTGTAACACAACATGGCCGTGATCAGTTGAATACTTTTTATCCAACTATGTATACCGATGCTCAAAATGCAGATTTACCTGCAGAAACAATGTATGAAATGAAAGAAGGGGACGATGCTGGATGGCCTTATGTGTATTACGATCCATTTCAAAAGAAAAAAATACTTTCTCCTGAATATGGTGGAGATGGAAAGTTAGAAGGCGGCAAAAATGCACTCGATCCTTTGGTTGCTTTCCCTGCACATATGGCGCCAATGGCATTGTTATTTTACAAGGGCAATCAATTCCCTGCTAAATATAAAGAAGGTGCATTTATTTCCTTTCATGGTTCTTGGAATAGAGCACCATTGCCTCAAGAAGGCTATTTTGTTGCTTTTGTGCCATTTAAGAATGGCAAACCTGCTGGCGAATGGGAAATTTTTGCCAACGGATTTGCAGGAGCAGATAATAATAAAAGTCCAAGAGGTGCGAAAGCAAGACCATGTGGTTTAGCAGAAGGCCCTGATGGAAGTTTATATGTAAGTGATGACAGTAAGGGGGCGATCTTTAAAATTAGTTTTAATAAATAATGATGAAAAAAATGCAATTTAAAATAGTCAGCTTGATTGTTGTAGCCTTGTTTTATTGTGTTCAGGCGAATGCACAAAATATGCAAAAGGGTAAAAAAATTTATGAAGCTAAATGTCTTGCTTGTCACCAAGCAGATGGAGGTGGCGTGCCAAACATGAATGCACCACTTGATGCCGCTTCCAATGTAGTTGGAAAAGATATCGCAAGACTGGTGCGCATCATCCGTTATGGATACAACGAACGTATTGCACTAGATGGGTTTTATTATAGCAATGCCATGACAGCTAGCCCAGACTTAAAAGACAATGAATTGGCAGATCTGTTGACCTATATTAGAAACAGTTGGTCCAATAAAGCAAGTGTAGTTACGATTGCTCAGGTGCAGGCAGCTAAAAAGAAGAAATAAAAATAAAAGTAAAAGATGCGTCCAATTTTATTCATTGACAGAGACGGGGTGGTCCTAGAAGAACCATCAACTGATTTTCAGATAGATCATATTGATAAGACCATTTTTGTACCTGGCGTAATTTCCAACTTACAAAAAATAGCCAACGATTTCGGCTACTATAAAGTCATGGTGACGAATCAAGATGGCTTAGGTACGGATACTTTTCCAACATCCAGTTTCCAACCTATTCAGGATTTAATGGTACGCACTTTAAAAGGGGAAGGCTTTGTGTTTGATGAAATGCAGATTGATACCACATTTGCTAAAGACAATACCCCTACTAGAAAGCCAGGCACTGGACTAGTGCAGCATCTAATGGATGGATCAACATTTGATTTAAGTAACTCTTTTGTGATTGGAGATCGTTGGTCGGATATTGAATTGGCAAAAAATATAGGATGTAAAGCCATCTATTTAAAATCCAGCCTACATGATTTAACTCCAGATCAGGAATTAGCCTTGAGACCTTTTATTGCTTATGAAGCAAGTCATTGGGATGAAATTTATCAATTTTTGAAACTAGGATTGAGAACCGTCCTCCACGATAGAAATACCAAGGAAACAAAAATTCATATTGAATTGAATTTAGATGGAAAAGGTGATGCAACAATCCACACAGGGCTTGGTTTTTTTGATCATATGTTAGAACAAATTGCAAGACATGGCGCATTGGATATGAAAATTCATTGCGAAGGAGATTTGCACATCGACGAGCACCACACCATTGAAGATGTGGGCATAGCTTTAGGAGAGGCTTTTGCAAAAGGATTAATGGACAAAAGAGGGATGGAAAGATACGGCTTTGCTATTCCAATGGATGAGGCAGAAGCGAAAGTCTTGATTGATTTTGGTGGAAGAAATTGGATCGTTTGGGACGCGGAGTTTAAACGAGAAAAAATTGGAGAAATGCCAACCGAGATGTTTTTTCACTTTTTTAAATCCTTTAGTGATGCGGCGAAAGCCAATATCAACATCAGTTGTAGAGGAGAGAATGAACATCATAAGATTGAGGCCATCTTTAAGGCCTTTGCTAAAGCCATCAAAATGGCTGTCAAGAGAAATCCTGCCAGCGATGCTTTACCTAGCACAAAAGGGGTCTTATAAACCTAATAATCAATAGCCCTTTGCCTGAGGTTTTTTTGGTTTAAAATACCGAAAGCCTTAAATTTGCAGTCTAATGAAAACAATAAACAATTTTTGGTGGTGGCATACAAACTCCGTTGGGGTATTGTAAGGTCGTGACCGTAATTGTCAAGCTATACATCAACCCCGACAGATTCTGTCGGGGTTTGTTTTTTTAACGAATGATTTAACTAAGCTACTAAGATGAAAAAAATTATAATACAAACAGAGGTGACTAGCATGTTAGCCGATACATTTACACCTGTTGGCATCTATCTTCGTTTGAGAGATCGATTCAGAGATACGATTTTATTAGAAAGCACAGACTCGCATGCGGCTGAAAATAGTTATTCATTCATAGGAGTGAATGCGATTGGGGGGATTGAAATATCTAGCTTGAATGAAATAGAATATAAATATCCAAAGCAAGAGCCTCAAAAAGAAGTCATTCAAAATGTGCAGGATGCGCCTGATCGAATTTGGTCCTACATGCAACATTTTGAGATGCAACCATCCACACAAAAAGAAACCGCTTTTGCGCAGGGCTTATATGGCTACACCACTTATGACGCCATTCCATTTTTTGATAAAATTGAATTTAAGGAAGGTGCGCCAGTGATCCCATTGATGCGTTATCGTTTATACCAATACGTCATTGCATTCAATCATTTTAAAGACGAATTATACATCTGTGAAAATAAAATAGAGGGCATCGACTCTGAATTAGACGCATTAATATCCAGTATCAAACATAAAGATGTACCTCAATATCCATTTAGTATTGTGGGGGCTGAATCATCCAACTATACCGATGAAGCTTATCGATTGGCTGTACAAAAAGGGATTCAACATTGTATGCGTGGAGATGTGTTTCAGATTGTGTTGAGTAGAAGGTTTCAACAACAATTTGCCGGAGATGAGTTCAATGTTTATAGAACATTAAGAAGCATCAATCCTTCCCCTTATTTATTCTTTTTTGATTATGGGGATTATAAACTAATGGGTTCTTCGCCAGAAGCACAAATCATTATCAAAGAAGGTAAAGCGGTGGTACATCCTATTGCTGGTACATTTAAAAGATCTGGTGATGAAGCCGTAGATGCGGAAAGAACAAAAGCTTTATTGGATGATCCAAAGGAGAATGCAGAACATGTGATGTTGGTTGATTTAGCGAGAAACGATTTAAGTAGGGTTTGTACCGAAGTGCGTGTGAAACATTTTCGACAAGTGCATTATTATAGTCATGTGATTCATTTGGTGAGTGAGGTAGAAGGCAAGGTGGCCAAAGAAGCCAACCCATTTCATTTGATTGCAAAAACTTTTCCTGCAGGTACATTAAGCGGTGCACCTAAATTTAAAGCAATGCAATTGATAGATGGTATTGAGCCAACTAAAAGGTCTTATTATGGAGGTTGTATTGGTTTTGTAGGCTTTAATGGTAGTTGCAATCAAGCCATCATGATTCGCACTTTCTTGAGTAGGCAAAATACATTGACCTATCAAGCAGGTGCCGGTGTGGTTGCAGCTAGTGATCCAGAAAGCGAATTACAAGAAGTGAATAATAAATTGAACGCATTAAAGATGGCTATTGTATTGGCTGAAAAAATTTAAAATAGATCCAATGAAAATATTAGTATTTGACAATTACGATTCATTCACTTACAACTTGGTTCAATTAATCAAGGAGCAGTCGAATGCTTCGGTGGATGTATTCAGAAACGATGAAATTCCTTTAGAAGCAGTGAAGGCATATGATAAAATTTTATTATCACCTGGTCCAGGCATTCCATCTGAATCGGGTTTACTCATTCCTCTAATTCAGGAATATGCAGCCACTAAATCTATCTTAGGGGTTTGTTTAGGACAACAAGCCATTGCAGAAGCATTTGGAGGCAGTTTAACCAATCTCTCAAAAGTGAATCATGGTATTGCAACGCCTGTTGAATTGATTGGAGATTCAATTTTATTTGAAGGGCTGCCAAGCACCTTTCATGTTGGTAGATACCATAGTTGGGTGGTGAATGAAAATGATTTACCCGCAGCATTAAAAATAACTTCTAAAGATGCAGATGGTTATATCATGTCCTTAGAACATACTACCTATGATGTAAAAGGCGTGCAATATCATCCGGAAAGTGTTTTAACGCCCGAAGGTGCTAAGATCATTGGTAACTGGTTGAAAAACTATTAAAATAATTAGATGAAAAAGATTTTACAATATTTATTTGAACATAAAACTTTGAGTCGAGACACTGCGAAGGAGGTCTTGGTTCAGATTGCGCAAGGCGCATACAATGAACACGAAGTGACTTCTTTTGTAACGGTGTTTTTAATGCGAAGTATCACGATAGATGAATTAATGGGTTTTAGGGATGCATTACTTTCCCTTGCAGTGCCATTGAATTTAGGCATTGATAATGCGATAGATATAGTGGGTACTGGTGGAGACGGTAAAGACACATTCAATATTTCTACTTTAGCCTGTTTTATTGTGGCAGGCGCAGGCCAGCCAGTCGTGAAGCACGGAAACTATGGGGCATCAAGTGTAAGCGGCTCATCCAATGTGATGGAGCAACTAGGCTATGTATTTAAAAATGACGAAGCGGCATTGTCAAAAGAAGTGAAAGAAGCGGGGATTTGTTTTTTACATGCACCTTTATTTCATCCTGCATTAAAAACAGTGGGTCCAATCAGAAGAAATATAGGACTAAGAACATTTTTCAATATGCTCGGACCTATCGTGAATCCTGCCAAACCCACCTATCAATTGATTGGGGTGTATAATGTAGAGATGGCAAGGTTATATAATTATGTGATGCAATCTTTAGGAAATGAATTTACATTGATCCATAGTTTGGATGGGTATGACGAAATTTCATTGACCTCTGATACTAAAATCATTTCCAATAAAGGGGAATTTATCATGACCCCTTATCAATTAGGAAAACGCAAAGTATTCCCTGAAGAATTGTATGGAGGCAATACAGTAGAAACGGCGGCTGAAATATTTAAAAAAATTATCCAAGGAAAAGGAAGCTGGTCCCAAAATGCAGTGGTATTAGCCAATGCGGCCATGGCGCTTCAAGTAACCGGACAATTTGAAAACTATGAAGCAGCTTTTCAGGCAGCAGTCAAAAGTTTGGAGTCTGGCGCAGCCAACAATTGTTTAAATCAATTAATCAATTTACAGTAATGTCTACCAATATTCTAGCAAAGATTGTCGATCATAAAAAAATCGAAGTGGCCGAAAGGAAAAGGCAACTGAGCGTGGCGCAATTAGAGGCCATGCCATTGTTTACTAGTGCAGGCTATTCATTAAAATTGAATTTATTGAATCCAGCTTTGACGGGCATCATTGCAGAATTTAAAAGACAGTCACCTTCTAAAGGCGTGATCAATGCGACTGCTTCGGTGGCGGAAGTGGCAAATGCCTATACGCAATTTGGGGCAGCAGGTATTTCGGTATTAACGGACAAGGATTTTTTTGGAGGAAGTATAGATGATTTAAGTATCGCTGTAAAAAATCCCATACCAGTATTAAGAAAGGAATTCATTATCGATGAATTTCAATTGCTAGAAGCAAAAGCATACGGCGCTTCGGTGATTTTATTGATTGCTGCTTGTTTAACACCTAATGAAACCAACTCTTTAGCCAAATTTGCAAAAAGTATTGGATTAGAAGTATTGTTGGAGATTCATGACGAAAGCGAACTAGGACATATATCGGAAGCAGTGGATTTTGTAGGGATTAATAATAGAAGTTTAAAATCATTCGAAGTTAATATCGAACATAGCTTACAACTCAAGAACCAATTGCCAAAAAATATATTAAGTATTGCGGAAAGTGGTATTTATAGTTTGGAAACATTTATATTATTAAAAAAAGAAGGCTTTGACGGATTTTTAATGGGAGAGTATTTTATGAAGCAAGCCAATCCTGCAACTGCATTTGAATTATTTATCACATCCATTAAATCGCGTAAAGATGCAGTTTAAAGTCTGTGGCATAACGAATTTAGAACAAGCAACCGCATTGCAAGCAATGGGGGTGCACTATATTGGCTTTATATTTTATCCAAGTTCAAAGCGCTATGTCTTAGAAAAATTAAGCTTAGCTGATTTAGCTAATTTCAAACCCATAGGCGTCAAAAAAGTGGGTGTCTTTGTAAATGAGCCATTGGACCAATTACTAGAAATAGTGCAAGCAGCTGGTTTGGATCTAGTACAATTACACGGAGACGAAGGCCCTGATTATTGTGCTTCAGTGCGTCAAAAAGTAGAGACGATTAAAGTATGTAGAGTGGGTGCAGCTGTACCTGATTTTTCCGCATATGAGTCAGCGGTAGATTATTTCTTATTTGATACAGATAGCGCGTTGTATGGTGGAACGGGGCAGCATTTTAATTGGGAATTAATCAAAGGGTCAACCATTCCCAAACCCTATTTTCTGAGTGGGGGGATTGGTCCTAACGATGTACAAGGCGTACAAGTGATGGAAACAACAAAAGCAGGAAAATCATTACTTGCTTTAGATATCAATAGTCAATTTGAATTGGCACCAGGGGTGAAAGATTTAGAAAAAATAAAAATTTTTATCAATGCATTTATTTAACGAATTAACAAATTATCAGCAGCCAAGCGAAGAAGGCTATTATGGGCAGTATGGTGGGGCCTATATTCCAGAAATGCTGTATAGTAATGTTGAGACATTGAAGACTCAGTATTTGCAGATCATGGATGATCCTGCTTTTAAAGCTGAAGTGGCGGCCTTACTTAAGGATTATGTAGGCAGACCAACGCCATTATTTTATGCCGAAAGATTGAGTGCAGAAATTGGCGCTAAAATTTATTTAAAACGCGAAGACTTATGTCATACCGGGGCACATAAAATTAACAACACTGTTGGTCAAATTATTTTAGCACAAAGATTGGGTAAAAAGAAAATCATTGCTGAAACTGGTGCTGGTCAACATGGCGTGGCTACTGCAACTGTTTGTGCTTTAAAAGGAATGGAATGTGTGGTGTATATGGGTGAAAAAGATATTGAGCGACAAGCGCCCAACGTGGCTAGAATGAAAATGCTTGGAGCAACTGTGGTACCTGCTACAAGTGGAAGTAAAACTTTAAAAGATGCCACCAATGAAGCCATTCGTGCATGGATCAATGAACCAGATACCACACATTATATTATTGGCAGTGTGGTAGGGCCGCATCCTTATCCAGATATGGTTGCTCGTTTTCAAAGTGTGATTAGTGCAGAAATGCGCACGCAATTGGAAGCAGTCACCGGATCGCAATTGCCAACCCATGTGGTGGCTTGTGTAGGAGGGGGAAGTAATGCCGCGGGTGCTTTTTATCATTATTTAAATGAACCTACTGTAGAATTAGTCGCTGTAGAAGCAGCTGGTCATGGAGTGCATTCTGGAATGAGTGCAGCTACCACGCAATTGGGTAGTGCAGGTATTTTGCATGGCAGCAAAAGTATTGTCATGCAAACCAAGGATGGGCAGGTAGTTGAACCTCATAGTATTTCTGCTGGTTTAGATTATCCAGGCATTGGACCATTGCATGCTTTTTTATACGAAAGCAAGCGAGGTACATTCATGAGTGCTACCGATGAAGCAGCACTTGAATGGGCTTTTCATTTATCCGAAATAGAAGGAATTATTCCAGCTTTAGAAACCGCACATGCATTTGCTGTTTTACCCGAAATGAATTTAAAACCAACCGATGTGGTGATTGTTTGTTTGAGTGGTAGAGGGGATAAAGATTTAGCGACTTATATGCAAGCAATGGATATGAAATAAAAATCATCAAAATGGATGCATTTGAATAATGCGTCTTGAAAAATAAAAATTATGTCAAGGTTAACGGAATTATTTGAACAAAAAAATAAGCGTGTTTTAAATGTGTACTGCACTGCAGGCTATCCTCAATTGAATAGCACCATGGAAGTGATGGAAAGCTTACAAAAAAATGGCGCAGATATCATTGAGCTAGGTATGCCTTATAGTGACCCACTCGCCGACGGCGAAGTGATTCAAAATAGCAGCCTTATTGCATTGAATAATGGTATGACCATTGATACCTTATTTGAGCAATTGGAAAAGATGCGTTCATCCATTCATATTCCAGTGGTGTTGATGGGTTATATGAATCCTATTTTACAATATGGCTTGGAGGATTTTTGTAAAAAAGCCAAATCAGTGGGGGTGGATGGTTTAATCTTACCCGATCTGCCTTTATATGAATTTGAACAAGTATATGGTGCAACAATTAAAGCGAATGATTTAGATTTTATCTTTCTAGTCACGCCTGAAACACCAGAAACAAGATTGAGAAAGTTGGATAGCTTAAGTTCTGGATTTTTATATGCAGTGAGTTCGTCTGCAACGACGGGAACAGATAAAGATTTCACTAAAGTAGCCATGTACCTGGAAAAATTAAAATCAATGCAATTTAAAAATCCATTCTTAGTAGGATTTGGGATTAAGGATAAAGCGAGTTTTGATGCGGTGAATGTTTTTTCGAATGGAGCCATCATTGGTTCTGCATACATACAAGCTTTGTCTAAAGGGGAGGATGTGGAATCAACCACCAAAACATTTTTAGAGGGGGTTTTAAGCAACTAAAGCATTTATATAAAATGAACCTAACGATCGTACAATACAATGCAGGCAATATCCAGTCTGTGCTATATGCCCTAGAAAGACTAGGTGTTGCAGCAACAGTAACAGATGATCCGGCAATAATCCAAGCTGCAGACAAAGTGATTTTTCCTGGAGTAGGCGAAGCGAGCACAGCCATGGCTTATTTGAAGGAAAGAAATTTAGACCAAATCATTGTTGCATTGAAACAACCCGTCTTGGGAATATGTTTAGGCATGCAATTGATGTGCAAGCACTCTGCAGAAAATGACACCACCTGTTTGGGTATTTTTGAAGAGCAGGTATTGGCATTCAAAGCAACTGAAGTAGGTATTAAAGTCCCACAGATTGGATGGAATAATATTACAAATTTAAAAACAGCACTATTCAATGGAGTACCAGAAAATAGCTATACTTATTTTGTACATGGTTTTTATGCGGGCATAGGGACAGGTACAATTGCGACCACAGATTATATCCAGCCCTATAGTAGTGCATTGCAAAAAAATAATTTTTATGGGGTACAGTTTCATCCCGAAAAGTCTGCAGGAGTTGGGGAACAAATTATTCAAAATTTTCTATCCCTAAAATCTTAAAGTATATGCAAATTATTCCAGCAATCGATATCATAGAAGGCAAATGCGTTAGGTTAACAGAAGGGGATTATACGCAAAAGAAAATCTACAACGAAGATCCATTAGAAGTAGCAAAGCAATTTGAAGGCGTTGGTTTAATGCGTTTACATTTAGTGGATTTAGATGGCGCAAAAGCAGGCGCTGTGGTGAATTGGAAAGTGCTCGAAAAAATTGCGAATAAAACAAGTTTAGTCATTGATTTTGGTGGGGGAATTAAAACAGAATCGACTTTAAAAACAGTATTAGATACCGGCGCAACTTATGCCACCATAGGTAGCTTGGCAGTAACGGAAAGAGTCACTTTTGAGGAGTGGATTGAACGTTTTGGAGCAAATATTTTTATGTTGGGTGCAGATGTGCATTCCGAAAAAATTGCTATAGGTGGCTGGCTTGAAAAAACTGAAATAGATGTGTATGATTTTATTGGGTCTTATATGAATAAAGGGGTGACACAAATCTTTTGTACAGATATTCAAAAAGATGGAAAATTAGAAGGTCCATCCATTGAACTCTATCAAAAGATACTAGAACTATATCCAACTTTAAAGTTGATTGCAAGTGGAGGGGTTAGTCAGTTAAAAGATTTAGAGGAGCTAAGAACCATTGGATGTTCCGCTGCTATAATAGGTAAAGCGATTTATGAAAATAAAATAAGCTTATTGGAGCTTTCAACATTTTAAAAACTATGCTAACAAAACGAATCATACCATGCTTGGATATTAAAGACGGCCGCACCGTGAAAGGGGTGAACTTTGAGCAAATCAAAGATGCCGGTGATCCAATTGAGTTGGCTGCATTGTATGCTAGTCAAGGTGCGGATGAATTGGTTTTTTTAGACATCACTGCGACTGTTGAACAACGAAAAACCTTGAGTGCATTGGTGCATAAAATTGCACACCAGATCAATATTCCATTCACGGTGGGTGGAGGCATTAAAACAGAAGCCGATGTGCGCGTGTTATTGCAAAATGGTGCAGATAAAATTGCAATCAACACGGCAGCGTTTTTAGATCCTACTATAATTAATCGATTTGCAAAGCAGTTTGGAAGTCAATGTATTGTGTTGGCGATTGATGCAAAATGTGAGGAAGACAATAATTGGTATGTCTATTTAAATGGAGGTAGGACCAAGACAGACAAATTATTAATTAATTGGGCAAGAGAAGCAGTGGACCTAGGTGTGGGAGAAATTCTATTAACTTCTATGAACCATGATGGCACAAAACAAGGATTTGCTTTAGATATCACAGCAAAACTCTCCGAAGATTTACCTTTACCAATCATTGCCTCAGGCGGGGGTGGAACAGAAGCACATTTTTTAGAGGTGTTTACGAAGGGCAAAGCAGATGCAGCTTTGGCTGCGAGTGTTTTTCACTATAAAGAAATCGCTATCCCCGATTTAAAAAAATATCTATATCAAAATGGAGTACAAGTTAGAATTTAAAATATCCATACAATTAAATAATTTTAATAAATTAATCAAAATCATTTAATAATTATTCAATTCAATAATACATTTATATCAATACTAATTATCACAAAATGAATATCGATTTTACAAAAAACATAGATGGATTGGTGCCGGCGATTGTGCAAGACGCATCCACAAAAAAAGTCTTAATGTTAGGCTTTATGAATCAGGCTGCAGTGGATGCCACCATCTCTTTGCAAAAAGTAACTTTCTTTAGTCGTTCAAAAAACAGGTTATGGACCAAGGGCGAGGAGAGTGGTAATCACTTAAGCTACTTGAGTATGGCATTGGATTGCGATCAGGATACCTTATTAATACAAACCAACCCTGTTGGTCCTGTTTGTCATACTGGGACAGACACCTGTTGGGGAGCGGAGAATACTGCAGAATCCCATGATTTTTTAGTCCAATTAGAGCAAGTCATTGAACAAAGAAAAACTGCTGACCCAGATAGCTCTTATGTTGCTAGTTTATTTTCTAAGGGTATCAATAAGATTGCGCAAAAAGTAGGGGAGGAAGCAGTAGAACTAGTAATTGAAGCTAAAGATCAAAACAATGAATTATTTCTAGAAGAATCGGCCGATCTGCTTTTTCATTACCTCATGCTGCTTCAGGCCAAAGGATTTAAATTGTCTGATGTTGTTAAAATATTGGAAAAGAGGCATAAGGCCTAGTGCCAACCAGATTTAATTGATATATTTGCCATTAAATAAAATAGTATGAAAAAAAATATCATCGCAATTGCTATGATTTTGGCTAGTCCATTTGTACATGCCCAATCATTGAATTTGCAAGGTAAGTTGACCAATGTGAAAGACGCTGCAACAGTATCATTAATTGATGGCGTTTCCAATAAAGAATTAGTCTCTGGTAAATCTATTGCAGGTAATTTTAGTCTTCAAACACAATTAGAATTTCCAAGTTTATTAGTACTTAGTATTGATGGTATAACCCAAAAAATACCAGTTTTTGTAGGCAATGAAAATGTATTAGTTGAAGGTGATGTGCAAAATGTGGCTGCTTTAAATATTACTGGTTCTATAAGTCATGATGTTTACAAAGTATATATGAATGCATTGAATCCAAAGATGCTGCCTTATATCACGAATATGCAAGCTGCAAATATAGAAAAAAATACTGCAAAAAAAGATTCATTGAATAGTGCAGCTGCTACTCAATCTAAGGATATCATTGCTACATTCAATACAATGTCTAAAGCAAATGCAGGTTCGCCAGTAACAACTTTGATGTTGTTGCAGTTTTCAAATATTTTTCCTGAAATTAAAGAGAACCTTGCGTCTATTTATGAAACATTGGCGCCATCTGCAAAGAAAGGCCCATTTGCTGAATTCATTGACAAAACAATTGCTTCATCTACTTTTGGACAGATAGGGACAGTGCTTCCTGATTTTACACAAAATGATGTCAACGGAAAGCCTTTTACACTATCTTCTTTAAAGGGTAAGTATGTATTGGTTGACTTTTGGGCTAGCTGGTGTGGTCCATGTAGAGCAGAAAATCCAAATATTGTAAAAGCCTTCAATAAATTTAAATCAAAAAAATTCACTGTCTTAGGTGTATCATTAGACCAGGATAAACCAAAATGGCTAGAGGCGATTAAGAAAGATGGTCTTGCTTGGAGTCATGTAAGTGATTTGAAATATTGGAATAATGCTGTTGCAGCCCAGTTTGGTATCCAAAGTATTCCTGCTAGTTTTTTAATTGACCCAGCTGGTAAAATTATTGCAAGAGATTTAAGAGGGGCTGATTTAGATAAATTTTTAGAAACTACATTAAAGTAGGCTTCTTGAAATTGGTTCACTAATATAACTTTCATAGAACTGTATAAAAAAAGTCCCGAATAATTTTGGGACTTTTTTTATGCTTGAATATTTTATTGAATTTTAATCGTTTGCGCAAGCCAACTCTTGGAAATAGGTTGCAACCATTCGGTTTCAAGTGTTGCTTTGGTAAGGACTACATTATTAAAATAGAGTGTATCCATGGATAGTAAACCATTTTCAAGTGCATAGTTCAATTGTGCTTGAGGAATAGTCTGCACTTTATCTTTAATAAAAAAAGCTAAAAGGGTTCTGTTGAACATTTGGACCCCTGTCATTTCTTCTATAGCTTTTATCACATGTACAGAACTATCCGTACTACATCCTCCAACTGTGGTAGCAGTTTCGTCGGCCATGATGAGAATAAATTGACCATATAATACCGTGGCGTAGCCTTTTACTTTTGCGCCATGACTTTTCCAGTCGGCTACAAAATTTTCTAGCAATGGTTCCAGTTCAAAAATTTCACCCATTGTAAAAGTCCTGTTTGCTTGGTACACCCAAACCCTAGACTGGGGATCGAAATTTTTTGGAAGTATTGTAGGTAAGTCTACCATATGTAATTATTGTGGTGCTTTCGCAATGATTTATTGTATTGCCTTCGCAATGATTTCTGCAATGTCTAATACTTCTGTTTTCACTTCTTCATCTCTGTTTTTGATACCATCGGTCATCATGGTATTGCAAAACGGACAAGCACTTGCTACAAAATCTGCTTTTGTTTCAATGGCTTCGTCTGCTCTTTCCATATTCACTCTTGTTGTACCTTTTTCTTCCTCTTTAAACATTTGTGCACCGCCTGCGCCACAGCAAAGCCCTTTTGATTTACACCTGCGCATTTCTTTTAGTTCAATATCCAATGACTCCAATACTTTTCTTGGTGCTTCATAAATATCATTGGCTCTTCCTAAATAACAACTGTCATGGTAAGTGATTGTTTTACCCTTCCACTCATTGCTATCAGAAATTTTAATCTTCCCACTTTCAATTAACTCTTGTAAAAACTGTGTGTGGTGAATCACATCGTAGTTGCCACCCAATGCTGGATATTCGTTCTTTAAAGTATTGAAACAATGCGGACAAGTCGTAACGATTTTCTTGATTTCATAGGCGTTCATGACTTGTATGTTTTGATACGCCATCATTTGAAACATGAATTCATTGCCAGCTCTTCGCGCAGGATCACCCGTGCAAGCTTCTTCCTTGCCTAATATCGCATAGACCACACCAGCTTTGTCTAAGATGGTGGCAAATGCTTTAGTTATTTTTTGTGCTCTTTGATCAAAGCTCCCTGCACAGCCTACCCAAAATAAAACTTCTGGCTTTGTTCCGGCAGCCATCATTTCTGCCATTGTAGATACTTTCATAATTATTTATTTTAAGATTGCTTTGTCCATGCGTCTCTATCGTCTGGAGCGAATTTCCAAGGAGCAAAATTGTTTTCTATATT
>Ga0304730_1000140_pt1 | contig 66330 bp, 87 predicted proteins | sample M_130628_MF_Meta_FD_190474 | JGI IMG/M metagenome (GOLD analysis project Ga0304730, IMG submission 190474) | Freshwater microbial communities from Lake Montjoie, Canada to study carbon cycling - M_130628_MF_MetaG (v2) (version 2) | ecosystem: Environmental > Aquatic > Freshwater > Lake | place... | reverse complement strand
TTATACCTGATCCAGCCGCTAAAGCTGAAGCACAAGCTAAGTTGCTAGAAATACAACAACAAGGCAGGATGGCTGAGTTGCAAGCAGATAGCGTAGAGGCCCAAGAACTTACTAAGCGTCAAGAAGCAGATATGGCTTCCGACTCTACGCTATCTAAGAACATCCGCCCAGCTACCCTTGTATTTATATTGGTTGTCTATTCCACTTTTGCAATGATGTCGGCGTGGGATATAGAGGTAAACAACAACTATGTAGAGTTGCTTGGGCAGTGGGGTATGCTGATTATGTCATTTTATTTTGGCGGGCGTACCCTTGAGAAAATTATGGATATGAAGAGGGGTAAAGATGAGTCTAAGTAATGCCCTAACCGTCCTTGGTATTGACCTCAAATGGAAAGAACCTTTACAGGCTACCTTTGATAAGTACGATATTAATAGCCCTAGACGTCAAGCTGCGTTTTTGGGGCAGTGTGCTCACGAGTCTGGTAACTTTAAAACTCTGCAGGAAAACCTTAACTACAGCGCCGAGGGGCTTATGAAAACCTGGCCTTCTAGGTTCCCAACTTTAGAATATGCCAATCAATACGCACGGCAGCCAGCTAAGATTGCTGGTAAAGTATATAACGGACGCTTAGGCAATACTAGCGAGGAAGAGGCTGCTAAGTATTTGGGCAGGGGGCTTATCCAGTTAACAGGCAAAGAAAACTATGAACGATGCGGAGTGGCTATTGGCGTTGACCTTTTATCTGACCCTACTTTACTGTTAGATCCACGATATGCAGCTATGTCGGCAGGATGGTTCTGGAACAAAAAAGGACTAAACGAATTGGCTGACCAACAAGAGCACGGCATGATTACAAAACGTATTAATGGCGGCACCTTGGGGCTAGATGATAGAATTGCTAAAACAACCAAAGCAGCGCAAGCATTAGGGTAAACCAGTATGCCATTACAAAAACTAGTCTTTAAACCCGGTATAAACAAAGAGGGTACAAACTACACTAACGAAGGTGGTTGGTTTGACTGCGATAAAGTACGGTTTCGTTCTGGTAATGCAGAAAAAATCGGTGGGTGGACTCGTCTATCTAATGATACATATCAAGGCACAGCTCGTGCTCTTTGGAACTGGGGTACTTTGGCTGGGGCTAACTTACTAGGTGTTGGTACTCACCTTAAGTATTACATTGAGCAAGGCGGTGAATATAACGACGTAACGCCTCTTAGAGCTACTTACACAACTAGTACAAGCCCTAGTACTAACAACATGTTCTCTACAACAAATGGCTCTAATGTTGTTACTGTAACGCTTTCTGGTTATGGTGGGGAAAATAACGATTTTGTTACTATTTCTGGTTCTACTGCGGTTGGTGGTATTCCTGCCGCAGAATTAAATATTGAGCAACAGATAACATACGTATCTACCAGTCAATTTACGTTTACTACAACAACCGCCGCTACCTCTACCGTGGCTGCTGGTGGTGGCACTGCTATTACCGCTGCGTTTCAAATTAATACTGGTTTGGATGTTGAGATTTCGGGTACTGGATGGGGTGCAGGTACTTGGCCTTCTTACGTTGATACAACCCTTACTAACCCGTTTACAGCCGCTAGTGCAGGGGTTTCTGTTCTTACGGTTACTAAAACAGCGCACGGTTTAACTACTGGTGATTATGTGTATTTTTCTAGTATTTCTGCAAATGCTTGCGGTATAAACCGACTTGTACTTCAAAAGGCATTTCCAATAACTAATACTGGGGCTAATACTTTTACTATATCTACAGTCATAGGTTCTAACACTTACACAACATCTTCTACAGCAGCTTCTGGTGGCACTGTGGTTATTAATACTCCTGTAGCTCCAGTTCGTGGGTGGGGTGCGGTAGCTAGCGTTGGTATTGCACAGCAATTACGCTTATGGACTAACGACAACTTTGGTCAGGACTTGGTTCTTGCTCCTCGTGGGGGTGAAATTTATTACTGGGTACCAACAGGTCAAACATATCCAAGTGGCGCTGTTGGAGGGCTTGGTACTAGAGCACAGCAGTTATCAGTAGAATCAACCGCAGCGGGGTACTCAGGACAGTTTGTACCTAATAGCACCAACCAAATTATTGGTTCAGCAATTCAACGTTTTGTTGTAGCTTTTGGCGCTAATCCGTACGACCCTGCAAATGCTAATAATGCTTTTGATCCGCTATTAGTTCGTTGGTCAGATCAAGAAAACCCGTATGAGTGGGTACCAGCAATAACAAACCAGTCTGGTGAATACCGCCTTAATATTGGTTCTTTTATTGTATGCGCACGTTCAACCCGTCAAGAGATATTGGTTTGGTCTGATGCTGCACTTTACTCCATGCAATACCTTGGACCTCCTTATATTTGGGGTTTTCAATTATTACAAGACAACATATCTATCATGGGACCAAATGCGTCTATCACGGTTAATAACGTAACTTACTGGATGGGTACGGATAAATTTTATCGTTATAACGGACGTGTAGAAACTTTACCATGTGCACTGCGTCAATACGTCTATCAAGATATTAATCAAAATCAAAACTTCCAAGTATTTGCTGGCTCTATTGAAGGGTATAACGAAATTTGGTGGTTTTATTGTTCTGCTGACAGCAACACTATTGATCGCTACATTATTTACGATTATCTAGATGATGTCTGGGCTTATGGCACTATGAGCCGCACTGCGTGGTTAGACTCAGGTTTACGTACATTTCCAATGGGCGCTGATACTGTTAATTACCGAATTCTTTATCATGAAAATGGTGTTGATGATGTATCAGGATTAACCCCTGAGCCTATTGTGTCGTATATACAGTCCTCTGATTTTGATATTGGTGATGGATATAACTTTGGGTTTGTCTGGCGCATATTACCAGACTTGACTTTTAACGGTTCTAGTGCAAATTTACCAGAAGTTACTATGGTGGTATTGCCTCGTGTTAACGCAGGAACAGCTTATGGAACGCCTAATGCTCCTGGAGTAGCAAGCACACAAAACTACACAGCTCAAAAAACTTATGCGGTGCAACAATTTACTGGGCAGGTCTATACTCGGATTAGAGGTAGGCAGATGGCATTTAGAATTGAATCTACTGGGTTAGGTGTTGCTTGGCAAATGGGTTATCCACGTATTGATATAAGACCAGACGGACGCAGATAATGGCACTTAATAGATCCGCACCAATTCGCCCTTCAAAGGCACCCAACTTACCCAACGCTCCAATACAAGGGTATAACGCTAACTACTTTGACCAATACTCCAACGTACTACGTTTGTACTTTAACCAGATAGATAACTTTGGGGCAAGTCTTTTAAACGGTTCTGGTGGTGGTTCGCTTACTTTCCCTTATGGTGCATTTTCTAGCACTCAAACCCAAACAGCGGCATCAAATACGGCTACCGCATTTACTTTTAATACTACTGATTTTGCCAATGGGTTTTCTATTGTCAGCAATTCTAGAATAACTCCTGACTATGCGGCCCTTTATAACCTTCAGTTTAGTATTCAAGTTAAAAGCCTTTCTAGTGCTACAGAAGACGTATATGTATGGTTTAGACAATATACAGCAGCAACAGCTACTTTAGCCGATATCCCAGTATCAAATAGTCTTATTGGTTTATTAGCAAGAAAAGGTCCTGGAGACCCAAATCATGGTGTTTTTGGTTGGAATTTTTATGTTTCTTTGGCAGTTGGCGATTATGTGCAAGTAATGTGGTCAACTTCAAACGGCACAGATGTTACTGTCCCCTATCTTCCCGCCAGCGGTAGCCCTACTAAACCTGCTACACCATCGGTAATCGCAACAATGACCTTTGTATCGGCGCAATATTAATGTTAAAATCAACCAAATCTATTCCCAAGGGGCAAGTATGAGCCTACACCACATAGCAAAAAACCTAGAAAATAGGGGTCGAGGCAAAGACTCCGTCCTAGTGCATATGACCCCCCATGAGGTTGGTGGTCTTGAAGCTTTAGCTAAGGCACATGGTGGTAGTTTAACTCGTAACCCTGAAACAGGACTGTATGAAGCTGGCTTTTTAGAACAGGTCTTGCCTATTGTGGCTATGGCTGCAGCTACTTACTTTACGGCTGGGGCTGCGGCACCTATGTTAATGAGTGCTGGTATGGGTGCTACTTCTGCTGGTATCCTTGCTGGTGCTGGTGCTGGTGCCCTTATTTCGGGTGGTAGTGCAGCTATACAAGGTGGTGACGTAGGTAAAGCAGCTCTTACTGGTGGTATAACAGGCGCTATTGGTGGTGGCCTTAGTGGGTTAGGTGCTGGTGCTGACCCTAATGCCGCTTTAACTGCAAGCACCGAAGTAGGTACTAACGCCCTTACCGTAGCTCCATCTACAGGCGCTCCAATTGACCCGCTAACTGGAGCAGCAAATGTACCGTTTGGTGGTGTTGGACCTGGTTCTGGCAATGTTCCTGTTGGACAAGCTCCTCAACTTCCCGGTGCTCCTACACAACCCGGAATAAATGCTTTAACCCCAAATGCGTCTGTACCTCCGCAAGGTAGTGGATTAACAGTTGACCAAATGATTGCAGGTTCTGGACGTCCAGAACTATCAGGGCAAACAAACACATTTGATCCGTTCGCTAAAGTACCAGGAGAAAACCTTGCATCCGCTCCCGCCCAACCTAATACCCCAATGAACGCTGGGGATAGAATTCTTAAACAGCAAGCAGATGCAGTAGCTGCAGCAAAAGCAGACCCTAATTCAAGCTGGTGGTCTAAACAAACACCAATGGAAAAAGCTGGATATACAACAGCTGGGGCTGGTATTTTAGCTGCTATGAACCCACAACAAAAAACAATGCCGGTAGAAGATACGTCTGACGATGGCAACTACCTTAAGCGTATATCTCCTAATTTCCGTGCGCAAGAACCAATACAACCAAATCCTTACTACAAAGCAAAATACCCAACCTATGCGGCTGAAGGTGGAATTATGATGGCAGGGGGAGGCATTGCTAACTTAGGTAGTTATTCAGATGGTGGTCGTTTACTTAGAGGTCCTGGAGATGGCGTATCAGATAACATTCCTGCTACTATAGGGAGTCATCAACCTGCCCGTCTTGCGGATGGTGAATTTGTAATTCCAGCTCGTATTGTGTCTGAACTAGGTAATGGTTCTACAGATGCAGGTGCTAAACGTCTTTATGCAATGATGGATCGAGTGCAAGCCAAACGTAAAAAGTCTATGGGTAAAGGTAAATTTGCAGTTAATTCTAAAGCAGCTAAGGCGTTACCAGTATGAGCGGGATGAGCGGGAGCGGCGGAGTATTAAGCCAAGCAATGGGGCAAATGGCTAACCAAACAGGAGCTGGTAGAGATGCGTCTATGCCGGCTTATGGGTCTAAAACAAATAGCCCAACGGCAAATCGTTACACGCCTACCTATAGCCCAATGCAGCAGAATTCACAACAAACCCCATTAGAACAAGCTCCAAAACAAACGGTACAGGATATGGGTTTAGAAGCGCTTTATCAAAGCATGGCTAGTCAATACGCCCCTATTTCACAACAGTTTAATAGTATGGATCAGTTTTACCAGCAACCAATGCAGCAAATGCCTTCATACGGAAATTCTTATAGACCAGATATGTCGGGAATTGGTGCTAATTTAAATAGAGTAGCCCCAAGCGTATCGTTACAACAAAGTCAAGCAGCGGAAGAAACGGCGAGGCAAGCAGCAGCAAATCCACAACCTACTTATGGTGGCGAATGAACTTAACGGTTAAATCTGTTTCAATTAACTTTTTCCACCAAACTTGGCCTTTAGTTGAGCATTTTTTTGTTGATGCGTTAAAATGGGGTGGTGATGACTATACCTTAGACCAAATAAAAGGTTTGTTATCTAAAGGCGAATGGTTACTTTTGGTGGCGGTAGATGAAGAAAACAGTGTACACGGGGCAGCAGCAGTTAGTTTTATTAATATGCCTAACGATAGAATTGGGTTTGTTACTGCTATTGGTGGTAAGTTAATTAGTAGTAAAGATACATATGAGCAGTTAACTGTTCTACTAAAGAGTTATGGCGCTACTAAGATTCAAGGTGCCGCTAGAGAATCTATTGCACGTTTGTGGACTAGATATGGGTTTAAAGAACGCTACAGGATTGTAGAGGCTAAGATATGAGCATATTAAGAAGCAAACACAGCGGTTGGACCCACGAGGGTACACGTACTCCTTTTATGGGTGGTGGTGGGCAATCTCCCCCCACACAAACTTATTCACAAACCTCTAACGTTCCTGAATACGCACGCCCCTATGTAGAAAACATGTTGCAGTCTGCACAAACGCAGATTTATAACGACGACATGACTTCGTTTCGCCCATACAAAGCGTATAGTTCCAATCCAGATGATTATGTAGCAGGGTTTTCACCACTGCAAACGTCTGCTCAAAACCAAGCGTATAACATGCAAATGCCAGGTCAGTTTAATGCTGGTTCCGGTTTAGCTGGTATGGCAGGTATAGGTTCATTAGGAGTTGCAGGACAAGCTGCTGGTGCAGGACAACAATATGCACAACAAGCACAAGATCCAACGGCAATGCAAAATTACATGTCGCCTTACATGCAGAACGTGGTTGACTACCAAAAACAATCTGCGTTACGTGATTATCAAATTGCTCAACCAATGAGACAAGCACAAGCTACAGCTAAAGGTGCATTTGGTGGTAGCCGTCAAGCTATTGAAAACGCTGAAGCACAACGTAATTTAAATACACAGTTACAAGGTATCCAAGCTACTGGTACACAAAACGCATTTCAAAATGCCCAACAGCAACAACAGTTTGGCGCTCAACTTGGGTTACAAGGGCAGCAAGCAGCGCTTCAAGGTTACGGTCAAGCTGGTCAAGCTGGAGCTACATTAGGTCAGTTAGGTACTGCCCAACAAAATGCTCAACAGGGTATTATTGGTACTCAATCTCAAATTGGCGCTGCAATGCAACAACAAGAGCAGCAGAAAATTAACCAGTCTATTCAAGATTACGCTACGGCTCAACAGTATCCGTTTATGCAATTGGGTATGATGAATGCTATGTTGCGTGGTCTTCCATTACAACAGGCTACTACTCAACAGTATCAAGCAGCCCCTAATCAATTATCTCAGTTGTCTGGTCTTGGTTTAACTGGTGCAGCAATGTACGGTATGGCTAAGAAAGAAGGCGGTCAGATTAAAGAGAAAAAAGGTAGTGGTTTAGCTGCACTTGAGTTAAACAGATTAATGGGTAAAAAATCATGAGAAGCATAATTAATAATCCTATGCACGAGTATGCTCAAATTGCAAAATACTTAGCAGATCCTGCAGTTAAAATTGACAAATTAGCGCAATATGCACAGGGCACAAATCCTAGAGTTCCAGAGTTTTTAGCTTTAGCAGAAATTAAAAAACGTCAAAGTGCGGTAACGCCTTCTGGCATAGCTGGTCCTGTACAAACGGTTAAAGAAGATTTAGTAGGGGCGATGACGCCTCAACTCATGCAACAAATGCCTCAACCTATGCCACAACAAATGGCTGGTTTACCTACTATGCAGCGTACTCAAGGTCTAGCCGCTTTGCCTAGCGGTATGGATGGAGAAAGCATGGCTGGTGGTGGTATTGTTGCGTTTGATGATGGCGGCTATGTAGATGACTATGCTGGTGGTGGTATTGTTGCGTTTTCTGGTGATAAACGTAGTGACGTAGAAGACCCATATGCTAACAATGAATATATGCAACGTGTTTTACGTAACCAAGAAGCCGTGTCTGGTGATTTTGGTTTAGGTGAATTAGCAAAACTTAGAAATTGGGATCCAGTACAAAGCAGTTATCGTGCAGTTAAGCAAGGCATTATGGATCCTTGGAGCAGGTTTATGAAACAATCTCCTGGAGAGCAAGCTGTAACTTACAACATGGGTAAAGAAGCCCGTACAGGGCAACGTCCGATGTTTGTTAACCGTCCTGAAGATACTGCCCGTGACGTTGCAGCTGTAGAAGAAGCAAAACGTAAAGCTGCAATTCCTACTACTTCCGAACAAGTTAGAAAGATGATGCCTGCTGAAGGAACTAGTGGCACTGATGAAGAAAAACTCTTTAAAGCGGAAGCACTTGCTAAGAAGATAGGTGCAGAAACAGGTAATAGGACTTTGCCTACTGTTGGTGAAAAAGGAAGAATGGCTGCTACAACTAAAGCGGATCTTGATTCTGAAGGTAAGACAAAAGAACCTAAACAAGACAAGTATGCTGAGTACGAAAAAATGCTTTTAGAAAATGCGGCTCAAGGTAAAGTAGACCGTCAGCAAGATAAGTATATGCGTTTACTTGAAGCAGGTCTTGGCATTATGGGTGGTACTTCACAGCACGCACTTACTAATATTGGTCAAGGTGCTATGGCAGCGGCTAAAGGTTATGCACAAGATAAAGCTGGATACAGAAAAGAAGACCGTGACAACATCAAAGAACTCATGGCTCTTGGTATGAAGAAAGAAGACGCTGCTCGTGAAACTGAAAAGCTTGCAATCATGAGAAAAGAAGCCGAAGACAAAGGCGGTTACTACGGAGCTTACGGAGAATTCCTTAAATCAAAAGGCGCTAATCTTGGCAATGCTAGTGAGACTGCTATGGACAAAGCAAATCTAGCCGCTATTGGAAAAATGCACTCAGGGTTATTAAAAGAATCCGCTAAAATGGGTAGCCCATACTACGGAAAATCTGCAGAGGAACTATGGCAGTTAGCGCAAGGTTTAGTTTTAGGTGGTGGCGGTGGCCCTCCTGCACCTACTGTTTATCAGTTTAATGCTTTAGGCGCACCTCCAAAATCATAAGGAATTGTAATGCCGTATAACGTTCAACTTCCTGACGGAAGAATTGTTGAAGGTATTCCAGACGACGTATCTCAATTAGATGCGAAAAAAAGAATCCTAGAAGCTTTCCCTGATTTAGCCGCTAAACAAAAACGTGGTTTTGGCGAAGCTATTACTGACGTTGGAGCAAGTTTAGTTAGTGGTGTTGGGCAACTTGCACAGATACCCGGACAGATTTCTCAACTAGCTGGAATAACTAAAGCTGAAGACTCTGATACTGGACTACAAGGTTTAGGTAAACAACTAGAACAGTTTGGACAAGAATCTAAATCGCCTATTCTTAGAGGTAAAGAATTTGTACGGGCGCAAAAGATTGAAAAGGCTGATGGTATGTTGGCTGAGTTTGGTACAGCCATTAAAGAAACGGTTAAAGACCCAGCTTTGTTGACATCGTTTTTTGCAGAACAAGTACCTAACTTACTTGGCTCATGGGGCGGTGGTCTAATTGCTCGTGGTACTACTAAAGCATTGATGGTTGGTGCTACTGAAGAAGCTCTTGGTAAAGCTGGTGTTCGTGGCGCTATTGGTACAGGTGCTGCAATGCAAGGTGCCGATGTTGGTTCAGATACTTATGTAGCCGCATTTAAAGAACTTAAAAAACAAAACCCTGATATGCCCGATGAGGAAGCTACGGGTATTGCCTTAGCTAAAGGACGTGTTGCCGCTATTGAAGCATCGTTTCTATCTTTAGGAGCAGCTAGACTTCCTGGCGGTGCAACTATTGAACGTGCCCTTGCTGGTAAAGGTATGCCTGGCGTTGGTGGGTTTACTAGAGGTTTTGTAGGTGAAGCAGCATCTGAAGGACTAGAAGAAGGTGGCGGTAAGTTTATATCTAACGTAGGCTTACAAGAAATTAACCCTGAACTTAGTTTAACTAAAGGTGTTGGTGCAGCAGCAGGTATGGGTGCATTGGGTGGTGGTCTATTTGGTGGTGTATCCGGCATGGTTACAGGTGGTAGAGAAGACCAAAGACTACAAGCTATAGCCGACATTGAGCAGTTTAAGCAAGACACAATTAAAGCACAGGAAGATGCGGTAGCAGCAATAGACCAAGCACGCCGTGATGCCTATGAAACTGAACAAAAAGATACAGAGATGCGCATTATGCGTGAAAGACTTGGAGATAGGTTTACTCAGTCTGACGCATACAACGAACTATTAGCTGACGTTGAAGCTTCAAAAGCTAAAGCAGAACAATCTGCACAGAATGCCGCAGCAAAACGAGAAGCAGCTATTACCCGCCAAGACGAATTAAAAGCTAGAGAATCTGCATTTACATACGCTGAACCTAATGCACAAGGTGTTATGGAAGCTGGTCGTCCAATTACAGAAGCTGATTTTAAAGCTATGAACATTGGGGCTACCAATAAAAAATTAAGAAACCAGTTACTAGGCAAAGATTTAAGTGACCCTAAAGTAGCAAAAGAAGTTAAAACTATTCTAGAAGATTATGCTGGTGGGGATCGTGGCGTTAAAATTATTGAAGGCGTTACTGGCTTTTTAGAGCGTCCTGAGTTTAGTATCCCTGAACCTAAGAAACGTGAAAGAAAACCAAAAGCTGTTGTAGAACAACAAGTAGCACCAGAAGCGGTAGCGCAAGAAGTAGTTAAGCCTAAGCGCCGCATGAAACCTTTAAAACCTACGGCGGAAGAGGTATTATCTCAGGAAGAGCAAGATTTAATTCGACAGGAGTTACAAGATGAACAATCAGCTTTCAACCAGCAAAGTGCTAGGGAGACTCCTACAGCTGTCAGCGGACCAAGTGAGTCAAGCGTTCGAGTGCCTAGCGACGGATTTGGAACCACCCCCGGAATTGACCAATCTAAACGACGAGGAATGGTTCCTGTTGGGAATGATGTTGGACAACCTATTGGAGGAGCGGCACCAGTCCAGCGTGCATTAGGACAACAACCTTTAACACTAGAAGAAAAAGCGGCTCAAACAGTTGCCCAAAGAAATGCTCCTGTAAAAGCATACAACCCCGACATTCAAGAACCGTCTGTAAAACTTAACCCTCGTCAAGCTAAAGAGTATAGAGAAGCAATTGGCAACTACCTAGAAAAAGCAAACTACATAGGGGCTAAAGCCCTTGATGCCCTTGCTGGGGATATGCACGCTAAAGAAAATAGTAAAGATGCTAACCGTGCGTATCGTGGGTTATCTGAAGAACAAAAAGCTTATGTAGCTGAGCGCACTAAAGAATTAGAAAAGTATACCCGTCGTGGTAGTGCTTATGCTAAAAAGCAAAATGAAGAAGTGGCAAGACGTAAAGCCTTTGAAGGTACTCTTGAAGAGGAGGAAGGCGCACCTGCCGTAAAACCTGCTAAAAAACCTAAAGAAAAAACTACTAAAGTTGGTCCTATTAGCGGTACTCCTCTACAACAAAATAAAGAATTTGCCCGCCGTATGGGGTATGTTGCTAGCGTAGGAGGACATCGTCTAAAAGGTGCGGTCAATAATAAGATGATGACTGCTGCTAAAGCTGGCGATATTAAAGGTGTGTTAGATGCGTTGGGTAAAAGTAAAAGCCCAATCTACCGTCAAATTGCTAGCATAGCTAGAAACGTAAAAGGTTTAAAGGTAGCCGTAGATAGCACCAAAATTGAAAAGAAGTTTAGTAAGTTTAAAGAAGGTGTTGATTCCGCTAAGATTACCATTGCCAATATTGATGCACTGCGTGAAGCTAAACGTAGAGTAGATTCGGGTATGACTGTAAGCAAAGCGGTTGAAGGTATTATTCAATTCCCTAAAGGATTAACTCCTGACGTAAAGTCTGACCAATCACTTTCAAACACGTTGTTTTCTAATAATGCCTTGTTTGAAAAAGATGCGTTTTACAAGTATGTTGCTGAACAAGAAGCAATGCTTGAAGGGTATGAAGAATCAAATAGATATGCGGCTGGTACTCCAGTTGAAGTAGAAGCTATTCCTGGACTGTATGACCCTGAAACAAACACTATTTATATTGACGAGTATTTTGGTAAGTATGAAGATGTGCTTGCACATGAATTAACTCATGCTATTTCCCACGACTTTGTATCTAGCCCTAGAGCAAAAAATACCCCTACGTATAAAGCACTGGACAAGCTATACCAACATGTACTTGGTAAGTTTAGTGATAAAGACGCCTATGGGTTATCTAGTTTAGATGAGTTTGTTTCTGAAGGTTTGTCTAACCCATTGTTTCAAAAAGAACTATCTAATATTAAGTATGAGAATACAACTGCATGGAATAAGTTTGTTCAAAGCATTGCTAAAATTCTTGGACTTAAACCTGATAACGCACTAACAGAACTTCTAAACCTAACTACAACAGCGGCAGAACAAGGGCAATCTACAACCCGTACGGGCAAGCCAGCTTTTTTACTTCAAGCAGCGTCACTAGATGCGCTTTATGAAGCTACTGGAGCCAATAGACGTGCCAAGCCTACTGAAGAAACAGGGGCTTTTCAAACTATTAAAGACTCTACAAAGAGTAGGCAAGCCGCTAAGTCTGCAGTTAATAAGTTCCTAAACACCGCAGAGACAATGCTATTCTCCGCAGATTCTGCGTTGAATAACGCTATACGTAAAGAATTAGAAAGCAACAAAACTAATTGGGAAACCGTTAAACAAATGATGTTTGAGGTAAGCACTTCCCAAGCTACCCACGCAGATGCAGTTGCAATGCAGTTTTTACAGCATGGTTCTCTTAAGTATGACCCTAAAGCCTATAAGTGGAGAGCAGAAAAAGCTGATGATAGCTGGGCAGGGATTGTTAGTAAGCTAGCAGACATCGCTAAAAATAACGGGTTATCTACAGAAAAAGTTACTAACTATGCACAACAAGCATTTGTTGCAGAGCGTTTAAAAGGGTTAGCAAAATCAGATCGTGAAATATATAGCCACATGACTCCTGAGCAAATTGAAGCTGGGCTTAAGTTCTTTGAAATGCTTCCTGAATTACGTGACGTGCAAAAGAGTTGGAACGCCGTTCGTAAAAATACAATGGACATAGCAGTTCAAAGCGGGTTATACAACAAAGACCAAGCAAAAGAACTATTAGATATTATGGACTACGTGCCGTTCTACCGTGTTGAGCAATTAGCACAAAGAGCAGGTCCTAAAGAGTATGGTCGTGGTTTGATTGATTTTGCTAAAGGTTTTAAAATTAAAGGTAGTGAACAAGAAGTTGCCAACATTTTTGATAACATGGAACGTTGGACTAGTTATACCGTAGCTCGTGCGGTAAAGAACCGTAGTGCATTAAACCTGTACGATACAGCTAAAAAACTATTTCCTGACGAAGTTAAAGATTTACGTCAAGACGAGACTGTGCATCGTGAACAAAATACTATTGACTTATGGGTAGATGGTCAACGCCAAAAAGTAGAGTTTAAAGACCCATTGTTTGTTTATGCCTTTACGGGTATAGAGTCTGCCGCTATTCCTCATTTTGGTGTTGCTTCTGCTGCCTCAAATATTTTACGTAAAAATATCGTGTTGATGCCTTTGTTCTCTATTAGCCAGCTTTCCCAAGACTCGTTTGGTGCAATGCTTACATCAGGACTAAAGCATCCTTGGTTGTTACCTTTAGAAGTAGCTAAAGAGTTTACTAAAACCCTACGAGGTAAAAGTGCGGCTGCTACTGAATTGACTAAGTATGGTGCGGTTGGGGTGCGTGATTACTCGGCTACGTTTATTAGGGAAAACGCTGAGATTTTGGCTGGCTTAAAGAAAGATACTAAGTCAGGTGCGTTTATGCGGGCGCTTGAAAACTTTGCTATGGCTTCTGATAATGCGGTACGTCAGGCGGTTTACAACATGACCCTAAAAGAAACAGGGGATAAAGCATTAGCGGTTGAGCGTGCGTTTGAAATTATTAACTTTAAACGTGCTGGTGCGTCAGGCAACATTCAAATGTTACGTCAGGTAGTACCGTTCTTTGGTGCGTATTTACAAGCTCAAAACGTGATCTACAAGACCCTATCAGGTAAAGGTATTGCGCCGCAACAAAAGAAAGAAGCGCATCGTATCCTTGCTTCTAACGCATTAAAGATTGGTGCTTTGGCATTTATGTATGCCGCATTAAGTGCAGATGATGAAGATTACCAAAAGATGGATCCAAGTATCCGTGATCGTCACTTGTTGATTCCAGGTACAGCCTTCATGTTGCCATTGCGTAGTGACTTAACTTTAATGCCTAAACTTATTGCTGAATATACCTACTTGGGTATGACTGATAACTCATTTACTGATGATAAAAAGATTCGCCGTGCTATGAGCAGTGCATTAGCCGAAGCAGTACTTAGCCCTACTGTTGTACCACAAGTATTTAAACCTTTCTTAGAAGTAGGCACAAACTACAACTTCTTTACAGGTCGTTCTATTATTGGTCAACACTTGGCAGGTTTAGAAACTGAAAAACAATATACAACTAGCACTTCTGAATTAGGTAAATTTATTGGTAGTTCGGGATTAATTGCCCCCGTAAACGTAGACCATATAATTAAAGGGGTTACAGGCACTACTGGCGGTTTACTTTTACATTTGACAAACGGATTGGTAAATGGTGTTAGTGACCAACCTAGACCTGAAAAGAGTTGGCAAGATGCGATTGCTAGTACCCCTGGTTTAAGTGCGTTTGTTGCTAAAGAGTATGGCAATGCCGATAAAAATGATTACTATGAGCTTCGTGATGAAGTTTCTAAGGCGGTTAATACTTTAAGGGATATTGAGAAACACGGCACGGTGGAAGAGTACCGAGAATTTGAGAGTAAACGAGTAGACCTTCTCAAAACTAAAGACCAAGTAAACAATATCAATAGGCAACTATCTGAGTTACGTGCGTACGAAAGAGACGTTATTGAAGCCCCTGAGTCTAGGATGGACGCAGAGAAAAAAGGTCAAGAGATTGAGCGTATCCGTCAGATGGAAAAGAAAATGCTTGGTAACGTAAATCAGTTACGACGGATGGCTGGCTACTAAAAAGGATCCCGCCGAAGCGGGATTAAGTCCTCAATGTGGGATCGAGGAGAAGAGTGATGTAACTATATCACTTAACTCTCCATAAGCGCAAGCCATATTTCCCATTTTCTACAACTTGTTTGCATTTAACCTCAATCCCCAGCCTTTCTGCTTCCTCCAGTAGGTCTTTTTCATGCGCCTTACGGTCTAAACAAGGGATGAATACAGACTGCTCAGGTTCAAGCCTCTTCCAAGGGATCAAGAATATCTGATTTAATATTTTCAACATTTAGTAAAGCTTCTTCCCTAAAGAACTCCAGCTTGGTAGCATCAAACACTAAGGCTGGTGCATTTAGATTGGTATCTACAATAGTACCTGAAGTCATACGCTTGCGTTTCTGACCTAAAAAAGCACCACTCTTCTTGTGCATAGCCAACGATTCGTCAAAGTTTAACTGGGATTTATTACACTCAGCACGGTACTCCTTGGCAACCACGTATAAAAGCTTTGTATCGGGTTCGTAGCGTGCGGTTAATGCGCCCCTTGGTTCTCTAATCGGACCTGTCTCCAAGCCTGTTTTGTGGTCTTTCTTGCCGTTAATAACCAACACCTCGTGGAACTTACGCTGTATAAAGCCGCTAAGGAAGTCGCTATTTTCAGATACCATCTGTTTGTTTTGCGCCCTAGATTCTTTAATATGTTTAATAATATAAGCCATTACAGGTTTGTGGTCGATATTGTGCAGTCCTAGATTCTTAGCAATAATTCCGCCTGTGATAGCGATTGCCGACATAGCTGACCAATACCGTTCTTGTGATTTAATATCGGCGGCTTTTTCAATTTTTATCTGCACGTCGCCTAAGAACTTAATAACCTCGGGTAGATGTGAAACTACGTATTGCATAAATGGAAAGATAGCGTGTCCGTAGTTAGTATGTAGCCGACTAAAGTGTTGCCTTGCCCATACAGGATCATCATTGACGTCGTTAAAGATATGTAACTCCATCATACGCATTAGCTCGCCTTCAGGAAAAGCCTTGATAGAAAGTAAGTCATCACGCAAGGAGCGATTAGATGTTGTAATTAATCCTGTTGCCCACTTGGTATGGTTAAGGCGCTCTGCATTGTTCTGAGACTGCATACGGTTCTTAGCACGTCCCTCAGTAATATCGTAAGCCAAGTTAGACTTCTGCTGGGGATCCATGTTTGTCATCTCGTCAAACAAAATAGGGATGTTTTGAAATGTACCAATGCGTTGTAGCTTCTGATTGTACGTATCTTTAACCCGCATAAAACTATCTTCGGGATGCCCGTAAATACTACCAATGGTGTGCAGTACTGTAGTCTTTCCTGATCCTGACCCCTGCGATTTAAGGCTAAGTAAATAACCCTTTAGGTTAGTAAACTTTAATAACACGTTGCCAAAACCCATAAAGAAAGCAAAAGCTTTAGCCTCCATCTCCTCTCTAGCATACGCATTGATAACATCTTTCCAAACGTGGAAGTCACCTTTCTCCCTGAACATTGGTACAAGTTCAATAGTTGTAGCGGTAGGGGGGCTGTATTTAATTTCAGTAGACGTAATTTCTTTGTCGCCAATAATAAAACCCGAGTCGTCAGGTAGCCAACCAAATTGCTTGCGTGCTAGTTCTGCTTCTGTAGAGGCTTGTAGTTCTTCCACCCATCTAGTTATGTATGCCATAAGTATGTTTACTTTCTTACCTAGTATTGCTACTCCGTGTTTGCCAACGGTGTCTCTAAATCTTTCCATAGCCAGTACGTCAGTCAAAGGCATAATGAATTCTTTAACTCCGTCCTTTGGTAAATGCAAGCGTAGCAAAACGCTTTCTCCTCTGTCGGGGTCGTGCATACGCTTAACTGCATAAAAGTCATACGGGTAAACCAACGTCATCTCTTCGTCGCCATCTTCGTTCTTCAACTTGGTGTATATACCACCTGCCGCACCCCGTGTGTATGGGAATGGGAATTTAGGAATTTGATATATGGTAGGCGCTTCGCCTTCTTCGGCTGGAATTTCTACTACGTTATCTTCTTTTTTAGCTTCAGCAAACTCTTTACCTAATTGGATAGGAGAAGTAATGTTGTGAGGACATCCTTGACACGGTGTTGGATTTAGCTTTTTAAATGTAGAGCAGGTATAAGGACCTGTTGTCTGACTTGCTTTCTTTTCAGTAGCTTGAGCAGAATAATCGGGGTGCTTATTAGATAGGGTATGGATGGCTTTATCTCTATCCACACAGGCGTTGGCAATACTTAGCCCTCCTCTCCAAAGAGGCTCATCTATTGTCTCTTGATTTTCGTATATGTGTAAAAGTTGTGGGCAACCTGTACCCTTAGCGCTCTTAATCATAATTGTTTTAAAACGGGAAATGTTGTTACCCATTAAAGCTAGGGTCATTGTGTCCATCTGACGAGGTACAAAAGGCTTGCCAGTCATACCAGCAAAAATATCTTCGCCATCAAAAGGTATATTTAAAACATCTTCTATAACACTCTTATCCACCAGGGGACCGGTAAGTAACATTTCTACTGGGACTGGGTTTTGTGGGTCTTTAAAGTTAAGAGTATTTGGAATACGCAGTACCCGTGCTGTATCCGCAGTAACGGATGCGTCTGCCGCAAGCTTGTGCATAGCGCAAAGCGCTTTTAATTTCTCAGCTAGGGGTTTCCATTCCTCGCTTGGCAAAGCCGCCTGTAGCCCCCAATATGCGTGGATACCGTTGCCTGAATTAACTACTGTAGGTTTAGGTAGCTTTGTATTTTTGATAAACTCTTTAAGCGCATTCATGCCCTCAGCTTGGTCAGCATAGGGTTTACCCACACCACAATCAATATCAATAAAGAAAGACTTTAATGCTTGTGCATTCTTGGCAGTCCTGCCTTCTTTGGGATCGGTGAATGAAGCTAAAGCAAAATAGGAGTTATACCCATCGTTAACTAATTGTTCCGATAGTCTACATACTTCTGCGATACTTCCCACAAACTTTTGTCTTGGGCTTTCATCTTTCTTTAATCCCACCACGCAATACGACCCTGTATCAGGAAGTAATACGGATAGAAAATCATTTGTATTTAACATAGCCGCCTTTAGCCGTCATTATAAAAAGGGATGGGCAGGGATAGACGGCGGTATATCCTTTTCGGTAGCTAACCTAGCCCCCCACACAACTATTTCAATTTACCAACAAGTTTTTGCATCTTGTCCCAATGCTTCTCAGGGACATTAGTTTTGCCACGAAACCAAGAGTACACCGTCATGCGGGATACGCTAAAAAATTCAGACACATCAGTTACAGGAATATCCCGTTTAGTGCAAGCAAGTCCTAGCTGTACCCCTATCTTGGATTTGTCCGAAGCATTTACCTCATTGATAAAGCTACTCGCATATCCTTTAGACATGATTACTCCTCATCATCCCAGTCAGAAAGAATCTTACTTAAATCTTTCTTAGCGGCAGGTTCTTCTTTCTTGGTAGTACGTTTAGTCGGCTCTAAAGCTTCAGCTTCTTTTTCTACCTTGGTTACTTCTTCAGGGTCAGCAGATTTAGACTTAGCTGGAGCTTCTAATGCAGGGGTATCATCCTTAGGTTTAGCAACCGTCATAGTAATTGCTTTGATAGCTTCAGTACTCTTACCTTGGTCAATAGCCGTAGAAATTTCATTAGTTTCTAAGAAGCGTACTGGCTTGAATGTAATCTTAGGTGTAGAACTTGCAGTATCAAAACGCATCTCAGTTACAACCGCAGTAATAGGAACACCCTTAGCACCGATCATCTTAGCGTACATCTGCAAAGGCCATTTACCAGCTTCACCCTCACCAAAGATCGAAGTAGAAGGAAGAACTAATTGGAATACATCTCCACCAATATCATTATCCAAAACTACTGCAATACGTTGGCTAAAGCGACAAGCACGACCTTCACCTTGCCCTGAACCTTTAATGTTCTGTGGGCAATTAGCGCATCCAGTAGACTGTGGTGCTTCAACAGATTTATCAGGATAGTCGCCGTTAGCAGACCAGCAATCAGGAGGTGCGGATACACCCTTCTTGTATGTACCAGCGTAGTAAGTACGAGCGACCTTTGAGGAAGCCGCAACAACCACCACATTAAGATTGCGTTCTTCTTTCTGCGCAATTTCTTTTCCGTTTACTAACAAGCGCCATACACCGCCCTCAATAGAAATACGTTTACTACCGCCACCACCACTACCCATAAGGGCTTTAGTAGTATCGTCCAACTCCAGCGACTGTAAGTGCGCTGGTAAACTCATGTCCAACATAGCAAGTTCTTTGCTCATCATCTTCTCCTATTTTCTAGATCGTGTTACTCGTACTGTGTAAGCCGCATCCGCTTGAAGCCCCGGCGGGTGCAAATCGGGGTTCTCTTCTAAAAATGTTTGCACATTAGTGTCCGAAATTCTTTGATGTAGAAAGTGAAAGGCATCATGCTCTTTAATAAAATTATAAAAAGATTGCCAATCACTTGTCCAATAACGTTTCTTTAATGTTCTGCTAACTGTACCAAATGAAGTCTTTAACCCATCAGTACCTACTTCTTTGCAGATGTTTGCTAATTCGCTTTTAATTATTTCCTCTTGTTCTTCAAGTTCTCTGACTTGTTTCTCAAGGGCATAACGTTCATCACGAATCTTTACATAGATTTTTACTAGCTTGTCTGCTGATGCTTCTTTATTCATCTCTTCTCCTTTTCGGTATACCTATAATGTAGTACCAAACATTGACATTGTCAAGAGTCATCTTCAATTATATTTTTATAAAGGTCAATCATTTTTGTATGTATATCTACCTTTCCTTGCAACATCTTGTACATCTTCTTTTCTACTGGGGACCCCTGTAAGTGAACTACTGTGCAAGGGTTGTGTTGTCCTGCTCTATGTACACGAGCATTAGCTTGCAGATAAGTTTCAACTGAAGTAATAGGGGAAAACCATACCACTACGTTAGCCGCAGTTAGTGTTACTCCATGTGCGGCGGCTTGCGGTTGTATTACAAGAACCTTAGGGTTAGTGTCGTTTTGAAAACGAGCAAATATATCTGTGCGATTACTTGCTGAGACTGAGCCATTTATAATTTCTGCGGTGTATCCTGCTCTCTTCAATTCTTCTGTAATAATCTCAATGGCGTGGCGGTAGGGGACAAATATTAACACCTTATGACTAGCCTCGTCAATCACTTCCTTTAACTCATTGATTCTATTAGAGGCATCAAACTCAACTACCTCTCCACTATCCGAATAGACTGCGCCACATGAAAGCTGGAGTAATTTATTCAAGTTTGCGGCGGCATTTACTGTTGTTATTTCTTCCCCTGCGGCAACAGCTAACATATTTTTACGGATGATTTCGTAGTATTTTTCCTGCTGTGCAGTTAGTGGTACATCTCTAGTGGTGTAAGTCATGTCAGGTAGGTCTAGGCATTCGTCTTTTGTGAAACGTATTGCAGGTTGCAATACTGTGTGGACTGTTTTTTCTGAATTAGGTTTTGGAACCCATTTGAATTGGGTTAACTTGTACATAACCATGTCTCGGAAAGAACCATAGAATCTTGGTACTCCTTGGGGGTTAATTAACCGTGCTAAACCATACGCATCGGTGGGGGACTGCGAAGCTGGTGTGCCTGTTAACATCCATAACCAAGTCTTAGGTTTGATGATAGAGTTAAGGGTTTTCCAACGTGTTGTAGATACCGTCTTGTATGCGTTAGCTTCATCAATAACTACTAGATCAAAGTCTTCTTCTATTACGGTATCCCTAATAATTCCAAGCCCGTCGTAATTACAAATAACAAACTCAGCGTCGCTTTGAACTGCTTGGATTCTTTTCTCTCTTGAATAGCTATGAGCTATCGCTGTCGTCCTGTGCATAGCAAATCTAAATAGGTCGTTCTGCCAAGCTGATTGCATGATAGATAACGGACACAAAACTAAAACACGTTTGATAACTCCTATGTTCATTAGGTAGTCTGCCGCCCATATAACTGAACCTGTCTTGCCTGTGCCTTGCTCGTTAAAACAAAACGCTCGGCGGTGTAAAGTTAGGAATTCAGCAGTAGTACGCTGGTGGTCAAACGGTTTATATAACCCAGGCCACTTATAGTTAGCGCGTATTGGAGATGGCACGTCTTTGTATTTAAGGTTTTTTAATACTTGCGCTTCATCTAGCCCCCACTTGACTAGCACCCTACCATCGTCCAAAATTTTACTCTTTGGTATTACTGTAGTAATGCGGTTTGGGTCACGTACTTTAAGTAGTAACGCCTTGTTTTCTATGATCTGCAATCTCTTCTCCAATAGGAATACGACCAAAACACACGTTTTGATTGAAACAACTCCTTACGGGAGTTAATCGGTTGGGTCATTGCCAAGGAGGGAAGATACCCCGTGAAGGGAAAAATATCTAACTAGCAACCCCAACTGATACGGTTATGTAGGAAATGAGTTAACCTGTCAATAGCACTCGTATCTTACTTCATGACCATACAACACCAACAATTACTTTTTCTTGCGTTCTTTGACGCTTACTTCAGAAACTAAATTACCTTTTGAATCTCTTTTAAAACTACGATTCTTAGATGCTGATTGTAGTACTACTCCATCTTTATTGCTACCACCTTTATCTAAAGCTTTTATGTGAGATACATCTTTACCATTACGCTTAGGAGATTTCTTTAATACTGTTCCTGTGTCACGTTTATCTATCTCACGCCTAGCACGTTGACGCTCCATTCGGCGAGGGTGTTCCCCACGTTTCTTTTCCATATCGTATTCATGGGCATAAGGTCTAGGTGTTTTGGTATATGGCATATCAGTGGCTTTTTCCGTTGTGTTCACAGTCGGTTATAGAACACCATGCACGACATGAGAAGTTAGGTTTCTTATTCCAAACATTGTTTTGGATTGCCGCTTCTAATCGTTGGGTATCTTCTAACCATTTAGTCCAGTAAACCCCTTCACTATCCGATTCATAACTGTCTTTGATAAGGTCATTGGATACTACAAATAATAACCCACCTTTGACCTTTTTGACGTGAGGAAAGTGTTTAAATAGCGCACAGGATAAAAGTTCTAATTGCTTAGTATCCGCATACTTAGCGGATTTTCCTGTTTTATAATCAATGACATACGCTTTATCGCCGTTGATAATAATCAAATCTGCAACACCCCTCCACCATACATCTTTATCAAAGAACCCACAAGGCTCTAGATTACTTGTAAGCCCCATCCTATATTCGCAAAGCTTTTCGCCTTTGATAAGATTTAGCTTATCCAAGTGTTCTTTAATAAAGATGTATTTCTGAGGGATTGGAATGCCTTTCCCAATGTAATCTTCCGCCGCTTTATGCACTTCCAACCCATAATTTAAATGCTCTGCTGGAGGTTCAACAATGTCCTTTACCACCCGAAGGCGATAATACTTATGTGGACATTGTTTAAAAAGATTTATTGAAGAGTACGACCAAGTGTATTTAACCGTCATTTTTTCTTGGCTTTTTTCTTGGGTGTTGGAGTAGTTAAAGAGTTAAGTAGCTCTGCCCTTTTAGCTTTAACTTCATCGGATGCGTATTCGTTAAGGTTATATACCTTGCAGTATGTATCCATTAGCTTTTCGCAGTGCATATCTATTAATACTGAGATAGCGTGCAAGTGGTTGTACATTTCATCTTCAGTCATTTCCCTTGGATGGTCTAGATACCGCCACATAAGCGTGTCGACAATTTCTTTAACCCCCCATACTAAAGCAATACCATCTTCTATTTGGTGAGGTTCTGCCCATTTAACATTCATAGTATTTCCTTAGCAGGTTTTACATAGCTTGCATAGTCAGATGACTTTACCGCAGGACTTCTAGGTTCATCGTAAAATTTGCGTTTCTTTATTGCATAACGATTGTGTGTAAACTCCATACCCCCTAAAGAAGGTACGGCATTAGTTGTAAACGCCATAGGGTTTTCTATATGCAGTTCGTATAACACTACATTAATTCGGTCTGCTATTGCTTGACTTTCATTTAATGTTAGCGCATATCTTTCGCCTGTTTTTATTCTACTTGCCGCATTCATTAAACGATTGCGTTGGTCATTTGATAATGTAATCATATTGTTGGGTTCCTTTTCTTTTTCCACGTAAAAAAATCTTCCATCGTATAGCCACGTTTTGTTAATTCGTTTCGTAGCTTCCGTAATGCCCGTTTCTCAATGTCTGCTACCGCCGCTCTTGTAGTACCCAAAGCATCTGCAACTTCTTGCTGGGTCATGTCGGCTTGTATAGGTCTATCCCTTTTTTGCATCCTTTAAATCTTTCGCAATTTGCATTAATAGTCTAACTTCAGCAAACGTATTTAATGCGTGTTCGTATGCTCCGTCGAAGTCTCTTGTTATAACAGAATCCTCGTATAACTTCAAGTGCTTTCTTGCTTCTAATAAAAACCCTGCGTAGTCCATCATCTAATTTACCCTGTGATATATGTTTGTGGGGTTTGCCAGCATTGATCTAATTAAGTGATCTATGTCGTTAAACCAAGCCCTATGCCATCCGTCTTTGTCGTAGACTTTAAAACCCATCCCCCTGCTAGCATTCCCCATAACTGTTTCCAATTCCCGATTCGCAGTTAAGTGGTAGGTCGTACGCCCAATCAGGTCGCCATTTCATGCACTCTTCTACATACTGTTGCGCTTCTTCAGCTTCTACTTTAGGTGCTATGCAGGCTACCGCATCATGTACCGTTAGAACTACTTTATAGCGTTTAGATATTTTAACCATTTGTTCGGCAATCACACAGCGTGCAATAGCTTGGCATAGATTCTCCACCACTTTTCCACCATACAACTTGACTGCGCCACGTCTAGTCTTGTATTCAAACTGAGTTTTTCCTTGAGAATCAGTTACTTGGTAAAGCGTCTCATAGCGTTGCCATAACCCACTAGGTAATAGAAAGCCTTTCTTTATGTGATCGAATGACACGACTCCTTCCAAGCCGAATGGCGCAGGTTTATTGGTGTAGATTGCTTCCAAGCACCTACCTGCCTCTTGCCAAAGCTTAGGGATTTGAGCATAAGTTTCCCGATATACCCTGATAATACGATTGGCTTCCCCCTCTTCAACGTCCACGCCAAACGTCTTGAGCTGGGCTTGGAATTTCTTACTACCCATCCCGTACCCCGCCCCCAAGATTGTCGTTTTGCCAACGAAACGTTCGTGTGCCGACACCTCATCAACTGCCTTTTGATAGATAGCCGAAGCCATGATTTTGTATACATCTTCTCCATTTGCAAACGCCTCCACTAAATCTGTCTGTCCTGATAACCATGCAACAATCCGTGCCTCAATTTGCGACGAATCGCAGTCAATCATTACATACTTACTAGGGGGAACAATAGCTTTCTTTAGCTTGCCTCCGTGTTGCCCACGACTAGGTAAGTTTTGTAAGTTGATCTTATCGTCACCACCCCACCTACCAGTATGAGCCGCATAGTATTTGATTGGTACGGGTAACTTTCCTCGCTTAGCTATGTCAATGAACCGTTGTGTGCGTGTTTCCTCAAGCGTAGACTTGTTTCCCAACCGAGCCGACACCAATGCTTGAACCCGAACGTCAGGATGTGATGCCAGTTCTTTGAAGCCCTCATCGGTCTTAGCAAACGCCCATGCTTCCTTACCTGTTTTCAAAGATGTTTTAGTAGGAGGGACAACCTTTAGAGATTTAAGTATCTCAGCGAACTTATCATTAGACATAAGCGTATCTTTGTCAGCTAGGCAGGCTTCAAGCAAAGCTTCTTTACGTTCCTTAGTATCTTCTAAGTGTTGTTCTAGTAGGGGTAGATTTAACTCCAGTACGGGGTCTGTAAACATCCTTAGAGTTATGTCAATAACCTTTAGTTCTTTAGCAGGGAACTCAGGCTGTAAAACATTAAACAACTTCCACGTTAACTCTACGTCGTTGCGACAGTAACTTCCGTACTGCTCTAGGTCTTCAGAGGTAAAGTCTAAACGTTTTTTACCTAGGGCATCCAATATTTCTGTACCCTTGCGACCCAGTTGATACCGTTCAACCAAAGCTGAAAGACTGCCACCTGCATCCACTCCATGAAGCGCCCTAGCCATACAAAGGGTATCGAACAAAGCTTTAGGATGTATGCCAAAATTCCAGCTAAGAATAGCGCCATCAAAAGAGGCATTGTGAGCGAGCAAAGCGCTATTACTCCAGTCATATGTATGCAGAAAATCGCTAACTTCTCCATGCGTACCCGTAAACCATTTCGTTTCTTTATTGTTTTCTTTAACGGCGACCCCAATGACCTCAAACCTATCATCACGGATATATTCTTCGGTAGTGAGTTTCGTGAGCGAGAAGTCTTTAGCATAGTATGTCTCAAAGTCCAATGTAATTATGTTCATGAATAGTTAAATAGTTTTCCAAATAGGGTTTGGTGTGGCTTTTTTAGGACAGGCTTTTTACGCACCTCTACTTTCATTGCGTTTACTTGCGCTCTTAACTGCTCGTTTTGTTCAATCATTATTGAAGATATTGCGGGAATCGGAGTAGCCGAAACTGTAGCGCTCCCTCGCTTTGTAAACCACTTTCCCATATCGTCATCCTCCTCGGGAGCAAGTAGTTCTTTCATGACTAATTTGGTAAATTGTTCTTGGTGCAGTTTACTCATAGCTTCTTTTAATGCGTTTATATCTTCGGGTTCAAGAAAAGATTGATAGTCTGTAAGAATCCTTCCCCACCTTGTAGTTACGTGCAGTCCATTAGTCTTGTCATAAAACTCATCAGGATTAGTCTTCATCCTCTCTAACAATATCTTTACGCCTTCGTTCATTTCTTCCTCCTATATCTTATCGGCTTTACATATGCCTCATGCACTTCTACTTTGTCTTGGTCAAGTAGTTCGTATAAATACTTTCTAACCATCTGATACTCTACATCCATATACTTAGCAATTTCTCTTATAGTTCTTGGATTGCCTTGCAGGTGGTGCATTACCTGCGCCCAACGATACTCTCTATTCCGTTTCATCGCACCGTTCTACTAGCGCCGCATACCCACAAATATCTACTAGGTTATCTCTATGGCTTGGGTCGTTCGCAAACCTAGCTACCTTAACCAACATCATCAAAGCGGCAACATCTTTAGCGTTAATCTCTGCCTTTACTGCTCCATCTATTACACCCACCGCAGAAGACGCATCTATATAAGCGTTCCACATGACCGCAATAGTCTTTAGGTTCTTACTAGGATGTCCGTAAGTCTTTTCTCTATCGCCGTAGATGATGGCATTAGCTTCTTTTAGTACGTTCATTTCACTCATGTTCTACCGCCTTGTTTACTTGAGTTACTATTTCCAAAACATATTTAATATCGTTCGGGGTTAACTGCCCCAAAAGATGAATAATTTTCATCACCGCAACATCATTGTCTAGTGGTTGTGGTTTAATTAAAGATTCAAACATTAACATCTCCCATCTGTATCAAGTTCTTCTTTTTTTGCTAACTTCTTGCGTAGCTTTACACCTTCTTTAGCGTTCTTCTCTTGCTCAATATACTTTTCTAGAATACGTAACACACCTTCTTGTACTAAAACTTCTAGCATTTCTTTATCGAACCGAACTATTGCATCGGCTGAACCATCCTTGTGTTCTTTAACTACTGTCAATCCCAAGTCCATCATTCTTCTCCTTTAAGCATATCGTAAATAATTCCAGCTTTGGGGAATCCTACACCCAACAATACTTTAAAATTATCTAACCCTGTCTCATTTACTATGATTGAAATACCACCTACATTCATAATGTCGATTAGATTCTTTTCTTGTAAGGCAGTCGGCTTACCCCCATTTGCTTTGCACTCAATACCAATAAACCGCCCTTTAATACAAGCCACAATGTCAGGTACACCTGACTTACCATACCCCCCAGTAGCAGGCATAAAGTAATAAGCACCGAACTCTGCCAATATCTTTTTGACTTTGTCCTTGACTTTCTTCTCAGGTGTTGTCATTTCTCACTCGCTTTCTTTAGTATTGCTCTAGCAAAACCAATAACATCACTATTATTTAAAACCATGTCAGACAACTGCCATATTTCCTCATCTGTTAGTGTCTTTGCTGGATGGGTGTAGAGTGGAGTCTCAGTCATATCTTCCCAAATCATTTTTTCTTTAACAAAAGATAACTTTGATGCCCCGTTAGGCTTTTCATACATCCACGCTACTGGTTCACTCATTGGATTTCTCCAACTTGTTTTATCAAGGCAGTACACTCGGTCTGCAACATCATTACTTCGTTTTCTAACTCTTTGATTCGGTGTTGTTGTATATGTATTTGATCTCTCAACATCTGCTGAGTATCTTCTTCATCATCTGCTAACCAACCAAAAAATGGTATCGGTATCACTTCGTTCTCCTCTTAGGTTTAACGGCTACGATTCCTTCTTCTGCTTCAGTTTTATTTCGTCTCTCTAGCATTGCATCTGCTAATTCATAAGAACGTCTTGCAATACAATCTTCGGGCATCAGTTCGGGATGTAAACCACCCCTTGCAATAATGCCGTTCATCGCAAACATAGCAAAGCAATCCCTCAAGTCCTGTTCGTTCATACTTTAACCTCGTGGTATTGATTCCATTGTTTAGGGGATACTTGCACATAGTAGAGTTTGTTACCTCGCCACTTACCTATACCATCAACATCTACACCCTGCCCTGCCGTTCTAAGCATGGCAACCTTGTCGGCAATAAAGCTAGGTAGTTCACCGTACTCGCAGTGGTAATACTTGGGTTCGAATAGCTTGCCTGCTTGTATCTCTATCTGCGTAGATATATGTATCTTATTGTCCGCAAACTCAACACGCACAGGGGCTAACTGTTCCTTAAACTTATCAAATATTGCATCCATAGCTTCCACAAAACCATCTTTCATATTCTTCCTTATGTTTCTATTGTAAAGATTACCTACCACATAGTCAATACTATTGAACCAAAATAAAGTAGGTGTTTTCCCCACCCCGATAACCTACCTCGGGTAGTAGTGTGTCTTTCTCAACAAGTTTTAAAAGAGCGATATTAGTTCTGGTTTGTTCAGGTAGGTCGTCAACTGCGCCGAACTCTTTGGGTTGCAGGGCATAACCATTGGGTATAAAAACGGCTTTGTCAGGGCGCACGATAACCGTATCGAATTTAGGTTTAATGCTTATCTTGCGTCGCATCTCTTCATATGCCTCAATTCCTGCTGCCGCCTTTTTAAATTGCTCGGTTTTGAACTGAACTCCTGTGGATATCAGGTATTTAATCTCTTCATACATTTCTTCGTACCCAATTTTAAATGGGTAAATAGCCCTATTGTCTGCACTACTCCATTGCTCATGTGCTTGCTCTGCCCTACGCCTACCATTAGCAGAAACCTCATGCCACTCAAATGGTACTATGTTGGTCATCGCAATCTTCAATGCTTTCTTAACATCTTTAGTGCGTTGTGCTGAGTGTTCGTTACCCCAATGCCCGAACCTATCATTCTGAATCTTGCGTGAGGTAATCTTGTACTCGTGGTCACTACGCTTGCCGTATGTCCATTCCACTACACCCACAAAATCTATTAAAGCATCATCAGAAAAGCGGGCATCGTTAAAACGTAACTGCCAATACTGATCTCTACCTGTGTTTTGTACCGCCGATACTGTCAGACAGTATCCTAACTTGGCGTGCTTTAGTTCCATCGCTTCCAGTATTTCTAATACAGGTGGGCTTAGTTGTGTTTTGTCTATGTTGTCTAGTTGTAGCATTTTTATTCTCCTTGTTAGTTAATTACTTCTACTTCTGCTTGGGTTTCTATCCATACCTTAGCACCGCAAGATAGGGGTTTGTCGGGGGAATAAACTATCCTACTATCCCCCTTGATTACTACTTCATGTGCATAGATGTTATCTTTGTATGTTTTAACAGTTAGCACAGGGTTAGTAGTCCCATTCTTAGCGTTGGCTTTTATCTCATGTTGGTTTACATGAATTATGGTTTTCATACATCCTCCACTTTTTTTAGTTTAGTTAAATCCATTGCCGTTTCTACTCTGCGTACCATATAGGGGTATTCCAGTTCATAGTCGTCATCATTGAACCATTCTTCTTCTGTGTCATCTGACTCCTCTCCTGTTCTTGCAAACTTAGCTTTAAAGTTGTTGTCAAAATCTCCAGCCATGTTAAGCAAATCCATAAAGCCGTTTTTAGAATCGTCATACCACTTCCAATGTTCATGGTAAAAGTGAACACCACCTTTCGGGTCATCATCTTCCATTGGTCTGTCTTTATAGTTTTCGATATACATAAACCGCAAGAAGTCTTTGAATATATCTCGCCCATCTACTTTCATCAGGGCAACAAACTCCTCGGGGTCTTTTGTAAATTCGATATAAAACCCTACCTCGCTTCTGTATCCCATTACTCATCCTCCTGTATGTCATAGATTTCCCAGTCAATATCTACTGGCTCGTCCTCTACTTCTATATCCCACATTTTTTCTTTAGCTTCTTCCCATGTATCTGCTTCAACATGGACTAGAAAATACTCTTTTCTAATTACCCAACCTTTCCATTTCTTCATACACCCTCCTTAGAACATAGATAAAATATCATCAACCTTAGACTTAACGCTAGTACGAATTGCTTCGCTTTCACGAATGTCTGAGGCATCTACACCATTTAATGCTTTCTCTAACTTCTGACGCATAGCTTCTAACTTAGGGTCGTCAGTCACATTGAGGCTTGTCAGCAACCCACACAGGTCAGAGGCATTGGTAATAGTAGAATCCCAAAACTTCTTTTTATTCTCGTCTGTGTAATCCATACGATCACTCAAATGAGTCAGGGTTTCATGCAACCTATCCCATGCGTCTTTCATAGCGTCAGCTAACTTGCCGTCGTAATACTCTTTGTATTGTTGTTGCAGTTCGTTCTTAGCCTGTTCCTCAACATCTATTCTGAAATCCCCTGCATCAGGTACAGGACAGAACACATACTTAAAGCGAAACTTAGAACGCAAGTCCTCAACATCGGGATACTCGTTTCGGTCAAACAAAGCACCAAGCGTAAACGCAGAAGATGAAACCAGTTGCGGATATTCCACAAGAAAGTCATCCACCGCATCGTTGTATTGTTGCTCATAGTTGCCTAGCGTAGCCTTGTAATCAAAGAAAGACTTCATAGGTAACAAGCGTGAGCCACCATCAGACCAAGGTAAGGTATGTTGATAGTTCCAAGTACGCACAGCAGTAGCAATCTTCTGCACCTTCTCTAGCTTGTCCGAGCCTGCCAATAACTTCTTGTTGTAGTTACCTGCCCGAGCCTTGGTACTCTTGCTTACATCAATCTCCTCGGATACTTTCTTATCCATCTTACGACCTGTCCACATAGAAATGTTTAGGTCTACTAGCATAGCGTTGCTTCCAATCATTTTCATTCTCCTTGTGTTAGTGGGACAATCCTTAATCGTAACTTCGTACTGTCTGACAGTATTTGGTCAGCCATAACCTCCATAGCATTTGAGTGCGTAAGAGTTACACCTAACTGCGACTCCATCTTCTTCTTTGCTTCTAAAAACTTCTTCTTAGCTTCTGTCTTTAACATCAACGTTTCAAATCCTCTAGCTATTGCCATCTTAGTTCTCCTCGATTTTTACAGATATACCCATAGGGGCAACCATGTCAGTTGTCATACCCCAAAACACAGGGTGTTTCCAATCACCCCACCCACCAATGTAGCCGTCAGTCAGCACGATTACACACTCAGGGTTTAGCTTGTGTTGCTCAATGTATTTAGGAATACATTCCGCACTTGTACCACCACCCCCTGCAGGTTTAGTAGATGACATGATTGCTTCGTAGTCACCTCGTTCATACTTCTCATGAGCGCATACCTCGGTGTCCCAATACATTAAGTCGATACCCTCGGGTTGCACATGGTTACATATGGATAAGAGTTCACCTAAGAATTGACCTATCTCATTCGGACCAATAGAGCCTGACATATCAATGGCTACAACAATGCGACCTACTGCCTCACCTATTGCGCTAGGCATATAGACACCCTGATCTACCCACCTACGATTTGGTCTGCGCCATGTAGAGTTATCCTTATCGTTGCAGATAGAGTTCACAAAGTCGGCTAATACTTCTTTCCAATTAACCTTAGCCGTCATTGCCTCAGTAATCTCACGAGGTACATTGCCGTTGAGTTTGCCTGCTAGTAGTGCGCCCTGTCTTAATGCTTGATCGACTTCACGAGCCAATGCTTGTTTCTCATCTTCTGATAAGGCGTCTGCACCTTCCCAATCATGCTCGTCAAAGCCCTGCCCACCTTCTTGTTCATCTTCGCCATCACCATTGCCTTTTCCACCCTTACCTCCTTGTTGTTTAAGTAAACGAAATACTTCGCCTGCATCCATGCCCCGATACTTCTCGTCTAACAAACCACCTTCAGGTAGAGTTACCATTGCACCTTGTGGGTCTGAGTCGTGAATCATTAAGTTAATAACAAAGTCACAAGCCATGTTCGCTAGTTGTGGGTTCTGTTTGTAAAGATGTTTCCATACAGTTGTATGGCGGAAAGCCTTGTGTAGATTCTCGTGAAGTATCAAGCCCTTCAATTCAGAATCCTTTAGCTTGTCCACGAACTTACGCCCATAGTAGGTATTCTTACCATCGGTGCAAGCAGTAGCCAAGTCATCATCTACCTCAGTCTTACCTAGCATGAAGATACCCGAATACAAACAATACTTAGGGTCGTTCATCAATGCTACATGGGACTTTTGAACTCGTTGTTCAGCAGTTAGTCTAGTCATTTGTTTCTCCTTTTCTAATACTGTCTGACAGTATTGATTAAAACAACCATTGGTTATCGGTAGCCCACTTCACAAAGTCTTTATTGGACACCGCCATAGCTTGCTTGGTAGTAGACTTCACGATTGAACGGGCAAACAACGCCTGTAATTCTTTATCCAATCGGTCTGCATACTTGAGCCACTTAGGTAGCGTATCTTTATCAACCCGAGTAATAGCAGAGAAGGTCAAGATACATTTAGCCACCGCATCATCAGGAACTTTAGCCGTTGTAGGTGAATTACAGATAGACTCCCATGTAGGTAGCTTGTCCACCACAGTAAAGAACGCTTGCATATCACGAGCCGCACTCTCACCGATTGTGCCTGCCAATGCCGAGATAGTTACGCCATCACCTAGGTCAGCACGCTTCTTAGCTATATGACTAGCCTTCTCTAAACTACGAGGGGTCACGAACGCCGACTGTCCTGCCTTAGTTGGGTTAAAGATGTACAGATTATCTTTTTGGGCAGGGTCAGTATAAGACTCCAAGGCATGAGGGAATTGCTTAACCCATGCCAATACCTCAGGAGCAATATCATTCTCCACAGCCCACGCACCCCAAGAGTCAGAGTCAATAGAGCCATCAGCTTGGAAGCCTGCGTGTGGTTTGCGTACAGTCACAAAACAAACCCGATTACGAGCATGAGCCTCTAGGCTATCACCTACCCCATCAGTTGCTAGATTAGTTGTACCAAAGACAATCGAACCCTCGGGCAAAGACATATCACCAATACGCTTTTCTAACATCAGCGTGAGCAATACATTCTTGACCGCCTTCATAGCCTTGCCTATCTCGTCAAGCATAACGATTACAGGCTTACCCGATTGGAATTTAAACCTAGCGTTTGGTGCGAACTTAGTTACTTTGAGAGTTGATGCCAGTTTTTCTAGAACCACCTCCTCCGTATACGGAAGCGCAAAGTCACCTAGGTCTAACAGGGTGCAATCAATGTAGGCTACCTCATAGTCGGGGTAACGCTTGGCTACTGCCTTGAGCATAGAACTCTTACCAATTCCAGGCTCACCCTGACCAATGATAGTTACATCAGAACCTACTGTTGATATTGCATTAGCAAACTCGTTGAGAGTTAAGGAACTACCGAACTTGATACTCATATACTTCTCCTTGATTTAAAATTAAAAAAACCCAATACTGTCTGACAGTATTAGGCTACGACCCCACAACATCTACTTATACATCTATTATAACTCTATACTACCTCTGTGTCAATAGCACAAACCTCATAAGCAGTTTGTAGCAACCACACCTAACGCTACTTCTTTTGTTGTATGCACATCAGCTACTTGCTTAATGAGGTAGTTAATGCGATTGTCCACAGTCTTGTAGTCGTACTGATGCTCACGAATATCTTGATTCTCCATATGCTTGTTGCCTTGATAGTCGGTGCGTTCTACTTGAATAGTCTTACAGGTACGGCTCTCTTTGTAGTTGCTAGTTGCACAGATTACACAAAGAAGTTTTGGGAATTGTTCTTCCGTTGCATTACACATAGCCTCGTATAACTCACCTGCAATATTTGAACTAATTGAACCTGTCAATGCCCAACGATCATATTTCTTGCCATTAAACTCATAAGACCTACGACCATAGTAATCGGTGTCGCCTGTTGCGTGTTGATCTACTAACTCGTTACTCAACCACCCATCAGCTAGTTTGAGCATGATCTTGGCATAGTTACGGAATGGTGTTAGCTTATCCCTAGCCGTTTTCATCTTGGTTCTGTCAATTACCTTTTGCTCTAGCTTGATAGGGTTCTCGATATAGTAGGCGTCGTCTGATTTAACATAGCGAAATACAGTAGGTTTGGTGCTATGCAATACATAATTCTGACTTTTATATTCAATCCATATCTTGGTGTATTTCTTGTAGCAACGCATATCTCGTGGTACATAACGATTGATAAACTCTGCCGTTATTGGTGTTTCCCACCCATCGGTTTTAATATGGATAGACCCATCTGCCATATACATAACACAGTCGGTACTATGTAGGTGTGCGCCGTATGCCTCTCCACCCTCCACATCAAGTGCGCCCTCCTCCACAATGTAACGCTTGACTATCTGTTCCCAATCCCTACTACGCTTGCCGATTGGTCTGCACTCTACTGCTCTACCTCTGATTGGTGCGGTGTTGATGAAGCGTTGCTTGAAATGCTCGAACTTTTCTAAACTCATTTTGATTCTCCTAAGATGTTGTGAAATAAAAATACTGTCTGACAGTATTAGCCCCAAATGAACCAATACGCTACTGCTCCTACTAGCCCTGCAACTACACCTACCCATATAAACCCGAGTAGTGCCTGCTCTACAAAATCTACTGCCTCTTCCCAATCACTCTTGCTACGCCAAAACGCAGTTGCATAATCAGCGTCACGAAATGCCTCGCTAACTGTGCGGTGTGTCTTGTTACTGTGGATAAACTGTGCAGGGTCTGTTTCCCCTAGATATAGGTGTGAGTCTGGGTCGGGTTTAAACTTAGCCATTACTTTCTTAGCTATTGCTTTCTTTCTCATTCATGTTCTCCTCGTAGGTTAAATAGTCTTTGTATGGGGTTAGGTTTTCCCCAAAGATGTAGAAAAATGGGTTCACATCCGAGACCAGTTCCCGTCTTGCTTGCGTAGAATCAGCCTTAACTAACTTAGCCCCTAGATATACAGGGTCATTGGCTCGTGGCATCTTTAACGGCTTGTCCGTAATGGTTCGGGGTTTGCCCATGCGGTATTCCGTACACTTAATCATCTTCGTTCCTTTCGGGTTCAATTAGTTCGTACATACTGTCTGACAGTATTTCGTCAGGGCTAGGCTTAATGGGTTTCATGTACTTAAGGGTAGTTAGAAAGTCCTCAGCCGTTATGCCTCGCTTATATAGTTCCTTTTTAACCTTACCCAAGGCACGCAATTCTATCTGCCTGACCCTCTCCCGACTCATGCCCATCATGTCGGCAATCTCCTGTAAGGTCATGTAAGGGTCTTTTACCTCTACCCTTTGTTGGTATGCTCTGCTCATGTTGTCCTCTTTGGGTTAGTTTGTGCGAGTTCTTTTGGGTTATGGATGTACTGATACGCACCCTTATTAAACGGAATGGCTACTGTAAACCCGTCGCTTACGGCTTGGGCTTCGTCTATACCACACTCTAAACAGGTTTTGTAACCTAGCTTTACTAGGCGTTCTAGTGGGTATTCGTCTCCACAACATCTACATATTGCTTTCATTTTATACTCCTTGTCAGTAGTAGTTTTCTTATTCTTTTTTGTGTAGCAGGGTCGGGTCTAAACCCATAATGAAACAACTCATGCCACAACAACCTTTTCCATTGTTTTTCACTCATTCTTCCTCTCCTTTATGCCAATTAGATTCCATTTCCACACCATCAACTAAAACTTCCATGTCCCCTGTTTGAGTGGTGTCCCTCACCCTTACCTCTGTGCCGTCAGTAAATGTCAGGGTTATTCCGTTATTCCAAGGGTCTTGATAGACCACGCTTGCTACTGTCTTTCCCACTAAGTTATTCATTTCTCATCTCCCATAAATAAAGTTAAAACTATGGCACTAAACACCATACCAAACACAAAGAACCAATTAACCTCGTATTGGTTGAACTGACCATAAAAGCAAGTCAGGAATATAAGCCCGTTGATAAACACTAAAAATAAGTTCATTTAAAACCTCCATATAAAATCAATTAAATTCCAAGTCCATACAAAAAGTACATAGGTGAAAACACCTACGACTGCCCAAGCTACTACTTCCATTAAGTCCTTCATGTAACACCTCCTTTGTAAAAAAACTCAAGCGGGCAGGCTGACCGAGATCAACCTGACCTATGAATCTTCTCTTTGTTTGTTTGCCCTCTGCTAGTTTGTTGCAGTTCCTGTGGGGGGTTCGGGCATGGGTAGGGATTGGTGCGTGTGGTCGAACGGCTTGGGGTTTTGAAGGCTCTGATACTGTCTGACAGTATTTCGCCCAATTAAGTTAATAAACCCTAACCTATTCCACATCAATCTACTACCGCAGAGATACTGCTCGGGATTCGCTGTTTTAGTTTGTTGGTTCTAATATGCTTGCTGTTTTATGGTTCATCATGATTTGTCGGCACTTCGCCTTGCACATTCAATCACTTCACGCTATCGGCTTCATCAGTCAAAATACGACCTTCTGCCTTTCGCATACTTCTTACTTATAGTAGTCTGTTTCCTACAACCTTAGCTTAGAAACAACTGCACCCTACGCCTACTCTGCACCACGCATAAGCGTGGCATTTTACATATTTTTAAAGAACGATACTGTCTGACAGTATTTGGTTTTGGATTGGCTCGAACACGGCTGTTCCTCGACTCTATACATCTATTATACTCCTATTATAACTCTATGTCAATAGGGTAGTTCTCGATTTGGGTTTTGACGAGTGCGCAGTAAGTAGGGTTGCGTGTTTGAGTTATGCAAGATGTTTTTTAGTTTCCCTCGCCCTCTTTAGCAAAAACTGGTTTCATATTTGGGGGTTAAATACTGTCGGACAGTATTTGGTTTGTTCACTCACATTCTCACAACATCTTTTTTTATTACCCATTTACCTTTACTCTGTCAAGTTGTTCACTCAAATGTTCACTAAGTTCAGCAATGTTCATTGGGCAGGGAACGAGGTATTCTTTAATGGATTCAATAGGTTACGAGAATATAATATACCATGTTCACTCGTGAACAAAAGTATGACACCTAAGAAAAGGCTCGTCGTCGTACTGTCTGACAGTATTAGAACTTGACAATGTAAAGCTAGGAAAATTTACCCCGTCATACATTTTAAAATAGAGTGAACAAGTGAACATGGTATATTATTATTAAGAAAGAAAGAAAGAAAAGGTATATAAAACAAGGGTTTGCGAGGTGTGCAACGCACCAAAAGTTTGTTCACTACTGAGTGAACATGAGTGAACAGAGTGAACATGGCTATTCCCGTACTGTCTGACAGTATTTCATTGGCTTCGCCAACCATACTTGTGCCTCGCTGACCCTCATCATTGCGCCCCTTATAAAAGAAAAAGTAACAGCAAAAAGAATTTAAAACCTGTCGGCTTCGCCGACCTAGATGACACCAGTTCCTCAAAAAAAAGGGCAAAAAAAACCCCCGATTTCTCGGAGGTTTTGAACCGCTAGGTGATTACTTGCTATCACCTTCATAATCATTAAGCGCATCAATTAGGTAAGACGCTAAACTTATTGTCTTATCGTTTTCTTTGAACTTATTAAACATGGTACGCAAACCCTTCACAATATCGTCGAGGCTTGCGTCGCCTTTGAACTTCACTCCTGTAGTTGCAACAGTCTTACCCGCTTGTGAACCTTTTTTGCTAGCATCACGATAAGGGTTAAGACTAAACTTATCGCCTTTGTTTACCGCTTTTCGTACTGTGGTAAGGGCATTCTTAATGGTTTGCTCTTTCCAGCCCGCTTTTTGCAATATCTCGTTAATGCGAACCATAAAGCCGTCACCACTAGAGAGTAAGCCTACATCTTTACCCCTGCGGGCTTTACGCTCCGCTTGGCATTCTTTATCAATAGTAGCCGTTGCATTCTTACCAGCTACTAAAGCATTGCCAATGTTTACGGCACGAACTTCTGAAGGTGTTAATTTGATTGTCATTTTAGACACTCCTATAAATATCGTCGTAAACAGTATGTCCCGAACCGATAACTCTATTGTGCCTGTACCATAGCGCTATGTCAATAGATATTTGAATAATGTCCGACAGTATCGCTTTTTTATATCCGCCCGATTCTTGACCCCCATGACCCCATTTTGGCTAGATGTTACTTGGCGCGCACCTTGTGCTGTATTGTGCTCAAACGATTATGATTTTTTAAAATTTAATAAAAGAGGGGGGGGGGGGTATATTTTTCTAAACTGTCATATATAGGGTTAACCCCTAGAACAGCACCCCCTTATGTTTTCGTGCAAACACCCCCGGGGGGTATATATTTTTTGAGTTTGTTTCGTACGTAAAAACAACGGTAGGTATGTTCTACAACATCTTTATAAATTAAAGTGTTTCTTATAATGTACAAAAAAACGTGTCTACAAAACTCCAAAAAATGTACATATCCAAAAAACATGTATACAAAACCGCAAAATCTGTACACATCTATATTTATGCTATAATTGGTGCACCGCAACAAATGTGTTACATGTAACACAAAAACTTAAAGGAAAAACCATGTTTGATTTTGAAAAGCAATACAAAGATGCACTAGAGAAGTTTGAGACTGTAACCAAGCAGAGCAAGCAAGCGTACGAGTTTTGGTACAACTGCGTAATGGATACTTGGAAAGACTTGTATAGCAAGAAAAAGTAATAAAATCAGGGGGCTACGGCCCCCAAGTGCATGAAACTTTAATAAAACGTAACCCAAAAATGTGTAATATAATACGCAAAACAAGGGATTCGAATGAGTGCATGGCTTATTATTGTTACAGGTGCAATCTACACCTACATAGCTGCAGAGCAAGGCTATAAAGGAAACATGGGTATGGCGGTCTGCTATATTGGGTATGCCCTTGGCAACGTTGGTTTGTATATGATGGCTACAAAATGACAACAATTATTGGCGACTGGAGAAGGAAAGTGCTAGTTGCGGATAGTCAGTTCACTGATTCTGATACAGGTATAAAGTATTTTGAAGATAAGATTTTCCCTGTAGACGGCGGTTTTATTGGAGTTGCAGGGAATTATTGCGATGCGGAAAAAGTAATTGAGTACGTAAACAAGAAAACTAAAGTTAAGCCAAAACTAAAATCTGACAGTTCGTTTTTAAAGATGACTAAAGAGGGTTTGTTTTCCTGCGGGGATGACCTTGAGTGGGAAAGGGTTCGAACCTTTATGGCTATTGGATCCGGAAGCATGGCAGCAGAGGTTTGCCTACGTATGGGTTTAACTGCCGAAGAAGGAGTAGAATGGGCATGTAACGTAGATGCAAACAGTAGTGGACCAATCAAAACTTATAAGTTAGAAGATGCCATATAAAGACCCAGAAAAACGCAAAGCGTACCACAAAGAGCAAAGCCGCAAACACTATGAAGCCAATAGAGAAGCGGTAATACAAAAAACAATTGACAAGAAGAAAGCTTTTAAGGCAGAGTGGAAAGAATATAAAGCTACCCTAGCCTGTACCAAATGCGGGTTTGCTCACTCAGCAGCTCTTGACTTTCACCACGAAGACCCAAGTAAAAAAGAAGCAAACATCCACCGCTTACTATCAAACGGGCAATACGCTAAGCTACAAGAAGAATTAAAAAAGTGCATAGTCCTTTGCGCAAACTGCCACCGAATACATCATTACGAAGAAAAGATGCTAAACTCCGTTCAATGAAAACTATACGGGGCTAACGAATGCCTATAGTGATTGAGCCAGAATCTGGAATACCTTTCCCTTTCAATACAACACCGGAAGAGATAGAGCAGTTCAGAGATAGAGCCAAAGCTGCAGTAGAGACAATTAAAGAAATCGTTGCCTTAGGCGGCGAGATAGAAATTACCGAAGACTCCAGGGTAAAGGCCCGAGGTGCGGCAGCGAGCAACGCTCCCCTTAAAGTCACGGAAAAAAATGCGGGAGCGCTAGTACATTTAGAAGCGATACTCTCCGAATATGATAGGGACTTGTTAAACGTCTCTAGTCGCCTCCGCTCCTATGTCACTAATAAACTCTTGCTTGAAACCATTGATGAAGATGCCCGTATTCGTTTAAAAGCTTTAGAGATGCTAGGCAAAGTTGGATCAGTTGGGTTGTTTACGGAACGTATAGAACTTGATATAAAACATAGAAACATCGAAGACGTAGACGCAGAGCTAGCAACCATCCTAGAAAAGTATCTTGGGGACGTAGTTCCAGTAGAAGAAGACAACGAGCTTGACGAAGTAATAAAGGAAAGAAGCCTCCTTGAAATGTCTGACGAAGACCTAGGGATTCCAGAGCCAGAAAAAGTGGTTGAGAAAGTAGAAGACTTTGATAAACCCTGATAAATTAAAACTTCTAAACGCAAACAAAGACAAGCTCCCCCCAGAAGTACGGGCTAAGATAGGTAAGCTATTGGAAGAGCGTAGCGACATTGCGGCACAGGAAGAAGCTAAAGACGACTTCATGACCTACGTTAATTACGTATGGCCTAACTTTATTCACGGGCGACATCACGTTAAAATGGCACGAGCGTTTGAAAGGGTAGCTAATGGAACATGTAAACGGCTTATTATTAATATGCCTCCTCGCCACACTAAGTCCGAGTTTGCGTCGTATCTGCTTCCAGCTTGGTTCTTGGGTAAATTCCCAGGTAAAAAGGTTATTCAGACCTCTCATACAGCTGAGCTTGCAGTGGGTTTTGGTCGTAAAGTTCGAAATTTGGTGGATTCGGACGTGTATAAAGATATTTTCCCCGATGTGGCTCTTCAGTCGGATTCTAAAGCTGCGGGCCGATGGGCGACTAACAAGGGTGGAGACTATTTCGCTATTGGTGTTGGCGGTGCGGTCACGGGTAAAGGTGCTGATTTGCTTATTATCGACGACCCACACTCAGAACAAGAAGCCACAATAGCTGAAACTAACCCAGAAGTCTACGATAAAACTCACGAATGGTACACATCAGGTCCTAGGCAGCGTCTACAACCGGGTGGAGCAATCGTAATTGTTATGACACGGTGGTCAAAACGTGATTTAACGGGTCAAGTTATCAAATCTGCAGCCCAAAGAAGCGGAGAAGAGTGGGAAGTCATTGAATTTCCTGCACTTTTACCTTCGGGTAAACCCTTATGGCCCGAATTTTGGTCTAAACTTGAGCTAGAAGCGTTACATGCTGAACTTCCGTCAGGTAAATGGATGGCTCAGTACATGCAGCAGCCTACATCGGACGTTAATGCCATCATAAAACGTGAATGGTGGAAGGTTTGGGAGCAAGAAGACCCACCGTACTGTGAATTTATGATTCAAAGCTGGGATACAGCGTTTTTAAAGACAGAACGCAGCGATTACTCAGCCTGTACTACATGGGGAGTGTTCTATAGACCAGATTCTACGGGGCGGGAACAAGCAAATATCATACTTCTCAACTGTTTTAAACAACGTATGGAGTTTCCTGAGTTAAAGCAACGTGCATTTCAAGAATATAAGGAATGGGAGCCAGATGCACTCATCGTAGAGGCTAAAGCTTCGGGTGCTCCACTCGTATTTGAGCTAAGAGCTATGGGAATTCCGGTACAAGAGTATACTCCTAGCAGAGGAAATGATAAAATAGCGCGACTTAACGCTGTTGCTGATATATTTGCAAGTGGACACGTCTGGGTTCCTAATACTCATTGGGCGGAAGAACTTGTAGAAGAAGTAGCTTCGTTTCCTTCGGGAGAGCATGACGACTTAGTTGACTCCATGAGTCAAGCGTTGCTTCGTTACCGTAAAGGTGGGTTTATTCGTTTGGCGTCTGACGAGCCAGATGATATTAAAGAGTTTAAGAGCAGCCGTAATCGGGGCTACTACAATGTTTAAGGATTAATATGGCAATGGAAAAAGGTTTATATCAAGCCCCAGAGGGATTAGAGGCGCTAGCAGGTGCGGAACCAGACATTGAGATCGAAATTGAAGATCCAGAGTCAGTTAGTATTGGTATGGACGGTTTAGAAATAAATCTAGAAAAAGAAGATAAAGAGCCAAGTGACGAAGACTTTGATGCAAACTTAGCCGAGTACATGGATGAAGGCGACCTAGCCAATATGGTTGGCGACCTTATTGAAGACTTTGATTCTGACATCTCCTCTCGTAAAGATTGGATACAGACGTATGTAGATGGACTTGAACTTCTTGGTATGAAGATTGAAGAGCGTATGGAACCTTGGCCCGGCGCTTGTGGTGTATACCACCCTATCTTAAGTGAGGCCCTTGTTAAGTTCCAATCAGAAACAATGATGGCTACGTTCCCAGCAACGGGTCCAGTTAAGACACAGATTATCGGTAAAGAAACACCAGAGAAAAAAGAATCTGCTGAACGTGTTCAAGATGATATGAACTATCAGTTGACTGATCGTATGCAAGAGTACCGCCCTGAGCATGAGCGTATGTTATGGGGCTTGGGTCTTGCTGGTAATGCGTTTAAAAAGGTTTACATTGACCCAGCGTTAGATCGTCAAGTCAGTATGTTTGTACCAGCCGAAGACATCGTAGTTCCATATGGTGCATCTAGCTTAGAGACTTCAGAGCGTGTAACCCACATAATGCGAAAGACAGAGAATGAACTTCGTCGTTTGCAAGTAGCGGGTTTTTATCGTGATGTAGACTTAGGTACACCAGACAACGTATTAGATGAAGTTGAGAAAAAGATTGCCGAGAAACTCGGATTTAGGGCCTCTAGCGATGATCGCTTTAAGGTTCTTGAGATGCACGTTACCTTAGACTTACCTGGTTACGAGCATAAGGATGAGGACGGGGAACCTACAGGCGTAGCATTGCCGTACGTAGTGACTATCGAAAAAGGTAGTATGACCGTTCTTTCGATTAGACGAAATTGGGACCCCGAAGATGAAACTCATCAAAAGCGTCAACACTTTGTTCATTATGGTTATATACCCGGCTTTGGCTTCTACTGCTTTGGTCTTATTCATCTCATCGGTGCATTTGCTAAATCAGGCACTTCCATTCTCCGTCAGCTCGTTGACGCTGGATCACTTAGCAACTTGCCAGGTGGCTTTAAGACCCGTGGATTGCGTACCAAAGGCGACGACACGCCGATAGCACCGGGGGAGTTCCGTGACGTAGACGTACCGTCTGGAACAATGAAAGACAACATTATGACGCTTCCTTATAAGGAGCCAAGCCTCGTCCTTGCCGGACTGCTTGATAAGATTATTGCCGAAGGCCGCTCGTTTGCGTCTGCAAGTGATATGAAAGTATCTGATATGAGCGCTAACGCTCCTGTTGGGACAACTCTGGCAATTCTAGAGCGTACGCTAAAAGTGATGTCGGCTATTCAAGCCCGTATTCACTACTCAATGAAACAAGAGTTTAAACTCTTAAAGAAAATCATTGCAGACTACACACCAGAGGAATATAGCTATGAGCCAGTCGAAGGGTCATCCAAGGCTAAGAAAAGCGATTATGACAATGTTGAAGTCATTCCAGTGTCGGATCCCAATGCGGCGACAATGGCGCAAAAGATTGTCCAATACCAAGCAGTATTACAACTGGCGCAAGGAGCACCCCAATTATACAACCTGCCGCTTCTCCATAGGCAGATGCTCGATGTACTGGGGATTAAGAATGCGGCAAAGCTCGTCCCAATGGAAGACGATCAGAAACCTACCGATCCGGTCACGGAGAACATGAATGTCCTAAGAGGTAAACCACTCAAAGCGTTTATCTACCAAGACCACGAAGCCCATATCAAAGTCCACATGAGCGCTATGCAAGACCCTAAAATTCAACAGATTCTACAAATGAATCCAGCCGCTCCACAACTGCAGGCTGCTATGCTGGCTCATATTAATGAGCATTTAGGCTACGCATACCGTCAACAGATTGAAGAAATGATTGGCGCACCAATTCCCTACAGCGAGGAAGATGACGCTAAGTTGCCACCAGAAATCGAACTACAACTTTCTCGTTTGGCTGCTGATGCTTCAATGAAGTTGTTACAACGCAATAAGACTGAGATTGCAGCGCAGCAAGCACAACAGGCGCAGCAAGATCCAGTGGTTCAAATGCAGCAACAGGAACTACAGTTACAGGCTAAAGAGCTTGAACTAAAAGAGAAGAAGCTCATGGCGGATACAGCGGAAAGTGCTGACCGACTCCAGATTGAGCGAGATCGTATTACTTCGCAAGAACGTATTGCCGGACTTAATGCTTCTATTAAAGTTCAGACGGATGACAAAAACCGTACTGCTGAACAAGAGATGGAAGGCGTAAGGATGGGAATGGAACTTGCTAGAGAAATGAGCATGAAAGAAACCCCTACGAAAGGTGAATAATGCTTGAAAAAGGACTAAATCATCTATTACGACAGATAGATGAAAAGGTGGAGATTTTACAGGAGTCTCTAGGAAAAGGCGCAGCAACTGACTACGCTGATTACCAAAAGAAGTGTGGCGAGATACAAGGTCTGCTAACCGCACGTCTTAATATATTAGACCTAAGAAAAAACTTGGAAAATTCTGACGATGAATAGCCCTATTGATTTATCACAAGCAGTAGATTTAAGTGCAGTAATGCACAAAGCAGCAGAAGACAAAGCAAAGCAACTCCCAGAACCAACGGGATACAGAATTTTATGCGCCATTCCGGAAGCAGAAGAATCTTTTGATAGTGGCATTCTAAAATCTGACGAAACCCGCCGACATGACGAACTCCTAACAACCGTGCTTTTTGTGGTTGCACTGGGTCCAGATTGTTTTAAAGACACTAGCCGTTTCCCAACCGGAGCCTGGTGTAAACAAGGCGATTTCATCCTAACCCGCCCTAATGCAGGTACACGCCTAGTTATTCATGGTCGTGAATTCCGCATTATCAATGATGACTCCGTAGAGGCCGTAGTTCAGGATCCTCGTGGCATCTCACGTAAATTTGTTTAAGGAGTAGTTTATGGATCAAGTAGAATATAAGTTCCCAGACGAGAAGGAACCCGATATTTCGGTAGAACTCGATAAAGAACCAGAAATTGAAATTGAAATTGAGGACGATACCCCACCAAAGGATCGTAACCGTCAACCCGTGTCTGAAGAAGAAGTTAAAAACCTTAAATTGGAAACTGATGAGCTAGATCAGTACAGTGTTGAGGCTAAAGACAAGCTTATTAAGATGAAAAAAGTTTGGCACGATGAACGGCGTGCTAAAGAATCTGCCGATAGAGAACGCCAAGAAGCTGTTCGTATCGCTCAAAAGCTAGCTGATGAGAATAAACAACTCAAATCTAAGCTTTCTAGCGGTGAAGAAGAGTATGTAGGCGTTGCTAAACAATCAGCCGTTCAAGAGCTATCCGCCGCTAAAAAAGAATACCGTGACGCTTATGACGCAGGGGATTCCGAAAAGCTAGTTGAAGCGCAAGAACGTTTGACAATGGCAAAGATTAAAGTTGACAAATTGGACAATTACAATCCAATTTACAAAAAACCTGTCGAAGACGAACAAAATGAGGTACAAATCCCTCAAGAGCAATCTATTCCTCGTCCCGACAACAAAGCTGTCGACTGGCAACAAAGGAATGAGTGGTTTGGTCAAGACGAAGAAATGACCTCACTTGCCTTAGGATTGCATGAAAAGTTAAAACGAAACGGTGTAACAATCGGTTCGGATGAGTATTATGACAATATTGATAAAACAATGCGTCGTCGGTTTCCTGAAAATTTTGAAGACGATCAAGATTCTGGAGCCGAAAAGGTTAGGGCAGAAGAACCACAGAAAACTTCAAAACCTAAAGCAAGTACGGTTGTAGCGCCAGCATCGCGCAGTACTTCGCCTAAAAAAATTAGGTTGAGTAGTACGCAAGTTGCCCTATCTAAAAAACTAGGACTAACACCTGAGCAGTACGCCCGTGAACTTACAAAACTGGAGGCCCAGAATGGCTGAAGTAAAAAATAGACTTAAACGTGAGCTGGAAAGCCGTGAAACCCAAGAGCGCCCTAAACAGTGGGCACCCGCTGAGTTACTCCCCGAGCCTGACAAAGAGGCTGGCTTTGCTTATCGTTGGATTCGTGTCTCAACCCTAAATAATGCTGATCCACGCAACTTATCCGCTAAATTGCGAGAAGGTTGGGAAGCAGTAAAGATTGAAGAACAACCAAAATTCCAACTGTTAGTCGATCCCGGTAGTCGTTTTAAAGACAATATCGAGATTGGCGGGTTATTACTTTGCAAAACTCCAATTGAGTTTGTGGAACAACGTGCGGCGTATTACGCCAAACAGACACAAGATCAAACCGACGCTGTAGATAATAACTTAATGCGCCAAAGCGACCCAAGGATGCCACTCTTTAATGAGCGTAAATCCTCGACTAGTTTTGGTAAAGGTAATTAATTAATTAGGAGATTTAAATGGCTTATCCTATCATTGACGCCCCTTACGGGCTGAAGCCTATTAATCTTATTGGTGGTCAAGTATTTGCTGGATCGACTCGTAATATTCCGATTCAGTATGGCTTTAACACTAATATTTTTTATGGCGATGTTGTTGGTATTGCTCGTGGTTTTGCTGTACGTTCCGTTGTTACTACAGGTGCAGGTGCTACTACTGGCGGCACTGGCGGTGGTGGCGTTGGCGTATTTTTAGGTTGCACATACACTAACCCTTTAACTAAGCAAAAGCAGTTTGCTCAGTATTGGCCCGCTGGTACTTTGGCTGGTGACGCGGTTGCTATCGTAACTGATGATCCAGATACATTGTTCCGTGTTGCAGCAGTTATTTCTGATGGTTCTACTACTATTGGTTCTATTGCACGTATGGACATTGGTCAAAACGTCAACGGTTCTAACTTAGCTGGTAGCACTAGCACTGGTAATTCGTCTAACGCTATCGTAGCTGCTACAGCAGCAGCAACTTCAACTCTGCCTTTCCGTATTGTTGACGTTGTTCCTGACACAGCTATTACTGCTACAGCGACTTTATCCAGTGGTGGTGGTACTACTAGCTTGGTTTGTACTGGTTTAACCAGAACACTTCCAGTTGGAACAGATGTTGCTTATCTAGCCTCTAATGGTCAGTTAATCGGTACTGGCTCAAGAGTTTCCTCTGCTGTAACAGGCACAGGTTCACAAACTGTTAGTATTAATGCTCAAGCTGCAACAGTTAACGCTCCAACAGGCACTGCCTCTACTGGCGTTACTATTCCAGCAGCCGCAACTATAGTATTTACGATTTATCAAGAAGCAATTGTAAAATTGAATTTTGGTATTCATAGCTACTATAGCAATACTACTAACTCAGCTACATTATAAGGAGCTAGATAATGGCTATTTCACGCGCACAACTACTGAAAGAGTTGCTCCCTGGACTGAATGCTTTGTTCGGATTAGAGTATGCTCGCTACGGTGAACAACACAAAGAGATCTACGATACTGAGACCTCTGAGCGTTCGTTCGAAGAAGAAACAAAACTGTCGGGTTTCTCCGCAGCACCTGTCAAAAACGAAGGTTCAGCCATCGCTTATGACAATGCTCAAGAAGCATGGACAGCTCGCTACAACCACGAAACTATCGCCCTTGGCTTTAGCTTGACTGAAGAAGCAATCGAAGACAACCTCTACGATTCTTTATCTGCTCGCTACACCAAAGGTCTAGCTCGTGCTATGGCTTATACCAAACAGGTTAAAGCTGCTGCTACATTGAATAACGGCTTCTCTGCTGCCTATACAGGCGGTGACGGCGTTGCTCTATTTAGCACTGCTCACCCATTGGTAAGTGGTGGTACTAACGGCAACACTCCATCTACTCAAGCTGACTTGAATGAAACTTCGTTGGAAAACGCTGTTATTCAAATCGCTGCTTGGACAGACGAGCGTGGCTTGTTAATCGCTGCTAAACCTAAGAAGTTGGTTGTTCCTCCTGCACTACAGTTCGTTGCAACTCGTTTGCTCGAAACAGAACTGCGTGTTGGTACAAACAACAATGACATCAATGCAATTAAGAACAACGGTTCTATCGCTGAAGGTTATACAGTTAATAACTTCTTGACCGATACAAACGCATGGTTCTTGACCACTGATGTTCCTAATGGTTTGAAGCACTTTGTTCGTACCCCATTGAGCAATTCAATGGACGGCGATTTTGATACCGGCAACGTCCGTTACAAGTCCCGTGAGCGTTACAGCTTCGGCTGGTCTGATCCACTAGGAATGTATGGTTCCTCTGGTTCATTCTAAGTAACACCCCCCAAGCGGTTTTAACTACTTGGCGCAGCCCCCGCCCAAAAAGCGGGGGTTTGCTTTTTATACTTGCACACTATCTAAAAAAGGTGTATAAATACAACATCTGGGTGATTTGCTTATTCCGCCACTGCCCCAGCAGACGATGCAACGATTGGAATAAGTTCTTTTGCATAAGGAGCCTATCATGGCAAGAAGTACATTTGAAGGACCAATTTTATCTGGCGACCAGCGTTTTGGTCCTTTCCGTAACGTAGGCTACGCAGATTTAGCCCAAAGCGTGGGCATGAACATTGCTACCACAACCGCAAATACAGCTGGTTATGGCGGCGCTTCTGCTGGTGTGTTTGTTAAATCAAACGGCATTCCTAATGCCCAAGCCACTGTTTACACCCCTAATTCCGCATCAACAACATTAACTGCTACAACTGTTCCTGCAGACTCAGCTACCGTATATCGTGGCGCTGTTATGTATATTCCAGCTGGCAGCAAGATTGTTGATATTTTTGTTGATATTGGCGTAGTTACTACTTTTACCAGTGGTACTTTGACTTCTGTTCAAGTTAACGTAAGTAATAACTATATTGCCGCTGCTGGTACTTGTACCTATGCTCAGACTGGTGTTTTAACTTCTCCAGCTGTTGGTCGTCAGTCATTTAATGCGTTTACTGCTACTCAGTTAGCCAACCAACAAGCCACTTCTACCGACATTGTTCAAGATAACGGACAAGCTAACTTGTCGCAAATTGTATTTACAATTGCCTCAATCAACGGTACAAACGTAGCTATTACTGGTGGAACTTATTACTTTACTCTGCGTTATATCCAGCCTGACGGTAATATTGGTACTACAACTACCTATCCATTTGGTAACTTTGACTAATAATCCGATGGGGAGTTTCGGCTCCCCTTTTTAAAAATTTAAGGAGATATTATGTCAGGATGGACAGTAGTAGACACAGCGTCAAATAAATCGTTGCCCGTTGGTGGTAGCTCAAACTCTGGTACTGGGGTGCCTTATGTATCTCCCGTGCCTTCTTCACTAGACCCTGTTGGTAAATTTCGTATTTCTTCGCCTCAGTCGCTGATTGATACTGACTTTGAATATGGTACTCAGCCTACCAAATGGGAAACAATTGCTCTTCAAAATAACCGCCAAAGCGTTTATTACATTCCACAGCAAGCTCTTACTACTAGCACAATAACTACTAATGCAACTAAAACCGTTGTAGTTAGCCTAACTAATACAACTGCTTTCTCAGTTGGAACACCAATTTACGTTCAAAATTCTTTAGACCCATTGATTAACGGTTGGTGGTTAGTATCCGCAATAAATGCTGGTGTAAGTGTTTCTTATACTATTACAACAGCAACGGCAACTTCTGGTAATCAGTTTTCTGCTACATCAACATATGTATACATTGGTTATTTTTATTCTAACTGTGGTATTCCATTAGCAGTTCAAAATGCACTTACTAATTCTGGGTCTACAGTTACTGTAACAACTACAGGCGCACATGGTCTAAATAAAGGCAGTTACATTTATGTTACTAGTACAGTGGGACCAACGGATGCAACAACAGTAAACGGAGCGCAAATTGTTGAAACCGTTCCTACTTTTAACACCTTTACTTATACAAATGCAAACGGCACACCCGTTTTTGCAGTATTCCCTGCCGGATCTGCAATTACAACGGTTAGTGCAGTTGGTGCATTTAGCGTTACTGCTTTAACTTCAGGAACTATGGTTGTAGGTCAGGTAGTTGCCGTAACAGGAACAAATACTGGTGGTTCAGGTTTAGTTGCTGGTAATTATCGTATCTCTGTAACAAACGGAACTACAACATTTACTTTAACGCAACTTAATGGAACTGCATTAAGTGGTTTAACTGCCGCTGCAAACAACAATACTGGATTAACCTTTACATCACAAATTGGTAATACGGCAAATAACACTACCATATTTGCTCGCCCTGCTGGTTACGTTGAGCCACGTTCTTTTGACGGCGGCGTAGCATTTTCATCAGGCGCATCTGTTCCAAATCAACAAGTAATTCGTCAAACAAGACGTTATTTCCGCTATCAATCTGGTAAAGGTCTGCAGTTTTCTACTGGATCCTGTTTAAAGCCAGCATTGTTTGTTACATCTATTGTTAACGTATCTGGAACGGTTACAGTAACTTGTCGTTTTAACCACAATTTAGCTGTTGGGGCAAGCATTCAAGTTTCAGGAGTTAATCAAGGTTTTTTTAACGGCACGTATAGCGTTGCTTCAGTAGCTTCACCCACTGTATTTAGTTACACAATTACCACAACCACTTCTGTTACTGCTACTGGAGCATTCCGTGTTGTTCCATTAACTTGGTTCGGTGCTAATAGTCGTATTGGTATGTTTGACCAACAAAACGGTATGTTCTTTGAATATGATGGCGCAACCTTATATGCTGTGCTGCGCAATAGTATCAATCAAGCTAGTGGTACTGTTTCTGTAACTAACGGTTCTGATACTGTATCTGGAAATGGAACAGCATTTTTAACTCAGTTTCAACCAGGTCAGTTTATTGTTATTCGTGGTCAATCGTATCGTATAGTACAAATTGTTTCTGATACGTCATTGTCTATTAGCCCAGAGTATCGTGGCACTACTATTGGCAACGCAATAGTTTCTCAAACCATTGATGTGCGTATTCCACAGTCTCAATTTAATATTGATAGGATTGATGGCACAGGTCCTTCTGGGTACAACATTGACCTAACCCGTATGCAGATGTGGTACATCGACTACTCTTGGTACGGTGCTGGATTTATTCGTTATGGCGTCCGTGGAACAAACGGTTTAATTACCTATGTACACCAAATACAGAACAACAATAGACAGTTTGAAGCCTATATGCGTTCTGGTAACATGGCTGCCCACTATGAAGTATCTGGTATTCCACCGACTAGCTTTTTAACGGCTCCGTTAAGTTCTGCTTCAACTACTATCACGGCAGATATAACAGGCGTACAAACCACTATTCCAGTAAATCAAACTTCAAGATTTAATCAAAGCGGTGGCGTTGCATCAATAGGCTCGCCTACTGAATATATTTTCTACGGAAGCACATCAACAGCCTCTGGCGCAGGTAATTTATTAAACTGTGTTCGTGGGTTTGGTAATACAAGAGCTGACGACCAAGCTTCTGGTGCATCTATTTCACCGTCATCTTTGACTGTTGCAAGCACCGCAGGATTCCCAACACCAACTCAAGCGTCTGGAACTTTAACTGTTGAAGTGGCAGAGGCAAACGGTAACATTGAGTATATCAATTACACCAACATTACTTCTTCTGGCATTATTTGGGGATTAACCAGAGCAGCTACTGGAGGTCAAGCAACTGCACAGGTTTTTGCAAACGGTGACGTAAGAACTGCGGTAGAGTTTGTTGCACCAGCAACTGTGCCAGCTTTATCCCATTGGGGTTCGTCTGCAATTATGGATGGACTATTTAATGATGATAAATCATTGATTTTTAACTACGGTTCAACACCTTTAACAACCACTACATCAATCACGCAGCTGACTCCTATACTTGCTATTCGGGTTGCTCCATCTGTAGATAATGGTTTAATAGGCTTGCTTGGTGTTAAAGAAACTATCAACCGTATGCAGTTAGAGTTAGTCGAGTTAGGTATTTATGCAACAGGACCACTGTTAGTTAACTTGGTATTAAATGGTATTACAACGGGAACGTATAGTGGTGGTTTTACTTCTCCTACTACCACAGCTACTGGTGCGTTTACATCTTCGCTATGTCAAGTTGCACCAAATATAACCAACACCGTAACTGTGGTTAATGGCGAATCTGTGGCGGCTGCGTTTACTAATACAAACGGTCAAACCACGTTAGACTTATCTGGTGTTCGTGACTTAGGTAACTCAATATTAGGTGGTGGTACAACTAATACACTACCAATTACACAAGCAGGTTTTTACCCAGACGGTCCAGACATTTTGTATGTTTGCGTAACTCCTTTAACAGCAACTGCTGTTACAGTGAATGCTCGTTTGTCTTGGAAAGAAGCACAGGCTTAATGTATGGCAAAGACTCCCGCATGGACCCGCAAAGAAGGCAAGAATCCGAATGGTGGATTGAATGCCAAAGGCCGAGCATCTTACAACAAGGCGAATCCCGGGAAACCGGGGTTGAAAGCACCACAGCCCGAAGGTGGAAGTCGCAAGAAATCTTTTTGTGCCAGAATGGAAGGTATGAAAAAGAAATTAACAAGTGCCAAAACAGCCAAAGATCCTGATAGCCGTATTAACAAATCTTTAAGAGCTTGGAAATGCTAATATGAAAGACCCATTTATGAACATGGATGAAGCAAGCAAACAAATTATTGATTTTGCTTCTGTTGTAACCGTACTAGGAACTCTTGCAGATATGTTGCCCGCTATTGCCGCTATTTTTACTATAGTCTGGACGGCTATCCGCATTTATGAAACTAAGACTGTACAGCGCTGGTTAGGTAAAAAAGATGCCGTCAACAAGTAAAAAGCAGCACAACTTTATGGCAGCTGCAGCTCACAACCCTGCATTTGCTAAGAAGGCGGGTATTTCACAAAACGTAGCAAAAGAATTTAACGCTGCCGACAAAGGCAAAACATTTAAAGAAGGTGGAACTATGAAACCAGTAGATATGAAAAAGAACCCAGGTGTAGCTAAGCTACCTACAGCTGTACGCAATAAAATGGGTTTTATGAAAAAGGGCGGCACCGCTCATTCTGATGTTGCAAAAGACATGCCAATGATGAAAAAAGTAGCCGATAAGGCTGTTAAAGGTCATGAGGGCCGTATGCACAAAATGGCTGGGGGTGGTTCTGCTTCTTCTCGTGCTGATGGCTGCGCTACTAAAGGTAAAACTAAAGGCACTATGATCTCTATGAGATCTGGCGGAGCTTGCTAAATTATGGCTACTAAAGCTCAGCAAAACGACGACGGCACTGTATCTGACCCTGTAACTACAGAAACTCAGAAGGGTTATGCTAATTATGAAGCCGATCTTAAAAAACGCCAAGAAGAAATGAAGGCTAAGGATAAAGAATCTAGCACCAAAGATAAACAAACGGGCATTATAAGTAAAGGTTTAAAAATGCTTGGTATGAAGTCTGGTGGTAAAGTTTCTTCTGCTTCTTCTCGTGCTGACGGCTGTGCTGTTAAAGGTAAGACTAAAGGACGGATGGTTTAATGAAAGCCTCTCGTGGAATGGGTGATATCAATCCATCTAAAATGCCTAAAGGGGTTAAAAAGCCTCGTAAAGACAATACTGATTTTACCCAGTACGCTAAAGGCGGAAAAGTAACTGGTATGGGTAAAAGCATTGGTAAGTCTGTAACTGTCACTAAAGGGGGCACAGCTTCCGCTATGGCAAAGAAGCTATTAGCTAAGCCGGGTTCGTTAACGGCGGCTGATATGTATGCGGAGGGCGGTAAAGTTAATGAGGCTGGTAACTATACAAAACCTAGCCTTCGTAAGCGTATCGTATCTGAAGTTAAATCTGCTGCAACACATGGTACTGGCGCAGGTCAGTGGTCGGCTCGTAAAGCGCAACTAGTAGCTAAAAAATATAAGGCGGCTGGCGGTGGATATAAATGAGTGGATTGGCAAAGTCGCAACGTTCTTTAAAGGCTTGGGGCGAACAAAAGTGGACGACCAAGTCAGGGAAGAAGTCGTCCGAAACAGGCGAGCGGTACCTGCCAAAAAAAGCAATACAAGCGTTAAGCCCGCAGGAGTACGCAGCAACGACAAAAGCAAAGCGAGCAGGAAAAGCACAGGGGCAGCAGTTCGTGCCGCAGCCGCAAAAGGTAAAAGCAAAAGTAAAACCGTATCGGAAGATTAAGTAATGGCAAATACTTCGGGCTTAACTGCTTTTAATCTAGACCTCTCAGAGTTAATTGAGGAAGCGTATGAACGCGCCGGTTTAGAATTACGTTCGGGTTATGATATGCGTACTGCCCGTAGGTCTTTAAATCTTTTAACAATTGAATGGGCTAACCGTGGCATCAACTTATGGACTATTGAACAAGGCCAAATTACTATCAACACTGGGCAGGCTATTTACGCTTTGCCTAATGATACTATTGATTTGTTAGACCACGTTATCCGTACTGGCACCGATCAAAACCAAATAGATATTAACATCACCCGTATTTCTGAATCAACTTACTCTACTATACCAACTAAGAATGCAAACGGGCGTCCTATTCAGGTCTGGATTAACCGTCAATCAGGCCAAACTAATACCTCTAGTGTTACGCTAAACGGAACAATCACCGCCACCGACACTACTATTACTCTTAGTTCTACAGTCGGTTTAGCGACAACAGGGTTTATTAAAATTGACTCTGAGATAATTAGCTACCAAAACGTATCTGGAAATCAACTGCTCAACTGCTTCCGTGGTCAAGCGTACACAACTGCAGCATCTCATACAACTGGTGCAGCGGTATCCATTCAGAACCTGCCTAATATTAACGTATGGCCTACAGGTGATGGCGGTGGTCCCTATACTTTTGTTTACTGGCGACTACGTCGTATGCAAGATGCTGGTAGTGGTGTAAATGTACAAGACATTCCTTTCCGTTTTATTACGTGTTTGGTGGCTGGTTTGGCGTTTATGATTGCGGCTAAAAAACCAGAAGTTGCCCCCGAAAGAGTGTTGTTTTTAAAGTCTGAATACGAACAGCAATGGCTATTGGCTTCACAAGAGGATAGAGAAAAAGCTTCAGATAGATACGTACCAAGACAGTTGTTTTATTAAGGTAAGCTATGCCTAGTAAATATTCTTCGGGTAAGTTTTCCATCGCCGAGTGCGATAGATGCGGACAACGTTATAAGTTAAAAGAGTTACAGAAACAAGTACTTAAGACAAAGATATATAATATTAAGGTATGCCCCACATGTTGGGATCCAGACCAGCCGCAGTTGCAGTTAGGTATGTACCCGGTTAGTGACCCACAAGCTGTACGGGAGCCACGACCTGACATAAGTTACTATGCTTCGGGCTTGGATGAGTTAGGCAACATATCTGGAGGCAGTAGGGTGTTTCAGTGGGGTTGGGCACCAGTGGGTGGGGCAAGTAGTTTTGACGCAGTTTTAACGCCTAACTACCTAGTAGCATTAGGGCAGGTAGGTACAGTAACAATATCAACTTAGGAGTAAGTCATGGGATACAAAAAAGATGCAGATGGCGTAGCTAGCAAAGGGAAAACACAAGTTGAAGTGTTTCCTAATGATGGCAAAAAAGTCGTTGATAAAGGCCCAAAAGCCAGCAAAAGTTCTTTAAATAAGAACTACAAATCTATGGGTCGTAATATGGCTCGTTGTGCTAATCAAAGAGGACGTTAATCATGGTTAAATTTTCGCAAAAAATAATGGGTAAAGAAGTTGGTAATGCCGAAGTTTATGCCGAGCCACACGATATGTCAGGTAAAAAGATGACTCAGGCTCCTGTAGAATTTGGTACAAACCCCGGCTACCCGCCTAATCGCAGCAAAGCTGATACGGTTGATATGTCTGTTGGACACATTAGCAAGTCTGCTGGTAACGAACCCATTAAGACTTCTGGCATGAAAATGCGTGGTACAGGTTGCGCCACTAAAGGCACAATGTCTCGTGGGCCAATGGCTTAGTAGGGTAAACCCGAATGAACTACGTACAACTGTACCAAGCAATACAGGATTATTCTGAGAATACAGAGTCGCTATTTGTATCTAACATATCAACTTTTGTTCAAGAAGCCGAAGAACGTATATACAACTCAGTTCAAATCCCTTCGTTACGTAAGAACGTAACAGGTACGTTTACGGCTAGCAATAAGTATTTGTCGTGCCCTAACGATTATTTGTCTACGTTTTCTATGGCAGTTATTGATACCGACACTTCGTACAAATACTTGCTTAACAAAGACGTTAACTTTATTCGTGAGGCATACCCAACCCCAACAGATACTGGGCTGCCTAAATATTACGCACTATTTGGTGCTCAATATAATAATGCTAACGAGCTGTCTTTTATTGTTGGTCCTACCCCTGACTCTGCTTACAGTGTAGAACTGCACTATTTTTACTACCCAATTTCTATTGTGCAAGGAGCTATTTCTAGCTACAACACGCCTACTGGGGGTTCTTCTTATACCAATGGCGTATACCCCAACATACCACTAACAGGTGGTCAAGGTTCTGGAGCTACAGCTACCGTTACTGTTGCTGGTAATACCGTTACTACTGTAACTATTAACAACGGCGGTCAGTTCTACGCTGCTAATGACAGTCTTACTGCGGCTTCTTCCTATATTGGTGGCACAGGTTCTGGTTTCTCTGTAACGGTAAACTCTGTTAACAACGCTGCTGGCACAAGCTGGCTTGGCGATAACTACGACCCAGTTTTATTCTACGGCGCTATGCGTGAGGCAATGCTATTTATGAAGGGTGAGCAAGATTTGGTTAAATACTACGAAGACAAGTACACCGAGGCTCTTATGCAACTTAATCGTTTGGGAACTGGTCTTGAGCGTGGTGACGCATACAGGGACGGGCAAGCTAAAATCCCGGTTAATCCATGACAATCCAACAAGGTCAATGCACAGTATTTAAACAAAACTGTTTAAGCGGGTTGGAGAACTTTGCCTCTGGAACTTCCTATGTCTACAAGATTGCTTTATATACGGCTAATGCGGACTTATCATATTCAACGACTGCATACACGACTTCTAATGAAATCAGTGGTACGGGGTATACGGCAGGGGGTCAAACGCTCACTCCAATAGTCCCGACTTCTAGTGGGCAGACAGCTTATGTGTCTTTTAATAACGTGACTTGGACAAGCGCCAGCTTTACCTGTAGGGGTGCTTTAATATATAATAGCACTACAAATGCTGCGGTAGCGGTACTGGATTTTGGCAGCGATAAAACAGCAGGCCCAAATTTTACAATTACTTTTCCAACGGCTGATGCTACTTCAGCCATTATTCGATTTAGCTAGGGGCGTTTATGAGCAATGAACTATCAAATTTTGGCGATATTTGCGATGCAACTGTTACTCGCAACGCTAATCACGATGAGAATATGGGCATCCAAGGTTTCTACCACGTTGTTTGCAAAGATAAAGATGGCAATATTAAATGGGAAGATGACGCTCCTAATCTAGTAACCGCAGTAGGCAAACAAGCTTTGTTTGATTTTTACTTCGGTGCTACAGGCACTGCCGGTGGTACAGCATCTGGTGTTAACTATCTAGGTCTTTGCACAGGTACAGGCACTTATACGGCTGCTGACACTATGGCTTCTCATACTTGGTTAGAAGCTGGCCTAGCTAATGCTCCTACTTACTCAGGAAACCGCCAATCTCCATCATGGACAGCAGCTACATCTTCTGGCACAACACCATCTAACATAACCACTAAAACTGCTTCCTCTTTAACATTTTCTATGACAAGCGGTGGAAGCGTTATTGGTTGTTTTATTAACTCTGGGGCAAGTGCATCAGCTACTAAAGATACTACTACTGGCGTTTTGTATTCTGCTGGTAATTTTACTGGTGGTACAAAAACTGTATCTAATGGTGATTCTTTAGCCATTACTTACACAACAACGGCTACTAGCTAAGGAGTCTTAGATGGCTCTTGTTTTAGCAGATAGAGTACAAGAAACAGGTACGGCTAATACTACAGTTAGCTTTACTTTAAGCGGAGCATCAACTGGATTTCAGTCATTTACCGCTGGCGTTGGCAACACTAATACAACCTACTATAGCGCTTTTGATGCAACAGGAAACTGGGAAGTTGGGCTAGGCACATACTCAACCACAGGTCCAACCCTAACTAGAACCACTATTTATTCGTCTTCTAATTCTGGTTCTGCAGTCACATTTAGTGGTACTGTTAACGTTTTTGTTACTTATCCTGCTGGTCGTTCTGTTAATCAAGATACGTTAAATACTGCAACTGCCCCGCAAATTTCAGCGTCTAATGGTCTTTTTGTAAACAACTTAACAGTAGGCGCTAATTATTCTATTCCTACTGGATATTCAGCCACTTCTGTTGGACCTATTACCATATCTAGCGGAGTTTCCGTAACCGTGCCTACGGGCAGTAGATGGGTGGTTCTATGAGTTCAGTAGTCATTTCAGGCGATACATCAGGCGCTATAACAATATCCGCCCCAGCCATAGCTGGTACTAATACATTAACATTACCTACAAGCACAGGCAACGTGGTGGTGGACGTTGCTACACAAACACTTACTAATAAAACGTTAACAAGCCCTATTTTAGGAACACCCACATCTGGTACTTTAACTAATTGCACAGGATTACCAACATCAGGAATTGCAGCAACTGCTTGGACTTCTTATACACCAGTCATAACCGCTTCAACAGGGTCATTCACAACTGTAAGTGCAACTGGCGCATATCAAGTTATTGGTAAAACTTGTTTTGTGTCTATTAATATAACAATCACAACAGTAGGCAGTGCATCCGGTCTTATTTACGCAACGCTTCCATTTACATCAGCGGCAAGAATACAAATAGGTGGGTGGGGCATGGAAACATCTTCTACAGGAAATATGCTAAAAGGCTATATTCCAACATCGTCAACTCAATTACAATGGACAACTTACAGCAACGGATTTACTATTGGTGCTGGGTATACTCCAACCATGAATGTTGTTTATGAAATTGCTTAAGGAATAATTATGGAAAACAAGCAACAGCCCACTTATTCAATTTTAAGAACTCAAGAATACCCATCTATTGGTGACCAGCTTGATGACCTATTTAAGCAAGGTGCATTCTCGGCTGAAATGACTGCCAAGATTCAAGCTGTCAAAAACAAGTACCCTAAAGAAAACACATAATGGCATCTACTATATCTGCTGGAACTACAAGCGCAACCGCACTTAATATGAGTGGGGATACTAGTGGGCTTTTTTCTTTTGTACCAGCTAATGGTTTAACTTCATTTACTGGCACGGGGTATTCTCCTACAATTACATTAACTGATGCAGCAACAATTGCATGGTCTACAACTACTGGTCAAGTAGCTACATTTACTTTTGTATCATCTAACCGCACTATGGGCGCTCCTACAGGTTTGGTTAACGGAGGGTTTTATTCTTTATGCGTTATTCAGAATGCTGGATCTAATACATTGACTTGGAATAGCATATTTAAGTGGGCAAACGGAGCAGCTCCCGTTTTATCTACTGCAGCTAGTGCAAAAGACTTCTTTGTATTCCGTAGTGATGGTACTAATTTGTATGAACAAGGTCGTGCTTTAGGAGATGCTTAATGTCCTTAGCAATGGCTGGAAGTGCTACTAGTGGCTATAACTTAACTAAATCTTTAAGGTTTAGAAGTAGTGCTTCTGCTTATTTAAATAGGACTTTTGGAACCCCAACAAGTGCAACTACATGGACAATTTCAACTTGGGTAAAGCGTGGTCAGTTAGGAACTGAACAAGTATTATTTGGAGTATTTAATTCAGCCACAGATTATTTTTATTTTGGCTTTGATGCAACTGATGTATTACAAATTTTTGACAGACCTTCAGGCGGTGGAACAAACTGGCTTACTACAACTCAAGTATTCCGTGATCCAGCGGCTTGGTATAATATTGTTTATGTTTTTGACACAACACAAACTACATCTACAAACAGACAAAAACTATACATTAATGGGGTTCAAGTAACATCGTTTTCTACTCAAACTCCGGGTACTCAAAATTCAGTTGCTAGATGGAATGCTTCTGGAAATGTTAGTTATATAGGTCGTTCAGGTAATAGTAGTGGTCAAGCATACATTGATATGTATCAAGCTGAATTAAACTTCATTGATGGTCTAGCCCTTACCCCATCTTCATTTGGTTCTACAAACGCTGCAACTGGTGTATGGCAACCAGCTAAATACACAGGTACTTATGGCGCTAATGGTTTTTATTTGCCATTTATAGACAATTCAACTACTACTAGTTCAATAACTGGTAATACAGGTATTGGTAGAGACTTTAGCGGAAATGGTAACTATTGGACTACCAATAACATTTCTTTAGCTACTGGTACATATTCATCATTAACTTCAGGTTCAGGCAATTACACAGTACCTGCTGGAGTTACATCACTTAGCTACCTTGTAGTAGCTGGCGGTGGTGGCGGTTATTCAGGCGGTGGCGGTGCTGGTGGTTTGTTATTTGGAACTATGGCTGTAACACCTGGTCAAACTATTGCCTACTCTGTAGGTGCTGGTGGTACTGGCGGTAACTATGGAAGTAGTATTAACGCCACTAATGGAACAGATACAACATTTGGTGCTTTAACCGCAATAGGTGGTGGTGCTGGAACTTCTGCTGGAAATAACGGTAATACTGGTGGTTCGGGAAGTGGTGGTGCAGGTTCAGGAAGCGGAACTACAGCAGGCGGTGCTGGAACATCAGGGCAAGGTTTTGCTGGTGGTGGTAATGCTGGATTTATTGCTAGTCCATACCCTTCAGGTGGCGGTGGCGGTGCAAGTGCCGTTGGTAACAATGCGGCAAACTCTACAACATCTGGTGCTGGTGGTGCAGGTTTAACATGGATTAACGGTTCTACTTATGGCGGTGGCGGTGGTGGTGGTACATTTAGCCCATCAAACCCTGCTGGTGCTGGTGGTTCTGGCGGTGGCGGTGGAGGTGGTTCTACAGGAAATGGTACTGCTGGAACTCCAAATACTGGTGGCGGTGGCGGTGGCTCTCCTTTAAGTGCTATTGGCGGTGCAGGCGGTTCAGGTGTAATTATTGTTGGTTATGGTTCAAGCGTAACTTACGATTCAATGACTGATGTACCTACATTGACAAATCCAACTACGGCTAACTATTGCGTATTGAATCCTTTAGACCAAAGGTCTTTGATTGCTTTAAGCAATGCCAATCTTCATGTGCAAGCTGATAGTAGCGGTAGTTGGGGTCAGGTACGCAGTACTGTTGCTTTCCCAACAACAGGAAAATGGTATTGGGAATTTGTATTTAATACTGGCACAAATTCATTTTCCACTAATGGAATTGGAAACTCAGGAACATCCCTCAGTTTAGACTATGCTCCTAGCTCTTGGGCTAATATTTATCAATTTATGGGTAATGGCACTTTATATGCCAACAATACATCATCAAGTTATGGAAGTTCGCTTTCGTCAGGTGATGTGTTAATGGTTGCTTTTGATAGGGACAATAGTGCTATTTATTTTGGTAAAAACGGAACTTGGTTTAACTCTAGCAACCCAGCTACCCAAACAAGTCCAGCCGCTTCAAGCATTTCAACTTCATTAACATTCTTCCCAATGTGCGGTTCAGTAAATGCTAGTGGTGGTGATATTAACTTTGGTCAGCAAGGATTTGCTTACACTCCACCAACAGGCTTTGTAGCGCTCAATACTTACAACTTACCTAACAGCACAGTTGTTAAAGGCAATACAGTAATGGATGCTACTACTTATGCTGGAACAAGTGCAACTCAATCTGTAACAAATACTGCTGGATTTAAGCCTGATTTTATTTGGGTTAAAAATAGAACTGGTGCTAATGACAATATTCTTTTTGATTCAAATAGAGGAAGTAATGGCTCATATTATTATGAGTTAATTTCAAATGGAACTGTTGCTGAAAATTATTATTCCCCAGGCAACTATGGAATGGTATCAGCAATAAATAGCAATGGATTTACGCTTGCTTCTTCTAATAGCAACTGGAATTTATCAAATGCAACTGGCAACAATTATGTAGGATGGCAATGGCAAGCTGGTCAAGGTTCGTCATCATCTAATACAGACGGTTCTATTACATCAACAGTAAGTGTTAGCAAACCCGCTGGGTTTAGTGTTGTTACTTATACAGGCACAGGAAGCAATGCTACTGTAGGACACGGGTTGGGGGTTGCGCCTAGTATGATTATTGTAAAACGCAGAGATGCTGGCAGTTCAGGATGGTCTGTATATTTCATAACTTTAGCTGCTGGCTATATATTGGCTTTGCAATCAACTGCCGCACAAGCAAATTCAGCAGCTAGATTTACCACTACTTTACCGACATCAACTGTATTTAGTATTGGAACTGATAGTGATTTAAATGCTAGTGCTGGTACTTATGTAGCCTACTGCTGGACACCTATTGCTGGCTACTCTGCTTTTGGTAGCTATACAGGTAATGGTTCTACAGATGGTCCATTTATTTATACAGGATTTAGACCTAAATTTGTAATGTTTAAAGCATCAAGCGGAACAACAGGTAATTGGGTTCTTTTAGATACATCAAGAGATACCTATAATATGGCAGTTAATGTATTAGAACCTGATGTTTCTGATGCTGAAGCAGTATTAAGCCCTATGATTGATATTCTTTCCAATGGATACAAAATTCGTAGGAGTAGTGCTGGCACAAACGGAAGTGGTAACACATACATTTATATGGCATTTGCCGAAAACCCTTTTAAGAACGCTTTAGCGAGGTAATTATGTTTTATAAAGCACCGAACCAATACATTCAAGAAGGCAATGCTTTTGAAATTAATGGCAATCAATACCCTGCTAACTGGTTAAATTTATCCACTCCAGAAGAAAAGGCAGCTATTGGGTTAGAGGAAGTTATTGCGACTAATCAACCAGCAAACGACACTTATTATTGGGTTAGTCAAACATTAAATGGCGCTTCTTTAACCTATACCAATACCCCAAAAGACCTTGATCCATGCAAAGCTAATGTAGTAAATCAAACTAATGCAGCGGCTTATTCCATTCTTTTACCTACTGATTGGATGGTAGTTAAAGCCACTGAAACAAATACAACAGTACCGGATGCGTGGAATACTTGGCGGCAAACCATTCGTACTCAAGCTCAAAACTATGTTGCCTCTGTTAATGCTTGCACAACAATTGACCAACTAGCTGCGCTACCATCTGTGCAATGGGCTAGGGACCCTAATTATGTAGAACCCGTAGCACAAGAAGGAGAACAAGCATGACCACAGTCATTAACGGCTCAAGCCCATCTATAACATTTAGCGACTCAACCACTCAATCTACTGCTGGGTTAACTTCTTCTAGTTCTTTAAATGCTACAAATTTAACTAGCGGAACAGTTCCAGCCGCTAGATTACCAGCAGGTAGTGTATTGCAAGTAACTCAATACGTAAATACAACTCAATATTCTGGTAGTGGAACTGCAACAATTTTTTCAACCACATTTACTCCAACCAGCGCAACAAGTAAGGTGTTATTAATTGTCTCTATTGCAATGGGGGCTTGGAATCCAAATGGCGGTATTCAAATCATAAGAAATGGAACATCAGTTCAAGATGCCGGTGGCACTTATGGTGGTGGGGCCGGTTACTATTCTTCAGATGAATTTATAGCTTCTGCTGGCTCATACGCACTGTATCCGTTTACAGTTATTTATTTAGATAGCCCAGGTACAACAAGCGCTATTACTTATGGAATAAAAGCAAACGGAACAACTGCATACTATGTAAATCAACCTGCAGTAGGCGCATCATCGGGCTATGGTACAACTACAATTCAATTTTTGGAGATTGCAGCATGAGTATATTTGTTAATGCAATTAGAAATCTAAGCCTAAATGCTTCTTGGGTATGTGTTGGGGCCGAGCTATATGAAAATATTGATTGGCAAGATAACGTTAATGCAAAACCAAGCAAAGAACAAGTGGAAGCTGAAATAACTAGATTACAGTCTATTGCTGATTCAGAAAATCAAGCACAAATAAACGCAAAGGCTTCTGCAATAGCTAAACTAACTGCGCTTGGTTTAACCCAAGATGAAGTAAAAGCGTTGGTAGGAATTAGATAATGTTTGGCTATGCAGCTTTTGCTCAACCTACTTTTGCTGGATTAGGCGGGAGCTATTACGCTGTTAATATTTTAGAGGCTTTAACTTTAGCTGACAATCAAGAAGGAATTCGTGTTCAAAATGCCGCTATATCAGAAGCAATTATTGCAATATCTGATATTGAATCAGTTATTGCTGCTTTTAGTTCTTCAATTACAGAAGTCATTACTGTAGCTGATAGTTCTTCTGCAATAGCAAGTTTTGTTAGTTCAATCTCTGAATCCATTACTTTGGCGGATTCTATAAGCGCTTTAAGAACGGCTTATGGGGATGTTTCCGAGTCAATTACTGTTGCAAACGCCCAAATTACTACTGGATGGTTTAAAATTGATGATAGTCAAATAGTAACGTGGGTTGCTGTTAACAACGTTCAAGGCAGCGGATGGACTCAAATAGACAATTCTGCAACGGTTGTTTGGACTCAAATTAATAATATTCAATAAGGAAAATTATGGCATCTACTTACTCACCATCGCTACGGCTTGAACTTATTGGGGACGGAGACCAATCTGGTATTTGGGGCCAAACTACCAACAATAACCTAGGCGGATTAATAGAACAGGCGGTTTCTGGGGTTGTTACCATTACCATGCTTGACGCTACCTACACCATGTCTAACTTCAACGGTGTGGTTGATGAGGCTAGAAATCAAGTTTTGATGGTTAACGGCACAAATACTGCAGTGCGCAATTTAATTGCCCCGTTGGTTGAAAAAACATATGTTGTTCAAAACAACACTACAGGTGGCTATGCTATACAGATTATTGGTTCTAGTGGACTGGGTGTAACAATCCCTAATGGCATTGCAGCGTACGTATATTGTGACGGCATTAACTTCTACAACGCTATTAGCGGTTCTGTAGGCAACTTTGCAGTTAACGGCAATTTATCGGTAACAGGCACAACCGCTTTAACAGGCGCTTTAACGGCTACTACGGCAGCTTTTTCAGGTGCAATCTCTTCGGTATCTCCAACGTTTACAGGAACCCCACTAGCGCCGACAGCTACTGCAGGGACTAATACAACTCAAATAGCAACTACAGCTTTTGTGTTATCTAACGGCGCTCCTACAGGCGGTTTGATTATGTGGGGTACAGGAACTGCTCCTTCTGGATGGCTACTTTGTGCTGGCGCTGCGGTGAATAGAACTACATACGCCGCACTTTTTGCGGTGATTGGTACGACCTTTGGGGTTGGTGATGGCTCTACTACGTTTAATTTGCCTGACTACACAAATCGTATGCCATACGGAACAACTGTTGGATCTACGGGCGGTTCTGCAACTACAACACTAATTACGGCTAACTTGCCAGCCCATACCCACAATAACACTATTACAGACCCCGGACACTTCCACAATGCCACCAGTACAACTGGAGCAAATATTAACTGGGTTGGCACAGGCGGTGCCGCCGTTCTTGTAAATAGCGTAACAAGCACAGCTACTACTGGCGTTACTATTACTAATGCGTCAGCTGGTTCTGGCACTGCAGCAACTACAATTTCACCATACCTTGGTATTAATTTCATTATTAAGACTTAATAAGGTGCAAACAGTGAGATATGTCAGACCCGTTTGGAATAACCGATGGTGTTAAATCCGTTACTAGTTCAATTAATGAATCGGTAAAGGCTAGTCAAGAACTATCTAAAGCAATTGACGGGGTATTAGAAGTAGCAGACAAAGCAGCAAAAGACAGAACAGCAGCAAGAAAAAAAGCTAGACAGGTTAATCCTGATACTACGACAATTATTGAAGCGGTTGATGAGTGGCAAAGACTTTTAATAGCACGGCAGTCAGAAGCAAAGATTCAAGAACAAATAACCAAGAAGTATGGCAGTCACGCTTGGGAAGAAATACAAGGTATTAAAGCTAGAAAGCAATGGGAAGATAAACAAGATAGGTATTTAGAACAGCATGACAGGCGGGTTATGAAAAGCGTAATGTTGCTTTGTTATATATTTGCTGGTTGGATTTCGTATGAATTAACTTGGGGTATATGGAGATAATATGTTTGGAGTAGATGACATCATTAGTGTAGGGATGAAAATCCTAGACAAAGTTATACCTGATCCAGCCGCTAAAGCTGAAGCACAAGCTAAGTTGCTAGAAATACAACAACAAGGCAGGATGGCTGAGTTGCAAGCAGATAGCGTAGAGGCCCAAGAACTTACTAAGCGTCAAGAAGCTGATATGGGTAGCGATAGTTGGCTATCTAAAAATATTAGACCTATGACATTAATTGCTATTCTTGCTGGATATTTTATCTTTGCTGGTTTGTCTGCGGCTAAGATTGATGTCAATTCTGAATATGTACAGCTACTTGGGCAGTGGGGGATGCTGATTATGTCTTTCTACTTTGGCGGACGTACTCTGGAGAAGATTATGGATATGAAGAGGGGTAAAGATGAGTCTAAGTAATGCCCTTGCAGTTCTTGGTATTGACTCTAAATGGGAAGAACCTTTACAGGCTACTTTTAATAAGTACGATATTAATAGTCCTAGACGTCAAGCTGCGTTTTTGGGGCAGTGTGCTCACGAGTCTGGTAACTTTAAAACCCTGCAGGAAAACCTTAATTACAGCGCCGAGGGGCTTATGAAAACCTGGCCTTCTAGGTTCCCAACTTTAGAATATGCCAATCAATACGCACGGCAGCCAGCTAAAATTGCTGGTAAAGTATATAACGGACGCTTAGGCAATACTAGCGAGGAAGAGGCTGCTAAGTATTTGGGCAGGGGGCTTATCCAGTTAACAGGCAAAGAAAACTATGAACGATGCGGAGTGGCTATT